>Ga0210405_10000673_pt1 | contig 43460 bp, 40 predicted proteins | sample IncBWH11MmetaG_FD_155492 | JGI IMG/M metagenome (GOLD analysis project Ga0210405, IMG submission 155492) | Forest soil microbial communities from Barre Woods Harvard Forest LTER site, Petersham, Massachusetts, United States - Inc-BW-H-11-M | ecosystem: Environmental > Terrestrial > Soil >... | reverse complement strand
TGTTGCGGGGCGAGATACGGGAGCGCGAAGTCCAGAAGCCGCTGGAAGCGACCTTCTTTGTATGCGGGCCTCCGGCATTCATGGAACTTAGCCGCTCGTTGCTGGCGGATTTGGGAGTCGAGCCGTCGAGGATTCTGCAGGAGAGTTTTGGCGGCGCCGTGCCCAGAGAGAAGAGATTTAACGGTTCGAGCGAGGACATCCGAACCGATGTAGGTTCCCTGGAAATCAGGTTTGCTCGTTCGGCGGTAGCGTTTCAGATCTCGCCTGAGGAAACTTTATTGGAAAGCTCCGAAAGAAATGGTGTATTAATGCCATTCGGTTGTCGACAGGGCAGTTGCGGGACGTGCGCAACCAAGCTGTTACGGGGCCGGGTCAAAATGGAAAGTGAAGAAGCACTGAGTGACCAAATGCGATCTCAGGGATATATATTGCCGTGCGTCAGTCGGGCGCTGGAGAATGTCACGCTCGACGCCTGACCAGCAACCCTGGATCCATTCTCGGGTGACTTTTCTTAACTGCCATGACCAAAGAAGAAATCAGACTATCCGAATCTGATGCACGGACGAAGCACTGGAAACGCTGGGGCCCATACCTTAGCGAACGTTCGTGGGGAACCGTCCGCGAGGACTACAGCCTGCACGGCCTTGCCTGGGATTTCTTTCCACACGACCACGCTCGCTCACGCGCGTATCGCTGGAACGAGGATGGACTGGCGGGCATCTCTGATCGGCACCAATTCATCTGTTTCGCAGTTTGGCTCTGGAATGAGCGTGATCCCATCCTTAAGGAACGGTTGTTCGGTCTGGCAGGCAATGAAGGCAATCATGGCGAGGACGTAAAGGAATACTACTTTTATCTGGATAGCACGCCTACACACTCGTACATGAAATATCTATACAAGTATCCGCAATCGGAATTTCCCTACACCAGGTTGCTCGAAGAGAATCGGCGGCGAGGCAAGGACGAACCCGAGTTGGAACTGCTCGATACGGGCGTGTTCGACGAGGACCGCTACTTCGATGTTGTGGTGGAGTACGCAAAGACTGACCCTGAAGACATCCTGATCAAGATTGCCGTCACGAATCGCGGTCCGGAGCCAGCTAAGCTGCGCGTCTTGCCGACGATCTGGTTTCGGAATACGTGGTCGTGGGGAAACGGCTTGGAACGCCCAGAAATGCATCAATCACGGTCGGCGTCGGATCCTGTGGTTGAGTTGGATCCGACACAGGTTGGCCGGCGCTGGCTGTACTGCGAAGGCTCACCCGAGCTGTTGTTCACGGAAAATGAGACGAACTTTAACCGGCTCTTCGGTGTACCGAACCGGACCCCTTATGTGAAGGACAGCATCAATGACTACGTCGTGCACGGTGCCAGGGATGGTGTCAATCCGGAGCACAAAGGCACAAAGGCAGCAGCTCACTACACGCTTTCGATTCCCGCGAGCGATACCAGGATAATCCGGCTGCGGCTATCGGACCGCGACTTCACGGGCAAGAATTGCTTCGCCGAATTCGAGAACGCTCTTGCACTGCGCCAGTACGAAGCCGACGAATTTTATCGCACGATAATTCCGCAGGAACTCTCGAGTGACGCCCAGAACATCATGAGGCAAGGCTTCGCGGGAATGTTGTGGTCGAAGCAGTTCTATCATTATGTGGTCAGAGACTGGCTGCGCGGGGATCCCGGCAATCCACCGCCTCCGGTCGAGCGCAAAAAGGGGCGCAACCGTGAGTGGGTCCACCTTTATAACGCTGATGTTATCTCAATGCCCGACAAATGGGAGTACCCGTGGTATGCAGCGTGGGACTTGGCATTTCACTGCGTTGCGCTGGCGCTGGTGGACGCGGAGTTTGCCAAGGAACAGATAACCCTGATGCTCCGCGAGTGGTACATGCATCCGAATGGGCAGATTCCCGCCTATGAATGGGCATTTGGAGACGTGAATCCACCGGTACACGCCTGGGCGGCGTGGCGGGTTTACAAGATTGAGAAAAAACGTAAAGGCGTCGGGGATCGCGAATTTCTGAAGCGAGTGTTTCACAAGCTGATGCTGAACTTCACCTGGTGGGTGAACCGCAAGGACGCGGAAGGTAGGAACATCTTCCAGGGGGGATTCCTCGGGCTGGACAACATCGGCGTTTTCGATCGCAGCGCGCCTTTGCCCACCGGCGGTTATCTCGAGCAGTCGGATGGCACCAGTTGGATGGCGATGTACACCCTCAACCTGTTGGCCATCGCGATGGAGTTGGCTAAGAAAGAACCGTGCTACGAAGATGTGGCCAGCAAATTCTGGGAACACTTCGTCTACATCGCGCATGCCATGGGACATCGTGGTCACGAGGACACGGGATTGTGGAACGAGGAAGACGGATTCTTCTACGACATGCTGAAGCTGCCGGAGGGCGCGCAGTTCCCGATGAAGATCCGCTCTATGGTGGGGCTGATTCCGCTGTTTGCGGTGGAGACGCTGGAGCCCGAACTGCTCGACCGGTTGCCGGCCTTCAAACGCCGGCTGGAATGGTTTATCGACAATCGTCCTGATCTGACCCACAACCTGGCTTGCATGAGAACACCGGGAAAAGGCGAGCGGCGGCTGCTTTCCATCGCGAGCCCCGAACAGTTGCGCCGGATTCTCAGCTACATGCTGGATGAGCGGGAGTTTCTGTCGCGCTATGGAGTTCGCGCACTCTCGCGATTCCATCGTGAGCATCCATACACACTTCACGTGGATGGAACCGAGCACCGCGTCGATTATCAACCCGGAGAATCTTCGACAGCACTCTTCGGCGGGAATTCTAACTGGCGCGGACCAATCTGGTTTCCGGTGAATTTCCTCCTGGTCGAGTCACTGCAAAAATTTCACCATTACCTGGGAGATAGCTTTACGGTGGAGTTCCCCACCGGATCCGGCAAAGTGATGACTCTATGGGAAGTGGCGGCGGAGTTATCGCGCCGATTGACAGGCATTTTCGTGCGTGATGAGGACGGGAAGCGACCCGCCTGCGGGGATGTGCAGAGATTTCAGAACGACCCTTATTGGCGCGACCTGGTTCCGTTCCATGAATATTTTCACGGTGACTCTGGTGCGGGTCTGGGCGCGAGTCATCAGACGGGGTGGACCGGATTGGTGACGAAACTGATGCAACAGAGTGGGGACGAAGCGCCCTCGTTTCGTGCCAGGCCGGAGGTACAAAATCGCTTGCCGAGAACCGCAGGGGCATAGAAATCACTGACTTGACAATAATCGTTATAACGCATATTATAAGGTGACGTGAATGAACCGATTCAATCCACGGGCAAACTCCGGCGCCCGGCTTGCCCCGAGGAGATGGCGTTTCTCGATCTACAGCGCACCTGTGACCTGCTGACTCGCGGCCCTGCCCAGATTCTCAAAACCGAGGATCTGTCACCCACGCAATACAACGTACTCCGGATTCTGCGTGGCTCGCCGGATGGGCTCCCCTGCGGCGAGATTGCTATCCGCATGATTACACGCGATCCGGACATTACCCGGCTACTCGACCGCCTGGAAAAGCGCGGTCTGATCTCACGCTGGCGGGAAAGCAAAGACCGGCGAGTCGTCCTGGGCCGGATTACACCCAACGGGCTTAAACTGCTGACCCGCCTCGATCAACCAGTCGAGGAGGCTCATCGCAAACAATTAGGCCATCTGGGAAAAGACCGGCTTCGCGCGCTCGCTGAACTGCTGGCGGCTGCCCGGGCGCGGGTAAGCTGATTTTTGGGCCATATATTCGTTGTAACGATTATCGTGTACACGCATCTAAAGCAAGCGGAGAGGAGATGCACACCATGACCACACTGGCTACACCGCAAGTTGCCACCACCTGGAATATCGACCCGGCTCACTCCGTGGCCGAGTTCAAGGTCAAGCATATGATGATCTCGAACGTGAAAGGGCAATTCGCCAAAGTCTCGGGGACGTTAACCTTGGACGAATCGGAACTGACAAACTCCCGCGTCGACGCCCTGATCGAAGCTGCCTCGATCGAAACGCGCGACCCGCAGCGCGATGCGCACCTCAAGAGTCCTGACTTCTTTGACGTGGAGAAGTTTCCGACCCTCGCCTTTAAGTCCTCGCGCATTAGCCTTGTTCGAGACGGCGAGCTGGCAGTCGACGGCGACCTGACTATCCGCGGTCTCACCCGCAAGGTAACCTTCAACGTGGAAGGGCCAACCCCGCCCGCGAAGGATCCTTGGGGAAATACCCGGGTCGCGGTATCGGCAACCACGAAAATCAACCGAAAGGACTTTGGCCTGACCTGGAACGCGGCCCTCGAGACCGGCGGCATTCTCGTCGGGGACGAAGTGACGATCACGCTCGATATTCAGTTCGTAAAAGCCTAAGTCACTCCGCGCGGCAGGCTCCAACCTGCTGCGCGTTGCAAGACAAGGAGAATCTATGTCGCTCCGACCAGTGAAACAGATTATTCAACCGAAACCCACGATCGAAGGCGCGGGCGTGAAGCTGCAACGCGCCTTCGGGTTCGGAAAGACCACGGAATTCGATCCGTTTCTTTTGCTGGATGATTTCCGAAACGACAATCCCGACGACTACCGCGCGGGATTCCCGTGGCATCCGCACCGCGGAATCGAGACGATCACCTACGTGCTTGCCGGTTCCGTCGAACACGGCGACAGCCTGGGCAACCAGGGGAAAATGGGAGCCGGAGACGTGCAATGGATGACCGCCGGCAGTGGCATCCTCCACCAGGAGATGCCCAAAGGCGACCAGCATGGGCGCATGCACGGTTTCCAGTTGTGGGCGAACCTGCCCTCGTCGCTGAAGATGACCGATCCACGGTACCAGGATATTCCGTCCAGCGCGATTCCCGAGGTAACCGACGACGACGGCACTCGCGTGCGCGTTATCTGCGGCGAGTTCTGGGGCAAGAAAGGGCCGGTCGAAGGAGTCGCCGCTGACCCGAGTTATCTTGACGTGTTTGTACCGCCAGGAAAGCAAAAGCGGCTCAAGGTCGAGACTACCCGCAATGCGTTTGCGTATGTATTCTCCGGCTCCGGCACATTCCGAGATGCATCCGATCCACGCGCGGTGCTCACCGAACAAGCTGCCGATGCCAACGCACCGGCCAGGTACGATGCCCGCAATCACTCGCTGGTATTGTTTGACCGGGGAGACGAACTGGCAGTCCAGGCTGGACCGGAGGGAATTCGCTTCCTGCTGATATCCGGCAAGCCGATCGAGGAACCTGTCGCTTGGTACGGTCCCATCGTAATGAACACGCAAGAGCAGCTGCGTCAGGCGATGTCGGAGCTGCAGACGGGCGCCTTCATCAAACATCGCTGAAGCGGCGTCGAGCGGCCCATGTCTCTGCCGTAGTTCCTGGAAAATGAGGGATACCCCGCGTCTCGCAATTCTCGGGACGTGGGGCTTTTCTTCACCTCGCCGTCGACTTGCACCAACTTACCGCTCTCCTCTCCAGGGAACTCGTCGCTGCGAAATCGCTGCTATCCATTTTTCGCCTTCTTGGTTCTGTCGGACTTTCTCGCTCGCGTCCAGACGAGCCGAAGCGCAGTAGCTTTGTGAATTGCTACATGCTCGGTTTTGTCACTCTTAATGAGCATTGGGGTGCTTCTCTTGAAGCGTGATGTGTGTATGCTTCTCTCTTGCAGGCGGCTACAGCGAAGTTCGCTGATATCTGCTGAGCTCTTCGTTGACGGGCATCTCCCCTTTGTGAAGCAAAACAGCCGAAAATTCCGGGATAGAAAATGTCTACTCGAGAAGCGAACGTCGCTTGTAGAGCTTCCTAACGCAAAGTTTTGCTGAATATTTTTTAGGAAGTGAGTCTTTCACAACGACAGGCCATTGCACTCATTGGTTCTTTGGACGTTGAGTTTCGACCTTGGGCCTGCAAATCCGGCAGCGTTGTAGGCGATGGAGGAGTCTTCTCCAGAGCGGCCAGCCTTGTTTTTCGATTTCGTGCTGCCACCTTGGTCCGAAGACCTTTTTTCGGATCTCTGGATCGCTGACCCCCATAGTACAACTCCAATGTTGGATGGGTTAGAAAACTGTGAAGAAGTTCCGCGCAACGATCCTCGACTAGATTGTGCAGCCAGCAATACGAATGTTGCAATCAGGCAATTCACTCACAGCCCTGTCTGCGGGGCAGTTGGTGAAATCCGGATTTGCTCGAACGACATCACGTTGAGTTGTCCCCTGCCCACTTTGTGTCACCCTCAACTGCCGAAATCATGGGTCCTGATAATGTCGCGGTTAGCCAACTGCCCCGATGGCTTCCGGATTGCCGACGATACGCTCAAGATGTGCCCGGCACCATCTCACCAGTTCTGCGAATCAAGCCGCTGCACGGCTCCCAGAAGCACGTTCGCCCCGTTGACAATATCCTGCGGGCGCGAAAACTCTTCCGGGGCATGGCTGATTCCGCCAATGCTCGGAACAAAAATCATCCCGACGGGGGCCAGCCGTGCCATGCTTTGCGCGTCGTGCGTAGCTCCGCTGGGGAGCAGTTTGGTGCTCAGGTTCAATTGCTTCGCCGCATCTGCGATGATCTGGCGCAAACGCGGGTCGGTCAGCGCGGGCTTGTCCGCGACGACCTGGTGAAAGCTGAACTTTGTTCCACTAGCTTGCCCGATCTGCTCTGCCTCGTTGCGCATTTTGCTGAATAACGTATCAATCTTCTCTTGGTCCAGATCGCGGACATCCAGACCCAGCACCACTCTTCCGGGCACCACGTTGTAAGCTCCGGGGACCGCCTGAATCTTGCCCACCGTGCCCACTTGGCGACCAGGAATGCTGGTCACGATCCGGTTCACTGCCTCAATGAACTTCGCCCCCGCCAGCAGCGCATCGTGCCGCTGGTTCATGGGTGTGCTGCCGGCATGATTCGCAAAGCCGTCAATGGTCACATCCCACCGGCCATTACCGACGATTCCTTCCACCACGCCGATGTCGATCTTCTCGGCAGCGAGCGTGCCCCCTTGCTCAATATGCAACTCAAGGTAGGCAAATATGTCGCCGGGCTTCCGGCGTACGCTGGCCAGGCTACTGGGATCGCCCCCAATGAACGCAATCCCGTCACGGAGCGTCTTGCCGCTGCGGGTCGTCTCATTCAGGTTTTCTTCGTGCAACTCACCGGAGATCGCCCGACTCCCCTGCAAACCACCTTCCTCATTCTGGAAAATCAAGACCTCCAGGGTATGGCGCAATTCTACGTGGCCCTCGGCCAAAGCCTGTGCCACTTCGATCGCACCCAGGGAACCAACGATGCCGTCATAGTTTCCGCCTTGCGGCACCGAATCGACATGCGATCCGATAACCAGCACCGGCAGTCGCGGATCACTGCCCACCCGCCGCCCCGATATATTGCCGGCCGCGTCGGTATTCACCGTAAGCCCCGCGGCCCGCATCAAGCCCATCGCATATTCTCTGCCTTGGCGGTCGGCATCCGTGTAGGCCACACGGCCGTAACCTCCCGCTGGATCTTTTCCAATCGCGCCCATGGCGTTCAAGTGCTCGATCATGCGGTCTCCATTGACGCGTGAGGAAGACTGCGAACGGAGCGCTGGCGGAGCAATGATCACCGCCACAAGAAGGAAGAGAAATAAACTGAGGGGCAGCCTATCGCGATTCATAGGCCGACAGTTTCTCATTATTGTGGTTCCCTGGCGATTCTGCCCGAATAACGGCTTTCCACAATCCAGTAAGGTAAGGGTTGCAGACAATCTATCCAGAATCGCCGCAAGCGTAGTGCCCAGACTATAATTCGCACGCACCGATGGTCCTCCTCGCCGGCACAAAACTCGGTTCCTATGAAATTCGATTGCCGCTGGGTACCGGTGGAATGGGCGAGGTGTATCGCGCTGCGGATTCGAAACTGGGACGGGATGTCGCGCTGAAAGTGATTCTGCCGGAATTCGCCCAGGACACGCAGCTGATGGCTCGCTTCCAGCGCGAGGCGCAAGTTCTCGCATCGCTCAACCACACCAACATCGCATCCATCTACGGTCTTGAAGACAGCGGGGGCATGCGTGCGCTGGTGATGGAACTAGTGGAAGGGCCGACGCTCGCCGACCGGATCAGCGAAGGCGCGGTCCCCCTGGAAGAAGCGTTGCCCATCGCGAAGCAAATTGCGGAAGCGCTCGAATACGCGCACGAGCATGGCATCGTTCACCGCGACCTGAAGCCGGCCAACATCAAGCTGACGCATGATGGCAAAGTCAAGGTGCTCGACTTCGGCCTCGCGAAGGCATTGCAGGGTGACGCTGGGCCGCGGAACATTTCCAATTCTCCAACCTTGACGTTGGAGGCTACTAGGGCCGGAATCATTCTCGGGACGGCAGCCTACATGGCGCCCGAGCAGGCAAAGGGCAAGGCGGTTGATCGGCGGGCAGACATCTGGTCGTTTGGCGTGGTGCTCTTCGAAATGCTCGCAGGCCGTCAAATGTACGTGGGCGAAACTACGACCGACATCATGGCAGCGGTGATCCGCGCCGATCCCGACTGGGGCATGCTTCCCAAGAACTTGCCTCGCCGGGTCCGCGAGTTGCTCGAGCGCTGCCTAGTGAAGGATGACAAACGGCGTCTGCGCGACATTGGCGACGCAAGGCTCGCGCTGGATGATGCCATGTTGGAGGATGCGAAGCCTGCAGCGCGGGAAGGCGCGCAGGGGACCCGGCCGACTCCATTCTGGCGCGTACTGCCTTGGGCCGTCGCCGCCGTTGCCCTCGCTGTAGCGGCATGGACACTGTGGCATCGTATGGGATCAAGCGCAGTCACGGGCACGGTGATGTATCTCGACATTGGATATCCACTGAATGTGGAACCGATTTCGGGACTGCAAGGTGGATTCGCGATTTCGCCGGATGGCCAGAGTGTCGCGATGATCGGCGTAAGAGAGGGCGTGCGGCGGCTTTACATCCGGCGGCTCGACCGTCCCGAGGCTGTCGAAATCGCCGACAGCGCGGGCGTGAATGCCGCCTATTTCTCTCCCGACAGCAAGAGCGTCACATTCGTACCGGGCGGGGGAATGGTCACTCGGCTGTCCCTGACCGATCAGCAGCGATCCGTCCTGGCGCAGGGCGCTGACCTTGCCAGCAGCGTCGCTTGGGTAGGAAACGGCATTGTCTATTCCCGTGCGGGCGCCCTATGGATCGTTCCAGCGCAGGGCGGCGAGTCGCGCCAGTTGACCGTGCTCGATGCCGCCCGCCGCGAAGTACTGCACAGTGATCCGACGGTGTTGCCCGGGGAGCACATTGTGTTGTTCGCAAGCTTGACGACTGATACCGGCACCGAACGAATCGAAGCGGTGTCTATTAACGGGCAGAAAAGTGACGCCCAGAAAAACGTCATTCCGAAAAGGTGGGTCGTGATCGAGCACGCAGTTACCCCCGTGTGGTCACCCACCGGGCATCTGCTGTTTGGACGCGACGGCGGAGTGTGGGCCGTGCCTTTCGACGAGCGCAGCGCCACCACAACCGGGACAGCGGCGCCGGTGATACGCGCCGGCGTAATCTGCACCGTGCGTTCAGGCAGTCTTGGATTCCAGTTGTCATCCACCGGGGATCTGGTCTATGTCCCTGCGAACTTCGGTTCCAAGCGTGTAGTGTCTGTGGGTCGTGACGGGTCGGAACTCGCCCTTAACCTGCCTCTGGATCGCTATAGCACTCCACGCCTTTCGCCCGATGGACGCAGTCTGCTGGTCGAGAGCCAGGGAAGCTACATTGAAACGCTGGATCTGGCGCGGGGGACCCATGCCAAGCTCACCGCCGCGGCGCTAGGAACAAGTTTTCCCATTTGGACGTCCGACGGCGCAGAGGTCGTGTTCCGGCGCTTCAATGTGCCTTTTTGGACCGCCGCTGACGGCAGTGGCAAAACCGGCCCCGTACCGGGTGGACTGATCAACGACTATCCTTCGTCGCCGGGGCCCGATCCCGATAGCGTTCTGGACGTCCGGATTCAACCGGAAACCTCAGGAGATATTTTCCTGATGTCGATTAGCGGTAAATTCCAGCCCAAACCCCTTCTAACAACGCAGGCATTTGAAGGAGATCCGGAGCTTTCGCCCGACGGCCACTGGATGCTTTATCAATCGAACCAGTCTGGCCAACCTGAGATCTATGTTCGAAGGTATCCATCTCTGGATCGTCAGTGGCAGCTTTCAGAAGGCGGCGGAGTGCAGGCACGGTGGAGCACCACGGGGCGCGAGATCTATTATCGCGGAAGTCAACACATCATGGCGGTGGCCGTCGGCTTGTCTGGCCCCGAACCCAAGTTTGGGAAGCCCGCGGCCTTGTTCGCGGATGAATACGATGTCGGGCAGTCGATCTCGATTCCGAACTACGACGTCACGCGCGACGGGCGGTTCATTATGCTCCGGCGTGATTCGCAGGGAAGCAAGCTGCGCGTGGTGATTCACTGGGCCGAAGAGCTCAAACAGATTCTTGCAGCCGGCGGCATACGGTAGCACTTTCTCCACGTTGGCCAGTGCATAGCGTTGCTGTCGCTTGGCCCCAGATTCCTCTTGAATCATGGGCAATCCGGAGGTTCACCTCCCAATCGCCGACCATACGGGAGTCAAGACTTGCAGTCTTGAACTTTCACCCACCGTATTACCGCATTATCGGCGCGAGTCCGGCGGCACAAGGTTGTTCGCGCGATAGTAGACCACAAGCTGGCCATAATGCTCGCCGCTGTGCTCTATGGTGAACGTCCAGATGGTGGAGTTGTGGGCCATCCGGTTACCGAAAAATTTCGTTGTATTGTCCAGCCCTGCGTCGCCCTGCTGTTGAATCACCTTCGCTCCGTCGGCGACGGCCTCCTGCACGAATTTGACGACGTCGGCCTTGGTCTTGAAACGGTCACGCATAGGATTGTCGCCCTCGCCGAAGTCGGGCCCGAGATTTGATCCGGAAATCCTCCGTATCAGGACGAAATCCAGTGCGGCGGCGTGCAGAAGATTCAGGGCGAAGGTGCGCTGATCCTTCTGCACCTTGAAATCGTACTTGTCTTCGGGAAAGTCCTCCGCCATGGCGATGAGTTTGTTCCCAATGTCGTTCCACCTGTCCAACATCTCATCGGAGCGAGAACGCGCAGGACTCGGAGGCTGGTTCTGCGTTTGGGCCTGAAGGTGAAGACTCATTCCGACGGCAGCAAGAAGAGTGACCGCAACTAGCGCAAGCGCAGACCGTTTCATTTGTAGATTGCTCCTTATTTCGTCGCAATTTCAGAGAACCGTGGGGGTTAGACGTAGCACTACTCCCAAAGTTTGAGCAAATTTGGGTCAGAAACTTGAAAACTTGCAGGGGACTGAAAGATTTGATCCAACACTTGGGATCGCGCCCGAGTGACGGGCTGTTCAGGACGGCGGACATTGTTTGGTCCAAATCAGGAAATCGAAAGACGAGGACACGACACTAATCCGTCCCGAAAGCACAGGCCACTACTCGTAACGCAAGCACACGATTGGGTCCAGATTCGCGGCCAGATTCGCCGGATAGTAGCCAAAGAACAGGCCTACCCCGACAGAAATTGTGAACCCGATCGCGACCCACAGGTAGGAGAGCGATGCCGGGATCGAAGGCACGAAGGTTCGCACCAGCGTTGAGACCGTAGCTCCCACAAGTATCCCGATCGTGCCTCCCACCAGCGTGAGCGCGACCGCCTCCAGCAGAAATTGCAGGCGAATGTCTGCTCGCCGCGCCCCGATCGCTTTCCGAAGCCCGATCTCGTGCGTGCGCTCGGTCACCGAGATGAGCATGATGTTCATAACGCCAATGCCACCCACCACCAGGCCAATGGAGCTGATCACGCCTGTCAGGATCACCAGCGCGCCGGTAAGCTGGTTCCAGAGATTGCTCAGGAAATCGGGCGAGCTGATTTCGAAGTCGTTTTCCTTGTCGGCCGGGATGTGGCGCAAGCGGCGCATCGCCTGAATCACTTCATCCTGCGCAGTCGCCAGGCTCACATTCTCCGGAACTGTGAAGGCCATGATAAGTTCCTTGGCTTCCGGGTAGCTCTTCTTGAAGTTGCTCAGGGGAATCACGGCAAAGGCATCCACGCCCGGTCCGATGAAGAGGCCCGGATCATGCTCGAAGACGCCGATAACTTCATAAAGCTGCCCGTTGATTCTCACCGTCTTACCGACGGCGTCCTCATAGGGAAACAGCGACTCACTGACGGCCGCGCCCAGAACGACGACCGGCCGGGCGTGCTCCTGATCAAACGCGCTGATGAAGCGGCCACGCTGAACCGAGAATAGCGGGATGGCGTCAGTGTACTGCGGCTCAGTTCCGCGCACGATTACTTTCTCCACGCTGCGGCCTTCATAGTTGATCTGGTTGCTATCGCCGAAAAAGAAGCCGCGCGTGCCGAACGTCGTCACGATCTGCACGTGGGGCGCCGCCTCGCGAATAAAATCCGCGTAGTCATACTGGAAGTACCTGCGGGTGCGGATGCTCTCCGGCCAGCGCGACGGATCCGATCCTGGTGGGAAACGCGATACGAAGTAAGTCCGTGACCCGAGGGATTGCACCTTGTCCTGCACGAACTTGTTCAACCCCTGAATAATCGCAGCCATGGAAATCACCGAAGAGACTCCGATGATGATCCCCAAGACGGTCAGGCCGGAGCGGACTTTGGCGGAGCGCAGGGTCGCGAGCGCAGCCAGAAAATTCTCACGGGCTTGGGAGGAGGTCATGATCGCCATTAGTCGGACCTCAAGGCCACAATCGGATCAAGATTGGCAGCGCGCATCGCCGGATAGATTCCAAAAAACAAACCGACCGCTGAGCTCAGCACCATGCCCAGGATCGCGACCCCAGTCTGCACCGAGGCCGGGAATGGGGAGTAAGTGCGCAGCAGCAGCGCCACCAGGAAGCCCAGTCCCACGCCGATAACCCCGCCCACAATGCACTGCAACACACTTTCGGCAATGAACTGGCGGGCGATATCGACTTTGGTTGCCCCGACGGCGCGGCGCACTCCAATTTCGCGGCGCCGCGCGGTTACACCCATCAGCATCACGTTCATAATGACGATTCCGCCGATGATCACGGAAATCGCGCTCACCATGATGAAGACCGCAAAGAACGCAGAACTGATGCTGCGCCACAACGCCATATAGCTTTCCTTCGTGCCAATGAAGAAATCGCTCTCCATTCCCGCCGTGAGATGGCGTCGAGCTCGCAGGATGAGGATAGCCTGGTCTTGCGCATCCTGGAATCGGTCGACACGGGCTTTCACGTTGATGGTCAAGCTGGTGTGCACGCCCTGCATACGCAGGAAGCTCGAGAGCGGAATCGTGATGAAGTCGTCCTGGTCCTGGCCGAGCACGCTGCCCAGCTTTTCCATCACTCCAATCACCGTGCATTCCTCAGTGCCCAGGCGCAACGTCTTTCCCAGAGGGTCCACGCCCAGAAACAACTGCTGGACCAGCGTGTCGCCAATCAGGCAGACACCTGCACGATGCTCTTCTTCCGTCGGGGTGAAATAGCGGCCTCGCTCCACCGAGCGCGTGTCGATGTCGGCCATAGAGGCAGTGTGGCCGGCAAGGTTTACGTCGGTGACTTCCTTGTTCCCATAGCGTGCTCGAACTGTCGCCCCCGCCGTTGCGCCCACTTGTTCACAATTGCTGCAGCCAGCAATGACCGCCAGCATATCCTCGAGTTCGATTTTGCGGAACTTCAGCGCCTTGATCACGATATTGAAATCGGTGACCGCAAAGGGCGTCCGCGCAATCTGGAATACGTTGGTCCCCAGATTGGCGATCTTCTGCTCCACGTAGACGTTCGCACCCTGCACGATCGTCATCACGGTGATGAGTGTGGCCACACCCATCGTGAGTCCCAGCACGGTCAGCGAAGCACGCAGTTTGTGGGCGCGGAGAGCGCTGAGGCATTCGGCAAAGTTGTCGCGAATGGCGAACATGGCGCAGCAAACATCCAAGGTCGAACTCTATCGTATCAGTGTGGGTTCGATACGAAGGGTCAGCCGCCACTCAGTAATTGATGCGCTGCTCGGAGTGCCGACTCAAGTACCAGCAGGGCTGGTAGCCCATGTGAGGGAACAACGAATGCACACAGGTCACTGTGATCGGGCTCTCGAAATCGAACTCGGTCTTATTATTTTTTTCCGAGATCGCATCGTAGCGCTGAATGGTGACCGTGCCCATCGGCTCGCGGCTTCGCGGGATTCGGTATCGGACGGCAAGATCGTCGCAAAGGTACACGATCGCAAGCAGGACGAAAGCGATCGTCAATATACGCAGCTTCATTGGCAGCAGGACGATGATTTCGAAGTTCGTGGTGAGAAGTCAAATCGTCGGCAAGAAGGTGGAGACGCGAATAAGCGCTTGCAAAGGGACGGAGGGTGGGGATCTGAGACTTGTCATTCCGAGCGCAGCGAGGAATCTGCTGTGCCCGGGACGCCTGTCAAAGGACAAGATTCCTCGCTGCGCTCGGAATGACCAGCCCGAAGACGGAATGACCAGCTCTAAGACAATGCCAAGCTCTAAGACTTAGGAGCCAAAAGCAGTCGACCCCGGCCGATTCAGAAACCGCTCTTCTTGCTCTCCCCGCTCCAGGCACTCGCACGACATCAGTTCGAGAAAACGCGACTCCACCGCTCCCGTACCGTCCTTGAGTACGACGGTAAACTTGGCGCAGCAACTGTCGCATAGCCAGAAGTATTCCCGCCGGCGGGAAGTCACCGTGTCCCCAGCTACAGGGATCTCCAAGTGAAAGATGCGGCCGTCGCTCAGGTAACGAAATGTGGCCGAACAGGTCGGATTCAAACATTTGGCGAGCATGGGAAACACTCCCGTCGCTTAGATGAAACTTGGTTCTTGAACTGTTGTCATCTTTCTGAGACTGCCATGGGGTTCCTGCTAGCAATGCCCTGGACGAGGTTCCCCTGTGCGTCGCCCGAAAACCGTTCAGTGCTACGTTTTCTGGAGGCGCTCGTTCTCCAGGCGGGCGATCGTCAAGCGCAACCAGTTTTTCAGGGACTCTTCCAATTCCAATTGATGTGCGTGCCGTTCCAGGCTGTCTACCGTTTCGCCCAGATTATTCAGCGGAATGAAGTGACAGGGGATATCTTCGTGCCGCGACTCGGGTGGCACCAGATCGGTAAGCAAACACTCGTTGCAGGCATGCGGGCGCGCCGAATCATTGAAATTGAGGCAGCTGGGCGAGTCCTGGAAAACGGATGTCGCTTTCCATGGTGTGCGCACGCTGCGGCCATATCCGCCTTGCTCGAGGAAACTCAGCTCGAATTTGAGGACTTCGAGCACGTCGCGTTTGTCGTCAGACATGGAGACCTCCCTGGCGGGGCAACCCGTATGCCGTCCCCACCTTGGCAAGGGTCATTCTCGGAGGGAATGTACGCAGGTGCTGTGATGGTGCTCACAAGGCGCCGTGACTCGAGTCACGGGCTCGGATAGGCGGGGAATGGGATAACACTTCCCCAGCGCGCGCCCGGCAAGCCATCGCTCCAAGGGCCGGTTATTTGCGGGAGGGCTCGGACCCCGCATCGGATGGAAACGCTTTGAAGGTTACTTCGCGGGACTTGGAGGAAGTCTTCTGGTTTACGTCGGTTACGCGCTCGGTCAGCATCCCCTTGAGGACGTAATACGCCTCGTCCCCGGGCTTCTTCCCTTCTCCACGCCCGACCGTGCCTTTGAATTCGTAAGCGGTTCCATGCACAACGTCGGTGGTAAATGTCATGGAAGAACCTTCGAGCTTGCCGGTCTTGAAAAACTGGTCGAGAAATACACCTTTGTCGCTTTCGATATCGCCGTAGCGGGAGACAAATCCAGTGACGCGTCCCGCATCTTCGACCGTAACCTGCACGAACTCGCCTTCTTTCAGGAAACTGTACATGCCTGAGTACTCGGCTCCGGGGCGATCGGGGGGTTTCGCTTGCGAAGTCGGAGCAGGCTCAGATGCTGGCGGTTTTTCCTGGGCGAGTGCAATCATGCCGCCCAATGCGAACCAGCCCGCGAATATGGTTGCCAAGCAATGTTTCCGCATGATGAATGTTTATCTCGCGGTAATGGTACTACATGGTTACGGTGCTTTCGTGAGCTACTCAACAGTACATTCCCATGCGGATAGGCGAGGACCCTCCGCTATAATTGACGCACCTCTGTGCCTTTCTGACGTGGTGGAATGGACTCATTCTTAGGGCTGGAAAATATCCCCGCGCAAGTGGAGTTCAGTGCGCCTGATCTCCCCCAGCCTCCGAAACTCCTGGTTGAACTCGAACCATGGGGACGCAGTTTTGGGCGCAACTTGATAGATTTTCTGTTGCGCCGCCGCCCTGCGCCGGTCGCGATCAGTTCCCCACCCGCGCCGTTTTGGCCCGACGTTTTTGTCGCGCGCCGGCTGCCTTGGGTGGCGTTCGCAGAATCGCTGCTCTATCACGGCATTGTTTTCATGCTGGCCTGGGGATTCTCAGCATTGCTGCCGAATCGCCCGCACGTGGTTGAGGCTCGCCGCTTCGACCCGGCGGATGTAATCTACTACTCGCCGTCTGAGTATCTGCCTCCGCTCGATACCGGCGCCTCGCAGGCTCCCAAACCACAGCACGGCGATCCGGAATTTGCCAGGCAGCCGATCCTCTCTGTTCCTCCCGAGGCTGACAATCGCCGTCAGACCATTGTCACCCCGCCCAACATCAAACTGAGCCACGATGTAGAGACTCCGAACATCGTTGCTTGGGGAAACCATTCCGTGCCGGTACCTGGCGCTGCGGTCGAGCGCCAGTCTCCTCAATTGCCTGCGCTCCCGGGACAGATCGTGGCGCCCGTGCCTGACTTACAAGAAGCGAGGAAACGCAACCCGGCAGCGCTTGCGCAGGGTGTCGTCGGACCTCCTCCGGAGATTAATCATGGGATACGGGCGGTTGCGTCGATGTCGATTGACGTGGTCGCGCCCATGCCTGATGCCAGCGCAGCAGGCGTCCGCCGCACCCTGAACGGTCCGGAAACATCGGTGGTCGAACCGCCCCCTGCGGTCAATGCGGCTTCGATTCGGAAGTTCGGCGACATCAATATCGGACGCTCGGACGTGATCGCGCCGTCGCCGCAGCTGTCCGTCGAGGCGCAACGCACGCTCGCGACTTTGGGCAGCGGAGGCAAAGCCATTGTTCCGCCTCCGCCTGCAGTGGACACGGGGGCCAGCGCCGCAGGATCCGGTCGCCCTGTCCGCGCGCAGAGCGGCCTGGGAGGTTCTGGAGCGGAAGTGGTTCCGCCACCACCGTCCATGCAAGCATCGCATTCAGCCGATGCTGGGGGACGACTGATTGCGCTGGGCATCCGCCCTACGGTGGCTCCTCCTGCGGAACCGCCAGTTGGGAATCGTCGTGGGACTTTCGCCGCGACGCCGGAAGGGAAAGCGGGTGCAACAGGAACGCCCGACGTTCGCGCTTCGGATGCAAGCGGAACCGATGGGCACGGCATCGGCACGTCCGTTGCGCGGAACGGAACTGGGTCGGGTTCCGCGACCGCCCCAGTCGCGGGTGTGCCCCCGGGACTTCACGTAGGTGCGGCCTCACGGCTGCCGACAAGCAGCATCGCAGGAGGCGATTCGAGTTCCAAAGCTGGAAATGGCTCAGGGAACGCCGCGGGCGCCAAAAAAACAGAAATGGCATCCATTTCTCGACCACGTGTCTCGGCAGCCCCGCAGCCCAAGGCTGAATTGGTGGAGAATCCAAGCCCTCTGGAGCAACAGATTTTCCACGACCGCCGCCTCTACTCCATGAAGCTCAATAAACCCAACCTGAACTCCGCCGGAGGAAGCTGGGTTATGCGATTCGCCGAACTCGACATCAATCACGAGAAAGGTGATTTGCTCGCGCCGGTCGCCGATCACATGGTGGATCCGGCTTATCCCATGCAACTCATGCGCGAAAATGTGGCGGGAACGGTGACACTCCGCGCGATCATCCGGGCGGACGGCACCGTCGGCGATATCAAGGTGGTGAACGGAGCCGACGCACGTCTCGATCAGTACGCCAGCGAGGCCCTCGCGCGCTGGCACTTTCGTCCAGCCACGAAGAACGATGCCAACGTGGACGTGGAAGCGATCGTAATGATTCCCTTCAAGCCCATCCCGAAGAAATCGGCATTCTGATCGCAGAACCGCCGCGGGCCTTCCTCTCGGTGAGACTCGCAATTTTTAATTGTCTATCATCTTGAGCGCAGTGAGGCGCCAGCCGAACGGAGTCGAAAGATCTCATTGCTGTTTGGAACTCTCGAACCGCAGATATGCATTTCCACCACGGAATGCCGCTACTTCACGCCAAACCCATGAGAGCGCAGCAACTCGGAGATCGCGGGCGATTTCACAAACTCCAGGAAGGCCCGCGCTGCTTCCTTTCTCTGCGAGGCCCTCACGACAACGCAGGCCTGCTCAATGGGAGGATAGTCGGCAACCGGCACCTCAGCGTATCGTCCTTTGCCCTTCATGTTTGGGGAAAGCGCGAGCGACAAGGCGACAATACCGGCATCCGCGGAGCCGGAGAGCACGAACGCAGCAGTCTGGGAAATGTTCTCACCGAGAACGAATTTTCCCGCCAATCGCTCGTAGACGTTTTCCTTCTTCATGGCCGCGACTGCGGCCTGGCCATAAGGTGCGTGCTCCGGATTGGCGATCGCGATCTTGTGGATCGATGGATCGAGCAGAGCCTGCAGACCATTTTTCAGGTCGAGTTTGGAATCCGCCGGCACCCAAATCACAATTTTTCCGGTCGCGTACTCATACATGCTTCCTGGCTCCGTCAGGCCGGCGGCGTCGAGCTTTTTCGCATAGTCCAGGTTTGCGGAGAAGAACAGGTCGAAAGGAGCGCCGTTTTGAATCTGCTGGAAGAAATTGCCGGAAGAACCGTAGACCGCTTTCACGGTTTTTCCCTGTTGCTTCTCAAAGCGCGCGGAAATCTCCTGCATCGCAAACTGCAAGTCGGAGGCCGCGGCCACGGTAAGCTCTTGGCCTTCTGCTTGGCGCAGTAAACCGGCGCCCACGGCTATCACCAGGAACAAATTCCGTAAGGTCTTCATTTCTTTGGTCACCATGGTTGGGTGGCGGATTCTCTAACCTGGTAAAAACTTCGCGTGTCATGCACCCCTGTAATCAATTGTCTATGTTATGCCACGCAGCACACGTCGCGTTTGGCGCTATAATTTCCGGTGAGGGAGGTGTTCCCATGCGACTCACCGGCCTCCTAGCCCTGCTGTTGTTTATTCTCATCGTGTTCTTCGCGGCTCCCGCTGCCAGCTTTGCGCAGACGGCGACCGCGAACGTTGCCTCAGCTTCTTCCGAACAGTCTCGAGCGTTGCAGTCAATGGACGGAACCCTCGCGGACCTGGCTCGGCGTGCCCGCTTCGGGTCCGAGTTCGAGCGCGACGGCGTGTGCTATACGATGCGGACCTATGTGATGGCCCGGGAAGACAAGGATTCCGACGCTACCCGGATGGTTGGCGCCACGCGTTGTCTGCCATCCTGGAAACTCGAGTTCAAGACTGCAGTCACCCCGATGCACCAGGGTAAGGATGACACTCCGCTCCCGCGTTAGCCGTCGCAGCCATTCTGCCGATTGGACGAGGGCGCATTCGTTGTAGACAATCTCGACGATGCGCCCGCTCTGCCTCCTACCCATCGCGCTTTCCACGCTCTCCCTGGCGCAGTCGTTCACCGTTCAGAACAGCAATACCACGGCCGACCTGCGTGGCCTCAGCGCGGCTGTGTCCCACATAGTCTGGGCGAGCGGCACAAACGGCACCTACCTGCGCACGCTCGACAGCGGAACGACTTGGGTAGCGGCAAACGTGCCCGGGGCAGAAACGCTGGATTTCCGTGCCGTCCAGGCATTCAGCGAAGACGAAGCTTACCTGCTCTCGGCGGGGCCGGGCGAGCAGTCGCGCATCTACAAGACCAACGATGGCGGCAAGACTTGGACGCTTCAGTTCACGAATCACGAACCCAGGGGCTTCTTCGATTGCATGGCGTTCTGGGACCACGATCATGGGATCGCCCTGGGCGACCCGGTTGATGGGCAGTTTGAAGTGATTATTACCAATGACGGAGGCGCAAACTGGACCCCGCTGTCATCCGCCTACTCGCCCCGTTCCCTCGCCACCGAAGGAGCTTTCGCCGCCAGCGGCACGTGCCTGACGGTCGAGGGCGACCGCAACGTCTGGTTTGTCACGGGAGGAAACGCGGCCCGCGTATTTCGCTCCACCGATCGCGGTAATACCTGGTCGGCAACCGACGCGCCCGTCATTCACGACAGCGCCTCTTCCGGAATTTTCTCGACTTCCTTCAACGGGCCAAGACACGGAGTGATCGGTGGCGGTGACTACCAGCACCCTGAGCGGCAAGGCACGACCCTCGCCTATACCGAAGACGGTGGGATCACGTGGAACGCCTCCGGCATTCAACCACAGTCCTATTTCTCAGCTGTCGCTCTCGATCCCCAGAACGGCCGCCAACTACTGGCTGTCGGCAGCACACACGCCTTCTACACCGATGACGTCAGCAATCGGAACTGGAAGATTTCCTGGGACCTGAATCTGAATGCCGCGGTCTACATTGGCCCCGGAGCAGCGATCGCCGTAGGTCCTAAAGGCAAGATCGTGCGCTTCCAATTGCATCCCTGAAGGGCCACGTTCGCGTAGGGGCAGACGCCCCGTCTGCCCAGCCGAGCGAAGCTCGGCTTCAGGAATTATCGCCAACCACCGGTGCCGCATTGGTCACGTGTGCTTAGCAGACTTCAGCTGCGCGCTGCCGCCGCTGCTTTTTCGTTCTCCAATTGCTCGTAGATGGCCGGATCACTGCAGACCTCGTAATAGGACTTCTCGGTCCACTTCTGCAGCGTAAAGTTACGCGGGTCGACCTGTGCCACGCGGCTCTCGCGCAACACGATTTTCCGAAAGATGTCGTTGTCGACCGTAACCAGTCCGCGGAACAACTGAAAACTCTCACTCCCCCACAACTCGGGCAATTGGAGGGTAATCGACTCCAGCGAGATTTCCTTACGGAGCTTCTGGAACGCGGCCGGGCTAAGGCGGATGCCACCCAAATTGAAGGCCATTACGAAATCTTCGGCAGCTTCGCCCGCGTCCGCATCGCTCACAGTTTGAAACGCATACACGTGAAAGGGGCTGCCCAGCGGTTCCATGGCCTTACGAGCGCGCTTGTTGCAGGAGGAAAGGCGATCGCTTTCGTTCAACGCTTCGGAAATCATGATGCGCTTCTCGCCATCCATCAAATACAGGGGAGCCGCTTCCTGGTACGCGATCCCAACTCCCAGCTCGAGCGGCGGCAAGCCGACTTTGGTGACCAGCTCGTTATAGCCGCGAACGATTTCGACCATCTCGCGCGCGAGCACGCAAGCCCGGCTCACGGCAAACCCCGGCTCGCCTTCCTTCTCGTGCAGCGCGAGGATGACGGCATCGCCTTCGATGAATACCTTGCTGGCGCCGTACTTCGGCAGCAGTTTGTTTACCGGATCATAAAAATTCAGACTGAAGTAGGACGCCGGGTTCAGTCCGGAGTCCATCAAGGAGCGGGTGAGCCGCGACGAATCACGAATATCGGCCTTGATGATGACGTGCCCCAGCGCCCGCTCTTCGGTCGGTTTCTGCTCCTCCGGCAGCAGGAACTCGTAAAGCGTGCCATTGACCTTGGAGAGCTCGCGCAGCTTCGCGTTGCCGATCAGGTTGATGCTGTCGAGCGCGGAATTTAATGCCTCCAGCCGGCGCACATCGCGGTGATAGCGAAGGAAGTCGCGCAGGAAGCGGCCCGCCACCTTGGCCCGATCGCCTCCGCGACAACTGGCTACCCGTCCCACTGCGGCATAGAGGTTATTCGCCGAAAGCCTTCCCCCTTCCAGGATGAGCCGCTCGACCCTCGAACACTCGGCGCGATCGACCAGCGCATTCTTCAACTGCTGCGGATTGATCCGCGAAGCGTACTCCGCGAGCAGCGGCACCGCCTCATAGGAAGCAATCACGTATTCCATGACCGACTGGTCTTCGAGCAAGCGAACCCAAGCCGACAAGCGCGCTTTTTGGGAACGGCCCTCGGGTGTTGACTCAGACGCGGTCCCGCCGCCGACCAGCGCATGCGCATTCTCAGGCGCATTCAGCCAGGGATCGAGTTCCGCGTCGTCATCCGGAAGATCGATCTGCAGCGAACGCAGGAATTCGCACGAGATTTCGCGCATGCGTATGAACCGGTCCGGATCGCGCTCCCAGTTGCCCAGCATCACGTACTGTTCGGCGCACAGGTAGTCGTCGCGGCCGTCTTCGGAGAGGACCAGCCGGTTGATCAGGAGCTTGTGCCCTTCGCTGTCGTTCTCACCAAAACGCGAGCGGCGCATGCGCGCCAAGGTCTCTTTTTCGATATCGCGCAACAGCAGGAACAAATCCTGCCCGGTTTTGCGCTGGATGATCTTCTTGCGCACCTGGAACGACGCAACCCGCTCGCGATATTCGAGCGCCTTCTGCTGGCGCACGCCCTCATAACTCTTCAGCATCATCCGGCCGCGTTCCAGCACCTGCGCGAATTGCGAGTTCAATTCCAGGCGCAGGAACTTGATCACTGCCAGCCGCGCCAGCAGGTCGATGGTGACATTATTCTCGGCCTTGGCGCGGTTCAGCGAGGCCACGTGCAATTCGGTCAGCACCGATTTGAAGTCCGAGGCCTCGCTCTTTGTGGGCTTCATCACCGTCGTGAGCTTATTCAGAAACGCGGTCCGGGGCGCCGATGGAGTGGCTTCGGCGGCCAACAGGCCCTCCACGTCGCCGTGGCGCGCGATCAAGCGGGCAATATGCGCGCGGGCCGCATCGGTAAACTTCGGGCTGAGATGAACATCATGCCGGAGATTGTCCACGCCCACCGTTAGCCCCTCGAGCGAAAGCGTGGGCGTGTAACTCGCCAGCGCCGGCGGAATGTTGTCATCCGAGGAGCTGCCGAGCTTGAAAATCGGGATTCGGGGCATGAACTCGAAATCCTGTCTTTATTTCGCCGCCTGCTGTTGCTGGTCGGCGAGCATCACGCGAAATTGCGGTACCACCAATGCCTGCTCGACCGTGGGCTCGTTGATGCCCGCCAGCCTCGCCGCGAGCACCTTGGCGTCTTCTTGCGCTCCGGTTTGCTTGTATGCCTTCCACAACAGCTGCATGGATTCGGGGTTTTCCGTGTCTTCCTGAAGATGGGCGATCGCCTCCGCGTACTTCCCTTCTTCGACCAGCACCGCGCCCGCCGCGGAATGGTAAGCCAGCTGAATTACCTGGCTGCGACTCTGCGAGGCCATCGATTCCAGTTGCGCGACTGCCTTCGAAGCTGCCTCCATCGAGTCGTTCTGCGCGGCCCGCAAGGCCGCGACTTTCAGAACCAGGGAGCGTTCTTCTTCGCGATCCGATTTCGAGATCGGATGCCCCTCGTCTAGAGCATGCTCGGCCGCCTTCAAGTGATGTAGCGCGTCTTTGTAGTCCGGAGCACTCATCGCCATGATGCGGTTGGCCTCTGCCTCCAGCTTGGCGAGACCCACCGAATGCGCGTGCTTGGCAACCTCGTGCAGCAATTTATCGACTTGCTTGTGATTGTTCTCGCGAATCCAGGTCAGCGCGCTCTGCAGCTCGTACTCGACCCGGTCGCTCTCGCTGCTGACGAACATTAGCGCCCTGGCATACTCCTCGCGCGCGTCCGCTTCCCGGCCCATCACAGCGTACGTGTCGGCCACGCCAAATTCGGAGCCGAATGTGGGGTCGATGCGGATTGCCATCCGGTATTTGTCCAGCGCCGCGTCGTACTGCCCGGCAGCCCGCAAAATTTCCCCATACGAATCGTACGGATTGGGCTGATCGGGCTGGAGCTGGACGTAGCGCTCCATCAGCGCGGAGGCCTTCTCAAAGTTTCCACTGAAGGCATAAGCGTAAGCCAGCTCGTTCAAAGCCGCCGGATAATCGGGAAAAAGCGCAATAGCATGCTCGAGCACAAACACGCCCTGCGCATAGCGCCGTTGATGCACCAGCCAGCGTCCCGCCAGAAACGCCGTGCGATGGTCCCGCGGGTACATCGCGAGCAGGTCGTTCATGGCGGCGATGGCGGGCACGTAATTATTTTCCTGCACGCCACTCAGCCACCGAATCAGCAGCCGTTCGCCCGGCGTCACTTGAGAAGCCAGTTGCTCGGCTCGGGTACGAGTGGAAACCTGCTCGTCGGGATCATGGGTCAGGTGCGAGAGCAGAATGTAGGCCTGCGCGAACTTAGGGTCACGTTTCACTGTGGCTCGCAGATCATTCACGGCATCGGCCCGACGCAGCGCCTCCAGATCGGCCATCGCATGTTCGAATTCTTTACGCGCGGCCGGCGAATTCGTCGTGACCGACAGAGTGGAACTCTTGACGGCGGGTTTCGGATGATGCGGCTTGGGGTTGGTCGCAAAAGCCGCGGCGCAGAACATCAGCAGCAGGGCAGTCCAGCGCAAGGCTCCACCTCGGAAATCACTGATTTCACGACTTATAGTGACGAGCCTAGCATGGGGTCGAGGAGCCGGAAACGTTACCCAAGTTACTGACCAAAGGCTTTGCAATTACCACGATTATCGGGCAGTCCGCTCTCGCAAGATTTAATTGTCTGTCATCCTCACAAGGTTTACTTGCCGGTCATCTCGAGAAGGTTTAACTGCCTGTCATCTTGACAAGCTTTAATTGTCTGTCATCTTGAGCGGAGTGAGGCGGCAGCCGAACGGAGTCGTAAGACCCGCTGCTGTTTGGATCTCACGAGAAGTAGATATGCATTTCCACCGCGAACCGCCCGGTACTGGCGTCCTCACGCGGTTTAGCGAAATGAGAAGAGGTTTACTCCGCGCTCTTCAGCCGTGCCGCCTCAAACTCATCGCCCTTTTCCCAACTCACGACCTTGGGCAACACAGCGGCCTGCCATCCCAGGATGAATCCGAACCGGGCCATGGTCGCGTCGCCGGTGAAATCCATGTCCGGACGGTACTCGTCGCTGGGCTGATGATAGTGCTTCTCGTTGTATTCCTGGTCCTGCTGCAGGCCCCAGGCCTCATCGTGTCCCTTGTACTTAACGCCCTCGTTGATCGAAAAGGAAGGAATGCCAACCCGCGCGAGGCTGAAATGATCGGAACGGTAGAAATGACCGGCTTCGGGATGCGCGTCGGGACGAATGGTGAGCCGAAAGTCCTTGGCTGTCGCTTCGACGATCCGATAGAAACTGGTGCGCTCCGCGCCCGAGACCTCGACTTCTTCGGGCGATCCCAGCGGCGGCAGGTCATCGTAGTTCAAATCGAGCGTGATTCGTCCGGCAGGAAAAGGCGGATGCTTGCCGAGGTAGTCCGACCCCAGCAAACCCTGCTCTTCGCCCGTCACCGAAGCGAACAGGATCGAGCGGCGCGGCTTTTGCGCAGCCTGGCCAAAGGCCCGCGCCAGTTCGAGCAACACGCCGCACCCGGTCGCATTGTCGTTGGCCCCGTTGTAGATGTTGTCTCCCGGCATATCGGGACGAATCCCCAGGTGGTCGTAGTGCGCCGTATACAGAACAGCCTCATTCTTGAGCTTCGCATCTGAGCCGGGAAGCTCGGCAATCACGTTGTTGGATTCGAAGGGACGAATCTTGCTGAAGATGTGTGCTTGCAACTTGGCCGGAAGGGCCACGGCCTTGAAGTCGCGCGACTGCGCATCGGACATCAGTTTTTCGAGATTCAGCCCAGCGCCGTTCACCAGATTGCGCGCCACCCCTAACTGGATCCAGGCGGCAGCTTTGAGTTTCGGCGTGCCGTCCAGCTTGAGGTAGGACTTCTCACCCGAGTTCGAGTTGCGCACTACCTCCCACGGATAGCTTGCCATCTCGTTCTGGTGGATGAGGAGTACGCCCACCGCGCCCCGGCGCGCCGCTTCTTCGTATTTGTACGTCCAGCGTCCGTAGTAGGTCAGCGCCTTGCCTTTGAAGAACTTGGGATCGTCCGAGGCAGGCTCGTTCACCAGCATGAGCAGCACTTTCCCGCGCACGTCCGTGTCTTTGTAGTCGTCCCAGTCGTACTCCGGGGCATGAATGCCGTAGCCGACGTAAACGATGGGCGCGTCGACGTCGGACTGAGGCTGCTGCGTCTGGTCGTAAGACACGTAGTCGTCGAGGACCTTCAGGGTAATCCGAGACCCGCTTGCAGGGATGAGCGAAAACGTCGTTTCCTGCGAAGGCGTGATACCGACCATAGGGACCTTCTGCAAATAGGTTCCGTTGTCACCCACAGGCTTCAGACCGTAAAGCGCAAACTGGGTTGCGATGTACTCCGCGGCGATATCTCCCCCACGTTGCCCAGTACCACGTCCCTCGAGCAGATCGTGAGATAAAAAACGCACGTGCGCGCGAATACGCTCAGGATTAATGGTTTCCAATGCCTGAAAGGCGGCCGGCGAAGGGCGAGGCACTGCCAAAGGAACACCTTTGGGGGCAGCTTGTGAGGCGGCAAGCACAGCTAGACCCAAAAAGAACAGCAGAAAGGTCTTGCGCATGGTTGGACGAGGGCTCCTGAATGAATCATTAATAAATTCGGGAATATTCCCATTGTACGGGAAAGGTCGTACCCGAAACCGCGTCGGTCTGGTTACCAGCGTCTCAGTTTCGTTGTAGCACCGGCGACCCAGTGGCTGTCCTGAGGTCATCTTGCCTAAGTTGTAGCGCCGGCATCTCGCCGGCTGCGCACCTGGTAGGGCCAGCATCTTGCGGGCTATCCGCCTTTGTAGCGCCGGCATCTTGCCGGCTATCCAGAGGTCGCCGGGTGCCCTAAAGCTGTGTTGTCCCGCGGACCGCGGGATCAATTTTTGGAGCTTCAACCCGCGCGGTAGTCGCGTACATCATCGCTGGCTCGAAAGATAGGGGCAGTCGCGATCGCGCTCGCTTCCGCCATCCGGCGATTGACCAGCTCGAAGTCCGGCTTCGCCCAGCCCACGCTGCTGATTTCGATGTTACCGTCCGTGCCAATCCAGAACAGCGTCGGCACATTGGTAAGCCCGTAAGCGTTCGAAACCGGATAGGTACGCGTGTCCTCCAGCAGCAGAGGAAAGCTGATGCCGAATTCCTTCGCAAAGGCAGCTGTCTCCTCGGCATTATTCTGCGAGACACCGACCAGCATGACGTGCTTGTTCTTGTAGGCTCGAAACAACCGCTCGAAAAAGGGGAAGGCATAATGGCAGGTCGGGCAAGAGACCTTGAAGAATGCCAGCACCACCGGGGCCCGCGAGAGAGCATCCTTCAGCGAAAAGGTTTTGCCTTCCAGTGTGCTCAGCTTGAAGTCAGGTGCGGTTTTGCCGACGGCAAGAGCGGGCATCAGTTCTAGTCCTCCGGTGTTCTGATCCTTCGTATTTCTTATCTTAGATGACGTCGAACTAACAACGGATGGAGGCTTTGCCCGGTCCAGCCCGTGGAGCGGCGGGCGTCCAGCCCATGCAGCGGCCGACGTCCGGCCCACGGAGCGACGGGCGTCCCGCCCGTCGGCTCTTAGTAAGGCTCAAGAACTTTCCCAGCCCGCCGATAAGAAAGTCGTGGCAACCTCAACCGGTGTTCAAAAGCTCGACAGTTCTTCGCAGCAGATATTCCGCTTCGTTGCCCGGCAACCCATCCTGAACGCCGCACAACAGGTGTTCGGCTACGAACTCCTGTTTCGGGATGGAATCGAGAACGTCTTCCGGGCCAGCGATGCAGAAGCGGCCGCGCGCAGCACCCTCGACAGCACGCTCATAATGGGATTTGACGTTTTATGCGATGGCCAGCGCGCTTTCATTAACTGCACCCGCGACCTGCTGCTGAAAGACGGCATTACTCTGCTCCCCTCCGAGCAAACCGTTGTCGAGATCCTGGAAAACGTGGAACCGGACGACCTGGTGCTGGCCGCCTGCCAGCGCCTGAAGGTGGCCGGCTACACCATCGCGTTGGACGACTACGTCGCCAATGATCCGCGTGAGCCCCTGACCGCGCTGGCCGATATTGTAAAGGTAGACTTTGAACGCACCACGCGCGCCGACCAGCAGGCTTTGGTCAAACGTTTCGCGCCCATGGGCCGCCGCATGCTGGCGGAAAAGGTAGAGACCCAAGAGCAGTTCGCGGTCGCGCAGGAAATGGGCTTCGTGTATTTCCAGGGCTACTTTTTCCGCCGTCCAGAGGTGCTGCGCGCCCGGGAGATTCCCACCAACCGCGCCAATTACCTGCGCATGCTTGCGGCCGTCTCCAAGGATGAGATGGATCTGCGGGAACTGGAGCAGATCATCAAGGTGGAAGCTTCGGTCCTGTATCGCCTGCTGCGCTATCTGAACTCGCCCCTGTTCGGCATGCGCAACGAGATTCATTCCATCCGTCATGCCCTGGCCCTGCTCGGAGAGCGAGAGATCCGGCGCTGGATCCGTCTGGTGACGCTGGTTTCTGCCGGCCTGCACAAAACCTCGGACCTGGTACTGTCGGCGCTGGTGCGCGCGCGTTTTTGTGAGCTGGTTTCAATGAGAATTCCACGCACCCAATCCGACGTTTTCCTGGTGGGCATGGTCTCGATGATGGACGCAATTCTCGAGATCTCCATGGATGAGATTCTCCAGAAGATCGCGCTCGATAAGGAAACCAAAGCCGTACTCTCCGGAGGCGGCGGAAAGCTGAAGCCGGTCTACGATCTCATGTTGGCCGAGGAAGCCGGCAAATGGCAGGCCGCGAAAGAATCGGCCGCCCAGTTGCGCATCAGTGAAAGCGAAGCGGGCGAGATGTGGTGGCAGGCCATGCAGTGGGCGCGCCAGGTGAGCAGCACCGCCGACGAGGGTTCAAAATAATGAGCCCGTTCATCACTTGCCAAACCGCGCCCGCGCGGAAGTGAGGGGTCGCGCTCAGCACCTCTGTGCAAAATAGACACTACTTTGGACTTGCACGAATTATGCGGCGCAGCGTAGCATTGAACTGTTCCCAGCGGCCACGCTTCTCGTGCTGGCCCTCCGCGCCCATTAACTTCAGGCGCTTAAACGGAAAAGTTCATCAGGAATTGTTTTTCCAGTCGCATCGGGGTCTACGCGCATCGTATGAATTGTGCGGCAGTGGGATGCTACCTCAAAGGTGACCTAGGGCAGCCGGGAACGAAACCCTTTCGAAGAAGTTGGGAACCGCTAAGAGAAAACTTATGAATGCAGGACCCGGAAATCCCTCCGGAGGTGGAGGGAGAGGCAGACGGCGGCGCGGTCGGCGTCCGCCTAATCATCGCGGCGGTGGCGGCGGACAAGGTCGCGATCGTCACAACACAGGCGGCGGCATCTACAGCGCGCCCATGGATCACAGCTACCGTGCGGTACTGGGCGGTGACAACGGACATAAAGGTGGTCGCGGCATGCGGCCAGGCTTTGCCCCGGCTTATCAGCCGCCGGATCCCGAACCGCTTCCCACCCGCGAGGACGCAACTTCGCGCATCTTTGCTTTCGTCGACGATTTGTTCTTCCTGGCCAAGATCCAGGAGACAGCACGCAAGATGAATGTCAAGGTTGAGTTCGTGAAGACCGACAAAGATCTGCTCGAGCGCATGAAGCAGAACGGCGAAGAGAAACCGTCGCTGATCATCTTCGACCTGAACAATGCTAATGCAAAGCCGTTGACGCTGATTCCCAAGCTCAAGAGCCGCCTGAAAAAAGGAACTTCGATCATCGGCTTCCTTTCGCACGTGCAGGGCGACCTCAAACAAAAGGCGCACGAGGTGGGATGCGACATGGTGCTGCCCCGCTCAGCCTTCTCGCAGAACCTGCCCCAGTTGCTGCGACGGCATGGAGCAGCAGAGGAAGAAGCAGGAGTCCAGTAGATTTCACGTGCGATGCACACGTAGGCCCAGACGCCCTCGTCTGGGCGGCCGGGCCCAGCCCGGCTGCACTTTGCTTCGAGACAGCCGGCTGCCAAATCAGCAACTAGTCATAATTCCTATCGGTTTTCCAGTCGAATGCGACACTGCAGGTTGGCGGTAATTCCTGAAGGCCGAGTTTCGCTCGGCTAGACACACGGGGCGTCTGCCCCTACGGAACACTACCCTGGAGGCCATTTCATCGGACGTCCGCCGATCAGGTGAACGTGAATGTGAAAGACGGACTGACCGGACTTCGGCCCAACGTTGAGCACGGTCCGGTAGCCGTCCTCAATCCCACGCTGCCGGCCGATTTCGGCTGCGACCAGATGAAGGCGCCCGATAAGCTCCGCATCTTCCTTCTGCGCTTCTTTCAGGCCGCGGACATGTTTCTTAGAGACGACGAGGACGTGAGTTGGCGCCTGCGGGTCTATGTCTTCGAAGGCAAGACTATGCTCGTCTTCATATACTTTCTTGGCAGGAATCTCGCCCTTCACAATTCGGCAAAAGAGGCAGTCAGTCATAGTGGGTGAGTTCTCAGGTCTCAGGTCTCAGGTCTCAGTTCTCAGCTATCGGCTATCGGGCATCAGTCCAGCCTCACCAAATATACCGAGCCTTCCTTCGTCTCGGTCTCATGCATCAGAGCTTCGGCGCGCTGGCGGTCGTCATTCAGGACGCGCACCCGTACCCACCACGTGCCCACGGGGCTGGCGATTTGGGCGACCTTGGCTGTGCGGTAGCGCCGCGCCAGGTGCTCAGCCATTTCCGACGCATCTTTCTGCTTTCCGAAGGAACCGATCTGTACGGCCCAGCGGCCACCCGTCGCAGGCGAGGTGGGCGTCTGCATGACCTCCAGCTTGACGCGGGCCACACCCGGCTGCCAGATATCCAATTGCTTTGCGGCCGCGTAGGAGACATCCAAAATGCGGCCTTCGACAAATGGGCCCCGGTCGGTGATTCTCACCAGAGCCGCGTGCCCGCTCTTGACGTTGGTCACGCGCACAATCGAACCCAACGGTAAGGTGCGATGGGCGGCGGTCATCGCATTCATGTTGTAGACTTCGCCATTCGAGCCGCGCCGATTGTGGTAGGGCGCCCCATACCAGCTCGCTAAGCCTGTCTCCGTCGAAAGCGGCACGGCATCCGCCGGAATCGTGAGAATCTCTTCGACCTTGTCCTTGGCCGTCTCTTTCGAAGGATGAGAAGGATGACTGGACGCGGTCGCCGCCGGCTGCTCGCGATCAGCTGCCACGGGTGGGGTGGTTGACTCCGCCGGCGGAGGCGGCGGAACCTGGACGCGCGCCTGCTTATGGCTGGCGCAACCACTCAGCAAGGCCAGCGAGAGAAGCCCGATGCTTGCAAGTATCCGGAAACGCACGTTACGGTTTCTTCGTCTCGTCGGTGTTTTTGTGCTCGTCCATGAAGTCGGCAAAGCTCCGCAGCTTTTCGGCCGCGATGCGGAGCGCCCTGGAGGACTGGTCGCGCACCGCCGGAACTACTTCCCGGTTCAGATAGGCGATCAAGTCGGCGCTTTCTTTCTCTAGACGCTCGGCGGCGTTCGAAACCTTTCTGTTGACGCGAGCCGATGTCTCCTCCACGCGGCGATTGAAGTCGCTCATAACACTCCTCAAATTTGCGGCGCGAACCGGCGGTGCCGAAAGACGAAGGTAAGCTCCCTTATTATTCGTGGCTTTCTGGTGAGGGTCAACTGCAAGCGCACCTCCGGCGTCACCGCGAGGACCGCTGATGGTTCCCATTGGAACCCGCACCGCTTGGGTTAGAATCGGCAACATGTTCCGGCATGTCATCTTTGCCGCAGTCCTTGCCGTCTCGATGAGCGTCCTGGGATGCACGTTCTACAAAGAGCGCCCGGCAAAAGCGATCAGCGACGCCACCGGGGGCGAGGGTATGGAGCGCACCTTCTGGCAGGATGTCCAGAAGCAGAACTGGAACGACCTGAACTCGCACATCGCCTCGAATTTCGTCTACGTCACGCCCACGGGCCGCTACGAGCGCTCCGATGCGCTGCAACGACTGCAGCAACTTCAGTTGCAGGAGTTCTCAATCGGAGATCTGACGACAGAGATGAACCGCGATACCTTTATCGTGACCTACACGATTACGTTCCGCGGAACTGCGCGGGGCCAAACGCTGAACTCACAGCCCGAGCGAAGAATGACAGTCTGGCAGGAGCAGAAACGCGGCTGGGTGGTCATCGCGCATTCAGTGTTGGGGACCGAAAGTAAATAAGTGCTGATCTAGTTCGCGCCGTAAGCGAATCGCACCTTGAAAGCGGAGGGTGCCCCGTCCTAACTCGCGTTCTTTGCGTGGTTAGTGTGGGGGATATTTCGAACCCCAACAGTCGGACAACAACTTTGAACCTCTGAGGCTTTGAAAGGGCTCGGCTTTAAGCGGAGGCGGAAGGGCCGCAAAATCAAAGCGGCTTAGCCGCTGAAGGCGCGAAATCTCGGGGCTGGATTTGTCGCAAATTCCAAACACGGAGAAAGCCAACGGCTTCGCCTGTTGCCTGCTCGCCTGGTACAAACAACACGCGCGCAAGCTTCCCTGGCGGGAGGACCGCGATCCCTACCGGGTATGGGTTTCGGAAATCATGCTGCAGCAAACGCGCGTCGCTGCGGTTCTGGAGCACTATCGCCGTTTCCTGAACAAATTTCCGACGGTGCGCAAGTTGGCTGCCGCACGGGAATCATCCGTGCTGGCGGCCTGGAGCGGCCTCGGGTATTACCGGCGCACTCGTATGTTGCACGCGGCAGCAAAGCTCGTCGTAAAGGAACATCAGGGAAAGTTTCCACGCGACAGCGAAGGATTGCGCCACCTACCCGGCATCGGGCGCTACACTGCCGCGGCGATCGCCAGCATCGCGTACGACGAACCGGTAGCCGTGGTCGACGGGAATGTGGAGCGAGTCCTCGAACGAATGAGCGGGAAACGGTTGACTGGAGAACAGACCTGGAACACGGCAAACCACCTCCTGGCCCAGGACCGCCCCGGCGACTTCAATCAGGCAATGATGGAACTGGGAGCGACCATCTGCCTGCCCCGGCAACCTCAGTGCTTGCTCTGTCCGGTTTCAGGATTTTGCGCCGCGCGTGGAGAATTGCAAGCCGAGGCAGCGAGACCTCGGCAAAAAAAGCGCAGAATCTTCTTCGGACTGGCGCGGCGGAACGGACACGTTCTTTTGGTCCAGCGCGGCAAAACCGAATCGCTAATGCCGGGCATGTGGGAACTGCCGGAGTTACCGTCCCGCGCACGCGCAAAGCGACTGCTATCACTGCGCCATTCGATCACGGTCACCGACTACCAGGTGCAAGTTATGGAAATCGTGACTCCCCAGAAAGGAAGCGGCCGCTGGATGTCCCGGTCGCGGCTCGCATCGCTTCCGCTCACTGGCCTGGCGCGCAAGATTCTGCAGCGCGCAGAGCTGCTGTGAGGGAGCGCCTGCAATGGACTCGAAGGGCACAAGGATCCCGACACAGCACTTCGCCCGAAGCAAACGCAACGGACTAAGCGAATGAAGAACGTCTTGCTCATCCTTTGCGCAATGACCATGTGCCTTCTGCACTCCATGAGCGGATCGAAGGAGTACGTACGAGCGCAGACAGCCGAAGCTGGTTCTCACGCCGCGTATCTCGGATTCGATCGCAACGAGTATCCCGGCGATGCCAATCTTACAAGTCTGCGCCGAACGTTCTCGTTCGCGGGCTATTGGCTGAATGTGCCGCCGGGAGCGACCAGCAACACCTGGGCAGGTAAGCGCAAGATCGTCAAAGAGACCGGATTCGGATTCCTTGTGCTCTTCAACGGCCGTCTGGACACAGAATTGCGCAAAGCCGGCGACGCCTCCGCGCTGGGCCGATCCGATGCTGCCACTGCCATCGCTTCCGCGCGTCGAGAAGGATTTCCAGAGGGAACGCTCATCTTTCTCGACCAGGAGGAAGGCGGCCGCATGCTTCCTGAGCAAAAGGCCTACCTCTATGCCTGGGTCGATAGCGTGAATGCGGGCGGATTTCGCGCTGGCATCTACTGTTCTGGAATTGCCGCGCCCGAGGGAAACGGAGTAACGGTAATTACCGCCGAAGATATTCGCCAGAATGCAGGCGCCAGAAAAATCGCGTACTGGGTCACGAATGACGCGTGTCCGCCCTCGCCGGGCTGCGCCTTTCCGAGGCACGCTCCATCACCATCACAGAGCGGCGTGACGTTTGCCGACGCATGGCAGTTCACCCAGTCGCCCAAGCGCCGCGACGTCGCTGCAGGTTGTCGAGCGAACTATGCGAGTGATGGCAACTGCTATCCGCCCGGACTCGCCACGCAAAAGCTGTTCGTCGACGTGGACTCGGCAAGCTCCGCAGACCCTTCCGCTGGCCGTTGACGCGGGAAACCGTGATTGGCACGTTGCCGGCCCGCGCGAAAAGATTACAGAATTGGTCGACGACTTCGGCTCGGCAGGCTATGCTGAACGGTCGCGCAAACAGGAGGGAGTTATCCAGTTCCTCGGCATCGATGTCGGCACCAGCGGCACTCGCGCGCTGATCATCGACCCGCACGGGCGCGTGATCGCGTCCGCCTCGGAACAGCATGCTCCCTTCGCCTCGCCGCAGGTCGGGTGGGCTGAGCAGGACCCGGGCGACTGGTGGCGAGCCTGCACGTTAGCCGTCCGCGGCGCGCTCGCTGCGGCAAAAATGGGCAGCGATCAGATTGCCTGCGTCGGATTTTCCGGGCAAATGCATGGCGCCGTCCTGCTCGATCGCCACGATGACGTGATCCGCCCCGCCCTCATCTGGTGCGATCAACGTACCGAACCCCAAGTCCGGAAACTTTCCGAGCAGTTCGGCACAGACCGTCTCATTGATCTCACCTGCAACGCGCCGCTCACGAATTTCACGCTCACCAAGCTTCTCTGGGTGCGCGAAAACGAGCCGCACCACTGGGAGCGCGTAGCGCACGTGCTGTTGCCCAAAGATTTTGTCCGCTTCCAACTCACTGGCGAACGCGCCATCGATATGGCGGATGCCTCGGGCACGTTGCTCCTCGACGTGGCCCACCGCCGGTGGTCTGCTGAAGTACTAGGGGCTACAGGGCTCAACCTGCAACTGCTTCCGACGTTGCTTGAATCGCCGGATATCTGCGGTCGAGTATCTGCCCGCGGAGCCGAGGCGACCGGCCTGCGAGCCGGGACGCCCGTCGTGGTCGGGGCAGGCGACCAGGCCGCTGGAGCCGTCGGCACGGGAATCGTTCGTCCCGGCACCGTGAGCGCGACCATCGGCACATCGGGCGTAGTCTTCGGCGCCACTGATCGTCCAGCGCTCGATCGCAAGGGGAGGATTCACACCTTCTGCCATGCCGTCCCCGGCCGATGGCACGTCATGGGCGTGACGCAGGCGGCCGGACTGTCGTTGCGCTGGTTCCGCGATCGCTTCGGCGTCCTCGCAAAATCGCACCGCGATCCTTACGATCAGCTCGCCGAGGAAGCAACCGCTGCGCCGCCCGCTTCGGATGGCGTTTTCTGGGCGCCCTACCTGATGGGCGAACGTACTCCTCACTGCGATCCCAATGCGCGGGCCGCTCTCATCGGCCTCTCCGCTGTCCATACCCGTTCCCACGTCATTCGCGCCATTCTGGAGGGAGTTGCCTTCAGTCTGCGCGACACGTTCACGATTTTCCGGGAGCTCAACGTCCCGGTCGATCGCATTCGATTGGGAGGCGGCGGCGCCCGGTCTCCCTTATGGCGGCAGATCCAGGCGGATGTTTACGGACACGCGGTCGAAGTGCTCGCAGTGGAAGAAGGCGCCGCCTATGGCGCTGCCATCCTGGCCGGGGTGGGGGCGGGCAACTGGCATTCTGTCGAATCAGCTTGCGACACTGTGGTTCGCATCGCGGAAGAAGTTCAGCCCAATGCAAGAGACTCCGCGACCCTGGACCAAGCCTATCGCAGCTACCGCAAAATCTATCCTGCCTTGCAGCAGATTGCGAACGGTACCGGCGCCGAAGAAGCCATTTCTTCGACGACGCTTTCGATCTCCTGACCCGGGTTCTCTGAGCCTCCTCTATGAAGACAATTGTTTCTCCACTGACCGATTCCGCATTTCCCAAGCTCCTTCTTCTTGTGCCCCAGAAAACAATCTCTCCCGTCCTCCCGCTCGCCGCGCTTCTCATGTTTGCGTGTGTGCCGCTCGCCCGTGCGCAGTGGACACCCATGAACCCCGTCACCGCCGTCCAGCAGCAGTCCGATGCCGTCACTTTCGCGACTGTCCACGCACAGACCGCATCTCCCATCCCCACGCAACTTCCCGGACAGAACGCGATCCTGATGGGCGTCGCCTGGTATCCCGAGCAATGGCCGGAATCCCGCTGGGAAGAAGACCTGCGCCTGATGGAAGCGGCCGACCTGAAAGTCGTGCGCATCGCCGAATTCGCCTGGAGCCGCATGGAGCCTTCCGAAGGTCACTACGATCTCGACTGGCTGGAGCGCGCCATCAATCTCGCTGCCAAACACCACATGGTTTCCGTGGTGGGCACGCCCACCGCAACACCGCCCGCCTGGCTCACGCAGAAATATCCAGACACTCTGCGCGTCGAGCCAGATGGTCAACGCGTCGCGCACGGCAACCGCGCGCACGCCTCCGCGACGTCGACTCGTTACCGTAACTTCTGCCGCCGCATCGCCGAGCAGATGGCCCTCCGCTTTGGTCATAATCCAAACGTCGTGGGCTGGCAGATCGATAACGAATACGGCTACGCCCAGATGTCCTACGACGACGACACGCGCAAGCAATTTCAGGATTGGCTGAAGGCAAAATACAAAACTCTCGACAATCTGAACACGCACTGGACCACTGCCTACTGGAGCCAGACTTACGACAACTGGGCCGAGATCCCGATTCCCATCGGCCCGCACAACCCGGGCCTCATGCTCGAGTGGAAGCGCTTCATCACCGCGACCTGGACCTCCTACCAGCAGAATCAAATCGACGTCATCCGCAAACACGCCGAGCCGCGGCAGTTCATCACCGGCAACCTGATGGGATTCTTCGACGGCTTCGACCACTATCCCATCACCGAGTCGCTTACCTTCGCCTCCTGGGACGACTACGTCGGCACGGGCCATGTGGATCCAGCACAAAACGGCCTTCTTCACGATCTCACCCGCGGGTTCAAACGCGAGAACTTCTGGGTGATGGAGACGCAGCCGGGCGCCGTGAATTGGTCCCCGCTCAACAATTTCCTCAATCGCGGCGAAGCCCGCGCCATGGCGTGGCAAGCGATCGGACACGGCGCCGACGACGTCAACTACTGGCAATGGCGCAGCGCGCTCAATGGCCAGGAAGAAATACACGGTGTGTTGGTGGGGCCCGACGGAACTCCTGTGCCTTTTTATGACGAAGCTGCGCAAACCGCCCGCGAGTTTGCCAAAGCCGAAAGCGCTTTCCGCGGTACACAGCCGATCTCAGAAGTCGCATTGCTCTATTCCTATGACAGCCATTGGGCCCTGCAGTTTCAGAAACACACCAGGAACTATGACGACAATCGCCTCCTGACGAATTACTACCGCGCCCTCCGCCCGATTTCGCAATCCATCGACGTGGTCAGCGCCTACGCTCCGCTGGACGGCTACAAGTTGGTGGTCGCGCCCAGTCTCAACGTGCTGCCGAAAGATCTGGCCGACCATCTGCTCGCCTACGTACGCAACGGCGGACATCTCGTGCTCGGCCCGCGCTCCGGCATGAAAGATGAATTCAACGCGCTACTTCCACAGCGACAGCCGGGATTTCTCGTGGATGCGTTGGGCGCACACGTCGAACAGTACTACGCGCTCGAAAAAGATTTTCCGGTTGCAGGTGCCTGGGGCAGTGGCCAGGCCACCATCTGGGCGGAGCAACTGAAGAGCCTCTCGCCCGGGGACGAAGTTCTTCTCAAGTATGGCAAGAGCAACGGATGGCTCGATGATCAGCCCGCGGCGATTACCCGCGCCTACGGCAAAGGACACATCACGTACATCGGAGCGGAGCTCGATGACAAACTGATGGCCACAGCCGCTCAGTGGATGACGCGAAAATCGGGCGTAACGCCCGTATTCGGTCCCGTGCCTGATGGCGTCGAGGTCAGCCGCCGCATTGGTCCCAGCAAGCAGGTATTCGTGTTCGTGAACTACGCCGCCGAGAATCGACGCATCACGCTGCCTCATCCGATGAAGGTTATGCTCGACGGCCAGCAGCAAGGCTCCATCGATCTTCCTCCCTACGGAGTTGCCATCGCCCTCGACAACCGCTGACCATCTCCTACTCCGAGAAGCTTGATGAACATGGTCCATGACAGAATGGAGAAGCGGGCGAGACGCCCGCCTCTCCATTTTTCATCCGCGCGAATCGATTGAAACAAACTTCCCTGATCACGATGGCGAATCCGCCTGCAAAATGTTCTTGCCGTAGTTTGGCCGGCTCTTACGCTGGCAAGTTGCAGCGTGGTGCGGCAAAATTAAATTGCTGTACGAAATTCCGAGACGTCTGACAGCGTCAACGGAGGTACCCATTGCCTTCGAAGATGAAACGAGGAAGTAGCGCGCACCTCACAGTACGCCCTCTCACCCCAGATATATGGCCCGCGATGGAGGATTTATTCGGCAAGAACGGCGCATGTAATGGATGTTGGTGCATGTATTGGCGTATTGGTGCGGCCTACCGCAAACTACCACGCGTCCAGAACAAGGCGGCATTCCGAGAAATTGTGAAACGCGGCCCGCCCCCTGGTCTCGTTGCCTTTGATGGCGATGTAGCTGTCGGCTGGTGCCAACTGACACCGCGCGACGCCCTGCCGGGGCTGGATCGTGCGTGGCGGCTGCAGCGCGTGGACCAGATTCCTGTCTGGTCCATCTCATGCTTTTACGTGCGCATCGGCTACCGGAGGCAGGGCGTCACATCCGCCTTGATTTCAGCAGCGTTAAAGGTCGCCAAGCGTGCCGGTGCGGCCGCCGTCGAGGCCTATCCGCTGGATGCGGACAAGACTCCCAGCTCCTCGTGGACTGGATACGCCACTACATTCAAACGCGCTGGCTTCAAAGTCGTCGCCCGCCATGTGCCAGCCCGTCCAATCATGCGTCATGCTCTGAAGACAATCGCACGATAACGCGGGTGCCTCCAATCGACCGGCAACGGGCAGGCCACCATGGGGTGAGAAGTCGCCGTGTCGCGGAGATGGCCTACGGAGCAACTCTTTCAGCAGCCCCGACATCGAGGAGCCAAGCAGTTATTGCCACAATTATGTTGGTTGGAGACGTAAGACTCGCACCCATGGCAACAGTGGATGCGCTCGAGTTGGAGCGGCGGGCGTCTCGCCCGCCGGACCGGCGAGGACGCGGGTCTCTATGATCGATCAGCAAACTCAGCAAAAGAAACGATGGTGGGCGCTATAGGATTCGAACCTATGACTTCCACCGTGTGAAGATGGCACTCTACCGCTGAGTTAAGCGCCCAACCCTTTACATTCAAGCATTTGCAACCGCTTCCGTCAACCGCGTGGGAACGTTTGGGAACGAATCACTTTCCCGACCCATTTCTGGGAGCGGAACTACCCGCACAGTGCGGGAATCCGCCTTCTGTTCCCCCGCCACAATTGGGAACGGAATGCTCGCCACGATACGCGATTGCGCTTCCCGCTTCGCCGGTGTCACGGCTTGGACATAGCGGTCCATCGTGATGCTGACGTTTGCGTGACGCAGCAAAGCCTGCGTAGTCGCAACGTCCGCGCCTTGGCTTTTCACCAAAGTTCCGAACGTGTGACGCAACGTATGCCAACCTAGCCGCTTCTGGATGCCTGCTCGCTTCGCAGCGGGCCGGATGTGGTCCTCCATCGCAGCGTTAGGCCAGTACGGTTGCTGCCCATGCTTATCAGGACTGCCGAAAATGTAATCCGCATCCTGATTGTACGGACAGCGCCCACGCCACTGAGTCAGCACGTCAGCTAGTCCCGCCTCCAGCGGTACTGGCTTGCGGCTTGCTTCGGTTTTCATCTGTCCGATGTGTTGACGCACGATTCCGCGTGACAGGCGAATCTCGCCCGCTACGAAGTCAACGTCCGCCCATTTCAAAGCAAGCAGTTCCGACACCCGGAGTCCCGTGGTCAATGCCACGTAAACAGCAGTGCGCCACGGTTCCTTCAGTTCGGACAGCAACGCCCCGATTTCCTCAACCGTCAGCACATCAGGGACTCGCGTCCGCTTCGCTGACTGTCGCACAAGGGTAATCGGGTTGACGCTGGCAAACTCCCAACGCATCGCGTGATTGAAAATCGCGTGCATAAGGTTCCGCAATTTTGCCTTCGTTCCGGGCGATAGGGTCACCGTCTTAAGCCACGATTCAACCGCTACCGCTTTCACATCAGAAAGTGAGTGTTCCGCCCACTTCGGGGAAATCCACGTCTTGAGATAGCCCGCGTAGACTTCGCCGGTGTACGGTGACTTGCTCGGCAGCTCATGCTTGATGTAATGGTCTGCCAATTGCCCGAACGTGCGCGGCAATCTAGCTTCCTTGTTGATGTTTGCGCGGAGTGGTTCACAAGCCTTCATCGCTGCTGACTTGGTCGGGAACTGCTCCACGGTGCCTATCTGCTCTTTCCGATTGCTCTGCCCGTCGCGATACCGGAACACCCAAACAGCGGGACCGGCCTTCCGCTTCTCACGGTACAGACAACCCTCCTGAAACCGTCTGCTCATTGCATCTCCTTTCGGGTTTGAGCAGGCGGGTTGTTCTGGCGGTTCGAATGTAGCACAAGCCATTGAGACAATTCAGTGACGCGGAAGCGCCAGTAACGCCCGATGCGATAAGCCGGCAATTCGCCACGCCGAGCCATGCGCTGCACGGTTTTCGGATGGAGTCCACCCAGGAACTTCGCAGCTTCAGCGTCACTCAACAGCGGTTCGTAACTCATCTTAGAAATTCCACCTCTTCGGCTCGCGGCGGGGATTCTCGAACAGATCCGGCCACGGTCCGACGTGTGCTTTGTCTTCTTCTGTTTTCTTTTCGTGACATGGGCGACAAAGCGATTGCAAGTTCCCCATCCAGAAAAATGCTCGCTCGGGTGCGGGGAACCGATTCTGCAACCGGCACAGCGCGATAAAAATTCCAGCCGGAATGAAGTGATCTGCAATCGCGGCCAGTCTTTCGCGGCAGCGCTCGCACACCGGAAATTGTTTCAACTGCAAGCGGGCTACTTTTGTCCATTTCGAGCAAGCATAGAGATGGGCAAACCGCTCTCTGTCCGTGTAACTGTGGGACTGGATGCCGTCACTGCCCGGATTGCCGCCGTACTTCTCAGCGCGACATTCGGGGCAGAGACGCACGTTATCGGGGACTTTCGTTTGACACCCGGAGCAGAGTCGCATTTAACACTGCCCCGTCTGTTTGCCAAACAGTCCGTGCTCGGCCAGCGTGATGGCATCGCGACGGAAACCCATCTCCCGCATTGCTTTCTGCCAACGCGCTTCGTTAGTGCTGCCGTCTTCGTCAAGCAAGTAGCACTCCACAAAGCGCGGGCGGGTGTGCTCGCATGTCTCCAGCACACCCATCCGCAACAGAACCCATTCGATGGCGTCAATCTCAACCGAGCTGAAGCCCAGCGACATGAGCACTTCTCTCCAATCAGTTCGCATCTGCGTCTCCGTTCAAAATGTCTTCCAGCGTTGGCCCGGAGTCCGGTGTTGCCGTGGTGACTCGGGAACGTGAAGCGGGAGTCAGACCCAGTGCCTCCAGGTACGTCTTCCGAATCCGAGCTGCATCGTCGCGTGCGCGGATGGACGGGTTAGCTTTCGCGCCGGTCTTCGTGGGCACGGTCAAGCCATGCTTTTGGACATCTTCAGCGGCTTCAGCGAAGTAGCCCGCGTACCGAGCGGCCATTTCGATTGCAGCGCGGTCCACCTGAGAAATCGAGCCCATGTCGGTTAGCTCGGCAATAAGCATGTCCCACTCTGCCGATGCGATGGCGGACAAACCCTGCGGCTTTTCCGGCGTGCCTTCTGGAGCAGTTGCTTGCGCTCCCTGTGGCTTTGGTCTTCGTCCTGTCATCACTTCGCCTCCAATTTCGTAAATACCGTTTTGAGTACCGCCGCCCATGCTTCCACGCTGAGCATTTCCTGCCATTGTCCCCAGAGCGCAGCAAGAACCGGGTCCACGGACAACAGTGCGTCGGGGATCTCTGCAATCGTTTCGTGCCGGATGCCGCACTTGATAGCTTCGCGGATGGCTTGCTGTTCGCACACGGGAAGAGTCCCCAGATGTGTGAACCACTCAGACATGGCACAATCAATTTTTGAATTAAGCCGTAACATCTTGTCTCCCAATCTCCCCCGTTTTTCCCGCTCGTTACTTCACCGTGACTCCAGGAACATGCACATTCTGTCCTTCCGGAGCGGCTTCGACACCGTACAATCGGACGCGTTCTTGACCGTCCTTAATGACCGTGCCGAGAGTCAAGACCACTTGCTTGCCGATGAGCACGTCCGAATCGAATTCGTCCGGCACGCGGCCCAAAATCTGAGTGAGCACTGCGGTCAGCTTGCTCTTCTCATGGAGCGAAGCCGTCAACGTCTGCGAGATACGTTTTTGTCTCCCGCTGGAGTCACATTCCGCAAGAACGTAAACGATGCGGCATTGCGCCCGGTCCCCGAACTTGGTTTCCTGTGTGCCGATGTCTTCGAACTTGGCAATCACAGCGGCCTGCTTTCCCGCCGTGGCCTGCTCATATCTCGATTCGCCTTTCTTCAACTGCATAGTTAACTCACTTTCTGCCGGTTGGGGACGGCGGCCCAATTACATCGTTCTACATGGCCGGGACCGACAGGGCGGCGGCGTTTCCGTCAAATAAATAGCGCAGCTCGGGCACGAACGCGACAACGTCCCCCGTTTCGAGACAAACAAGTCAGACAAGACAGATTTCTCCAGACTTTTAGTAATGCGCTTCAAAGAACGATTGAAAAACGAGTCATATAGAGAATTAAGAATTACGTGTCTTGTCTGTCTTGTCCGACTTCAGCCGGATGTTTCCAATCCCGCGTACTTGCACGCCGTCCACATATGGCCGGGCAGCCCGGTTAAACCGCTGGTCGCACCGGAAAAGCTGTGTGAACTCCGACGCCTTGATTACCGTTTGGTCGCCTTCTCCATGCCTGAATGTGTCGAAGCTGGCCTGGAGAACGGCCCGTGACGTATCCACTCCGGGGGCGTATTCCGTTTTCTCGCTCAACCAACGCCCGAAGATGTCGGCATCGCTCAGCATTTCTTTACTGGCGGTCTGCACACTGGCCGGGGGGCAAAGTCCGTTGCGCTGCCATTCAATGCAGCCGTCAATTAGCCTGGCCAGAATGCCGGGTGCTTCCCGCTTCAGCGCCGGGAGTAGCGTGCGGTCAACGGGGAACGATTCCTTGAACTCAACCAAGTGCAGACGGCGCGACATCGCAGCCGTGCCCTCCAAGATGGGCGGTTTGTCCAGACTGATGACTATCTTGTGCGTGGACTGAAACGTCATCTCGTTTTCGTAAAGAAGCGCCCCGCTCAACCGCGACGTGGTAGAG
>Ga0210405_10000671_pt1 | contig 43488 bp, 42 predicted proteins | sample IncBWH11MmetaG_FD_155492 | JGI IMG/M metagenome (GOLD analysis project Ga0210405, IMG submission 155492) | Forest soil microbial communities from Barre Woods Harvard Forest LTER site, Petersham, Massachusetts, United States - Inc-BW-H-11-M | ecosystem: Environmental > Terrestrial > Soil >... | reverse complement strand
CCGCTCATCGGCGGTCGCACGAGCCAGCTCCACAATCGTCTGACGCCGCGAGGAGAACGCATCCACCGAGATGCCAAAACTCTCTGTCGAGCGCACCTCGTGCCTGCGCGCTACTGCCCGGGCCCGACGACCAACAACATCGAGGTGCCCATCGCTGTCGTTCGGGTCTCTCCGCCCGCAGACATTCGCCCGCGCCAGGTCCCCAGCGGCCCCGGCCGCTCGCCGTCCCGGATTGAGGAGACGTTCCCTGCCGGGCGGCCCGGGACGACCGCTTCGCGGCGGGCGGTCAGGTAGCGCAGCAGCTGTCAGTCACCCGCATGTTGACGAGGGCCAGTTTTTAACCTACATTCAATTAAACAGAGTCCAGCCGTCCCCATCGCCTGATGCGAGGCCGGCGGAGCCACCGCAAGCCATCCACCGCAGACTGTAGGGAGGTATCCATGCCAACCGTTAGACCGTTTTTCCGACGATCGACAGCACAAGTTGGCGTGATCGCGATTGTGATCGCCAGTGCGGCCCTGGCAGCGTGCAGCTCTAGCACGACCAGCGCAGGTAGCAGCCCGACCAACGCAGGGTCGGGTACGACCGGCACCTCGGGTACCTCATCGGCCGCGTGCGTCAGCCAGGCGACCAGCCTCACCAAAGCCAGCCTCGCCAGCGGCGCCGGTGACCCGTATCCAACCGCTCTCGCAAGTGCGGCCGCCGTCAAAGGCAAGACCTACTGGATGATCTCTCTCTCCCAGTCGGTTACCGGAGACGTGCTGATGAGTCAGGGATTCGAGGCGGCAGCTAAGGCCGCAGGCGCCAATGTCCACGTGTATGACGGGAAAGGCCTGGTTCCGACAATAGTTCAAGGCGTAAATACCGCCATCGCGGCAAAGGCCGCCGGTATCGTCCTCCTTAATGTCGACACGGCGTGGGTCACTAACCAACTAGCGGCCGCCAAGGCGGCTGGCATTCCCGTTATTGTGACGAACAACGGCAGCCTTATCACGCCCGCCCCTCTCGGGGTGGCGGCGCAGGCCACACCGAGCAACATCACAGCGGGAAAGCTTCAGGCTGACTACGCTTTGTACGCCACCTCGTGCAAGCTAAACGCGATCTTCGTCACAAGCCTGAGCGCCCCTTCAGCCAAGGCCATCACTGACGGGGCGCAAAGTGAAATCTCGCGCCTCTGCCCGACAGGTTGCAAGACGACAGTCGTCAACGTAGCCCCTGCGGACATCGCGACGGACCTTCCGGGACTTGTAGAAAGCGCCCTCCAGCGCGACCCGAGCGCGAACATGATTATTGACGGCTCGGACACAGCCTATGTTCCTGGCATTCAGGTAGCGCAGAAAGCGCTCGGAACGAAAGTCCCTATTGTAAGCAATATCGGCTCGGGGATCCCTCCCGAGTCAGGTGTGCCGATCATTGCCGATACCGTTTCGGGGACAAACGCTATCAACGGATGGTATTATTTCGATGCTGCACTCCGGGTAGCCAATGGCCAGACTGGAGTAATGATGCAGATCCCCACTATTCTTGTGGACAGGAGCACATGGGGTACCGGCGCGCCGCCATTTGTGCCGCCCTCCTATGCCGACTACCAGAAAGCCTTTGAAAAGCTGTGGGGAGTTAGCAGTTAAGTTGTGGTCAGATGTGCCGGCGGAGTCGTGTGTCGGCGACTCCGCCGTCGCGACCCGGCAACATCGGATGTCCGAGCGTAGGGAGCCCCAATGGAATCTTCATCGCAACCTATTCAGCCCCATTCGGCTGCCGCACTCCTTTCTATCCCGCGACTGACTGAAGCGCAGATCGAGGCGGCGGTGGACCTGCTACTAGACCTGCGCAGCGGCGCGACCGAGGCTGACGATTTCCCGGCCGAGCTCATCCCCCAGTCCACGCTGGACGTGCAGCGTATTCTCGATCTCGTTCGCGAGGCGCTCGACCGGCCGGCCCGCGGGTGGAAGGTTCATTCGGCTAACAGGGGTCTGAACCCCCCATTCGTTTGCCCGGTGTATGACGTGTTTGACAATGACGCTTCGATTCCCCGAGCGATGTCGCCGGAACTGATCGCCGAGCCGGAGATCATGTTCAAGGCGGTTCGCGACCTACCTGCGAGCGACCGCAACTACAGTATTCCGGAGATCATGGAGGCAGTGACGGCCGTGATCGGTTGCGAGGTCCTTCGTTCTCGGTTTCGTCCCACGATTCGCTACGGTGACCGCGCCGTGTTCGCCCTTTTCTCTGACAACATAGGAAACGGCTGCGTGGTTGTCGGCGACGAAATTCCTAATTGGCAAGACGTTGAGTTCGAGGACGTGCGCCTTACCGTTGAGGTGGACGGCAAGGAAGTCGCGTCGGTGGTAGGCGCGCATCTGTCCGACAATCCGTTCCTGCCCGTCGTGATGTGCGTCAACCGGGTTCGGCGCAGAGCCGATATCCATGCCGGTGAAATTCTGGTCACGAACGCGACCACGAGCTTCTTCGAGGTGCCGGTCGGATCTCTCCTTCGTTGCACCTATCACGGCCTCGGTGAGGTCCGTATGACGTTTGCGCCTTGAGACTGCGGCGCTATGAGATGGAGTGGACGTGGCAAACCGAGTTGTCTCAGGGTCTGATCGGGCATCGCTTGGCGACGGGTTTACCGCCCGTGTCGCTCGGGATGTCATGTCTTTGTCGTCGCGGAGCTGGTCCGATGAGGTACTCGAGCGGGTGCGTCACGCGGTGACGGATTGGATGGGCGTAACGATCTTCGGGGCGAGGAATGAGTCCGCGCGGATAGCCCAGCAGTTCGCCCTCTTCGAGGGGGGAAATCCGGTATCGAGGATCATCGGGACGCCGTACAAGGTAACCGCACGACAGGCCGCACTTGCCAGTGGCATTGCGACCCACGCCAATGACTACGATGACACGGCGTTTGCGTGTCATCCTTCGGCAATGGTGCTTCCGGCTGCTTTCGCCGTGGCCGAGGCGGTTGGCGCCGATGGGTCCGCGGCAGTCGACGCCATGGTCCAGGGCTATGAGGCGATCAAGCTCATCATGGCCGCCGTCGGTACGGACCACGCGGGGGCCTTCCACGCAGTGGGCACCTTCGGCGTCTTCGGTGCTACCGCCGCCGCGGCGCGGCTCCTTGGTCTTGACCTCCTGCAGCTCGAGCGAGCTTTCGGAATTGCCGCGACTCAGGCCGCGGGTCTGAAGGCTAGTCACGGAACGATGTCGAAGCACCTGCATGCGGGCCATGCGTGCGGAGTTGGAGTGCTCTCGGCGTACCTCGCGAAGAGCGGCTACACGGGCGCGACCAACGTGATCGAGGCGCCCCAGGGCTTTGCGTGCGGGTATACGAATGAAGTCTCGGAGTTCGATCCCCGCGCTAAGGACTCCTTCGTTGGCGAACGTCTAGGTGTTCAGGAGATCGTCTTCAAGCGTTATGCGGCCTGCGGTGGATCGCACTCTGCGATCGCCGGCGCCCAGGCCCTCAAGGCCGAACATTTCTTCAGCGCGGATGATGTCGAATCCGTGGACGTTCTCCAAGCGGCGTCACTAGACCAGGTGTGCAATATCTCGGAGCCGACGAGCGCGGCGGAGGGCATGTTTTCGACTCGCCATACGGTAGCGATGGCCCTGGTTGGGGCTGGCTTCACACCGGATTCCTTTACGGACGCGACCGTCAACGACGCTCGTACAGTCACAATGCGCGAACGCGTAAGAGTCACCTCCCAGGAGGAGATCCCTGTTGATAGTTCGCAGGTGAGAATAAAGCTGCGCAACGGTCGGGGCCTACAAGCCACCGTCAACGCACTGGTCGCCGTCCCTGACGAGGAACTCCCGCGGCAGCGTGTACGGCTAGAGGAGAAGTACCGCGACCTCGTCGAGCCCCTTCTCGGCGGCGATCGTACAGACGAACTCCTGAACGCCGTTCGGCGAATCGAAATACTGCCGTCGATAGCTGACCTCACAGACCTGACCGACCCGCGGACGTGACTAGACAGCGACACGTCCACGAGTTATTCTAATATAGATTCAAACATTCCGGCCGGCTGGTTTGCCTAGCCTTGAAGACCCACTGCACGACGCAGTGAGCTTCGGGTGGGACCTTGTGCTGCATTCGCGGGCACTCTCTCGTGACTGCGGAACCCATACGGTGGACCGGCCAACTGATCTACGCATTGGAGTTCGTTGACAGTGGAAGATAATTTTCCGGTTATAGTCACCGGCGCCGCAGGATCTGTTGGCAGCGCGGTTTGCTCAGCTCTCGCAAGGTCGAACGCCCAGGTCGTATGTGCGGATCTCGCTGATACCGGCGAAGTCGTTGAAGCAATCGAGAAAGCCGGCGGTTCGGCCAGCGGAATCGTGCTAGACGTCGCTGATCCATCCGGCTGGCAACGAGCCGTCGAGGCTGCGGAGGCGACATACGGGTCCGTCGGCGCGCTGATCAATGTCGCCGGAATCAACATGGGCGGCAACGACACCGTAACCGAGGTCGATCTAGCAGCCTGGCGTCGAGTCTTCGATGTGAACGTGATCGGAATGGCCCTAGGCACCTCCGCTGTCCTGCCTAGCATGCGTCAGCGTGGCAACGGGCGAATCGTAAATATCGCGTCGGTCGCCGGGATACGTGGTGCCAAGAACAACGCAGCCTACTCCGCGTCGAAGGGTGCTGTAATCGCGCTAACTCGGCAGGCTGCAATTGAGCTCGCCGGCTTCGATATCACGGTCAATGCCGTCGCGCCGGGCATGATGGAGGCCGGCATCGGCGGCCGGGACCGTGGCGCCCAGTGGCGCCTCGACTTCATCTCGCGCCAGCCAATACCCCGAGCTGTCCTAGGGTCAGACATCGCGAGCGCCGTCGATTACCTGGTGTCGCCGAGCGCGGCAATTGTCACCGGCCAGGTCCTTGCGGTCGACGCAGGCTGGACGGCATCGCTGTGACGCGCGGCGCTGATCGCGTCGTAACTCAGCCAAGTTCGTTCAGACGGTCGCCGGGGGAGAATGGAAGGGCCCGCAGTGGAGGCACACCGGTCATTCGCTCGCGCACTCTATGAGCACGGGGTCGACACGCTATTCGGCCTGATGGGCGACGCGAACATGCTGCACATCACCGACTATGTCGATGAGACGGGAGGGCGCTTCGTCAGCGCGGTGGAAGAAGGCAGCGCCGTGAGCATGGCTGACGGCTTCCACCGGACGAGTGGCAAGGTGGGCGTCGCGACCGTGACCCATGGACCGGCAGCGACGAACTGCGCTACGGCGCTCACTGAGGCTGTCCGTGCGCGCAGTGCGGTCGTTCTCATCTGCGGTGATCCGATCCCGCGCCGCGACCACATACAGGCGATCAACCTCTCGACGCTTGCCCACGTCGCTGGCGCCAGGTATCACGAGGTGAGGTCGGCAGAGCACATCGCCGAGGACATCGCTCGGGTCCTCGCCGAGGTGGCTGTTAGCAGAACGCCAGTACTCTTTAACTTGCCGGCCGCGATGCAGATGGCAGAGGTCGATCACCCCGGCGCTGCTCGGACGCGCGCGAGGGACATCATTCAGGCTCCGGCCGCCGATGAAGACGCGCTGGACACAGCCCTGGGCGTGGTCGCGTCCGCGCGACGACCGATTGTCCTGGCTGGTCAGGGTGCCATGGAGGCTGGCGCACGTGAGGATCTCATCGCCCTCGCAGACCTCATTGGGGCCCCGATGGCCACAACCTGGCTCGCGAAGGACCTGTTCACCGGACACCCCTGGGATCTCGGCGTCATGGGCACCGTAGGAAGCCAGATTGGCCTCCAGTGTGTGAGTAAGGCAGACTGCATTATCGCGTTCGGCGCAGGGCTCAACGACTTTACGACCGATGCCGGATCGCTACTCGAAGGAAAGGCCCTCGTCCACTGCGACATCGACCCACGGCGTCTTGTGCGCGTCCGTCCCACGGTGGCGCCCGTCGTTGGCGATGCCCGGCAAGTGGCCAGAGCGATGGTCGAACAGCTACGAGCTTCTGATCATCGACCCTCGTCGTTTCGCACGGATGAGCTAGGCGCATCCCTGGCCAAGTATGCGCCAACAGATGACTTCGAAGACACGAGCACCGACGTGTCCATCGACATGCGCACCGCGATGGTCCGGCTCGATGAGATGTTGCCACGGAAGCGGGTCGTCGCTACGGACGGCGGACGATTCATGAAGGCGCCAATGCGCTACCTGAGCGTTCGGGACCCGAGATCTATCCTGCATACCGCGAACTTCGGCTCGATCGGTCTAGGCATACCGACGGCAGTGGGTGCGGCCATCGGGGCCCCCGACCGGGTCACAGTCGCCGTGGTCGGTGACGGCGGCGGGATGATGAGACTGATCGAGCTGTCGACGGCAGTCCGATTCAAACTGCCCCTGGTCGTCGTCATCCTGAATGACGCGTGCTATGGCATGGAATACCACACCCTGTCGACCTTCGGCGTCGATCCACAGTATGCGCTCTGCCATTGGCCTGCGTTCGCGGACGTTGCGCGGTCCCTCGGTGCCCGGGCCTACACGGCGCGAAACCTCAATGAACTCGCCTCTCTCCACGATGAGCTCGCGAAGATTGACGGACCGGTACTGATTGACGTCAAAGCAGATCCCGCTGTGGACATCGACGCGGCTCATCAGTCGCCGCGTGAGGAGGGAAAAGGGTAGGTATGGATCTGCAGCTCGAAGGCAAGCGCGCGATCATCACCGGTGGTAGCGGCGGTATTGGGTTCGCCGTAGCGCAGGTGCTTGTGACCGAAGGCGCTGACGTCGTGCTCGTCGCGCGAAACCCGAACAAGCTGGATTCTGCCCAACAGCGACTGGCCGATATGGGACGGAACGTCCTTGCGATCGTGGCGGACACTACCGATGACAGCGCAGTTCAGGCGATGGTGGACCGCACCGCAACCGAGATGGGCGGGATGGATATCCTGGTCAACGCGGCCGCGGATCCCGGTGGCTCTACTCCCGCTCGCGTGCTGGCTGACTTCGCCGATGACGACCTGCGGATCGAGATCGAGACGAAGGTGCTGGGCTACCTGCGCTGCGCCCGCGCCGTGGCGCCCTACATGGTCTCGCAGGGGTGGGGTCGCATTATTAACGTGAGCGGTCTCGCCGCGCGTCAGACTGGCAACATAGTCGGCTCAGTTCGAAACGTCGCCGTTGCGGCAATGTCCAAGAACCTTGCCGATGAGCTTGGCCCGGCTGGTATCAACGTGACGGTTGTGCATCCTGGTATGACCATCACCGACCGAACATCCGGACTGATCGCCGAAATAGCGCAGGCGCGTGGCATCAGTCACAGCGACGCGACCGCAGCGATGGTAGCCAGTGTCAGCATCGGTCGGGCAATCACCGCGGCTGAGGTTGCTGATGTCGTGGCCTTCCTCGCCTCGCCCCGAAGTGTCGCCATCAACGGGGACCCGATTGCCGTTGGGGGCGGCTCGCGAGGCGCGATCTACTACTAGGCCGGGTCACAGGACCGTTTTAACGCTCGATCTTCGTGTCCGGTTAGGAACGACCCTCGGGTTCGTCATGCCAGGCTCGCGCCAGGGCTTCCGCGCTGAAGGCCGATGACCGGCATACCTCAATGACTCTCCGCTCGATAGCCTCATGCCGACGGATGGCATCGGGCAAGCCGGCCGCAAGCTCGAGCGGGATCTTGATCACGCCGTGCAAGTCGCCATGGATGAGGTCACCCATTTCAACGACGACCCCGCCCACCGCGACCGGGCCGCCCACGTCGACGAGATCGACATGTCCGCCGCCGACGTCGACACCCCCCGCGAAGGCCATGAACCCGGCTGCTTCCATCTCCGGCACATCGCGTACCGGACCGTTAGTAATTCCCGCACGAATCCCGGACGCGAGATTGATATGTGCCGCTACCTCGCCCCATATGCAGACCGGCCCGTGCCAGTCGCCGATATTCTGGACCACCAGAATCCGCGGCTTTGGCAGACCCGCCATGTCAGCCTCGTTCTGGTTCGTCAACCGTGCGGTCATTGCGGCATCCGCAGGTGGCCCGCTCCGGCGGGTCGCGACCTTGCGCGTCACTGCGAATCCGGCTACAGGAGGCAGGCTCGGTGATACGCAGTGCACCGCATGCCGGTCGAAGGACTGGACCGCGGCCGGATCGACGCCGAGGCGCTTGAGCCCGTTGAGCACGGACGGCGTGCTGAAGCCTGCGAGAGTCTCGATGAGATCGTCATTGATAGGGGTGGTCACGACGCGCCCTCGATAGCTCGTGGTATTTCACAATACGTCCTCGCACCTCTCACCTCGGCCCGACGCCCTTCACCTTGGCTGAATCATTATTCTAATGTAGACTAGAAAAAAGTACAGCCGACATGCCGGGCTATCGGATCACTCCCCGCCCCGCGGGCGCGATCCAGTTCGGAAAGGAGAGGACACATGGCGAAGCTGAGGCACGTTGCGATCAACTGCGATGACCTGGAGGCCGCGGCTAGCTTCTACTCATCGGCCTTCGAACTCAAGGAGGTCGGTCGCGTAGGAGATATGGCCACTATGGGCGCCGTCTACCTCACCGATGGCACTATCAACGTGGCGCTGATCAAGGTCGACGATCCGACCTTCCCGGCGGCGAAGCCGAAGGGTCTGAACCACATCGGCTTTGTGGTCGACGACGTCGATGCGGCTGTGGCTCTCGTTGAGTCCCATGGCGCGGTGGCCATCATCGATCCCGCGGCTGCATCAGGGGCGGGATCTTGGGAGACGAAGATGCGCACACCTGATGGTGTGGCCTTCGACCTGACGGCGCACGGGTGGCCTGGCATTACGGTTTAGCGCACGAGGGCTGGCGCTAAACTCACGAGGCAGCTCAGCTCGAACGCCCGAGTATGGATCGCGAGCCCGCACCACTAGCAATGCCGGACCGCCGATGTGGTGCGTGTGCTCGCGCTCGAAGCCTTCGTTTGGCCAGGCCTGCCCGTTGCCGCTCAGTCAAAGGCCGGCGGGTCACTCCCGTCTGCCGAGTGCGGCGTATTTCTGGCGCAGTAGATGTTTCTGCACCTTCCCGGCGCCATTGATCGGAAGTTCGGCAATAAACACATAGTGCTGAGGGCACTTGTAGCCGGCGAGGCTCTCCCGCGCGTGAGCTTGCAGTTTTGACTGCACTTCGGGCTCGTTCCGATGACGCCAATCATCCGCCAGGACGATGACGGCGCATCCGACCTCGAGAAATTCCGGGTCAGGCACACCGACGACCGCGATACCCGAGACCGCCTCGTGGGTGGACAGGACCGCTTCGACTTCTACGGGGTACACGTTCTCGCCACCGCTTCGGATCATGTCCTTCTTGCGTCCCACCAGCACTAGGAATCCGTCGTCAGTGATTTGTCCCAGATCACCGGTCCGGCACCAACCGCCAACGAAGGTCTCCTTCGTCGCGGACGGGTTGTTCCAATACTCAGCAGTCACGTTAGGGGCGCGGACCCAGACCTCGGCCACCTCACCGGGCAGGGCCGGGGTGAGGTCGTCACGCATGGTGCGGACCTGGGTGAGTGGCATCGGTCGGCCGACGCTTTCCGGGTGGGTGAAGCGGTCGGCGTGTTCCAGCAGCGTCGACATCGTTCCCCCCTCGGTTAGCCCATAGGCCTGCTGAAGCTCGACACCTGGGAATCGTTGTTCAATCGCCTTGATCGCCCATGGCAACACAGGATCACCACCGGTCAGGAACCGCCCGACCGTCGCGAGTTGTTCATCGCGGACGTTGGGATCCCGCAGAAGGTCGTAGAGAAGGAAAGGGTAGAGAAGCACATGCGTGGCGCCGGCGTTATGTATCGCGTCGACAATTCGCTTGGTGCTGAGGCCGCCGCTCGACATCGCAACGGCTTTGCCGTGCATGAACAGCGCGGGGAGCAGGAGGTCCTCGAACGCGCCGGCGTGATAGAGCGGGCCGGTTGTGAGGGACACGGTCGACCTGGTGTAACCCCACTTCGACGCCTGGATGAGTGCAAGCCAGAGCGCATTGTCATGTGTCCACACGACCCCCTTGGGCCGACCCGTCGTGCCTGACGTGTACATCAACATTAGCGGGTCGGTTCCAGCGGGCTGTGGTAGCCCATCGAGGTCAATGCCCGCAACTGCGCCGGTAGCCGCACTGCCCTGCGCCCACGGGGTGGCGGAATCGTCGTCTTTGACCGAAATCCAGAGCTCGACGGGGACATCGTTGATGATCGGCTCCAGCTGCGGGGCTCGGCTGGTGTGAAAAAGAACGACTTTGCATCCCGAGTCGCCGATGATGTACTGCAGCTCCGGTGCGGTGAGCCGGAAGTTCAGACGCACCGCGATGGCCCCGATGCGGGCGATGGCGAAATACGCCGCGACGTAGTCGTGAGAGTTGAGCAGGAGCAAGCCGACGCGGTCGCCCGCAACGACGCCGGCAGCTACGAACTCCGCAACCCATTTGTCGCGCAGCGCGCGCAACTGCCGATAGGTCAGTGACGGTTCACCATCAATCGATAGCGCGTCAGCGTCCGGATCGCCTTCCGGCAGCAGTTCGAAGGGCGAGTCGATGATCCAGTTGATATCCATGGGTGCTCCTTGCGTCACCTACATCGAGACCAGCACTCCGGTCGTGGGCAGCGAACCGGCAGGGCACCGTCGCTGCCACAGGCTCCTCCAGGGCTCGACCGCGGGACGTAGGCGAGACGCCGGTCAACCACGGTTTATAATCCAGATTAAACCATACTTCAGCGAGTCTCGCCCCCTGGCTTTGTCAATATTTTTAATTTATATTAGATTATATTACCGTGATGAAGGAGGACTGCCGTGGTCGACCGAGTGAGGAACCGACTACACGCCGAGCTCGGCCAGTCGGCCAGCGATCTTGAGCTTGGCGACATGGTCTTCGACCAAGCATCGACCGTAGCGGCCCGACAGCTCCTGGCGGGCAATGGTCCAGGTCCGGACATGTATGACGTGCGCGACCTCGTCGACCCGACGGACAAAGCGAGGCGTGCGCGCCTGCTTGTCCCGGTCCCACAACCGCGCGCAACCGTTGTTTACTTCCATAGCGGCGGCTGGCTGTCCGACTCAATAGAGGACGCCGAACCGATCGCCCGGCGGCTGGCGGAGCGGACCGCGTGCTCATTCGCCCTTGTCGACTATCGCCCCCGTGATGCGCGGGGAGCGACAGTGGCGGGGGCCGACGCGGTGTACTGGTGGAACCGGCTAACCGACGACGAGGAAGTCCACGGTGCGTCCTCCCGGCCGGCCTTGGTGATGGGTCTCGGCTATGGGGCCAGGCTCTGCCGCGAAGTGATCGGGTCCGCGGACGCGAACCCACTCCTGCGCCGCCCGTTGCTGCACATCCTCATAGACCCGTCGCTGCGCAACTGCGTTCCTGTGGAGCAGGACGCCGAGGGCACCGCGGCTGACGTCCACATCCGACAGATACTCCAGGCCGCAAACGCGCGTTACGGCCTCGACGAGGTCGACTTCTACCGGGTCACGGTGCCGGCCCTAGTTGTGACCGCCGACTCGTTCGGTCGCCCAGATGCGGAGGGATACGTGAATCTGATCCGGTCGCGTGGCGTCGCGGCCGAGCTCCGTGTGCACAAAGGCCAGATGCATGGCTTCTTCGAAGCCGTCGAGATCAGGCAAGGCGAGCGAGCGCTCCAGCAGGTCGTGCGCGTCCTTCGGGCCGTCTGCTCGCGGTCAGAGCGGCTGCGCATAGCTGCCGTCTCAAACCTCGACGACTTGCTAGCGCATGCCTGATCTAACCGCCACTCTTACTCAGATGTCGGAAACGCTGTGAGCCAACGACCCGCAACACCAGAACCAGACGTTAACGTCGCCATTGCCGGAGCAGGCTTTGCTGACCTGTACATGCTGCACATCGAGCCCGGGAGGTTCTCGGGCTCCGGACCAGGGTGTTCGAGGCATCCGACGGCGTGGGCGGAACCTGGCATCTGAACCGATATCCTGGCGCGCGGTACGACTTGCAAAGCTATGTGTACTGCTACTCGTTCAGCCAGGACTTCTGGGAGGACTGGCAGTGGAGCGGAAAGTACCCAACGCAGCCCTGAGCCCTCTTGTTCTTCCTGGGTTCTTGCGGTGCTCACCGGGTGCGTTGCGATCAGGTCGCGGCTGCGTACTACCGTGGTATCACGCTGACCCAGGATCGGCGCGGAGCGTCTACTAGCTTGCCGCCTGGCGACGATCGCTCAAGGCGAGCTGCAGTTCGCTTCCGTCAGGGCACGCCAAGGCGTGGCGCACCATGTCTTGCGCGGAATGGATTAGCAACTCCAGGCTCCCACGCTTGATGTCCCACCACTCAGGAGCCCAGTTCAGTGCGCCAATGATAAGCATTCTCGCCGCGTAGGGGTCGAGTCCCTCCCGTAGTTGGCCGGCGTCGGCAGCGTCTGCCAAGAGCCCCCGCCAGATGCGGCTGTACTCCGCCTGCTCAGCTATTTGCCGAGCACGGATTCCCTCGGGCAGCTGCAGACCGTTCCGGGTCGCGGCCTTGGCGTAATCGGAGATGCCCAGAATGTGTTCTAGGTGGGCCTTGACCGCCACAAGGATCCGGTCGAGAGGGCTCGTCGCCGGATCAAGCGCGTCGAGGGTCTTGACCACGTATTCGCGGGTACCCTTGTTGCCCACCCACATGACCTCCTCGACGAGGTCTTCGCGGGACCGAAAATAGTAGTAGATCGCGGGGGCCCGCAGCTCTGCCTCGTCGGCGATGTCGCTCAGCCTCGTGCCTGCGAAGCCCTTCGCGGCCAGTATCTTTGCTGCGGCATCGAGAACCCTTCGCCGAGTTTGTGCGGATTTGACAGGCATCTGACGATTCGCCTGCTTGGCGTGAGCTGAAGGTGCTGCGTTTTCTGAATCCAGCTTCGAACGCTGTGACTTGGTTCGCGCCTTGTCGGCCGACGACCCGGACTTGGACATAGACCCATGATAAGTCCCTCTGGGCACAGAGTCAGACGTTGGGCATGTGATCGGTCCCACTGCCTTTAATCTTTTTTCGATGGTGCAGCCAACCATTTCGGTGCCGTTTCCAGCCTTCAGCCCTGGTGCGGCCGGATGTTCGCTGGCGTCCGGGGCAGTGCCGGGGCTGGGGCGAGGATCGCGGCGAGCAGACCGGCCGGTGGGTCGTCCGGCCGGTCCGACCCCGTGCAGCATGACCAGCTCAGACCCGTCGGGCAGGAACTGGAAGGTCTTGAACAAGACCAGTTATCTAATATAGTGTAAATTAAATGAAAGCTAGACGAAGGGCTCACGATGCGTGCGTCGTCTTGCGACGAAGGCAACCGAAGCGTTAGCCGGCCGCTTGGATCAGGCGAGAGCGAGCCGCGCCCGTGGGCGGGCCGCGCTAGGAGCATCGAGGTGTTCGACGCAGCGGGCTGGGCCCGAGGATGAACGACGGCGCTCCCACGCACGAGCTGACCCCCGCCATGCACTGGGGTGACATGATCCACCGCGAAGATGTATTCGGCGAACCTTGCCTGTGCTTCCAGACCCGCCCCAAACATCTAGCAGAATTGTTCGTTGACGCCCGACGCTTCACCGACCGTACCTACCTAGCCGATGCCGAGCACGGCGTCTCGTTTGCGGAGCACGAGCACCTCGTGGCGAGCGGCGCGGCCATGCTGGCAAGGCATGGTGTCGAGCCCGGCGCCCGGGTGATGCTTCTCGGGGCCAACTCGATCGGGTGGGTGATCGCGTTCTGGGCGACCATCGCCGCGCAGGCTGTGGTTGTTCTGGGCAACGCTTGGTGGAGCGCCGAAGAGGTCCAGCACGCCGTTGCGGAGTCGGCGCCGAGCCTGGTCATCGCCGACCAGCGCTGCCGAGGCAAGTTGGGCATCGAGGTTCCATCTCTGCTTTTCGGAGAGTTCGTAGCCGAACGGACGAGTGAACCGACATCGCGTGTTGTCGCGCCTGTGCCAGACGAGGACGCTACAGCCGTCGTGCTGTTCACCGCTGGCACTACGGGCAGGCCTAAGGGGGCTATCCTCACGCACCGGGGGATCCTGTCGACATTGCAGAGCCTCCTGCTGATCTCGAATCGTCTGCCGTCTGCGCAACGTCCTCGGCCAGGACCGAGCACCGCACTCGTCAGCCTTCCGCTGTTTCACATAGGGGGCTTGCAGCAGATCATGACACCCATGGTGACGGGGGGAACTGTCGCCTTTACATCGGGAAGATTCGATCCTGCGCAGGTCGTCGAGCTGATCGAACGCCATTCGATCAACAATTGGTCCGGCGTGCCGACGATGGTCAGCCGGGTCGTCGACTTCCTCGAACAGTCCGGCGGCAAGCCAATGCCTCAGGTCAGGACCATTGGCATGGGTGGCAGCCTGGTAAGCGATGCTCTCCGCGCTAAAGTGCGCCTGTGGTTTCCCAACAGCATACGCCGCATCGCGGTGACATACGGCCTGAGTGAGGCGGGGGGCGTTGTCGCGACGGCCACTGGCGACTCTGTGACGGACCGCCCGGGAAGCGTGGGGCGTGCGCTACCAACAGTAGACATCCGGATCGACGCGATACCGGATGTCGGCGACGGCGAGATTCTCATCCGAGCTCCGTCAGTGATGTTGGGGTACCTCACAGCTAGCGGCACTGTCGATCCTGGCCTCCTGGGGGGTTGTCGCTGGCTTCGAACGGGCGACGTCGGCCACCTCGACGACGACGGCTACCTCTTCATCACCGATCGGCTCAAGGACATCGTCATCCGCGGCGGCGAGAACGTCGCCACCTCACATGTCGAGAATGTCCTCTACGAACACCACGCGATCGCGGAGGTTGCCGTCTTTGGGCTGCCCCACGCGGAACTCGGCGAGGAGGTAGCGGCTGTCGTGCGCTTCAAGGACGGTGCGATGATCACTACCGATGAGCTCGAGCGCTACGCGCGTGATCGTCTCGCCGCGTTTGAGGTGCCATCGCACTGGCGTGTTGTCGACACTGAACTGCCGAAAAGCCCAGTCGGAAAGATCCTCAAGCGCGAAGTCAGGAAAGGCTGGCTGGAGGACGCGCTGACTAGCTCTGCCACTTCAAACAAGGACGTAAAAGATGCCCATCGACCCTGACCTCGCCACTTCTACCGTCTACCCCGATGGTGTCGATGCCTGGGACGAGGACCGCATCATCCTCTACCACCTCGGCCTCGGAGCTGGCGCGAGCGTGGAGCCTGGCGAGGTCGCATACGTCAGCGAACGGAAGCTCAAGGTCTTGCCCACCTTCAGTGTGATACCAGGTTTCGAGGGTGTTCGTCCCGCCGTGCAGGGTCCCGGCCTCGACTACCGGTTGGCGCGAATGCTCCACGGAGAACAAGAGTTGGTGGTTCACGCTCCGTTGCCCGTCCGCGCCGAGGTCGTAACCCACCCGAGTGTTGAAGCGGTCTACGACACCGGTTCGGCGGCGCTCGCCGTCCTCAAGGCAGAGACATCTACCGTCGACGGAACCCTGCTATGCACCAACTGGTTCAAGCTGTTCGTCCGGGGAGAAGGTGGTTTCGGCGGCGATGCCCCCGCCAGGGTGACACCGCCAGCGACGGTCGGCCCACCGGATCTTGACATTGAGGTCCAGACACTGCCTCAGCAGGCTGCGATCTACCGGCTGTCGGGTGATCGCAACCCGCTGCACCTTGATCCCGGATTCGCCCGTAGGGCAGGGTTCGATCGGCCAATCCTGCACGGTCTATGCACGTGGGGCGTGGCGTGCAAGGCAATCGTGGATCATCTGCTCGACGGATCCCCGGGCGCGGTTCGGGGCTGGCGAGCCCGCATGGCCGCGCCGGTATTTCCCGGAGAGGCGCTTCGCATCCAGGCGTGGAAGTCAGACCTCGGCTACTCGGTGCGCGCCGATGTGGTCGGTCGCGAGGTCGCGGCGATCACTAACGGACAGCTGACCGTCTAAATCGATTCGGTCCGCACACTCCGACGGCCGGAACGCCAGGTTTCAGTCCGGGCTGTCGCCTTCATGGCGGACTTGTCTAAGTATCTCGGTGGCGGCTGCCGCCAAGGAGGCAGACGTCTCACCGAGCCCATACTTCGCGTCGGCCAGCGCTTGGCTTGCAGCGTCAGTCGCGCGCAGGCCCTCCTCGGTGACGCGCGCGATGGTGGTGCGTCCATCGGTCGCGTCGGGTACACGTTCGACGTAGCCGAGTCTCTCGAGCTGGTCGACGGCCATCGAGACAGTGGTCGGGTGCACGATTAGCTGTCGGCTTAGGCGACTCAGCGTGTCTGCATAGCCTTCGCGCACTCTGAGCGTGATCAGCAGCAGATAGGCGTTGCGGGTGATGCCGCGTTCCCTCAGCACCCGGTCGAACGTCGCGCCAACGATCTGGCTAGTGCGGAGGATGGAAACGGCGGCCGCGAAGTGCTCTGGCGCGGGCAACGATGCCTCGCGCCAGGCGGACGCAGTTCTCAAGACTGGGTCAATCCGCATCGTAGCTGCTGCAGCGTCAGCTTCCTGTGGGCTCATGTCAAATACTCTACATGCAGACTAATCGACGCGCGATCACCGGCCGTGACAGGGACTGACCGGTTGACAATACTCTAGAGATAGACTAAAAAATAAGTGCAGCCGTTACCGACAGGAGAAGGAGCGCAGCCCAGATGACAGAGGTGCCAGACCTAGATGGCCGGGTCGCCGTGGTGACGGGTGGAGCTCGCGGCGTAGGCCTTGGCTACTGTAAGCAGCTCTCTGCTCGGGGCGCCCAGGTCGTCGTGAATGATCTCGGCGAGGACGGTCGACCGCCGCAGGAAGCCCTCGACGTGGCGTCGGACCTCCGCGCCACCGGCGGCCACTGCGTCGCAGACGGGAACGACGTCAGCACGTGGACCGGAGCGGGTGCGCTGATCGAACATGCGCTCGAGGCGTATGGACAGCTTGACATTCTCATCTGCAACGCGGGAATCCTGCGCGATCGCGTCATCGCCACGATGAGCGAGCAAGAATGGGATGCCGTCATCAACGTCAACCTCAAGGGTTCGTTCGCGCCTCTGCACTTCGCGACGGCACACTGGAGAGAGCATTCGAAGCAGATCGGGGCCCCAGTTGACGCGCGGGTCGTCCTGACGACGAGTGAGGCCGGCCTGTACGGCAATGCCAGTCAAACAAACTACGCCGCGGCCAAGGCTGGCGTCGCGGCTATCGGCGTCGCCGCCGCCCGCGAACTACGCCGATATGGCGTGAAGGTCAACGTCGTTGCGCCGCGCGCCCGCACTCGGTTGACTATAGGAACCTTCGGCGACTTCGGCGACCGATCCGGGTTCGACTACTGGGACCCCGACAACGTCGCCCCGTGGATTGCCTACCTCGTCGGCCCTAACGGCGGACACATTTCCGGCCAGACATTCGTCGTCGGCGGCGGACGCGTCGAGCTGATGGAAGGCTGGCAACGCGTCAGCGTGATCGAACAGGACGAACGGTGGCTCGTCGACGAACTTTCCCAGGCGTCCAGCCGCCTGTTCGGCGACCGGAAGACTGTGCCTCCGAGATTCCCTGACATGGGTCTTCCGCCCTCGGTCGCGATGGCGGCCAACCAGTGAGCGCCCGCGTCCCACTAGTCAACTACCTGGTGCTCGACGACGGAGATCCGCATCTACTCGCCCTGCGATGCGACTCCTGCGGCGCCAAGTTCTTCAATCGCCGCAACGCCTGCGCTTCTTGTGGCGGACGCGGCTTCACCGCGACGCGAATGGCCAACACAGGCCGTATTCGGACTTTCTCGATCGTCCACCGTGCGCCCAAGGGCATTCCGGTTCCGTTTGTCGCGGCCGTAATCGACCTCGACAACGGTGGCCGCATCCAAGCCAACGTCCTCAACGGTGATGTCCTCAATCCCGATACGTTCTGGCCCGGCACTCAGGTACGACTCGCGACATTCGACGCCGGAACCGACAGTGCCGGCACCGTGGCGGTCGGATTCGGCTACGAGATCGAGAAGGAAGCACATGTCTGACGACGTCTGGATCATCGGCGCCGCGATGACACCCTTTGGCCGCTACGGCGGCAAGGATGTGATCGACCTCGCATCCGAGGCCGCGCAATTGGCGCTTGGTGATGCCGGCCTCTCCGTGACTGAAATCCAGGTCCTCGTTGTCGGCAATGTCGCGCAGGCCGACAAGATGGTTGCCCAGCGGTTGCAGCAGCAGATCGGGCAGACCGGCATACCGGCGTTCAACGTGGCCAATGCGTGCGCGACCGGCGCCAGTGCGCTGCGGTTCGCGATGAGTGAAATCAGGGCCGGGAACGCCGATATGGGGCTCGTCGTCGGCGTCGAGGTGATGGGCAAGGCGGGCCTGATCGGCATTAGGCCGCCCAACCGCGACCGCATCTTTGAACCCGCCGGCCGTTACGGCGCGGTCATGTCGGTTGAGGGCCTGCTGGGTACCGGCACGATGCCCGGCATCTTCGCGCAGCTTGGTGTCGAATACGCCGGGCAACACGATGGAGTGGGCGCTGAGCAGTTCGCCAAGGTGGCCGTCAAGAACCACGACAACTCGGCGCTCAATCCGCTCGCGCAGTACCGCAAGCGCTACAGCCTCGAGGAGGTAATGGCGGCGCCGATGATCTCCTGGCCAAACACAAACCTCATGTGCTGTCCGACCGGCGATGGAGCGGCCGCGGTGGTGGTCTGTAGCGCCGCGCGGCTGCGCACTATGGATCCGGACACCCGGCGCCGGGCCGTCAAGATCTCGGCATCTGCGATCCAGACAGCCCCGTGGACCGAAGGCGACGCGGCACTTCCCGATATCAACGCTGCGACGAGGCTTGCCGCCGCTGCGGCCTACGAGGCTGCTGGTATCGGACCGTCGGACCTCGACATCGTCGAGTTGCACGACTGTTTCGCCACTGCCGAGCTCCTGCACTATGACAACTTGGGTCTGTGTGAGCCGGGAGGCGCCGGTGACTTCATCGACTCGGGCGGCCCGATGCGGAACGGCCGCACTCCCGTCAATGTCTCGGGCGGCCTGCTATCCAAGGGACATCCGCTCGGCGCCACCGGCGTGGCGGGAGTGTTCGAGGTAGTGACCCACCTGCGCGCCGAGGCGGGCGACCGGCAAGTTCCTGACGCCAAGGTCGGCCTGGCCCACGTCCTCGGACTCGGCACCGTCGCTGCGATTCACGTTCTCGAACGCGCGGCCAACGCCGCCTAGCGAAGTTCCCGCTCTGAGCGAAGTTCCCACTCTGATAGGACCGGACATGACCGACACAGCACAGGCAGTGCCAACCTCGTTCGCGCGGATCAGCGACGAGCAGGTCGACGAGCTGCGCGCCATGATCGGGAAACCGATCCGGAGCGACCGGCCGCACATCAGCGAACTCACCTTCGACGCCATCCGGCACTATGCGCTTGGAATCGGAGACCGTAACCCGCTCTGGGTGGACCCCGCCTACGCAGCCGACCACGGTAAAGTCCAAATGGCGCCGCCGACGGTGCTCTTGGCCATGGACAAAGTCTTCAGCGGCTACGTCACGGGACTGCCAGGCATCCATGCCATGTATGCGGGGGCCCGCTTCGAGTTCAGCCGAGCCCCCCAGGTTGGCGACCGGCTGGCCGCGACCTCCACCCTAAAGGACCTAATCGAACGCCCCAGTCGCTTTGCCGGCCGATCTTGGCAGCAGATTTACGAGGTCGACTTCCGCGACGACCGAGGTGAAACTGTCTGCACCGGATCGTCCTACTGCTTCCGAATCGAGCGCGACGGCGCCAGGGAGGCTCGCAAATACGACGACATACGCAATACCTGGTCCAAGGAGCAGATCGAGTCTATCGCTGAGCGCTACCGGAGCGAGGAGGCACGGCGGCGCGGCGCCCAACCGCGCTATATCGACGAAGTCTTGGTTGGAGACCCGGTCCCGCCGGTCACGAAGGGCCCTTACACCGCCACAACAGCAATTGCGTACCTGCTCGGATGGGGCGGCCTATACGTTCGCGCCCACGCCGACGCCTTCGACCTTTTCGAACGTCATCCTGCCCTTGGCATCCCGAACGAATGGGGGGTGCCCGAACCACCGGAGCGCGTCCATTGGGATCCGGACCTAGCTCGGCGCGTCGGGGTGCCCGGTGCTTACGACTACGGCCCGGAGCGGGTGTCGTGGATGGGACATCTGGTGACGGACTGGATGGGAGATGACGGATTCCTGAAGGTGCTCGACATTCAGGTGCGCAGACACAATGTGCTCGGTGAACTTGTCACCTGCGAGGGCACCGTTGAGGCTGTCCGTCCGGATGCGGGTGAGGTCGACCTCTACCTGATCGCCCGCAACCAGGACGGCCACGAGTCCGCCCGGGGCACGGCGACCGTGGTGCTGCCGATCCGCGAGGCCCGCTGATATAGGCGACGGCTCCAAGCTGTTGATGGCCAAGTTAGTTAATCTATGTTAAATTATTATCGACGACGAGCGGGACGACCAAGAGAGCCGTGAGATGACATCGGTTGGGTTGAAACGGGGTCGCGGCGCAGCGATGAGGTGCGTCCTGAGAACGCGGAACCGGCCCGCCGCGGGTCTGAGCCGAGGTATGTGATGACTGACGCGATCAACATCCGAAACATGTCGAAGACATTCGATGGCGTAACGGTGCTCGACAGGGTGAGCATCGCCATACCGCGGGGAGAGATCCACGGTCTTGTCGGCGAGAACGGTTCGGGAAAGTCCACACTGGTCAAGATACTGGCGGGTGTTCATACACCGGATTCCGGAAGCGAATGCGAACTCGCCGGGAAACCGTTGCGCCTGCCCGTCCATAAGTCGCGCGATAACGGAATAGCCATTATCCACCAGGATCTCGCGCTCTGCGATGACATGTCAGTTGCCGAGAACATGGGAATCACGAGTGGCTTTGATACGAGGCTTTTTGGGTGGTACCGAAGGGGACGCCAGGCCGCGATCGTCCGAGAATATTCTGAACAGTTCGGACTTCCGCTGGATCCGAAGGCGCGCGTCGGCAGCCTAGCCCCGGCTGAGCGTTCCGTCGTGGCAATACTGCGCGCGTTGCGGACACTTCGGACAGGCCGCTCAGGACAAGTAATAATATTGGACGAACCCACCGCATCGCTTCCATATTCCGAATCGGCCCGACTGCTCGCAATCCTCCGCAACGTCGCCGCAATGGGTACGGCGGTCCTATTCATCAGTCATCGGCTGAACGAAGTTCTAGGTGTGTGTCACCGAATTAGCGTGCTCCGAAGCGGCAAACTGGTCGGATCGGTGCAAGCGTCCGAGACGACCGACGCTCAACTCGTCAGCATGATGCTCGGCTACGAGCTTGGAGCATTCTACCCAAGCAAGGGCGCTCCGGCTTCTAGGACTACCGCATTGCAGGTACGTTCACTCGCGGGGGAGACGGTCAGCGATCTCTCGTTTGAAGTAGGGTACGGCGAAATGGTCGGAATCACCGGCCTCGCTGGAATGGGGCATGATGAAGTCCCGTATCTCATCGCGGGTCATGCCCCGCGCTCGGCGGGCTACGTCACCGTCAATGGCGAGCCGGTGAAGGAATCCGTCAGACATAGCCTCAAGGCAGGAATCGCGCTTAGTTCCCCCAATCGCATTCGGGACTCCGTGTGGGGCGCAGGAAGCGCTGCGGAAAACTTCTCGATCGCGTCCATGCGGAGCATGACCAGATTCGGATTCTTGCGGCGCAAGCATGAAATCGCCGTCAGCAGTGCAAAAATGCAAAAATACGGCGTTTCTCCGGTTAGCCCAACACAATTGATCTCCAGATTCAGCGGCGGCAACCAGCAGAAGATCGTCCTAGCGCGCTGGCTCGAAACCGAGCCTCAGGTGCTCCTACTCCACGAACCCACCCAAGGGGTCGACGCCGGAGCCAAAAAGGAGGTCTACGAGCTGATTCGGCGTGCGGCAGAGGGCGGGACCGCAATCGTGATCTTCTCATCGGATCTGGAGGAGATCGCTCACATGTGCCACCGGGCGTTGGTACTACGACGCGGAAGCGTTAGCTCGGAGCTGTCCGAAGGGGAACTGTCAGAGGATCGGCTCATGCTGGCGACGCAAGGATCGATAAGTCTGAGCCGGATCGATGAGGAATGATCGATGATGGAGCCTGAGCAGATGGCGATTAACCAGATGGTCGACGAGAGCGCTGCTGCGGATAATGCTGAGCAGGCAGGCTCCGGCCGGCGAAGTGGGGCGCACAGCAGACTGGCGGGGACTGGCGACTTCTTGCCGCGTGCAGCAATTCCGTTCCTTCTCGTCGCGTGCTTCGCATTGTTCAGCATCCTGTCACCACATCTGTTCTTCACGTGGACCAACGTCCGGATCATGATAAGCGCGCAGGCAACCGTTCTTCTCCTCGCGCTCGCGGCCACCATTCCCCTGCGTGCGGGAGATTTTGACCTGTCAATCGGCGCCGTGATGATCTTGTCAGGATCCGCCGTTGGCCTGCTTTACGGGCACGGCGCGCCAGTGATAGTATGCTTTATCGTGCCGCTCGGGATCGGTCTATTTATCGGCCTGATGAATTGTCTGTTCGTTGTCAAATTTGGTCTCAATTCATTGATTGTGACTCTCGGTATGCTGACCTTGTTGTCAGGCATCACGAACTATCTTACTGGCGATAACCTGGTGACAACCATACCTCATGCCGTGGAGGCGCTAGCAAATACCAGGCTATTGACGCTTCCGTACATAGTCTGGATTGGCTGGCTGGTAGCGTTTCTGATCTGGATCGTATTCGAATTCACCCCGCTCGGGCGCTACCTTCTATTCCTCGGCGGCAATCCAACTGCTGCTGTTCTCGCGGGCCTTAGGGTTTCCGCGCTTCGGTGCGGCGCCTTCCTCGCGTGCGCGATAATCAGCGCGCTTGCCGGAATCCTGTTGGCCGGCTCCCTCGGTTCGGTCGATCCGTCCAGCGCAGGTTCTTACCTGCTGCCACCGTTTACCGCAGCATTCCTAGGCACGACCATGATCCAACTCGGACGGTTCAATGTCGGTGGAACCCTGGTCGGGCTCTACCTGCTCGCGGTCGGCATCACCGGCCTGCAGTTGCTTGGAGTGCAGGGGTGGGTGACAGATGTTTTCAATGGGGCTGCCCTCATCGTCGCGATCGCCTTTGCTCGTCTGTTTGAGGTTCGTGGTATTGGCCGAGCACGCCGTACCGCGGCCAAGCGGGTCGGCCCGTAGCCCTGTTCGGTCCGCGGTCATCGGCTCACTCGCGAAGGGTAGGGATGATGTCCGGTCGGCTTGAGCACAAAGTCGCGCTGGTGACCGGCGCCGCTCGGGGCCAAGGGCGCTGTAATGCGATCCGGCTAGCGCAAGAGGGAGCCGATATCATCGCGCTCGACATATGCGCGCAGATCAGCTCGGTGCCGTTTCCGATGGCGACGCGCGCTGATCTCGGTGAGACGGTCAAGGAAGTGAAGGCCCTAGGCCGCCGCATCGTGGCGTCAGAGACTGACGTGCGCGACCTCGGGGCGGTAGAGCGGACCGTTGACGCCGCGGTGACCGATCTCGGTCGCCTGGACGCTGTCTCTGTCAACGCCGGCATCACGAGCATCGGCCGGGCCGACGAGCTCACTCCGCTGCAGTGGCAGGACGTGATTGACGTGAATCTCACCGGGGCATGGCACACCGTCAGGGCGTCTATCCCGCACCTGCGGGCTGGAGGACGGGGAGGCGCGATTGTCATCACCAGCTCTGCCGCCGGACTCCGGGCGATACCAAACATGTCTCACTACGTGGCCGCCAAGCACGGGGTCGTCGGTTTGATGAAGGCGCTCGCGATTGAACTCGGCCCGGAGAAGATTCGCGTCAACACGGTGAACCCGTATACGGTCAGCACACCGATGGCCAACAACGAGGCGATGTATCGACTGTTCCGACCTGATCTCGAAAATCCGACAGAGGACGACTTCATGGAGGCAATGCCGCTGACCGTTCTGCAGATTCCTTGGGTGGAGCCGATTGACATCTCCAACGTGATCGCGTTCCTCGTATCCGACGAGGCCCGCTACATCACGGGGGTCGCGGTTACCGTCGGAAACGCAATCTGAACGCGCAGTTACGCGGTGACGGTCGATCTGCGACGAATGACGGCCGAACTGCGCGAGCGGCTCGCGCGCGACAAGGCGGCAGCGAACCGTCACGCCGTCGGCACACTGCGCGCGGCAAGCTCCTGGTGCGCGACCGGATCGACCGACTGCTCGACCCAGGAAGCCCGTTCCTCGAACTGAGTCCGCTGGCCGCCTACGTGATGTACGGCTTGGACGGCTCCGACGACCCGTGGACCGTCCCGGCCGCTGGCATCGTCACGGGCATCGGCCTAGTTTCGGGGCGAGCGGTGGCGGTAGTCGCCAACGACGCGACTGTGAAGGGCGGCAGCTACTACCCGATGACGGTCAAGAAGCACCTGCGCTCAGAAGATTGCCGCGCAGAACCGGCTGCCGTGCATCGCCCTGGCCGACAGCGGCCGCGCGAACCTGCCTACGCAGGACGAGGTCTTTCCCGACCGCTTTCACTTCGGGCGGATCTTTTCAACCGGGCTAACCTCTCTGCCCAGGGAGTGCCGCAGGTCGCTGCCGTGATGGGCTCGTGCACCGCGGGCGGTGCCTACGTGCCGGCTATGTCGGACGAAACGGTCATCGTACGCAACGAAGGCACGACCTTCCTCGGTGGCCCCCGCTGGTAAAGGCAGCGAACAGGTCACGCTCGGTGCGCGTCTATTCGAGGTGACATCACGGGACGGCGGCGAGAACGAAACGAACCGATACCCGCGAGGTGTGCTCGTCGGCCGCCGACGCATCCCCTAGATGGCTACGCGAAGTTAGAGAACCGTTGCCAGGAGGGTCTTGACTACCAGTCGTTTCGAATCTACATTAAATTCTAACAATCCCGAGTGACCCGCGAGTTGGGCTGGGTGGAGGCTCCAGTTCCGCACGGGCGCGGGTGGATGGTAACGCGCCCGCGGCGTCGTTGCCGGGACTGGACCGATGTCCTGCGTGCGTGGTGTGTACCTACCGGTAGCAGGGAGTGGTCTAGCTACGCCGACGGCCGCTCCAGGCCGCGGGTGTTGGATGACCGTCTCATTGTCGGTGCGAGGTACCGGTCGCGCATCGACGGGAGTGAACGACCGGATCCTGAGGGAGATGTCCATGCAGACCGTTAGATCGTCCCGCCGAAGATACTTGACGCGGGCTGGCGCGTGTGCGATCGCCGGCGCGGCATTGGTGGCGTGTGGATCAAGCGCCAACAGCAGCGGTGGTGACACCTCGCCCAGTACAGGATCCAGCGCTAAGAACGCGTCGTGCGTCGCAGAGGCGACCAGTCTGACCAACGCCGGCCTCGCCAGCGACACCGGTAATCCATATCCGACCACTCCCACCAACGCAGCGGTCGTGAAAGGCAAGACCTACTGGTTCGTCGACCTCGATGCGTCGCTTCCGGCCGATGCCCAGTCGGAACAGGGCTTCCAGGCCGCAGCCACGGCGGCGGGCGCAAAAGTCAGGTTCTATGACGGGCAAGGCTCTCCGGCGACCGTCATCCAGGGTGTCAACACCGCCATCGCGGCGAAAGCTGCCGCTATCGTCCTCCTCAACGTGGACATCTCGACGCTGAAGGCAGAACTGACGGCCGCCAAAGCCGCCGGCATTCCCGTAATCGAGACAAACAACGGAAGCACTGCGGAACCATTCCTCCCAGGGGTAACCGCTCACGTCACACCGAACAACGCTACGGCCGGCAAGCTGCAGGCCGACTACGCTTTGTATGCGACTCATTGCGAGTTGAACGCAATCATAATCTCAACCCTGAGCGTGGCGTCGGACAAGGCTATAGTCGACGGCAGCGAAGAAGAAATTGCCCGGCTTTGCCCAGGCTGCAAGGTAACGGACGTCGATGTTCAGGCCGCGGATATTGCGACGAAGCTTCCCGGCCTGGTCGAAAGCGCACTTCAACGCAATCCTGATACAAATATCATTATCGATGGTTCGGATACTGCTTATGTTCCCGGTATCCAGGTGGCCCAGAACTCGCTCCGAACTAATATTCCAATCGTCAGCAATGACGGCGACTCCGTTCCTCCATCAGGCCTGCCGATCGTCGCCGATACCGTCGAGGGCAGTCGTGTCAGCAACGGTTGGTTCTACTTCGATGCGGTAATCCGAGCCGCCCACGGGCAGACCGGCTTCACGATGGAAATCCCGACCGTGCTTGTAGACAAGACCAATTGGGGTACGGGTAAACCGCCGTTCGTGCCGCCTGCCTACAACGACTATAAGAGTGCGTTTAACAAGCTATGGGGACTCGGCTGATTACTAAAAGCAGGTGTGCGCCGGCGGCGTCGTCATAATCATTGACAACGCTGCCGGTCCGCCCCCGCCGCGTCCCGACGCAGCCGCGATCATGGTCCGCCGGTGCTCGATTAGCTGGAGGCTATGAGCAGGACGGCCGCTCGCCCCACAGAAATCCCACAAGTCCGGGCTGCGGCGGGGTTCCCCACAAGAATCCCACAGACAAAACGGCATTCCCCGGTGCACGGCGGCACACCTGCTATGGTGGCCCTGTAAGTCCGTGACGAGCCTTTATGCAGATCAAGCGGGCGGACGGAGAGCTGCGTCAGCCGATTGCTCCCGCCGGTACAGGCCTCCTGTTAACCGGCAGCTCATTGCTCTCGTTCGCCGCCAGGACTTCGATCAAGCCGAGACGATGGCGTCCCTTGGCGCGTCCGGCAAGAGCTGTGTCTTACGCGCCTCGGTGATCCTAGCCCTGGCCTTTCACGGGTTCGGCGGTTGAGCGGCGCGCTTGAATGGAAAAGTGCTCCTGACCTGGGATGATAAGGGGTGTCTAGGTCCCTGTCACGCCGGGTTTGAGGAGCACTTTCTGCAGGCACGCGACAGGATGGTCGCGTGGTCTTGAAGTCGCCGACGGCGGCACGGGCGTGGTGTCGCACTCGGGGCTGGTGCTGCTTCGGCAGCTGGCGGACCGGACGGGCCTGACAGCCGGCCTGTCGTCGGCGCTGCCGTCGCCGCTGGGCGGGCATGACCGGGGTCGCGTCTTCGCGGACCTGGCGTGCGCGATCGCGGACGGTGCCCGGGTGATCAGCGATTTCCGGGTGATGGGCGATCAGCGGGAGCTACTCGGCCCGGTCGCCTCGGTACCGGCCGCGTGCCGGGCGCTGAAGGAGACCGCGGCAGGCGGGGACCGCAGGATGCGCAAGATCACGGCGGCGGTGAATAAGGCGCGGCGGCACGCGTGGGCGCAGGGCGCTGCCCGGCGCGGCGGGCTGCCGCCGGTCACGGTCGCGGACCGCGGGCTGGAGGGGGTGACCTGCATCCGGCTCGACGCGACCGTCGTGACCGCGCACAGCGACAAGGAGCGGGCGGAGCCGGATTTCAAGGGCTACGGCCATCACCCGGTCATCGCGGCCTGCGATAACACGGCGGAGCCGCTGGCCTGGATGCTGCGTCCCGGCTCGGCCGGGTCGAACACCGCCGCCGGTCACCTGCGCCTGCTGGGCGACGCGATCACGGCGCTGCCGCCGGCGCTGCGGCGCAAGCTGATGATCACCTGCGACGGGGCCGGCGCCAGCCACGCCCTGGTCACCGAGCTGGACCGGGGCGCCTCCCGGCACGGCTACCAGGTCACCTACTCCGTCGGCTGGGAACTCGCGGCGCGGGAGAGGGCCTCGATCGGCACGGTCCCCGAGCACGCCTGGCTGGCCGCGATCGACGGCAGGGGCGAGGCCCGCGAGCGCCGCGCCGATGACGCCTGCGCGGGCCGACGATCTGATCGCCGCCGTCCCGGCGCGGTCCTGGCAGACGATCTCGGCCGGGGCGGGGGCGTACGGCCCGCGCGAGTACCACTGGGCCCGGGTCCCGGTCCCGGCCGGCCGGGAGCGCGGCCGCGGGCACTGGCTGCTGGCCCGCCGGTCGCTGGCCGACCCGGCCGAGATCGCCTACTACGCCTGCTACGGGCCAAGCCGGTCCAGCACCGCTGACCTGGCCTGGGCCGCGGGCAGCCGCTGGCATATCGAGGAGTGCCTGCAGCAGGCCGAAGGCGAGGCCGGGCTCGACCAGTACCAGGTCCGCACCTGGCGGGCCTGGTACGCCCGCATCACCTTGTCCATGCTCGCGCTGGCCTGGCTGGCGGCCAGCAAGGCCCAGGCGGTAAAAAGGGGGTCGGTACCAGCGACGCCGGTATGATCAGCTACACGTTGCCTGAGATCCGCAGGCTGCTGGTCAGCTTGATCCAGGCCTGCGCACCCGATCCCGGACGCGTCTGGTCCTGGTCGAACTGGCGGCGGCGACGCCAGTACCAGGCCCGGCTGTGCCATTACCGGATACGCGGATACGCACTGAGCTGAATGCGCAGCCCCGTCGCCGGTGGTGACAGCGAGGATCTGGTACGGCGTGCAGCGGGCGGGGCGGGCCTGGTTGCGAGGTGATGCGGCATGGCTGAGCCGGTCCGGCCGGCTAGGGGCACGGCACCTAGCCAGGACCCGAATGTGGTGTACGCGCTGGGCAGCAGCCCGGGCGAGAGCGCCCGGTTGCAGCGCCAGGCTGACGAGCTGGCCGCCGACAGCGCCTATCTGCTGGACCGGGCTGGCCTGCGGCCGGGGCAGGCCGCGATCGATCTTGGCTGTGGCCCGCGCGGGATTCTGGACCTGCTGGCCGGGCAGGTGTCCCCGGCAGGCCGCGTCGTCGGCCTGGACGCGGACCCGTCGCATACCGCGATGGCGGCCGAGTTCGCCGCCGGGCGGGGACTAAGCAGCGTGGAAATCATCACCGCAGACGCCAGCAACACCGGGCTGGCGGCCAGCTCGTTCGACCTGGTGCACGCCCGCACGCTGCTGATCAACCTCCCCGACCCCGCGGGCGTGGCCGCCGAGATGAGGCGGCTGACCCGGCCCGGCGGCTGGGTCGCGTCCATGGAGCCCGACACCGAGTATGTCCGGTGTTATCCCCCGCACCCGGCCTTCGGCCGGCTCTGCGAGATCTTCACGGTCGTCTTCCGCCGCAACGGCGCTGACCCGTGGATCGGCCGGCGGGTAGCACACCTCTTCCGCCAGGCCGGACTGGACGATGTCCAGGCGGAGGCCAGGGTGCAGATGTACCCGCCGGGCAATTCCCGCCGGACCATCCGCCTCGACCTGGTGCGCAGCATGCGGCCACAGGTGCTGGAGATGGGCCTGGCCAGCGCCGCGGAACTCGATGAGCTGGATACCGCGGCCCGGGCCCATCTTGACGACCCCCATACGGTCGTAATATACGGCTTGCTCTTCCTGACCTGGGGCCGCAAACCGGACTCGGCACTGGCATGAACCCACGGACCTCGCAAGTGCCGTTGCAGTATTAATACTGCAACGGTACTTAGGATTGCGGTATGCGTCCGGTAGAGGGTCTCCGCGGTACGGCCATGGTGGCCAAAGGCGGTGCGGTCGAGGCGGATCTGGCGGAGGGGCCGGCCGACGTTGAGGCCGGCGTGGCGTGCACGTCGGGGACGCGGTTCCAGCTCTGCTCGGTGAGCAAGCAGTTCGCCGCCGCTGCGGTCATGCTGCTGGTCGAATCCGGGCAGCTGGACCTGGACGAGCCGGTCGGCAGGTGGCTGCCTGGAGGTCCGCCGCAGTGGCGGCAGGTCACGCTCCATCACCTGTTGTCCCATACCGCGGGCATCCCGCACTGGCTCGAGGCGCCGGGCCTGGACCCGGCCGAGCCGATGGGGATCAGCGAGCGGCTGGAGATCATCCAGGCCACGCCGCTGCGCGCCGAGCCCGGCGCTCAGTGGCACTACAGCAGCCCGGGTTTCGTGCTGGCCGGGTTCATCGTGGAGCGGGCCAGCGGCCAGCCCTACCGGGAGTTCCTCACCGAGCGGATCTTGTCTCCGCTGCAACTGACCCAGACCACCGTGGGCGGCGCCCCGGGCGCTGCGGCCCGCGGCTACAACGACGGTCAGCCGGTGGCGCCGTGGGACCTGGACGCGATGCCCGGCACCGGCGACATCTGGTCTACCGCAGGCGACCTGACCAGGTTCACCGCCGCCCTGCACGCCGGTGAGCTGCTCGCCGCGAGCTCGCGGCGCGCGGTGTGCACCGCGCACGCGCCCCTCGACGACGATGAGGAAGAGGAACCCCGGCTGACCACCACCGGGTACGGCTACGGCATGTTCACCGGGATCTTCGCCGGGCACACGGCCTGGTACCACCCCGGCGACAACCCGGGCTATCAGTCCCTTGCCTGCTGGATCCCGGACCGGGCGGCCAGCATCGTCATCTTGGTCAACGACGAGGCCGCGAGCATAACGGGCCTGCTCAGGCAGCTGCTTCCCGCGGCCCTGGAACCTTAGGGATCCCTGGGTGAGCAGGTATCCGCGGTGCCGGTAATGGCATTGCCGGGCCTGGTACTGGCGTCGCCGGCGCCAGCGGGACCAGGACCAGACCGTTTCATGGTCCGGTGCGTGCCGCTGGATCAAGCTGACCAGGAGCCTGCGGATCTCCGGGAGCGTGCAGCCGATCATGCCCGGGCCGCCGGTGCCGACCCCCTTTTTACGGCCTGGGCCCGGCTGGCGGCGAGCCAGGCCAGGGCGAGCATGGACAAGGTGATGTGGGCGTATCAGGCCCGCCAGGAGGAGCGGCGGGGCCCGAAGCAGGCGTAGTAGGCGATCTCCTCCGGACCATGCAGGGAGCGGCGGGCCAGCAGCCAGTGCCCGCGGCCGCGCCTCCACCCGGTCCGGACCGGGATCCGGGCCCAGTCAAATTCCCTCGGACCGTGCGCCCAGGCCCCGGTGGAGATCCGCTGCCAGGCGACCTGATCGGCGCGGGCCGCGGCGGCCGGATCGGGGATGGTGGTCTTCTTCCACCGCTTGGCGGCCCGGCTGCGCAGGCCGGCCTGGCGCATCAGCCGGGCGACCCGCTTACGGGAATGCCGGCGGCCCCGGCCGCGCAGCTCGGCACAGATCCGCGGCGCGCCGTACCGGCCCTTGGACCGCGTGTGCTCGGCCGTGATCCGCACGGTCAGTTCCGCGTCCTGGCGGTCGCGGTCCGAGGGCTGCCCGCCGCGAGCGGCGTAGTAGGCGGCACGGGAGACCTCCAGCAGCTCGCACGCCCGCTTGACGTTACGCTGCTGCGCTTTCTCCGCCTCGACGAACGGGTAGACGTTCACCGGGTCTCCTTCGCGAAGAAAGCCGTCGCCCGCTTGAGGATCTCCACGTCCTCCCGCAGCCGGCGGTTCTCGGTCCGCAGCTCAGCCAGCTCCCGCCGCTCGACGCTGGTCAGGCCGCCGTCCTCGCGGGTCCCGGCGTCCCGCTCGGCCTGCTTGACCCACTCCCGCACCGCGGTCTCGGTCAGGTCGAAATCCCTGGCGACCTGACCCACCGACCGGTCCCCGCGCTGGCACAGCTCCACGACCTCGGCCTTGAACTCCGGGGTGAACGAGCGGTGCCTGCGGGGCTTCTTCCCCATGCTTTCCATGATCGGACATCCTTCCGGGGGCGAACCCCTGATGATGGATGTCCGTCAAAGCGGGTCAGGCCCACCACTGCGTGAGCTCTCGGCGGCTAGGCCGACGACAAGGCGCTCGCACTCGCCGTCGGTACCGCCATGGCTGGCGATTTCGGCAACCGCTCCGAGTCGGCGCATGGCGCCAAGCTGTTTGAGACCGTTGACTGGGGCTGCCCGGGCGCGCACGTCGGCTACGAGCCTGCTGGCCGTGGGCGTGCCGAGGGCCAGAAGATGACCCGAGCGGCCGGTGGTCGGCTCATCTGCCCGTCGGTGCATTATCGTCGCCATCGTGGGCTCGCTCACCCGCGCAGGTTCGGAAGGGAGACAAGGGTGTCGGCTAGGGCATCCGGGGATGTGGGATCGTTCGGCCGTACTGTGGTCTACCTGGTGCGGCATGGCCAGACTCCGCTCAATGAGTCCGGCGTCCTGCGCGGCCTGGCCGACCCGCCGCTGGATGAGACCGGGCGCCGCCAGGCTGCGCGGCTGGGGGCCGCGCTGGGGCCCCGGGGACTGGCCGCCGTTTTCTGTAGTCCGCTGGTACGGGCACGGCAGACCGCCCAGCCGGTCGCCGAACGAGCCGGGCTGGAAGTGGCCGTCGATCAGTGCCTGCTCGACCGGGATTACGGGCCATGGACGGGCATCAGCCGTGAGTCAGTGACGGACCGGTGGGGTTCGGTTGACCGGGCCCCGGGTGTCGAGCCGCGCCAGGCGGTCCGGGATCGGGCCGTCTACGGGCTGACCGGCATCGCCCGGCGCCACCTTGGCGCCACCGTGGTCGTGGTCAGCCACGACGCCGTGAACCGCGAGGTGCTGGCCGCGTTCGATGCCGGCCTTGGTGATCCGGACGCGATCCCGCAAGACAACGGGTGCTACAACACGCTGGAATGGCGCGGCGGCCGCTGGGCTGTCCTCGGCGTCAACGAACTACCCGCGCCGTAGCCGCCCGCGCACGAAAAGCCAGTTCCGGCACCCGGAAGATAAGCCGGCAGCCGCCGGAGGAGAGCAACGACCACGGCATCGGTACCGCGCCGGAGCGCAGGACCGGAAAGCGTGACTGAGGTGACTATTGCCGACGGTGCTGCCACATCGGAAAGCTGGATGCTGGTCGGGTCGGCAGCGGGATTCGGAGCGACCGACATTCCGTCCCTCTAGGTCTCAGATCGACGTTCACGGTGCCCTCGACGACGTGGCGCAGGCTAGCACTTCGCTAGGTCCACGACCGCGGGATGACCGTTAAGTCGTTTCGAGGGACTATCGCCGTCCTGGGATCTGGAGCTCTACTGACCGGCAACACAGGGCCCAGGGTCGCTAGCGGCGTGTCGTGGAGGCCGCGCTCGCAATCACGCTCTCGGCGCGTGCACCATGCCCGCAGAGCATTGAGCTCGTGCTCGCGGAACTGTCGGACACTCATGCCTGTCCGGCTCGCGCCTGTCCAACCAGGTTCCACGACGCGCAGGACACTCTGCCGTCGCCGAATAACGATTCATCTGGGGCCCGGGGCCGCCTGCTGTCGCCCGTCCAGATCGCTGGCTACATGAGCTGCGCCCGAGTCAAGGGTCAATTACATGTCAGTGAGGCAGACGGCCACCGTCACAGTGCGTGCGGGGTCGTCAAGCGGTGCCGCGTCGCGAGATCGCGCCGAGCGCCGATGCGGCCAGTCGGCCTGCGTAGTCGAGCGCGGCGACCGAGTCGTGCACCGAGCAGGGCCCGGCGATCGCGAGGATGCGGTCGTCGGACCTGTCGAGCACGGACCGGACCTCGATGCAGGCTGACCGGCTAGGCTGACTGCCCGTGGCGTGCCCACTCGGCATCGCTGGCGGTGCAAGCAGAGCCAGCAAGGTCGGCAGGGGCGGCCGGGCCGACTCAGGCGAGATGGCCATCCCCCACGACCCCGCGGCAGTTAGGCGGGCGCGGCTGTGGGTGTGATGCGGTCGTAGGTGCGGTGGCGCCGATGCTGTCCGCCGCCGCGACCAGGCGCGGATCAAGACGGGCCGGATATGGCCGTGGTGCAGGATGACGCGGCCGCCGCGGCGGTGGAGCCGGAACCACGCGGTGCTGCGTTCGTGCCGCTAGAGGCTTCGCGGGCTGGTCGTGGCCGGGCGGCCCGGGCTGGATCGGTAGCCGCGAGTCTGCGGGAAGGTAGTGTGCGGCACGCTGGGCGGCCGCCAGCTGTCGTATGTCATCCAGTGCGCGATCGGGTCTGCGATGTCGGCGGGCTGGTATCCGGGCCTGCCGAGCCGCTGCCCGATCGCGGTGATGAACTGCTGCTGCTGCTGGGCGGGGCCGCCGGCGCGACCGCATCCTGCACGAAGCCCTGGCCACCGGCGTCGGCCCTTTCCGCCTTGCCCTGGTCTTCAACATCGACCAACACCAACGCGATGGCCTACGCAAGCGCCGCCCGCAACCTTCTCAGCAGCCCAGCCGGACAGGCACCGTCACGCCGCCCGAAATAAACACGAGAGAACGCCGAGCACGGCCAGGTCGGGGCGATGAGGTGGCCAGGAGCGGATGCGGTGGGATCCCGGAGCCGCTATGCGCGCAGGCCGTCCAGGACGACGCGCAGGCAGGGTTCTAGGGTCCGGCCCGTCCTGGCGTCCTTGGGCAGGGCGCTGACCATCGACAGCAGCTGTGCTGGGGTCAGGTCGGGGCGGAGCGGGACCTCGTGCCGGGCTCGCTCGAACAGCCGGGCGAAGCTGTTTTTCATCGGGCCGCACAAGGTGCCGACGGCCGAGGTGTCGTCGCTTAGCGATTCCCCGACCCGGGCGCTCATGCCCGGGTATTCGGTCGCGCACCGGTCATACAGCTCCAGCCATTCGGTCAGCGCCCGCCAAACGTCCGGGGCGTCAAGCGCGCGCTGCGCGGACGCGTCGAGCTCGTCCACCCGGTCTTGCAGGATCGCCGCGAACAGGTGCTCGCGGGTCGGGAAGCGCCGGTAGAGGGTTCCCTTGCCGACTCCGGCGGCCCGGGCCACGTCGTCCATGGGCGCATCGGTTCCTGCCTGCGCGAAGACGGCCTTGGCCGCGGCGAGGACCGCGTCGTGGTTCCGCTGCGCGTCGGCACGCATCGGCCTGGCGGAAGGAACGCTCACAGGACCAGTCTAGCCGGTAAGTGGACGGCCCGTCCGCATGATGCTACGTTAGAAACGGACGAACCGTCCGGATAGGGGCGCATCATGGGAAGCATCTGGCACATCGGGATCGCGGTCCCCGACCTGGACAAGGGCAAGAAGGAACTCGGTGAGGTCTTCGGGCTGCGCTGGCGCCCGGCCAGGGTACGGAAGCTGACGCTCGCCGACGCGGCCGGCCGGCCCTACGCGGTGGAATGCCACGTCGTCTTCTCCCTCGGCGGGCCGTTCGCCGTCGAGGTCTGGCAGGCCATCCCCGGCACCCCGCTGGACATGCCGCAAGCCGGCGGGGTGCACCACATCGGCCACTGGGTCGACGACCTCGCCGCCGAGGCCAGACGGCTCGACACGCTCGGCTACCCCAGCTACGCCACAGCCGCCGGCACGCCGCTGCTGAACCGGGGGCCGGCCGGCACCCTCATCGAACTGTGCGACCTGCACAGCGACCGCCCGTCGCTGCGCGACCTGTTCCCGCCCGGATCCGAGTTCGCCGGCGAGCCGCTCCTCGGCTCCGCCCTGTGACACCAGGGCAGGGAAGCACCGCCCCTCAACCAGCATCAGGAGAACACCATGCGCATCGGCATCATCGGCGCCGGGAACATGGGCGCCACGCTGGCCGCCCAGCTCACCCGGCTCGGGCATCAGGTCGCGATCGCCAACTCCCGCGGACCCCGGACACTGGCCGGCGTCGCCGCCCGGACCGGCGCGGCCCCGGTCCCCATCCCCGACGTCACCCGGAACGCAGACCTCGTGATCGTCGCCATCCCGGAGAAGAGCATCCCCGCCCTTCCCGCCGGGCTGTTCAGCGCCCTGCCCGAGGATACGGTCGTCATCGACACCGGCAACTACGTTCCCGAGGTCCGGGACGGGCACATCGGCGCCATCGACGCCGGGCAGCCCGAAAGCCAATGGGTGCAAGCACAGCTCCGCCGCCCGGTGGTCAAGGCGTTCAACACCATCGGCCCGGCGAGCCTGGCCAGCCTCGGCACACCCGCCGGAACCGCCGGACGCACCGCGATCCCGGTCGCCGGCGACGACCCGGCCGCCAAGTCCGCCGTGCTGGAACTCGCCGACCAGCTGGGCTTCGACGGCCTGGACGCCGGCCCGCTCGCCGAGTCCTGGCGCCAGCAGCCCGGCACCCCCGTCTACACCACCGACCTGCCCCTCGACGCCGCCCGGCAGGCCCTGGCCGACGCGACCCGGAGCAGACCGCCAGCTGGCGCAGCCAGCACCCACAACACATAAAGCGGGACACCACCATGCACCCAAGCAGCCGCACCGGCGTGCGCCTCGTCCTGACCAACCCATCTGACCCCAGCCGCCTGAACGAGTTCAGTGACTGGTACGACACCTACTCCGCCGCGATTACCGTCCGCGGCTACCTCGCCAACGACATCCACTTCGAGAACCCCGACGCCAGCGGCGGGAACACCAGCCCGCGCTACGCGACGATCTACGACATCGTCGCCCCCGACCCCGCGACCGCCTGGCCAGACACCGAGCACTCACCCGCCTACCCCACCCAGCTGTTCAGCGACCCGCGCGCCACGCTGGTCTCCCCAGCCCTGCGCGCCTCCTACGCCCTCGTCGGCTCCCAGCTCAAGCCGGGCCCGCACGGCTCGCTCACCGGCGTCCACGTCATCCTCTCCAACGGCAGCAGCGACACCGAACGCCAGCACCGGGAGGCCCAGATCCTGCAAACCGGCCGGTTCTACTCCGCCGCACGATTCCGCCTCATCGAAGGATCCCCCGACCCCGCCGAATGGCTCGAGATATTCGAGACCGACAACCCCGACCCCCTCCACACCTACCCGCAAGTGACCCGCCACACGCCGCCCGCACCGCAGATCCAACCCCAGCTAAGCCAGTCATTCCGCCTGGCCGGCGCCCGCAAAACCAATGGCGCGTGAACTGAATACGCGAGAGCGCCAGTTGTGCGTGACCATCGCCGAACAGAAGCCGTCGCGGCGAGCGACACAGCGTCATCCGGCTTCAGAGCCCGTCATCCTCATCTGGATTCCCGGCCGCTGCCCAAGTTCGAGCACCGAATGCCCGCCACCAACCCACGTTGATCGCGGCCGCGAGGTCCCAGACGACCGAGTTCCCGCGCGGCACCTTCAGTCAGGCTGAACTCACGGACGAGCGAGTGATAACCCGGCAGCACCTTACAGCGTCGGCGAGCGCCTCGCACACTCTGTTCAACCGTTGTTCGAGCGCTCGAACACTTCACGATCTTGTCATCGCCCGGGAGCCAAGATGGGGAGCCATCCGGCGAAGAGCCGCCAGGAGTCTGGGGGAGTCTGGACGGTCATTTGCCCTGGGAAACAGCACTTCGCGAGCCTTCTAGACTCGTCCAGACCGGCTCGAGGCTTACTTCACACCGAGGAGGTCACTTGTTCGATGCCGGTATGGCCCACCCCATGGCCGGTTCCGACTCACGGACCGGCTGTTCTGCTATCCACTCACCTATGTCCATGTCGCCGTTAAAGTCGGGGCGGTCCCGGCGGGAGGTGCTTAGCGGAGATAAGCGAGCATCGCCTGGCGGGACGTGGCCGCCGCGAAATGATGGCTACTACCGCTGTGGTCGGGATCGTGCTCGGTGGTCAGGGTGACCAATGTAACGTCCGTGTTTCCGTCGGCCCGGGCCGGACCGCGCGTAACGTACACGAAGTAGACCTGCTGGTCGCCTTTCAGCAGTTCGTTCCACCGGTCGAGTTCGGCAATCGGGAAACCGACTCCGATGATGACCGGTGAGATGTCCATCAAGGCGGACCCGACTGTGTCCGATGAGCCTTTGTACTCCGGGAGGAACCAGACCCGGGCGTTCCCGGGCCGGGCGTCCGATGCGGCGCTGAACAGCGTCAGAAAAAGGCTGAAACCGCTGGTGCCATTGAAGTCAGGCTCCCGGTAGATGCCAAGCTCATGTCTGCCCACTGCAAAAAAGTTGATGGACAGGTCTGAATCGTTTGACATATAATCCCCCGCTGCTCCGGTTGCCTGGCCGTTAATGGACTCGAATTGTGATGCTTCAGCGCTGCCGTGTTATCCGATTAATCTATCGTGCTACGTCTCTGTTCCGTCAGGCCCAAAAAACGACGGAAGATGACCATCAACGGCCATTAGACCTTCGCCAGTTGCTCACTAGATAAAGACCGTGTGGATACTGTACGGAGATCGTATGGAGACCGTATAGAGATCGTGTGGGCGCCGATCAGAAAGGCTGTTCCATCTTTGTTCCGTGAGAACCGGAAATTAAAGGATGATCCTCGCTGGGTGACCGGACATGCCATCAGAGCAGGGCAAACGTTGAGTGGTCCGGCACTAATTCACGCCGGGGAGGTCACAGCGCTTCCTCGGCCCGCAGGTGCTGCGCAGCACGTGTGAGGTGGGGCTGTTGACGTTGAACTTGCGGCCCAGCGACTTCCGCCCATTCCCTGCCGTCAGAGTTCAGAGCGGTCGCGGCGACCTAGGCCAAGGCAGTGTGCAGTTTTGCCAGCTCTAGGCACCACACCGCCTTGGAGCTGGACTGCCAGCCGAACTCAGCTTCCCCAAGGAGCCTCTCGGCCGCACGGTAGTGATCTGGGCCATTCATGGACTCTTCAGTTGTCGAGATAGTCAGCATCGGAGTGTAGTCGTATGTGCTCATAAACTTAACAGGATCCCACTCGGTGCGCACCATCACGAAGGGTGCCGGGCAGTGAGCTGATGGTGGACTGAAACTGGCAGCTCAGGGCATGATCATCGGATGCCTGTACCACTCTTCGCCAACCGACCGCGGCGCTGCTCGTACGGGCATTCGCTTGCTCCCGGTATGCCGCAGAAAATCTCGTGGGTGCCGCGCATCTGCGGGCCGGCCAGAGAAGCAGCCGAGCGGGGCCGGGGCTTGGGTCATTTGACGCTGTGGTGCGGGACGTGCAGTGCTGAGGACTATCGGGGCACCATGTTCTATGAGCCGCCGCATGAGGTCGGCCACAGCGGTGTGCTTAGCAACTGGACGACGCGGCCGGACGCATTAGCGCGTCGGATACGACGGTCAGGGCGACGGCGACAGCCGGGCCGGTCTGCCGTCTGGACGGTGACAACGGCCAGACTCGTTAAGCGCACCTACAGCAGGGCGTGAAGTCTATCGCCCAGAATGGCTTGGCATTTAAATGTCAAAACGGGCCATCCTGCTCACCGCTATACCGTTGACGGTTAAGTGTCAACGACGGCGGGGAAGTGCAGCAACCGCAGCGTATGGCACCGACCGTATATGACCGCCAAAGTCCTCTGACCTACGCCAACGACCCCTATAGACTGCTTTGCCCCTAGATGGTAAGTAAAGGGTCATTGCCCTGACGCTTAGGCATCAGCGCCTGGAGCGGCTGTTTCAGAAGGCTGACACGTGACGCCGAGTGCTGGGACGCGAGCGAGGATGAGCTCGGCGAGCTGCGCGCGGGTATCGCCGTGGCGCTGCGGTCGGCCGGGCTGGAAGTGCTCGAGCTCGATGCCCGGATCTACGTCCTGGCCGCTGGGTTCAAGGGATACTGAGCCGGAGGCATGATTACTTGGCCAGATGCCGAGATCGGTGGCTACGTCAGCCCGGCCACTATTCGCAAGCTGTCCGGACGTGGTCGTGCGCGGCCGGGAAGGATGCTTGTCAGCCGGGGCATACAGTGCTCCCTTGGTCAATGAAGGAAGGTAATGCCAATGGCCCAGACGCCTGACCAGGACGCACGGTACGCGCTCAATTTCGGCGTTGCCCGCAGCGACCTCAGCATGCCTGCTCAGCTCATCTACGACCGGCTCGTATCTGAGGGCGCGACCCCCGGTCCGCTCGGCCATGAGCCTCCGGTAGGGTTCCCTTCTCCGCCTGAGGCGCGCAGGGAAATCCTGGAGGCCATCGCGAGGACCAATCCCAAGTACGCCAGGCCGTTTGACAAGGGCAAGGTGGCGACTGTCAGCCTGGTTGGCACCGAGAGCTGGAGCGACTACGGCGCGGTCGTACTGCAAATGGCGATCCTCGACACGCTGCTGTCCATCGAGGAGAAGCTAGAGCAGCTAGCAGAACCAACGTGAGCACACGATCGCAGCGCCTCGCTACCCAGCCCGCCGTGCCAGCATCTACTGGGTGCCAATGGCCCTCGGTGTCGGACGAGGTTGGCGGCAGGCCAGGGCCGTTAGTTATCGCAACCACCCAAGTGCCACGGTCGAGTGACTACCCCCGCGTTCGCTCCGTCCGGCCAATGAGCCGGGCAAAGTGAGCAGAGTGCAGCAACCTCTCCGACCGGCAGCGGCCCCAACCGACCAGTAAAGACTTCTGACCTGCACCAACGACTGTCAACGACCCGCGTGCTACTAGTTCACACCGAGGAGGTCGTCAGTCTGCTCCGCGCTACGGTGCGATGGTTCATGGTGACCAGTGCGGGTCGAGGCTCTTGCCATGGTCGTGGGGACAATGGCCGTAACCGGACTCGGACACGCGCCAGTGCCTGTAGCAGTAGGGGGCGTCGCAGCCCGGGCAGAAGCCGGCATCGTCGTAGAGCCCCGCGGTGTGGATCTGGGCGAAGGATAGGGGCGGCTGGAATGCATTTGCGATCTGCTCCGCCTTGCTGGCGTCTATGGGATCGCCGTCCCCGTTGCACGCGGCGATGCCCTGCACGATGAGGTGCCAGCATTGTGGGTCGCGATGGAGCAGGAAGGAGCCCTGTCGTACGCTGTCCCACTGCTGCCACTTCGCGGGCAGCTCACCGGGTGCGACGAGTTCGACCCAGCTGGATGGCGACCCGCATGCCGCGCATAGTGGAACTACCACCATTCCTGTCGCCATGAGGTCAGGCTCCTTAATGGATCATGGACGCGATTACGGCCAGCCCGGCGAGCACCATGAGCATGATCACGGTCCACTTCGCTGGCGTGCCGGGCCTGCCTGGGCGTGGTGATCCTCGTGCCACGGCCGTAGCTGTCGCGCTACCGCAGACGTCTCATGCCAGGTCCCTGGCTGCGCCCTACGACATGTGACCGGTTCTGGCCCTCGGCCTGGCGGCTGGTCCTTTCGTTACGCCTTGACGATCGGCCATCGACCTTGAGGGAAGCCGAGGGTAACCGGCCGGAATACTGTAAGTTTCCTGAAGTTCGCCTGAACACGTTTGGGTTGACCGGGTATCGCATTCGGACAAACGACGTCCCGTTCCTGAGCATCATCGGCGGCCAGCCATCGCTTCGGCCAGTTCCGTCTCTGCTCCGCTGAGCCCGAAGGACGATCGAGCGCGGCCAGCTTCACGCATTCAGCTCGTTAACGGACTCAAGGTCTATCTACGCTCACTGTGATGCACCCTTTTTGCCTGGCTGTGCGATGCCTCCCCGCCACCAGATCCGGGTGAACCTAGCCACCTCGGTGCGGCATGTCCGGATGGTCAGGCTCGGGTGAAGTCCGGGAGTTGCCAGGTGCCATCGAAGGCGGGTGCGCCGGGTCCGTAGATGCGGAAGTAGACGAACCATCCGGTGCCGGGGATGGTCTGGATCCACCGGCTGGCTGCCTGGCCTGCGAGTGCAGTCGGGCCGAAGTGCAAGGTGACCGGTTCGCCGGTGTTGGCGTCGGCGAGTTCGAACATGGACCGCAGGGCGGCTTTGTTCTGGCCGGTGGCAATCTCGCTGCGGGTCCTGGCGTCGTAGACCGTGACGGACCAAAACAGCTTGGCCGGTACGGGCTGCGGCACGGTGAGGGTGTAGGAGCTGGAGCCGTCGAGGTAGCTGCCGGTGGAATCGCGCAGGCCGAGCCAGTACAGCGACCCGGCGCCAGGGTGACGGGCGAACATGGCTGGTGATTCGATCTGGGCCTGGTAGAACCATTTCTCCCGGGCGTACAGGTCGGTGTAGTTCCTGGTGTCGAACGTGCCGTTCTCTGGTCGCAGGACCGCCCACTCCCAGTGGGTGCCGTCCCAGACGGCCCGGTCGGGACGGCGGTCGGCGAAGGACTGCACGCACAGCTGGGCATGGCCCATCTGGGCTGCCGTGGTGAGGATGCTGGTCATCCGCTCGTCCGGCTCGAACGGCTGGCCCTTGGCGATGCCGAGCTGTGCTAGTTCGCCGTACTGGAACCGGTACGCCGGGTTCGGCGGTTCGGCATCGAGGATCTCGTGCAGCACCCGCCAGTAATCCAGGTTGTCTTCCCACCGGACGGGGGTGAAGTCGGCGCCGTCGATCTTGGTCAGATCGGTCCAGGTCGGCTCGGTCCAGTCCGCGGTGGGGTGCAGCGGGTAGGTCTTGATCGATTTCATCAGCTCGGTCGCCGGGGCCATGTCCGTGTCGGCCGGCAGCGCGCGGGCCAGGACGAGCACCCGGTTGGTCGTGGCGGTGCCGGTGTAGTAGCCGCCAGGGATCTCACCGTCGTAGCCCGGCGGGATCAGCAGGTGCTTGCCCCCTGCTGCCCCGGCCGGGCCGGGCATGCCGATGTCAAGGACCCAGAGCTGGTTCAGGTCATTCGCGGTGCCCATCAGCGGGCCTGGCGGCAATTCCAGCACAATCGGGCCAGCCGACAGGTCGACCGCCACTGCGGAATAAGGAGTGTCGGAGTTGGGCGTGAACACCAGCTGGCGCGGGGTGCCTTCCAGCAGCGGGAACACCTTGTTCGGCACCACTCCGCCGGCCAGGTTGCCGCGCCAGGTCGCCTCGATCGACACGGTCGGATAGAAGAACCGGTACGCCGACACGGCACGGTTAAGGTCCACCTCGTCATAAGCCCGCTCCACCGTCTCCGGAGTCGGATACCCGCCAACGAACTGATACGGCTCGCTCATGCTCGCTCCTTCGACGACCGGTCCGGGCAACCTCCCGGTAAGAGCTTCCCCGTCAAGGCAAAGCCTGAACCACTGCGCCGCACCCAATGAATTGCAAAGCGCATTGCAAACGTCTGTCGACATAATGTTCCCTAGACTCTCGACTAGCTCAGCTGGAGAGGGAGGAGAATCTACTACCGAAGCTGGTAACCAATCAATGATGTCTGCTTTTGCTGCGTCAACGGCAGCTCTGGATCTCCTTAGGGCCGGTCCGCTTAGATTGAGGCTTGTTAGCGTCTTTCCAACATGGATAAGAGGCAGAGATAATGATCACCGAATTCTTCGGCAGGTGCAGCAACCGCGGCGACCGTCACTGACCTAGCGACGACCGGGAAAAGCTTCCGATCTGCACCAACGACAATCAATGACCTTCATCCGACTAGTTCACACCGAGGAGGTCACGGCATTCCGGCTGTTCGATCCTTGCCTTCCCAGCGAGGGATAAGGCTCAGCCGAACTTGGCATCAGGGACTTCGACCCGGTCCCTGTTGTCGGAGTCCAAATGCGGTCGTGGCGACGAGTGCCAGCGTCGCGTGCACTTGGGCTTGACCTGGGCACCAGGCGGCCTGGCCGCCTTGGTGGACTGCTGCTTGCCGCCCGGACCGAGGCCACCGATTGCACGCTTATCTTCAGCGAACGCCCCCCGGTTCCGGGTGGATGTACATGGAAGCCGCATGGATCGTGCGGTTCAGCGCATGGAGTTCGTAAGGATCGAAAGTGCTCCTTCCGGTACGGCGTTTAGCAGATAGCGGCTGCCCGTCGAGGGCAGCCCCAGTAGAAGGAGCAGGCAAACAAGTGCCTGGAATCGTTGTAAGCGTCGATGGTTCAGCTCAGTCGCAGCATGCACTCGAATGGGCAGTGACGCACGCAGCGCTCGAGCACGCCCCGCTGACGGTCCTAGCCGTGTACCGGGTCGCAGCAAGCGCATGGACTGGCAACCCGATCATCTACCCCGAGGACCGGCCCGAAGCACAGAGGGTCTTGCAGGCAGCCGAGGAGGCGGTAGGCAAGGCCATCAGCAAGCTCGGCAAAGACCGGCCCACCTCGGTGACGGTGCGCGGGTCTATCGGCCAGTCGGGGCATGCACTCGTTGAGGCCTCGCATGACGCCGACATGGTTGTCGTCGGAGCGCGCGGCGGCTT
>Ga0210405_10000670_pt1 | contig 43492 bp, 51 predicted proteins | sample IncBWH11MmetaG_FD_155492 | JGI IMG/M metagenome (GOLD analysis project Ga0210405, IMG submission 155492) | Forest soil microbial communities from Barre Woods Harvard Forest LTER site, Petersham, Massachusetts, United States - Inc-BW-H-11-M | ecosystem: Environmental > Terrestrial > Soil >... | reverse complement strand
GCTTGGCAATCGTACCTGCAGGACGTCGGCGGCGCGGCCCTCTCCTCGCAGCTCCTCCAGCAACTGAGGCAGTTCGTGAAGAACCGGGGCGGCGTGGACCCGAACCTATTCGTCTTCCCATCTGCTCAGATCAACCAGTACGTCGGCATCGCCACGACCACCCTTCGGTTTGATATCACGAATGAGGGTCCGGCGGCCAAGGTCGGCAAGAAGGCGCTCGACCTCGGGTTCAATGTCTTCGACTATGCGGGGCTGCCGATCGTCGAGGACAAGGATTGCAGGACGGACCGGATCTTCTGCGGCGATTCGGAGATGATGAAGAAATTCGAGGCGATCCCACTGTCACTGGCTGAGGACGAGGCCGGGACGTGGACTCGCGTAATCGGTACCAACGGCATCTCGGACGCGGTAGCCGGGTTGCTCCGGTGGTACCACAACATCGGAATGTTGCAGCGCTCGGCGTGGGGCAGGGAGCAGAATTTCAGCGTCCCGGCCAACTTCGCGACTGCACCTCCGACCATCTAATAGGACGGTTACCGATCATGCTTAACACCGCGCCCGGGCCGACTCAAGCGATTGCGGATGTGGTATGCTTACAGAACATGTTGAACAGAGGACTTTGGTCACCCGTAGAAACATCGTTCATAAAGCGAAACATCCGCATATTGTGCGAGGCGGCTCAGGCCGGTGTGGCCCGGGTTCCGGGCAATGAACAGAAGGCTCTACAGGACATCGACCCCATGCTTCGCGCCCGCTGGGACTTCATCGTGGATATGTGGGCCATCGAGCGATGGGTCGAGGAGGAGGGGTTCTGTCGCTGGGAGCTGGTCGCGCATAGACACAAGCTTGGCCCCAAGCTTAATAAGGACTTGAGGCGCGGGGATACGTGGAGGAACGGCAAGCCCCCGGAGGAGATCCTTCGTGAGAAGCGGATGGCGGCGGCTAAAGTTCAGGCGGCCAACGACCGGAGGAGCACGGAGCGGGTCTTGGCAGCGGTGGATCTTCTCACCAGTAAGCGCATGAAGGAGTTTATTACGGTAGAAGATGCCGTAGCCACGGGGGACACCATTACGGCTCACGGCGAGACCATGAAGATCCTCGAGAATCTTCGAGAGAAGTCCAAGCACACACCACTAGTCCCGGACAACGGCACCGTTCGCACCATCAAGCACGTCCGGGACATAAGGAGAGACCAGCATGGCTAATTTAGGAATGTATCAGGGGGTGGGATTCGTTTACACGGCGTACGATGGCCCGGACATCGTTGCGATGACCGTTGACGGTGCTCCCCCGGGGCCATTGGGACGCCTTTTCATTGTTCCCCCGGACGAGGTTACCGAGATGCCCGAGGTCGCGGTCCGGGAGTTGACTCGCCACCTATCCTACTACGGAGTGGTGGAGGTCAAGACCATCAAGCAAAAATATTCGATCGATTTCGACATTCCCAATGCCCGAATCGAGTCCCTCGCCCTCATCGAGCAGATGGACAAGATGAGGTTCGAGATGTACGTCAACGACGTGATCACCGACCGGGTGAGCAAGAACAAGATCGTTCCCCCTCCGCCGCCACAAATCAAGCAGATCATGAACCGGCGCGGGTGGAACCTTGAGGCGTATGGCATCAAGCCGATGGGGGCCTTGGAGGACAAGCGGGACGAGGCGCTCGCGGCGGCCAACATGAAGATTCTCCAACTGGAACGTCTTATCAAGCAGGCGCTGGGCAGGGACGTCATCGAGCTGGCGGAGCAGGAATTGGCGACCGCCGATCAGCCTGCGGCGGCGGAGGAAGGGGAAGAGGTCGGTGCAGGCAAGAAGGCCAAGAAGAAGTAGGGGAGAAATAAATGGGTATACCTCCAGCGGCGTGGCCGGGCGGCATCGACACCCTCGGGTCCCTGCGTCAGCAAGTCATCGACTGGCTATCCGGTGACTTCCAGACGAGGAAGGGGCCGAGTAAGGCCAATGATGCGATCAATGACGCCATCGGGTCCATTTGGATGTCCATGATGCAATGGAAGCTTAATCGCTTCATGGGCAGCGACAGCCCGGTCACGTTCTCACTCGCCGCCAATACGGAACGCCTAACCCTCATTTCGATTGAGGACCCCACGGCGGTCATCGGCGTGGCGACCAAGGCGGGGGGTGCCCTCCCCGCAAGAACGGTCACGTTCGCCTACACCCTCGTCACCGAGTCCGGGTCGGAGACTAACATCTCCGCTGGTTCGGTCGTCAACATCCCCGCCAATCAACTAGCCGTCCTAACGTCCCCGGGGTTTCCATCGGCGAACATTGAAAACGAGGAAGGCGGGGGTCCTCCTCCCCCCGGGTGCGTGGGCTACAATGTATACGCTTCGTTCCCGGCAGGAGGGGCCAACGTCACTCCATTCGCCCTACAGTCCCAGCAGCCCGTCCCGTTTGGCGTTAACTGGCAGGAACCTAATGCCGGGGCGCAGCCGTACCCGACCGCGCAGCAACTGGCCCCCACCACCAACACTACTGCCGACAACGTTTCGTGGATCACCCATATGGAAACGCCTCTTCCGGACGGCACCCTGCTGGCGTGGAACCAGAACGACATCGACGGTAACGTGATGAGGCGGCTGACGCAGATGTTCCCGACCGCCAGCCAGTACCAGACCTACGCTTGGGACTTGATCAACGGCAACCAGTTCGAGATCCGCCCGAAGACGGGACTGGCCTTCACGCCGCGCTACTGGTACGTCGCCAAGCCCCGCCGCCTAAGGTACGATCAGGCGCAGATTCCCTACGTGTCCATCGTGGGTGTGCACGACTTCATCGTCAACTACGCCGTGGCCAAGTGCAAACTCAGTATGGATGAGTACCTCGCGGTGCAGGCATGGTCAACGATGGCGGAACAGAAGCGCAACGAGATCATCATGTCACTGAATCAGGAGAACTGGAACAAGGATACTAGGGTGGTGCCCTACCTGTACTAATGTCCTCCGCGTCCCAACAGAACTTTTTCAGCTCACCGGCATTCACCTTATTCCGGCGCGGCCTCACGGTCCTCGCTGTGCAGCGGTTTCGGGGCATGAACCAGTTCACGGGCCGCAACCAGACCGGCCCGGACATCGCGCTCGATTGTCTGAACGTGATCGTATCCGGGTCCGGGGGCCTTGAGAAGATGAGGCTCCCGCAGGCTCTGTCCGCCAACCTACTGTTTGGCTCCGGTCCACAGTCAATGTGGGACTTCCAATATCTGGCCGGTGGCGTTACGCCTACCCGCCAGATCGTTTCCATGTTCCAGAATTCCATATACTTCTTCACGTGGAACGCGGCGGGCACGGCCCTAATCGCCAACTTCCTTGAGGCCCTGCCCACGGACAACGGCCCGTGGGATGCGGTGGAGGCTAACAACATCCTGTTCCTCGCCAACAACGTACGAATGCTAAAGTGGCTAGGAACGGGAGCACTCGAGAATTGGGGCGGCCTCGGTCCGGCACTGGCACCCGCAGTAGGGGCGCTCATCGGCCAGAAAGCGGTAGTTGCCGCTCCCAACGGCGTCGTCATCAACAACAACGTCGTGACGGTCCAGACCACTACCCCCCACGGTCTAGTGGCCGGGGACCAGTTTACTCTGGCTGGAAACGGCACCACGGCGGATGGCGTCCTTCTCACCGTCCTTAACGTCGTGGACGCCACGCACTTTCAGGCTAACTTCCAGACGCCCAACGGGACGGGGGGCGCAGGGACCGAGACCCCGCAGGGTAGGGGGGCACTGGCATTCGGCGACTCTTGGGCATATGCTTACGAAAACTCTGTCACCGGCCACATCACGAACAGGTCCCCGGGCACGGTCACTACTGCTGCGGAAACCGGCATCCGGGTCATCACCGCGCTCCCGCCGCCCGATCCGCAGTTCGACACCATCCAATGGTACAGGACGCTAGACGGTGGGGGCAACTATTTCCGCATCCTCAATCCGGCCACGGCGACCGGCGACTGGCCCATCGCGGCTGGCGGTCTGGTGCTCCGGGACGGCTTCACCGATCCGCAGCTCGATCAGGCCACGCAGGCCACCCTGATTAATAACCCGCCCCCGGTGGGCAAGTATCTGGTGTCCTACCAAGGCCGAATTATCATCGTGAACTTGCTCGGCGCTCCGCAGGACTTCGTATGGTCCGGGTATGAACAGATCTTAATAGGCCGCCCTGAGGAGTCATTTCCGTCCAACAACCGCATTCACCTATCGATAGGCGCGGAATCGCTCGCTGGCGTGGGTGCTATCCAGCCGGGCGTAGTATTCTACTCCTCGTCCGGCGACCTCTGGATGCTCCGTGGTGCGCTGCAGGATATCACCAACAACGCCCCCGTGGTGTGGACCGACTACCTGCAGGACATGCCGTGGACCATGGGGGCATATAGCCACCTTACCGTCAAGGCTACCCCCTACGGCCTGATCTGGCTTGCCGGTGACAAGACGGTCAACATCTTTGACGGCACCAATGCCCCGACGGATATCTCGTTCGCGGTCTATCCGTACCTTCGCCGCATCACCCCGGGCGCGGAGCAGCAGGCCATCGGGGCATACTTCAATTTCTTAGAGCGGGACTGGTACGCCCTCGCTATTCCCATCGACGGGTCCATTACCCCGAATAAAGTTCTGTTCTTCGCTCTGCAGTCGGACAAGACGACCATCGACTGCTTCCCGACCGACATACAGGCAGACTTCATCACTACGGTCCAGACTCCGCAAGGGCAGCGCCAGCTTCTCATCAGTCAGGGGGGCCGTATATATAAACTTCCCGTGGCCTCCACGACCACATCCGGCGTCAATGAGGCCCCGACGTCCACGGGGGGCATCCTCCATGCCTATTGGCGCGGGGGCTATTTCGGCAATGACCAGCCGTACCTAAGCAAGATGTGGCGGCAGGCGGCGCTAATCGCGGATAATCAGGGGTTCGGTGCGGTGCTCAGGTTCGTTGATGACCGGCAGCGCACCTTCCGCAGCCCGGAGACCATCATCATTCCGGCGCTCGACTCCGAGATTATCGAACTCAATAACCGCGCCCACAGGGTCAGTATCGAGATCGTGTTCCCGGATATGGATATCGACTGCGCGGTGCTAGAACTGCAGACGGGATACATCGGCACCGCCAATAGAAGAAGCTGATGCCTCGGGGAATCAGGGAGGTCCCTACCCATCTTGATAAGGCGACCTATGACTTCCTGCAGGATATCAGGCAGTCGGTCCTCGAAGTCCGAGGCCTATTGCAGCCGCCCCGGCCCCCGACCAATCTCATCGCCACGCCGCTCCCCGGGGGAAACTTGATCCAGTGGACGACCAGCGACGCGGACTATTATCAGGTGCTGTGGGCAGCGACCCCCAACCTTGCTAACGCCATCCCGCTGTCACCCGGAACAGGCGGCCAGTTTCAGGACATCTTTGGCGCGGCAGCTACCAAGCGGTTCTATTGGGTATATGCATTCAAGGATAACGGGCGGCGGTCCATTACTCCTGCCGGGCCGGTGTTCTCCACGTCCAACGCCCTCAATGCCCCGGTGGTGCCACCGACGCCGCCCGTGTCCGGGGACCAGATCGTCATTGACCCTCGTACCGGATTCCGTGGTCCAAGAGGTCCGATCCAAGGAGGTCCTTAGATGTCTGGACCCAAGCGAAGCCCGATTGAGAAGACGGCAACGGCAACCAGCGCGACCGATCAAGGCAGGTCCGTGGCCAGTGAGGATAAGGCGCAGGGCACCCTCAATCAGTTTGAGGGACCGGTTCAGGACTCGCCGTTCTATAAGTCCCTGCTGACGTCGGGCACCGAGGCCACGTCGAATGCCTATAACGCTGCTACTGCTAGTGAGCGCGCCCGGGCGAACGCGGCGGGGATCAATTACACCCAGCCAGCGGAGCAAGGTGCGGAGAACGAGTTGCGCGGGTCCGAGGCGACAGCGCTGGGCGATCTGCCCGGAGAGGCGGCGGTGGCGGCGACAGCTCCGACCCTCACGGCGGCGGGCGACACGGCAGGCATCGGCGCGACTGAGGGTTCTCTTGGGGCACAATACTTCACCGGTGGCGCGGTCCCCCTTGAGAATGCCTACCAGAATGCCCAGAGCCAATTCACAAACGCCCTGCTGGGCATCCCCGGGCAAGTTATAGGCGGGACGGGCGGTATCATCAAGGGATTGAACCTATGATAGACACGACGCTACTTGATGAGGTGCAACCGGACAAGTTGTTGAGCATGGCCAAGGCTGCGGCGGCCATGGGGAATAACCCGGAGACTGGCCCGGACCCGGACAGACCCCCGACAGGAGGGGTGAAGGACCCGAAGACGAAGCAGACCCCCCAGCAGGACGAAGTGGACACCAAGGCCACGCCGAACTTGACTAATGCCGGGACGGCAACCATGGCCCCGGTTGAATCGGGCGGCGGAGGGACCGAATACGATCTTGCCCGAGGGTCGAGGCTCCGGGATCTGGTGGCTGAGGATCAACGGGTTCAATCGGGAGGGGGAGAGAAGCACCCGAATCTGAGGAAGGCCCTCATGATGGGGGGCGCACTCGCTCCACTTGCGGCACTGCCCTTCATCCACGGTCAGGGCGCGGCGGCGGGTGCGGCGCAAGGCATCAATCGGGGCGTGGGCGCGGTCGGCGGGGAATTCCGGCACGAAGAGGACGTGCAGCGCCAGCAGCACGACACCCTGCTTAACAAGATTCAGGCCGAACAGCAGATGGAGAATCAACGCCAGATGGAGCAGGATAGGACGGCGGCCACGGAACGGGGAATGACCCTCCGCGAGAAGATGGCGCAGGAGGCGGCGACGTCCCGGTCCGAACTGCAGGGGCAGCGCGACGAAGCGGCCAACAAGCGGCTAATCGATACGATCAAGAGCAGGGAGGGAATAGCCGGGGCCAACAGGACGGAGAAGGGCAAGGAGTTTGAGGAGACTCGGGGGGACAAGCTGAGCCAGTTCCAGTCCACGGACCAGTACCGGCGCTGGAAACAGCAGATGGACAACGACACCAAGACCCGGATCGCGCAGCTACACGTTCAGGCTTCCCAAAATAAGGCCCCCGCCGCCATGATGCAGACGGCAGTATTCGCCAAGGGGGGCCTCGACCGGCTGGCCAGCGCCGAACAGTCGATGGCGCAGCTTGAAGCAAGTGGCGTGATGGGCAGCCTCCCGGCCAATAAGGTTGAAGATTGGATATTCGGTAAGGGACTAGTAGACCCCGGGCTTGACCCGCGAGCAAGGGAGGCCATCGGCAAGATGCGGGCGGCATTGGGGTACACCAGTTCGGCGGCCATGAGGGCGCACACCGGCAGAACGTCGCGCGAGATATACGACGACTTCAAGACCCGGTTGGGTGCGGGTCAGGATTGGTATGCTCTCAAGGGCGCGATGGGCGAGACTCACGACATGCTGTATGAATATGCAACTTCGGCCTCGGATGCGAACATAGGTGCAATTAGAGGAGGTACAAACGTACCGGCTAGAGGGGGGGCAGGGGCAGGTGCAGGCGCATCTTCACCCGCCCCCCTAACAAATTTCCACGTGAACCCGAAGACGGGCGAGCGCATAGGATGGAACGGTAAGGCTTGGGTTCCAGCCCCTAAGGTTCAATAGAAATGAAAGGCGGAAAGTTCGCATACGCACGTAACAAAGTTATAATTCAGGCCGCCAAGGAGAAACCGTGCGTGGATTGCGGTAAGTCCTATCCGTCTTATGTGATGGACTTCGATCATGTGCGTGGTGATAAGCTATTTGGTATAGGTGGAACATGCGGGCATAAAACGCACGCGAAACTTCTGGCTGAGATTGACAAATGCGACGTCGTTTGTGCGAATTGCCACAGGGAACGCACGCACCGTAGAGGGTACAGGTAAATGGGTCCCGGCACCGAAGACGCAGTAAAGACGCCGCCACCGCCACCGGGGTTTGTCCCGGAGCAGACAGGGGCGCAAGGCGGGGGCACTCCTCCACCGCCGCCCGGATTCGTGCCCGAGGGCGGAGCCGAAGCGGCCCACCAAGCGCGAGTGCGGCTGGCCAATCAGGGTAAGACGTTCGAGGAATCCCCGAGGACTGGACTCCTCGGGCAGGTCAGGAACGCGGCGGATGCCGTTAAGAGTTTGGCCCGTGGAGCGGGCGAAGGAATAGTCAAGATAGCTGACCCTCGGGTGCCCGTGACTGGCGGCAAATGGCCCCCGGCTGAGGGATCACTTCTCGACATGGTGACCGGCCCGATGAGTGCCGAATACGAGAAGGCCGGGAAAACTCAGGGGTGGGAATCCTTAGGGCATCAAGTGGCGGCCCACATCCCGATCATCGGTCCGGCAGCGGCCAAAGCCGGGGAGGAATTTGGGCGGCGAAATTGGGGTGGGGGAGCGGTAGATGCAGCAGCGGCTCTAGCGGCGGGAAGGGGGATAGCCCGTGGCGGCGCTCCATCAGAAGGAGTGACGAGGGAGGGGGGCCTACTGCAGCGCATCACCCGGGGGCCGACTCGGGCGGAAGACGTAACGGTTAATCCGACTACGATGGCGACGAGGGAACTGGAGGCAAAGGTCCCGAGAAGGACGGAGCCAGTTACCCCATATGTCGGCCCCAAGACGGAACTGTATGAAGCGGAACAGGGTCGACTAATCGACAAGGCTAAGAAGGAGGCACTTGAGGCGGGCAGGAATGCCCCCGGCCCTTGGAAGCCGGGTACGGGGCCTAAGCCGGAATCGCCGGTCAGTGACCTAGATAGAGCAGTTAAGGAGGGCAGAGCGAACAGAGTATCTACCAGAATGCCCAAACCTGCCGCTCTGATCGACGAAGTACAGCAGGCAATCAATGAGGGGCGGGCCAGCAGACTTCCTACTAAGATGCCGGACACTACCAGTGGTCCAAGGCGGGCGGCGCTTGAGGCCGGGCAGACTGCCCCGGGGCCGTGGCATCCGGGCCGAGGATCGGCAGCATCCATCAATGCCGAGGCGGCGGCGGCAGAGGGAAACCGCGCCACCGTTATCCCCGAGCCTCGGACCCCTTTCCCTGGCGAGAACCCGAACTATATGGCGTCGGTCGAGCGGGAGGGGCAGTTACCGGAATTGGCGGGCAGGGGCAAGCCGGGGGCCGGGACGCAGCTGCAACAGCTGGGGAGGCCGGTGCTGTACGAACCCAAGGGGGCCGGATACCCGCCGCCAAGGAGCAGGACGCTACTCGACGCAGTGAGGGAATCTAATGAGAAATAAGACTTGGCTCCAAGCATCGCTAGCAGTTCTGTTGGGTGCGCTTCTGGCGTTCCTTGTGCCGGTTCACAAGGTCGCAGCCTCCCTATCCACCATCACCGGCACCATCAATGGCCCGGACGGCACCCCGGTCAACGGGTCTATTGTATTCACTCTTTCCAATCCGTGCACCGACACTACCTTGAACGTTGCCGTGTCCGCGCAGCCGGTCCTGTACCAAATTACCAACGGCACGCTCCCTGCCAGCGCCCAGCTGGAGAGAAATGACCAATGCCAACCGGGGGGCACCTACTACCGCGCGGACGTGTTCGACCAGAACAACTCCCTCATCTATGAGGCTAATTACGTCATCACGGGAACCACATTCAATATCGGGCAAGCGGTCCCGGTCAACATTACCACTTCCCAATTATCGTTCCAGAACCCTGCATTCATCAACGTCCCGCAGACTTGGACTGCGACGCAGACGTTTACCGCGTTCCAGTGGAATTCCGGCACAAGCTTCCTAGGGATCTTGACCCATACCAACACGGCAAACCGCTCTTACCAGTTCCCGGACATCGCGGGCGGGGTCTGCATCACCAGCGCGGGTGGATGCGCCAATCTTACTAGTCCGACCATCCTTACTCCAGCCATCAATGGGGTCACCATCACCGACGCCCCCGCAGGTAACAACTTCAACTCTCTGTTCTCTACCTCACCGACCGCCGCTGGCTGGAATCCCTCTTGCTGCCAAGTCATCGACAGCGAGGCCGGGGTACAGCCCGGGACCCCCCTCAGCTCCGTAAACGCATCATCAACCAGTTTGCAGACGTTCGGGACACCGACCGTGGTACTGCCTGCAGGAATTCTTAACGTCCTCAACCGGCGCTTGCACATCATCAGCCGGGGAACGTGGCAAGTTCTCACCAATCCTACCACCGTCAGCCTTACCCCCTCCATAGGCGCAACCGCGCTGGACAACGGGGCGGTGGTCGTCACCGCCACCGGTGCGCCGCTCGACTGGTATCAGGTCACTGAATGCACCACCACCGCGATCGGCACTTCGGGGAAATTGAGCTGCTGGGCCAATACCCACGGATCGGCGGTGGCGCTCACCGCTCAAGGCGATTACCTGATGATTGAGAAGGAGTTCCAGCCCACTACGGTCACCCTTAACCTTACCATTTCCAATAACCTGACCTATGGCATTGCATTCTCTGCCGGTTCGGTGTCCAATATCGGGCAATTATTCGGTTCCTACGTGGAGGTGGGCAACTAACATGGATGCGGCCATGATGGACAAGCACGATAGGAGGGTAATTGACCTCGCCCACGCCATAGGGAAGGCGGAGGGCTGGGGGGCACCGGACCACCTCCCGACTAGAATCAATAACCCGATAGATCTCGAAATCGGGGACAAGGGTTGGGGCGTGGTCAAGGGAAAGACGGTGTTCCCGGACCCCGCCACCGGCTGGGAATATGCCTACCGGGAGGCATGGGTAGTATTGACAGGGCAATCCCACTATGTTAAGATTAGTATGACCTTCGCTCAGTTCGCCCAAGTCTATACCGGTGGGGACAACCCGGGCGAGTGGGCACACATCGTCACGGAAGAATTGAGCATGGCAGATCCCGACAAGGATACGCTGCAGGATTACTTGAACATCAACACGGAGGCCCCGAATGTTCCTAGCGATGCTAGCAATGGTTGACCCGCAAACGATGCAAAATTTCTGGTCGGCATTGATCACGTTATTGATCGCCCTAGCCGCCGCACTGCAGCAGTGGAACGCCTCCAAGGGCAAGGCTCGCGGGGATGCGGCCAAACTGGCATCCGATCAGGCAGCTCAGGCCGCTCTCCAAGCGAAACAGGCCGTGGATCAGCACAATCAGGACGTCACGCAGAAGATCGATACCATTTCCAAGCAGACCAACGACATCAACACGAAATTGCAGGATACGATTGCGCAGCAGAGCAAGGATGCGCTGGCCGACAAGGACCGGCAGATCGCGGCCCTAAGCAAGCCGCCACAAGGAGGGTGACATGTTACTACTGATTATCATTCTGGTTTTGCTGTTCGGCGGAGGTGGCGGCTATTACGGCTATTCACGGTGGGGAGCGGGCGGTGGACTCGGGATTATCGGGTTCGTCATTCTCATCGTGCTCGTCCTGTACCTGATGGGCGGGTTCGGTGGCGGCCATGCAATTCGACTTCCCTAAAGGGAAAGGAGGCAGTATGAACAGGGGTATGAATAGAATTAGATCGGTAGCACTGGTGCTGGCCCTGACGCTTGGGCTGGCCGCTTGCCCCGCATCACCCTATCACGTTTGCGTGAAGGGGTCTGCGGACGTCGCTTCGGCGATTGGCGCAGGCGAGAACAGCGTCGATCAGGCGAGGCAGCAGGGGTCGATGACTGCCGCAGAGGAGAGGGCGGCTCTCACGTACCTCAATCTGGCCAATAAACTTAATGGCCAGTTCCAGACCTGTGTGGCGGCGGCCCACTCAGCGGGTGACCTATCCGGGTCATTCACATCATGCACGAGCGCTTTCGCTACGGGACTGGTTGACCCAGCTGAGCAGGCGGCCCTTCACATCACTAGCGTGGGCGGCAAGAAGACCCTCACCACCATCGTCAACTCCGTTCAACTCGCGGTAACGGGCATAACTGCCGCGCTAGGAGGGAAGTGACGTGGCCAAACTACCACAACCGACGAAGCCCCCGGTAGTGAAAGGAGGTACAGGTACAGTGGACCCAACGGCGATAGTCAACCTAGCACTGCTCGGTCTGGATGCAATCCTGAAAATCATCGCGCAGGTCAAGTCTCAGGGCGGCATGACAGACGACCAGATTCTGGCGCAGGCCCAGCAGCTCACCAGTGCGAACGACGCTCTATACAATACGCTGATAGCGACGCTCGACGCGGCAGGACCGGCATCACCGGCAGCCCCCGCAAAGTAAGTAGGCTTACAAGGCGGTACAATGAGACACAGGAACCGCGAAAGCGGCGACATGGAGGACATCGACATCGAGCGGGCGCTAGAAATAGTGCTAAATCAACTCGATCGATTGGAGGAACAAATGAATGCAGTGAATCAAGGGCTACTCGACCTGCAGAAGGCCGTAGCCGACGAAACGACGCTCGATGCACAGATCGTGGCGGCGTTCAAGGCCCTGCAGGCGCAGATCGCCGCCTTGCAGGCTCAGGCAACGGAAGTTACGGATGCTCAACTCGAACAATTGGCGCAGACGCTGAACGGGGCGCAGGCGACCCTGACGGCGCTGGTACCCCCGGCCACTGCCCCACCGGTAGCAGGTTCAGGTCCGGGGAGTACCCCCGCAAACCCTAGCCTTGCCAACGCCCCGATAATCGGTTCGGGCGTTGGCACCGGCGTCACCGCGTCACCAGCTCTGGCCGCCCCCCACATCCTCCATACCACGGGCGACCCCAACTCAGCCCCGGCAGGAGCAGTGCCGGGCGTGAGCGGGGCCAACCCGCAGATGCCGTGGACGGGGCCGGACCGCAGGGTGGCCCAGAGGCGCGTTAAGCTTGTTCCTCTGGCGTCAGGCCAGAAGGATCGGAGGTCGGGTGTTGAGCGGCGGCAGATTGTCGCTGCTGGGACATCTGCCCCGGACGGTAAGGTGGCTGGGTCACCAAAACAGAAATAAAGCTAGGTAGCTTCTTCCAAGCGTAACGGGCGACCGCCTCGGCAACGGCCTTGTCGAGGCGGGCCACCGTCATCGAGTAAGTTCCCGAATCCTCGCACTGGCAATGTGCCCACCAAGCGGCCTCAATTTTGTCGGCGATGTCCACGATCGCCACCGCTTGATCGTCCGGCAGGTTTGATTCCTTATAGTACCACGGGCACGCCCCTTCCTCGATGTCGCGCAGCTCTGCTCTGTTCAACTGGTCCTTGAGAGTAGCCGGGATGTCCCCCGTGAAGCATTCCGGGCCGTCGTGGACCAGCGCCCAGCGCAAGGAGTCCAGCATGTAGATCGGCTCCGCCCCGAGGTACTCCTTAGCCAGCCACTCGCAGAGGTCCATGGTTATCGCCATCACCCGAAACGTGTGCTCGGCGACTGACTGGGTTCTTGACATCCAGTTGATGCCCCACCGCCGAATTTCGGTGAGTCTGAGAAGGTCCGCCAGTCTGTTCGCGCTCATAGTTTCTCCTTTCCGACCAGAACGTAGGTGTACTGCTTGATGACCGTCGCCGCGAGAATGGTCTTGACCGGCACCCCCAGCTCAAGCAGCTTCTCCTTGTTGATGGTCGTGTTCTTGCCTTCGCAGACCGCCACGCGCCGGTTGTCGCACATTACAACGGTCTCCCCGACCGCAGTAATGTCCGCACCGATCTCGCCCGACAGCTCCTTCCTTTCCTCCTCAAGGACCTTGATCTGTTCGCCCAGGGTCGCATACCGGATGACCCGGTTGGCGAACTTCTTGTCTAGACCGACCTCCCGGAAGTCAGGCACCGGGGGGGTAATGCCAAGTTTCTCTGCCTCTTGCTTTGTCATGGTGTCGCTCCTTAACCGCACCCTTATTGTACCATGCCCACGCACACCCTGTCAATATCCAAATCAGTGCTCCAGCGCCCCCCAATTGGCCGCGTATCCGCCCTTCGCCTTTATCGGCACCCGGTACTTAGTTGTGTTGCACAACCTGTCCACCACCAGCGCGTCCCAATATTCCCTGAGGAACTTGTCATCCGTCAGCTCAAACAGCAGCTCGTCGTGCACTTGCAGTAGTGGCTCTAGCCGGAACGCCTTGATTTCCGGCCACAGCGCCCTCATGTCCCGCCATATCACCGCCATCGCCCTCTTCAACGTGCCCTGTGCCCCAGCACTAATTTTGAACGAGTGGGACTGCCTGAGCGCTTCCTCACGAATCCGTGGTATTTCTGAATGCACGCCCGGCAGATAACGTATTCTACCCCACATGTCACGCACGTAGCCGTTGCGCCGGGCCTCGGCGCGGCACGCCTCCAAATAGGATCGTGCGCCCGGATACACTCCGAACCATTCATCGATGACCTCCTTGCAACGATCTTCCGGCCAGCCGGTTGCTCCGGCCAGCGCCATCTGCTCCGCGAGTCCGACCTCGGTGATTCCTGTTATGACGCCGAACCCGATCCGCTTGGCCGCGTATCTCTCCTCGGTGGTAACGTCCTGAGGATTCTTTCCAAAAACATACGCGCCAGTCTGCCGGTGTATGTCCTCCCCCCGGTTGAATAGCGCACAGAGGGTCGGGTCTTCCGATTCGTGCGCCAGTTGCCGCATTTCGATTTGATCCAAGTCCCAATCACCAAGCACGCAATCAGGAGGTGCGACAAAACCTTCACGGATTCGCCTACCCAAGGGCGTTCGTACAGGTATGGCCAGAAGATTAGGTCCAGTAGCCGAAAGCCGCCCGGAGCTGACGCGGGTAATACGGAGATTACACCTGATCCGTCCATCACCGTCCACTGCTCCGGGTAGCGTGAGACAGAATGAATTCCGTAGCTTAGCCATCTCACGCCAATCAAGTATAAGGGGTATGACTGGATGGGCCAAGCGTAGGGATTCGAGGACCTTATCGTTGGTTGATTCACGGGAGCCTCCCATGGTCATCTTCGGGCGATCGGAGAACAGATTTAGTGCGGCGAGCAACATGGCGGTCTGATCACCGCTGCCCGGATTGATGTCGAACCCCGTCATAACCGAGATGTCGCCCCGGATTACGTCCATATGGTGAAGGAGTTCATGGCCCAGCCTCTCGAAATGCCCCACGTCTACCGCCATGCCCGTCGCTTGCATCCGTTCCACCACGGGGATTACCGCCATATCCATGCGGTAGCACCCCTCCAGCCCCATCGCCACTATCCGGTCCCACAGCTTGGGGTAGATTCTTAGGGTGGCGTCCGCATCCCTCGCCGCATAGGCCACCGCCTCATCAGGAGGCACGTCGTTAAGCGTGGCTACGGGCATCCGCCCTATCGCCCGCTCTAGCGCCGCCGCGTCTCCCGGGAGGTCTTCGCGGACCGCTTCCCACCTTTTGCGGGGATCGCAACCTTCTTCTTTCCCGCAGTCGGTGATGATTCGGGCGATTCGCTTGTCGATTGGCTGCTTAGCCATTCATATGCTCCAAATAGCCAGTCCATTGCGTGTTTGTATGATGCGGCACTAATAATTTCCTCGTAACTGTGCATCTCCATCCCCGCGTGACGCCGGGCGAGGGGCTTGAGGCCCTGAGGCTCGACGCACAGCAGGTACGCCATGACCATTGTGTCCTCAAACTGGTCATCGGCCAACTCAATACCCATGGCTCGGAGGACGCCAAGGTCGTACATGCTGTTGTGTAGAATGACCCGATTCAGAAACTTGTGGGACTCCGTGGGCGGAGCAACGACGCAAGCAGTCCCGGGTGCTCCAGACAGCGACCAACCCCACGGGTTCTCGATGCTTCCCTCGGTATCGACCGCCACCATATCCTCTGTTGGAGGACCCGCCTTCCGATTCTCCTCAATTAGGGCGTATATCGGGTCCGGGTGCTCGTCCACCGGCATCCCGGGGCTGATCTTTCCCTTCATGCACATGCTCATCTGCTCGAAGTCGTATGCTATTTTCGCCTGAACCTCTGTGCTATGCAGGCCAGCAGCAGGATGAAAGATGGGGCAAACAGTATATCCGCCATTATGAGAAACAGGTATGCCGTGTACGACTTCCATATCCACGTCGCCAAGCAGGAACCTAACTGCAAAGCGACCAAGAGCACCAATGAATTTTGGATGAACTGCTCGAATCTCGCGGTTGAGGGTGAAGGTGTAGTCACGAATTAGCTCCTCGGTGGGGTCACCGTCATTAGGAATGCGGCGCTTGATAAGGTTGGTCACGTACACTTCGGATCGGTTCATCCCGAGGGTGCGCTCGATATAACGGTTAAGCTCCCGCCCGGTCTTGCCCACGAAGGGGCGGCCTATCCGGTCCTCATCGAACCCCGGCCCCTCCCCGATAAACATGACGTCAGCGGGGCACGGGCCTTCCCCTGCTACGTACCTACCTTCTGAAAGCATGCCAGATCTCCCAAGCCAATTTTTCGCCTATCCCCGGTATCGACATCAAGTCCTCCATCGTTGCCGCTAGGAGCGACTCCACCGTTCCAAATCTCGCCGCAACTGCCATTGACTTTCCCCAACCGATGCCCGGTAGCTGCGCAGCCACTCGTCGAATGAGACTTGGCTTTGTGAGAAGTGCCACGTCGGGTCCATCCTCGTGGAAGGCGAGGTGGGCCTTGTGTTCGTCAAATGGCTTAGAGAACCAACTATGAATATCGGCCACGACCCGAGCTGTCTCCATCCTATCAGCGGTGCGGCGAAGCCGTACCCCGGCGCAAATCTCCATAGTCGTAAGCCAATTATCAAGGTCACGGTACATAAACCTTCTGGCCCCGAGTTCAGCAGCATCGCGGTGTCCGGGCTTACCCGAAAGTAACACCCCATCACTAAATCGCGGGTACGCATAACCCTCAAGGATAAGCCATATTCTCTCATAAGTCCTCATTAATCCGGGCAATTGGTGGCCCGCGAATCTGCCATCCGTCATGCAGGCCAGCGCATCGCGGACGGCCTTGACCTCAACTCCGATGGCGACCGGCCCATTCTTACCGTTCCCTATGAACGCCGCATCCCCGAATTCGAGGCGGGTCAGCTCACAAGGGACGCGCCAAGTTCTCAAGTACCCGGCGATGTCGGCACTGCCCACCCTATCATCGACCAATATCATGGAAGTGGGCGGCCTCGGGGCCGGTCGTTACGAGGTTCACGTCATGACCCAACGAATTGCCCAAATGCAACAAGTAATCCCATACCGGGTCCGTGGCCCGGGGGTATGGGGGGAACTCTTTGGCCCCCCACAGTTCGGGGAATTCGTAATTCACGAACGTGAGGCAGAGAGTATCCGGGCGGTTTATCATCACGCTGTACCTGAGCAGCGGTATGTCCAGCCTCGCCACCCTCCTCAACTTCTTGGTCACCGTGGTGAACTCGAATAGCTTACCCAGCTCCGCCACCGTCGCCTCATCGAGCTGCTGGAACGCCCGCCTATTCTGCTCGCTCAACTTCTCATACTCCGAGGCGTAGTCCATCCGATCGGCTACGGCCCATGCCGTGTCGAACCTTCTTAGCGCCCACTCCTCCACTCGGGGGGGCAGGCCCTTCGCCTTCAACTTCTCATTGATCTCTCGCGCCAGCTCTGGCCACGTAATCTCCTCATCCATAGGTCCGCTGTTCCCAGCAACCCTAATAGGATAAGTTCTAGCCACCAGCACCACTTCGTAGTCCAAGGACGGAGATAATCCGGCCTCAGTGACCCAAGCAGCAGCAGTGCACTGTTTGTGAGTAGTGAAAGGGTAAGGGCCGATATGTAAATCCAACATAGTTCCCTGCGTGCCTTCCACGAGAATCTGCTTCCCCGCATCGTACGCTCCATTGAGCACCTCTACGGTGTCATTGAACTCCCATCCCTCACCTGTGGGTAGCGGTTCCTGCGGGTAGTCCCTGAACACCAACCCGCCGCTACCCCGGTTGCGAATTTTATCGATGATGGCCTCGGAGCAGCCCTTCCCGGTAGCCCCCATGGAATAATGTCGTCCCGACAAAGTGGACCGGCCTGTGTGCTCGGGCAGGTGCAGGCCGCACCGGAAGTCCACCATCACCCGGCCCCGGTATCCGGCGTTCCGCACCATCTTCAATTCACCGTAGAAAATGTCCGGGTGAATGTAGGCCCCGGGGCCGATCACCAGATCCGCGCCGTGCACCCAGCCCACCGGGAGCTGCTGCATCTTGTAGGCCACACCGTCCTTATATACGGTGTGGCCCGCATTGACGGTTCCCGTGCGGACGCAGATGTCTACCTTCCTTCGTGCGCCCAGGGCCGCCGCCACCATACCCTTGCCCTCGCTGCCCCACTGCGCCCCCTGAATTAGGACGATGGGCTTAGGTACCGCCATTAGCGCCCCCCTCCAATCTTGCGAGCCACAGGAGGGCTACTGCGGCGACTTGTGCTATCTCCTCTTCCAGATGTGCCCGGTTTGCGGCACTCCTTGCCGAATCCGCCTTTTCCCTTGTGTATTCCAGCGCCGCTTCGGCTACCTCTCCGCACTCCGCCGAAAGAATGGCCGAGATTCGGCATAGGTCCATCGGCAAAGGACCGTGGTTCTTTACGGACTTCGTTATCTCGGCCTCGATCTTCCCAGCCATCGATATCGACAATGCCAGCATGCCCATCCTCCCCGTAGCCGCTAAACAGCACGGCGTAATTTATTACGTCCAGTACTACATCCTCGACCTTCTCGCTCTTTACTTGGTACACCCCCCGTTCGACCCACGTCCGCAACCGGGCCAGCTTGTCGCTCAGCCTGACGAGAATGCCCAGCTGGCCGAATTCCCGGAAGTTGCGGAATGGGTCATCGTTCTCGCCATAGTCCGCGTTCTTGTCCTGCATCAGGGCCTTGGCGTTGGCGCACAGCTTATCGTGGTGGTAGTACAGCTGCTTCCGGTTCATAAGAACTCCTTCACGTGCTGATCGTCTCCGTACAGCACCCAGCTCGCTACCGTCGGAAAGTTGCACTCCTCCCCCGGGAAGTCTAGCCCCTCCAGTTCGGGCTTGTGCCTGCAGTCCGTAATCAGGAAGTGGAACTTGTCCGGCACGGCCTGCACCGCCGCATCCTTCCAACACCTTCCCGCCATCTGCACTAGGAATCCCATATCGCTCATTCCCGACCGCTTGAACTCCCCGGTGCGGTTCTTGCCTACGTACTCATCCTTAAGCTTGTGGAGGAACAGCACCTGCTTGTCCCCGTCGAACGCCATCCTCACCAGATTCCTCCACTCCCCGTTGGGCTTGGCGTAGTGGTGCGGCATCACCTCGGTCAGCTTGCCGAACCACGACATGCGGCACGACTCCCACATCTCCGTCCCGGTGTCACACACTATCGTTCTTATGTCCGGGGTCGCCAGAGCATCCGCGTAGTCGGCCCGGATGCCCTTCCACACTACGCGCGACAGTTCTGCTGCCTTCTCTATGGTCATGCCCTCGGTGAGGGGCAACTGGTGGTCGGACACGTAAATCTTCTTGTCCTTCTGGAACTTCTGAATGACGCCCTCAAGGCCGGTATCGATGGAGATGACGGCGATGGGGCCGGGTGCTGTGAATGAGAAATGGTCCTTGCCGCACTTCTCAAGGCCATCGATGGATGCGATGAGTCGGGGCTTGACCCGGGACTCCGCCAGTACAAACCCGCTACTCTTAGCCATGCAGCCATCCTTTTTCCACTGCGTGCTGGTGCAACATTGCCCAATTCATAATCAATTCCTCCGGTGTGAATGTCGCCTGCCACATCTTGATCTGAGGGCCGCTATTCCGGTAGTCCCCGTTTACGAAGAACACCCGGAGCCTCGCCGTCCTTACCCCCAGCATGTGGCAGTATGCCCTTATCTGCACCCACCAGTGCCAGAAGTCTTGGGTGATGGGCCGCCTACTACTACGCCACGTTGCTTTAAACTCCTCGATGCACCAATCCTCAGTATCGAACCAATCGGGAGTACCATGAATGCCGTCGAGTTCAAGCTCCCCGGGAGGAATAAATCTATCGCTACTGGCGAGATGCATCGCAACCACAGCCTCCCGGATAACTTCTTCCCATGCAAAACCTCCGGTAACATAAGCCCCCATCCGCCTCTTTTCATCGCTGGTGAGGCTGTCGTAGGGTCGTCGCTTACCGGGTTTGGTGACCTCATTTTCGATGCTCCTTATGATCTCGCTGACGTGGACCCCGGACGAACGGCCCGGCCCCTTGGGCCTAAAGACCGTTTCGTCCGTCCGCAACTCTATCAGGTCCATCAGGGTTATTCGTTGGCGCTGACTGTCTCGCCGTCGAATTGGAAGTGGCCCGCCTCGGATGCCGCGACAAGGAAGTCCGCGTCCTTGAGCAGGTTGAGGATGTCCGCCCGGTTAGCCTTCCCCGCCAGATGCGGGAACGCCTTGGCCGGGAGGGAGGCCGACTTGCACGGCCCCTTGGCGAGGATGGTGGCGATGATGGCCGCAGCGTCATCGGTGACGTCACCGTTTGAGGCCGCCGGGGCCGTCCGGGTCGCGGGGGTTGTCTTCGTGGACGTAGCGGCCTTGCCTTTTGGGGCAACTTTCCCTGCTTGCTCCCACGGTAGCCGGTTGATCTTTGCCACCAGCAGCGTGGTTGACGGCCTCTTGCCCTCCTGCGCCGGTAGCCCCTTCCTGTTCATGGCTACCTGCTGCATGTGGGCATTCATTCCGACGAAGCAGGATAAACCGGCAGTGATCTTGTCCTCGGGGAACCCCGCATCGACGATCGACCGGAAGAGCGCCGCAGCGTTGGTGCCCTGCCCCAGCCCCCCCGAACCCTTGACCCTTACCGCCGTATCTCCGTCCTCGGATGGTTGAAATTTCGAGGAGTCCCCGGCTGACCACCACTGCTCCACCGTTTCGCCCCCGTCCACCGCTAAGGAGGCTTTTACGAACAGCGGCACCGCGTCCCCCGCGTTGTAATTCGGCGGTGCCTCCAGCGTGAAGATGAACGATTCGAACGTCACGTCGCAATCGTCCAACAGGCCCTCGGAAACCTGATCCGATGGCCTGAGCGACACCGGTGAGCCTTCCGCCATTGCGCCCCGCTGCCCTGCCGGTGCCCCCGACTGCTTCCCTGCCCCCGCTCCTGCTTGCTGCCCCGCCTTCTTCTGCATTTGAATCGGCATGTTTAGTGCCCTCCTGTGAGATGATCGTACACTACTGCCACACACCCTGTCAATACTACAAATTAAGCGCGTCCGGCACCAGATTGCTGGTGCTGCACGCCTTAATAAACCAGTCCGGCGCAAAATGCTTGTACCTCGGCAGGAACCACGACCAGTTGCTGTCCACGATGATGGTCTCGCACCAGTCGTCCGCCGACCTCATGCCCCGCCCGCAGGTCTGCACCAATGTTTGCATCGCCACGTACGCCCCGTAGTCCTTGTCGTGCGCCTCCCGGGCTTGGAGCACCTTCGACCTTGTGTCTGGAAACGGAATCTTCCCCACGATCTGGTACCGGCAGGAGTCCCCCGGGAAGTCGTAGCCGGTCGTCAGGCTGGGGGATACCAGCAGTCGCACATAAGATAGCTGCGCCGGATGCCCTGCCGATTCATCCGGAGCCTCTCCCTTAAATGCGGCGACGGCCCCCCGTACTGCGGGGCCACGGGGCAGGGCGCATATCTCCCCGTGCCTCGTGTGGGCCATGAAGAATTCCGCCCTCTTGTAGCTGGTCGTGTGCAGGATGCCCTTCCGGTCCTTGCGCTTGTCGATGATCTGGTCTATTCTGTTCACCCACCAGATCATGTCGCCGTTGTCCATGCCGTGCTTCATTCTCACTGTAGGGACATAAATAACGGGCCGACGAGCGACCGGGAAGGCCACATTTGACTCCATAAAATCGTGCAAGCGCTGTCCACCAGCTCCCGAGGGGCCGAGTCCAAGCAGGTCAAGAGTCTTAGGTCGAACTGTGGCAGACACCATAAGCACGTGAGGTACGTCTGCAAATAGCGCTCCATTGTACTCCTTCGGGTAGACCGGATCAAACTTAAGCTTGCGACTGCCCCGCATATCCCGGTAACTCTCCTGAACCCACTCCCCCTTAGCGTCCTTGACCTGTCCCAAGCGGTCGCGCAGGCTCCTTAGGGCCTTGAGGTGGCGCAATGCCGCCCGGGTCGGCTGCCGATCTTCCTCCGCCTCCGCTATCTGGCCGCCTACAACGCTTGATATTCGTTCGGCCCAAGAGCGCCACCAATCGAATTCCGGATGCTCCCCCGGCCATCCCTCACTGATGAGTTGCTCCAGCTCTGCCGCCCCGACCTCCACGCTCAGGTAGTCGCTCAGCTCGTCCGGTGCACCGTGTGCCTCGTCCAGCACCAGCAGGTCGAATTTCCCCAGCCCGGCGTCCTCCTTGCCGGTATTCATGACCCTCAGCCAGTACGAGTAGTTCGTCACCACCAGTTCCGACCGGGTGGCGGTGCGTTTGGCGTCAAAATACGTGCACCCCGCCTGCCTCATTTCGCATCGGAATCCTCCCGTGCACGGCCCCTCGTCGCAGGCGACCGGCTGAGAATCGTCCTTGAAGAACGGGAATTCGCCCTCCTGTCCCACGGCGAGACACTCGTAATTATTCATGCCCCGGATGTCGGTCATGCCGATCTCGCGGAAGTCCCGGATGAGCTGGTCCTGTAGCCCCTTGGTGGAGGTAAGGATGCACGTACGCCCAAATGCCCGGGACAGGGCGACGTACACGAGGCTCTTGCCGCTGCCCGTGGGCATGCACATGGCCATGAACCTTGCCGGGCTATTGAGGGCGCGGTCGATGGCGAGCTGCTGGCCCGGACGCCAATACTTGAAGCGGGCAGGGAGGCCGACATTGGTGGGGCAGGTGCTCACGATTTCCCTTCCTCCGTTTCGCGCGGGGCCAGCGCGGCCCGCTCCAGTTCGTGAATATGGTCGCATAAATTGCATCGGCAATCGCCCATGTGTATCCCATCGGTGCGGCCCCTCCACCAACGCGCTTCCTCCAGTCGAACCGTCTCCTCACGCACCTGTGGTGCAGCTAATGTGAAGCGGCCCTTGAGCGCCAGAAGTTTCTTACGAATTATACTGGTCAACACGTTCTCATCAAAAATAGGGTCTTGTGGGAATAGGTCTAGGCATTCATCCACAATCTCATCCGCGTTCAGTGGACTGGCCGCACTCGTTGAATTCAGCGGCTCGGTGCTCCCCCACTCTTGCTTGTGAAGCCGGTCAAATCGTTCCGGCAAAGTGTCACCTCCTTTTGGGACTTCCTGCGCGACCCCGGCCAGCGCCGCGTCCTGCTCACGGTGCCATTCCGCTCTCGCTACTAGGTCTTCAAGTTGCTTACGAAGTGGCGCAGGAGCCTTCTCTGCGACGGCCCGCGCCTCAAGTTCTGTGCGGCACTCAATCAGCAAATCTCGCACTCTTTCGTGCAGCGCAGATTCCGGGTTAAACAACCCTCCGCATGTCAGATAATCTGTGATTCGTTGGCATAAGTCCGGCGTCACTGGGCCTCCTTCTTAGCGTGGAAATATTCGCAAGCATCCTCGTGATTCAGTTTATCGGGATTCTCTGAAACTGCATGACAGAAGCGACAGTGGTAAAAAACTCCAGCGCCTTCTGAGACCGTATAGAATCCTTTTCGTCCTTCACGCAATGCCCACCTAAGAGCGTTCTTTAGGCCATCCGGCTCAGTGACGGAGGTGGCGAGGGCGGCTAGCGCGTCTTTGCGTAGCACGTATTCGCCAGCGTGAGGGAAATTGATAGCCCCTACAACCTGTCCATCTTCGTAATACAAGTCCACTCCGGGTAACTCGCGCAGCGCAGCTTCCAGCCGTTCCCGATTGCCCTCAGTCATCGGAAGTCAACCTTGGCCTCTTTGTCCGTGTATATCGGCCTTCCCTTCCCGTCCATTTCCCCGCTGAACCACCACTTCTTTCCCCCGTGCTCGATCTCGTACGGATTCGGCCACCCTATTCTCGTCGTCGCCACTTCCGCACCGTTCATCCTCAAGCTGACTTCCAATTCTCCCTGCCGATGTTCTCCAGCCATTTTCCTTGCCTCCTCGCGTCTGATGTACCCGCCCAGCTCCCTGCTGCCCCAGCTTCCCGTCTCCGTGTCGCCCATTTGCGTCCTCCTATCTCCCCCTATCCCCCTACCCATCCCCGTCGTCAAAGTCCGTGAGGCTCACCGGCCTCAAGTAGTAGTTGAATTTCCGCGTGAATTCCTTCCTCCAATGCTCGCGCCAGTACTTCTCCTCGATCCGCGCTATCCTCTCCTTCATCCTCAGCAGCAGGGGCACTATCCGGTCGCGGTGCCCGTCGCTCTCCATCATCTGCACGGTCTTTTCCACCTTCTCCATGTCGGTCTTGAACATCATGTGCTGCTGCTCCTCGATGAGCGCCTCCTCCATGGCCCGCCTCTCCGCGCCGTAGTTGAGTATCTGCTTGTCGTTCGACCTCTTGGCCGCGTAGTCGAATCCGTACCTTATCGCCCACCTGAGGAAGTCCGATTGCGTCTCCCAGCCGAAAACCTCCTTGTGGACCATCAGCTTCTCGATGTCGCGCAGCATGCCGGGGGGCACGCGGCAGTGCACCGTCGCGGAGTGCCCCAGCTTGTCCTGCGCGGGCACCATGAACTCGGACATCGTAGACTTGCCGGGCAGGGGAATCACTCGATCGTCTTTGGCCATCCGGGGCATCTCCTTGTGCTACGGTAGCACGTAGCCGTGTGCTACACCGTGTGCTACGCGGCCACGGGGGGATTATGCTGTGCTCTACAGAAGATCTTGTACTGCGCACTGCTGCCATGGGGGCTGCCGCTCCTACGCTGGACGGGGCCGGGCGGAGCGACACTTGCCCGGTGGGGCGGCCAGCATCCGCAGACGCTCGACCGCTTATTGGGCCTATGACGTTTCCGGCCCCGTCACTAGCGTACGGCTACTGTACCACGGGGCCGCACAGCCTGTCAATAGTGCGGCCCGATGGCGGGGACTTCGGCGGGCTAAAAATCGAGAACCCAAGCGAGGGCAGTGAAGAGGACTAAGGCTGCTACTGCGGCCCAGAGGATGACGGCCCGGGCCTCACGGAAGTTGCTGTACGAGTCGCTCATGGTGTCGCTCCTTAAGGGAGATGTCGAGGCCCGCCGCAAGGGAATTGGAGCGGGCCTCGTCCATCCGAGGTCACTGATCCGGCCCTGCCTCAGTGCCCGGACGCTTTCAGCTCTGCCGCCGCCTTGGCCTTCGGGTGCCCCATCTTGAACTTCGGGGGCACGTTGGCGAGCTTCTTCTCGTCGCCGTTGACGATCGCCCGAAGCCAGCCGTAGTACCGCGCGTCGTGGCCCATCGAGAATCTGCCCTTCACCTGCGTACCGCAGCCGCAGAGGCAGTCGTTGAGCACGACCTCCTTCTTGACGCGAGGGGCGGTCTTGGCCTTCGCCTTGCGCTCTGCCGCATTGGCCTTGGCCGTCTGTGCCGCCGTCTTCGTGTGCTTACCGATGCCCGGGAGTCCTACCGCTTGTGCTGTCATCTGTGCTTCTCCTTTTGGTGGTGCTTGTGGTTTTGTCACTGCCGCTTCTGGTGCGCTGAGGAACCTCGTTACGTCTCGCGTCTCGCCGACCGGAACCACGGGCGTGCTGGTTGACCAGTACGTCGGCCCGCCCGTCGTCCGCACGAACGATACCGATCCTTCCTTGGTGTTGAAGTGGCGCTCCTGCTCGTGGCCGTCCATGATGACCATGGCTGTGCCCGGCCCTATCCGGACGAGCGTGCCGAAGTGCATCTTGTTGGCGATGGGCAGGTCCAAGCGAAACCTCTCTCCGGGCTTGAGTTGTCTTATGGGCACTTCTTGATCGCGTGGCAGGTTGTGTTGTGGCGCTCCGTACGCGTAGTTCGGCTTACCGGGTTGTCCCGGTATCCGTGGAATCCGGCTGATTACTGACGTCATCGTGTCGCTCCTTTTGTGCTGCCTGCTCCTGCTGCTCCTTCTTGCGCTGCTCCTGCACCAGATCGAGCACGAGCATCAGGCGGTCCACCGTCGTTCCGAGCGCGAACGCCAGCTCCCGCCCGAGCCTCATGCCCGGAGTCCTCTTGCCGTTGAACACCTTGCTCAGCATGCTCATGGACACGCCCAGCTTCCTGCTGAGCTGTCCCAGCGTGATCGTGCCCATGAGCGTGGTTAGGGGCGTCGGCGGGTTCAACAGCCCCCCGCCGATGCCCGGTGACTTGGCGGTTCTTACGCCCTTCGCGACACCGCCACGCCGTTTGCGTTTGGTCATCGCTGCACCGCCTTTGCCCTTATGCCCCCACCCCGAGCAGCACGGGCTGATTCGGGCGCTCGATCTCCGGCACAACCACGTGCCTGCCGATGGCCTGCCTCAGCGTGTTGTTCAGCTCGTTGCGCGCAATCATCCCGCGCACGCGCTGGTCGTGCCCCTGTGCGAAGCGCCCCTTGACCTTCGTGCCGCACCCGCACAGGCAGTTGTTGACGCGCAGCTTGGCGAGCCTCGCTTGCCGCTCCTGCTCAGTCTCGGCCTTGGGTGCGTGCTTGACGACGCCCTTGGCTACGGCCTTGGCTATCGCCTTCGCACCTGCCCGCACGTCTACCTTCTTCGCCCGCTTGGGTAGCTCTGCCGCCTGCTTGCCCTTGGCCGCTCGCGCCAGCGCCGCCTTAAGTCCGGGCAGCGGGACGGCTGCTGCTGTGCCCTGCTCCTGCATCTGCTTGTTCGTGTCCATCGGTGTCGCTCCTTGGCCGTTCAGCTCGTTCGCTCCCGACCATGCCTCAGTCTACCACAGGCCCGCACTGTCTGTCAATACAGCGTTTGCTGTATGGCGACTTCGCCAATAGAGGTATCGCCTTGATTACTTCCCGGCAAAGCGCTTTATGCCTCAAAGTGTGTCTACCCGCACACGGTGTCAAGGGAGATTGACAGGCTTGGCTTCGGCGTGTTCCCCTGCCTTCGTGTCCAGCAGCCAAGCCCCCGAGACTCTTCTTGCCGTCCGCTCCTCCCCTGCTCCGACCCCGTGGGACCGCCGTCCTCGCGAGTCAGCCTCCGCCTTCCGAGCGTTCTGCGTCTATCGCGACATGGGCACCGACCGAAGCCTTGAGCGTGTCGCTCTGCAGCTTGGTTTGGCTCTGCACAAGCTCGTTCGTTTGGCGCGTGACTTTGGTTGGCGAGGCAGAGTCGAGGCAAGCGATTTAGCGCTACTCGACCTCGCCAAAGTTCGGTCGGTCGAGTCGAGGCTCATGGCGGCTGACCGGCACGCTCAGCTCGCGCAAAGTCTGGTCGCCACGGCGGCAAAGCGAGCGTCGCGCCTCCTGCCCGAGGAGCTGGACGTCGATGCGCTGGTCAAGGTCGCGCGAACGGGCGTCGAGCTGGAGCGTCTGGCCCGTGGGGAGCGGAACGAAGGCGCGCCCCCTGCTCAGCAGGTCGCCGTCGGCGTGGCGGTTCGGTTTGGCTCTGCTGAGCCAAGCTGGATGAAGCAAAGCAAAACCGAAGCGAAGGGTACTAGTAGCATCGTGGGAACAAGTAATCGCGGGAACCAGCCCGCACCGGGTTCTCTACGCGAGTCAACCATTCCGAAATTGCCCCCGAAGGAAACGAAACGTATCAAGAGTACTAGTAGGCTCGCGGCAAAGGTCCATAAGGATAGGAAGGTTAAGGGACCCGTCCAGTGAGTATCACTAAGGTTGCCCATAACGGTGATACCCGCATTTTCGCCGAGACGGGCCGCGATCCGGCCTACGGGACCCCCATCATCATCAGTATTGGCCGGTCGGAGTACTACCTTGGCAATCCCGTGGGTCCTCAGCAGTCTACCTTTATAAACGCCACGGAGCGGGAGCAGCTGTGCGGCGGGGCGAAGCGCGGTGCCAAGTCCGCCAGCCTATGCCAGAAGTTGGCTATGCTGGCCTGCCTGTTCCCCGGCAACCGTCTGGGCATGTTCCGGCAGGACCTCACGGACTTGAAACAATCTATTATGGTGACTTGGGACATGCTGGTGCCCGAGGAGCTGATCCTCAATCATCACAAGACCGACCGGCTGATCACTATCCGGACCTCCGGTAAGCCGTCCATAATGCACTATACCGGGCTGGGGGATGAGCATGACGCGGAATCGTCCAAGGGTAAAGAGTTTGGCCAATTCGCGGTCGATGAGCCGTCCGAAATATCTCCAGAGTCTTATCGCCAGCTACTTGCGCAGCTCTGTTGGGTGCTCCCCAACGGGTCCCGTCCTCCATATATGGCCATGCTGGGGTCTAACCCGGAGCCGGGATGGGTCCACGACCGCTTCTGGCCGATCATTGAGCCGACCGAGAATGACCCCGAACTAAAAGTGGTCAGCAACGGGCACCAGATATTCATCAAATTCCTCCCTGAGGACAATATATACCTGCCGCCGAATTGGGTGGCCGATCAGGAGATGGACGCTCCGAAGGAGTGGGTGGAGAAGTACTTAAGAGGGTCATGGAAGACGTCCACCGGGCAGGTATTCAAGGAGTTCGATGAGAAAATTCACTGCATCGACGTCCCGCCGGAAGGTTACCTTAAATCCCTTATACTTGTGGCCTCGATCGATCATGGCTCTACCGGCACGACGGACATGCTTATCGAAGGCATCGACCCGGACGGGAACACGGTAAGCCTACTTGAATATCGGGAGAAGAACAAGCTTATCAGCGAACACGCCCGGGGGATGGCGGCCTTAATGGACCGGGCGGTGCTCCTCTGCGGCAAAAAACAGGCGGTGGACAATGCTAAGAAGGACCCGGGTATCGTCCCATCATTTTACGGGTTCGAATATATTCTTATCGACCCCTCGACCACTGCTAAGGTCAATCAGGGCAAAACTGAGCTATTCGCTAACATCGACGAGTACCGCCGCAATGGCATCCCTGCTATCCCTGCCTATAACGCTCTGGAGTCTGGTATTAATTTGGTGGCTGAGTATCTCCACCCCAAACCCCTACATCGCCATCCTGTTACTGGCGCTCTTGGCAGTCCTTCCACTTTTATCGTTAAGAAGAATTGTCCGGGCCTCATTCGGGACATCATCGGACTCCGCAAGACGATCACCGAACGGGGGACCGTCCGGTATGTCGGGGAAGACCACGGCCTAGACAACAAGCGCTATATCCTTATGTCTAGACCGGAGCCTCCCGCCCGTACGGAACGCGATCTCCTATCTTTCTCTACGCAAGATCAATTGTTGATGCGTACCCACGACAATTGGGCCAAGAGGTTTGGGCACACCGGCACCAACGACAACACTTGGTGGGGGGACAGAATACAATAATGCCCAGCGTATCTAAAGCCGAACAGGCCGCAATGGCTATAGCGGAGCATAACCCGTCCAAGCTATACAAGCGCAACCGGGGGCTATTGAAAATGTCCCACGGACAGCTTCACGATTTCGCTTCAACCCCGACGAAGCATTTGCCGGGCCACATTAATAAGAAGCACGCCGGGGCCGCTCACGGTTTCGGCAAAGGACCGGTTGCTTAAATGGCCATGATGCCCCCGTCAGCGATGCAGCCCCCCGTAGTGAGAAGGCCCGGTGCAGGTGGAGGCATGGGAGCAGTGCCCCCCGTGACGCCTCCTCCCCCCGGTCCCCCGGTTGCTCAGGCAGCCCCCCCGGTGATGCCTACGCCACAGGTGCCCCAGCCCCCCATTGACGGGCTTGGGCAGGCTATGCTACACTCGGCCCCGCCGTTACGAAACAGAGTAGCGATGCGCCAAGCGGGTGCGGCGGGCCAACTCGAGCCGCCTAACGATTCCGTTCGAGGTAACTATTCCGGCTATTAAGGAGGTAGCTTATGAAGGGTGGATTCAGTAAGGGGCCGGTCAGCCCGGCTCACAACAAGAAGGGCAATAACGGGGGCGGGGGCGTCAACACAGGCCGCGCTCTTCGTACCTCTATCCCTAACTCCAACCGGGGCGGATTCGAGCATTCCGGCCACCGGGTCGCGACCAGCCACGGCACTTCCGGTCACGGCATGCTCCCGGGCGGCCATAAGAGTACGGAGATAGCCCACGGCGGCGGAAAGGGCGGCGGCAGTGCCGATCGCCGCATTCGTGCTCATTTTGCGGGCGTCCATCACGGTGGCCACGAGGGCATTCGCGGCAAGTCCCATGCCGGTAAGGGGTTCAAGAATCACGGTGCCCATCGCGCCCACGGTTCTCATCCCCACAACCTTCCCTCCTTGCCGACTGGATTCGGTAAGGGTCCCGTGGGACTCGACGACTGAATGCTCCCCGAGCGCCATATCGATAAGAGGGACGTGGTGGTCATCGAGGGACCCCCCGACCGTCCTCGTGGCCGCCTGATCTGGCGTCCCATCGCCCTGATCACCGACGTCGATATCGCCCCGTCGATCGTCTCGCGCAAGGTCGCCATCCGCCTCACCGACAGGGCCATGGCCGACGCACTGTCACGCTTCCCCACCATCACCGAGGCAGTATTTCTAATCTCCCCGTCCAACATGCGAATGCGTAGCTTCGCGGATCTTTACCATGCTACCGCCGTTCCGGGCGAGCTTATGATTTCTACCATTAGGGGGTGACATGTGGCTCAAGGCTCAGCACCTTTCGGCGTGGCTGACAAACACGCTCTCGTACGTTCGATCCTTGGACGCGATCCTGCGGGACCGCCAGTTCCTCCAAGCCCCAATGACTCGGCTGCAGCTGGAGGTCCGCAAGTCGGTCCTCCGGGAGCGGGAGGAGCGCCGGGCGGCTTGCTTACCCCCGAAGACGCTGGATACGCTCCTGACGGACTCAATTGCGGCAATTGTGCCGCCTTCCAAGGAGAGGGGCAGCCCTGCGCCAAGGTCGCAGCCCCCATCACCGCTGCCGGATTCTGCCGCGTCCACTCCGAATTGACGGCGGGAGGCGCGGGCGGGGGAATGCCCCCTCCCAAGCCCGAAGGCGAAGAACCGGAGGAAGAGGGCGAGGAAGAGCCTGAGGAACCCGGCGAAGAAGAGCCGGAAGAGGAGCCACCCCAATGAGCAGCGGCACTAACGGTTTAGGGCGTACCGCCGACGAACTTTCCACCCGTCGCGGCGGAGGCACGGGCGACCGCGCCATAGGCTCCGTCGTCGATCCTCTGGAGCGCGGCGGGTTCGGCCATTCCGGGCAGGAAGGCGTCCCCGGCAGCGCTCCCGGTGGCGGTGGAACCAGTGACATCGAGTCTTCTTCCCTCCCCGGCAATCCCCACTCCATGCATGGATTCCGCCATGCCATCATGAAGTCTCAGCACTCGGGCGGCGGGGGTGCTGGACACGGATTAGGGGGCGGTGGACGCCTTCTCGGGAAAGTCCGTAATGCCTCCCGCATGTTCCAAGGCGGGAGGACCCACGGCGTGCACGTCGGCGGCATGGGCATACACGGTTCGGGGGGCTTGAAGGGTTAATGATCGTCCTCGCCATACTCGGCGTATTGTTTCTAGGCGTCCTAGTCGTCGCCCTAGTCCTGTTTTTTCGGGACTCCGCGTACAAAAATGCTCTCCTCGCGTCGGAACAGGCGCGAATAGACGTTCAGGAGCGGTGCGACAGGCTCACCGAGGCTCTGGCGCGGTCGGGAAAGGTCGATCTAGTCCTTCCCCAGCCCCGGCAGGCTGTTCTCGAGCCTTCCCCGGGCTGGTTTGATCCCAAGCCACCACAAGTTCAGGTCAAGGTAAGTCCCTTAGGAGGGAAAACACAATGAATAAGAGGTTGAATAAGTGGTCAACGTTGGCCCGGCTGACTACGGTGCTGGCGGTCTCCCTGCTCATCGCGGGACTTACCGGCAACCGCATCGCCAAGAATGGTACCATCATCTATGCCCAGCAATCCCCGTCCGCTTTGGTCGGGCAGGTTCTAGCGACTAATTACCTTGCCCCCACCGCAGGCGCTCAGATGGCGGCGGTCGGCGGCGTGGTCACCAATCCTGCCTCCAACTTCGTCGTTCAGATATCTGCTGGCACCGTGTTCTGTAGCGGCGAGTTTCAGTCCATGGGCCAGTTACAGATCACGCTGCTTCCCTCCACCACCTATGGCATTTTCTACAACTGTGCTGCCCCTGCCGCCTACGCCCGGACCGCCGTAGTCGGTCCCGGGTCCGCTCCCGGACAGCCCGGCGTCCCTTCCACCGTCCTCCAACCGCAGGGCGGCGAGATCTTTATTGCCGTCGTGGTATGCAATGCCACGGCCTGTGGCAACGGCGGCAACGGTTCCATCACCGACCAGCGCGTCCCCGCCCTGTGGGCTGTGGGCGAGCCTGTTGGTGCACACCTTCTTGCCGCTGGCACCAACCAGGACGTTACCGGCCTCGCCACGCTTGCCGGTGGCACCAAGGCTATTACGTTCGTCATCCCGTATCAGGCGACGCCCAATTGCTTTGCTCAGGACGTGACCACCATCGCCAACACAGTTACGGCCATCACGTCGGGCGGCCCTCCGGTCACCACGCTCACCCTCACCGGCACCGGTACGGACGTCATTAAGTATTTCTGCATAGGGAACCCTAACTAAACCTCGATGTCTTCCCTCCTACAGAGCGTCAAGGGCCTACTCGGGAAAGCCGGGTCGGCCCTTGGTCTGTCCGGCAACGGTACGGGCAAGGACGATGAGGGGCAAACAAATGCCCTATCCTTCACGCAGCGGATGTGGGATGACCTCAAGAATGCCTACGTGGTCTACCACCAGTCCATCTGGCAGGCCATCCTCATGTACGCCAACCAGACTTGGATTGAGTGGGATGACGCCCGCAAGGTCTGGCAGCCCCAGCAGCCAAGCGACGATTGGGTGCCCCGCCCGCGCATTAATCGGTTTTCCCCCACCGTCGATGCCGTGTGCTCCAACTTCTTCAAGATCCCAGAAGTAGACGTTGAGCCTTCCCCGGACGATGATCCCGTAGCGATGCAGGTCACCAACGTCTGCAATAAGTATCTGGATTACTTCTTCACGACCAACGGCCTCCACGGTCCCTACAAGACCGTCAAGGACAAGTCCGGTGTCGCCGCCCAATTGTTCGTCTTGGCCGGTGGCGTCATGACGAACGTTTACCCGTTCCGCAAGAAGATCGGGACTTCGCCCGTCCCCGGCGCTCCGGTTCCGGGCATTTCCGCCACCTGCCCCAAGTGCGACACCGTTACCCCGATGCCTGCTCCCCCCGAGGGCATGAGTCCTCCCGAGACTTGCCCGCAGTGCGGCGGCCCCCTACAGGTCGAACGTACTCAGATACCCGGCGAACCGGAATTGGGAGAGGACGGCAACCCCAAGACTGAGGATCAGTACGAGTATTGCATTCATTGCGACATCGAGAACATGCTATACGCAATTCCCCGCCCGGGCGCTCTCGATCTCGATGATTCCCCCTACTTCCTGCTTGCCAAGCGCAAGACCTTGGACGACATCTTCTTCCGCTGGGACGGGTTCGATGCCTCCGCCGATTCCATTTGGCCCGATGGTTATTCCGTCACCTACGAGCACGCCCTGAACTTCTGGTATACGGGTTATTCCTCGTCCACGATAGTCGCCAAGGACTCCTGCATGACTCTGCAGATGTACGTGCCCCCGAGTCATGTCAAGGATTTCCCCAATGGCTTCTATTGCGTCTCCATCAATGATAAGGCCGCTCACTACGAGGAGTGGCAATTTCCGGAACACCCGATCACCATCGGCGGCTATCTGGATATGCCCACCCTATTTGTCGCCCGCTCCGTGGCCTTCGATCTGGCCGAGATTCAGCGCGAGCTTAATGCCTATGAGTCCATCATTAAGCTTCATGCCATGACTAGCGCGAGCGACCCGATTGTCATTGATGCCAATACGCTCGTGGGGGAGATCACTGGCCGTGCCGACAAATTTATCAAGTGGCGCTCCGTTTCGCCGAATAGCAAGGAGCCTCACCGCATGGAGTCCGGGCACCTCGATGATGGCGTTTATAAGCAGCGCGATAACCTCCATGCTGAGTTCCAAAACATCTCTATGGCGGTTAATGCGTTCCGTGGCGAGCAGGAAGGTGCCATCGTCGCCGCCTCCGCCATCCAGCAGCTTCGGGGGCAGGCCGAGCAGATGTTCTCCAAGCCGCAGGAGAACTGGTCCTCCCTCTGGAAGGAGACCGGCAGAAAGGCACTCAAGTTTGCGCAGAAGTACCTGACCAACGTGCAGCTCGTCGCCATCTGCGGCCCCGGGTCCACCGCCGACATCATGCAGTTCAAGAAGGCCGACCTCGACAAGTGCATCACGGTACTCGCATCGCAACACGGCATGCCCCGCACCCGCGATGAAAGAAAGTCCGAGATGATGACCATGTGGGATAAAGGTGCTCTGGACATCAATCAGCCGGACGTCCGGCAGCGCATCTACGAATTATTCGGCGAGACGGGTATGATGAAGTCGTTCAATCTCGACGCCACCCGCGCCCGTCTTGAGAATCAAGCCATGAAGGAGAACGGCCAGGTTCTCCAGCCCATGGTGGGCATCGAGGACTTGGGTATTCACCTATTCATTCATACATCCCGCGTCAAATCCCTTGAATTCGATCAATGGAAGCCCGAGGCCAAGCAGGCCCTCATGCAGCACATCCAGCTCACCAATCAGGCGCTTGAGCAGCAGCAGATCAAGCAGGCCCAGATGGCGGCCATGCAGCAGAAGACTCAGGATGCCGGGAAGTCCAACGCCCAGATACACGGGTCGGCTGGCGCGACCGCTTCCGCCGCCACGCCGCCCAAGAAGTCCGAGCAGAAGGGGCCGGGAGGTCCCCCAGCCAGTGCGTAAACTAGCCCTATTACTAGCGTCCTTATTGATGTTCGTCCTCCCTGCCTTGGGGCAGACTACCGTTACGGGCACGGTCGTCGACCCGAACGGTAACGTCTACGCGAACGGAACCGTATCCGCGACCCTGACCGGCGCTTCCGGCATCCAGTACCAGTTATCCGGTTCTCCTGCCCCGGTGTCGTCCGGTCCATTCCCGATGACCGCCCTTGGCACCTTCTCCTTCCCCCTTGGGGACAATTCCGTCATCTCCCCGCCCGGGTCCGGGTATATCTTTACCCTTTGTGCGCAATCTGTGGGCCTCGGACCCGCCGTCACTCCGGTCCGCATCTGTTTCAATACCGCCCCCATCACCGTCACCGGCCCATTTCAAGACATCACCGGTCCCATCGGTGCATCGCCGCCCGCCATCCTCGGCCCTGCCCCATCCTCGGGCGGCGGCACCAGCATCCTCCCCCTCAATAACACATTTTCTGGCAACAACATTCATACGGGCAACGAGACGTTCAACCTCATTACTTCCTCCACCCTCAATCCGGGTTCTTCCGGGTTTATGCGCCTAGCCACAACCGATTTTATTGCATGGCGCAATGCCGCCAACAGTGCCGACATAACCTTGTCCAAGTCTCAAGCGGCGTCCGGTACCCTCCCAGCCGATCTGTTCGTGGCTAATGCTGGTCTTGGGGGCTGGTACGGGGCTGAATTTATTGATGCCAACGGTGCCCCGGCATCCGTGGGTGCATTCCGGGTATCCTCCACCGACCTTATTGCGTGGCGTAACAAAGCCGGTACCGGGGATAACCGCTTCGGACAGGACACCTACTCCGACGCCACCACCGACGTTAGCAGGTTCTTCGATACCCCGGTCCTTGCTAAGTTCTTCGCCAGTGGCAATAATACGTTCGGTGGGTCATCTACCGGTGCGGCGTCCGGCGCATATCGCCTTGCTACTTCCGAGGCGATCTGCTGGCGCAATGCTGCTTCATCCGGCGACATCTGCATCACCAAAAATTCCTCCGATGCATTCCTATTCAACGGTGTTGGCCTTCTTATCAGCCCGATGACCCTACTCGGGGATTCCATTGTCGGCGGTGCATCCGGCGTTCCTACCCGTCTAGCTGGCCCCACCGGCCCTAATGGTGTACCCGAAATACTTCTATCCACGCCCTCAGGAGGCCTTGCTACCGCTCAAGGTTGGTCGCTCTACGGTCTTCTCAATCGTGAGGCGGCCAATGGTGATACAGTATTGTCCTCCGACTGCGCTAATCGTATTCGATTCTCCGGGGCCGTGGCTGCCTCCGAGGCCCTCCCGACCCCCGCTACGTTGGGAATTACTAAGTGCAATTTTAAGATCGTCAACAACCTGTCCACCGTCAACAGCGTCACCATCACCCCTGCCGGTGGCTTCCAGATCAACGGTTCGGGTACTCTTGTCCTGCTAAATGGTCAGGCCGCCTCGATATCCGTGGACGCATCGGGGACTAGCTGGGACGCGGATGTCGTCGAGACCGCCCTCGTCGCCGGTGCCAACATCACTTTGACTCGCAGCGCTCTCGGCTTGTCCATTGCCGGTTCAGCAGGGGGTGGTTCCAATGCTCTATGCACGGTCAGCTTCACCCCGGGTGCGGTCGGCACCACCAACACCGCTGGCAGTACCTATTGTTTCAGTAATCCGGGCACTTATACGTTCGCTGCCGCTGACGTCATCACTAACGATAACGTTACTCTTTTCTGTTTGGACGGTTCGGCTATCCTCCAACGCACCACCGGTACGAATGATGGGTTCGACCTACAGGGGAACAACGACCAGATCATCGGCTGCAAGATTGACGGGAATGGTGGCACGGTCAATAACTTGATCGTAATGACCGGGAACCATGACCGGGCCAATAACAATTTCCTACAGAACGCCACTACGACTTCGCAGACCGGTCTAATTCGCATCTCGGCGGGCATCGACAATCAGGCCAATGGCAACCAATGTCCTGCCCTGAACGATGTATGCGTGTATATCTCCGAAACTGCCGCTATCCACCAGTTTCAGGCCAACGGCAACTGGTGCGAACTGACGGTCGGCACTACCAGCAACGACGCATGCGTAGGGTACCACGGTCTGGGTAACGGGGGCATTCTTGGCGGCCTGATCAGCAACAATACCGCTCGATGGCTTAGTGGAACTGGCAATTCCTATTGTTGGGAGGGCACGGGAGGCAACAACGGCACGCTCCCTTATACCGTCCAGCGCATTCATACCACCAACAATGACTGTGAGTTTGTAGGCGGGAACCCTCAGGCATTCCGGCAGGCATCCTGTGGTGCCTGCGTCACCGACAACAACACGGTTATCGACAACGGCATCACCCCGGGCGGCGCGATCTGGACCATCGGCGACAATTTTGGGGGCTATTTCGGACATAACGTCACCACCATCACTTCCGGTGGTGGGTGTCAAACCGTTTACAATTTCGTTGATAATGCCCGTTTGGAAGTCGGCGACAACACGTCCGAGGGCTGCGGGTCCAATGCCGGAGAATTCGCCTATCTATTTACCAACGTCACCGCTCAATCCGGTGGTGACGTCAATTTCCATGGTAATAATTGTTTTCTACCCGCTAGCGGTTCGGGTACGTGTTACGACTTCAAGAGCAACATCAACACTACCGCGATGCCGAACATATTGTTCCACGGAAATAAAGCGGTTGAGACTGGCACTGCCAACGGCATCGGCGCGAAATTCGAGACCGCAAACGGCGGTACGATGGATAGTCCGCTCATCGGTCTTAACAGCTATGCCGGTTTGGCAAACGGTCTGATAATCAACGATTCAGGGGTAACTAATGCCAAGGTGGGCATACAGTCCTACGCCGGGGTAACCACGAGGGTTACCGACAATGGCACTAATTCTGCTATTCAGGATACTTCATTTACACTGTCCGGCACCCTCTCTGGTGGAACCAAGACGGTTACGTTCCCGGCTGGCGGGTTCAGTTCCTCATCCTCTTATAATTGCCTGCCGCCGCGCGACACCACGACACCGGCCAATGCTCTTACTCTAGGTACGTTCACGGCTACCACCGTGGTCCTTACCGGCACCGGCACTGACGCATTCACTCTTAGCTGTTCGGGGAGGTAGGGGATGATCATTCTTAAGCGCCTGTTACCGCTAGTCCTACTGGCCGCCGCCTCCGCGTTCGGGCAGGCCACGCCCCCTTCTTATAACTATCCCCCTCCGGGTGCGGACATTCTCGGTGGGTTCAAGGGGCAGCCCTGCGTCAATCCGGCTTGGCCCCCGGCGACCGTCACTACTCCCGGGGGCACCACTACCTACCGTCTCCCCATTACTAACGTCGTCCTTGCCTCCGGTACTAATACGGTCACGGTTCCCAGCACCTCCACGCTCATCTCCGGTCAGGTCGTCTACCTCACGCAGGTCACCGATTCATTCTATAATACTTCCCTTTCCACACTCGGGGTCACCATCACCAAGACCGGTGCTTCCACATTCACCTTTCCCGGCACCGGCACCCATACGGCATCCAGCGGCGGATTCGTGGTTCCCGGTAACTGGTATTTCCAGCTCCAGACTTCCCTATCCCCTCAGGCTTGGTATTTGTGCAACGATCAGGGTAATCGAATGTTTTTTGAGGGGATCGCGGCAGGCACTTGCCCCTCCTCCGGTGGCGCGGGATCGCTCCTCGCCAACAAGTACGGCGGCAACCCCCAGCTCGCTGCCAATGATACTATTGCCTTCATCAGCAACATCAATTTCAATGGATTCGGGGAGACTTGGACGTGCACCGATGGGTTCCCCATGGCCGCTCTCGATACTACTACTGTTGGCCTCTATTCCTCCAACAATCTCAATGGCATCCTTCCTGCCGGTAACGCCATCAAGGACCCCCGCCAGCTTATTAGTCCGGTGTTCACCACGGTCACTACCGGGGGCTTCGGTAACCCTGCTGGCTGTATCGATGCATTTGATCCGAAGTTTGAGACGTTCGCTCAGGGGTACTTGACGGTTTCGCAGAACCCGAACATACGCAAGAGTCCATATCAGGCGATGCTGTCGATCGATAGCGCCGACCAGACCGCCTGTTCCTCGGTCGGTCCGGATTTTGATAGTTACCCCATCGATCACAACGCCAATGCCATTGCCTACATCATGTTTACGATTTCCCCGATTGAGACTTATAACCCACGGACGGACCGGGGGTCGGCGGGGAACAGCGGGCCTACGTCCGCCGCGTGGCTATACGCGGACCCGATCGTATATACGAAGACGCTTATGGCGTCGCCACCTACGACTTGTTCCGGCACTGTGGTTTCCAATCCGCCCACGGTTGCCCCGTGCCCCATCCCGACGTTTCTACAGAAAAAGTATGGCACCGTTGCCGCCCTCAACGCCGCTTGGGGAGGTGCTAACTATTCTACGTTCGGGTCAGATGGCACGTGTATCGGCTATTCCTTCACGTGGTGCGCAGCTACGCTCCCATCCGGCACGGTCGGTGTCGGCAACAACACCGTTCTCACTTATACTACGGCTACTCATGCCAATGTCGATCCGTTCTCGGTGCAGATACTTCTGAACGGGGTAGTCATCGGCGGCGACTGTCCACAGTTTATGCAGAGCGGCATCTGCGGTACTCCGGGGGCGGGGCTGGGTAAAATTTCCGGTGCTACCCTTGCCGGTGGCACGATCAACTATGCGACCGGCGCCCTCACCGTTACATTTACTGCCGGTAATGCTCCCCCGACCGGATCTTCCATTCAAGCTAACCTGATTTGGGGCGGCTGGCCTAAGAACGGTCCGGGCGGTGGCGGGCACGGCGTCATGGATGAGGATGGCAGTGGTTCGTGGTTTGGCACCAATCCGGTATGCCTAAAGCCGGTTGACCCATCACATCTTCCCGGGACGGATAGCTTCGTATGTCGTCCAGCCAACCCTACGGGCCTTGCTGCGCCGAATGCCAATACCACCTTCGCCTCGGACATGGTGGATGGCTGGGAACCTCAGTATTTCGGTGCGTACTTCTCCAGCGTCCGTACAGCATTCAAGGCGGCGACCCCGAACCTGATGTATCTATCCCCTGAGACAACCGGCACTCAGACGATGCCCCCGCCGAAGTCGATGCTGATTGGCGCAAATCTCTATGCGGACGGACTCTATGCCACGGATTATGTAGCAGGGCTACCGGACGTCGCCACGCGGGCCGCCATGCTCGCCTATTATACCAAATTCTACTCAGGGCCGATGATCTCCGGGATGCTCCGTACTGCTAGTCCCGATTCTGCCGTGGCGAATATTGCCGGTAACACTGCCACGAGCTGCCAAGGCTCCGTGGTCTGTTCCACCACTCAGGGTGCCCGCGCTTTAGAGTGGTTCAATTCCATAAATGAGATGCTTACTCTGCCCGGATTCACGGGCGTCCTGCAGTGGGTGGGGCTGACTTGGTGGTCGCTGAATGATTGTGACACCGATCCGGGGAACCCGAATAATTGGGGCCTCAAATCCTGCGGCGGCACGGCGACTGGCGGAATTAACTCTTCATCCGTCACGTCGAATAACGCCTATGATGGGCGCGAGGCTGCCGTAGCCGCCATATCATGTTCGCCCCCGTCCCTCGCTACGGGCCTTTGCGGTTTGGAGCACAATCCGGGTAGCTCCCCGGTTAACGCTATCCGACCATTCGGCGATGTAATTCATGGCCCCGGGGGCAATAATGGAGTCAAGGCAGCCAACTTGCTATGGACGACGGGGCTTATCCCGCCGCCGCCCCCTCCCCCTGCCCCTTGCCCGCAGTGCCAAATATTTACGTGGAGCGTCCCTACCACTATGGCGCACACCGGTTGCAAATATATTCCGGGCACCACCACCTACTGTATGGCCGGGGATGGCCTATACGTTTCCTCGGACGGCGTGACTTGGACGAAGGCGGCACCGCTGGCGGCGTCGGCGGTGACTAAGGTGTCGCTCAATTAGGAGGATGAACATGAAGAAATTTTTACTGGCACTGGCGCTATTACTAACCCCGGGGCTGGCTCTCGCTCAGCAGCAGGTCACTCCTGCCCCGGATTGCGTGTTCGCCGCCGACTACAACGGCACGACCGCCCAGCGCTTCCCCGCTGCTCAGACTCCCGGTGGTACTATCGGGTTCGATAATCGCAATTTAGGCTGCACCACGTGGCATTTGTACTATACGGTCACGGGCTATTCCGCCGTATCGGTCGAACTCGATAATGCCCCCGATTCGAACGGCCAGCCCGGCTCATGGGTAGTATGGCCTTCCATCGATATCGCGTCCAACACGCTGCCGATGACTACGGCGACGCAGGACCAGATTACGGCTTACGAATTTTATCCGTGGGTATCCATCAACGTCAATTCCGTAACCGGCAACGGGCGTATTCTCCTTAAGGCATACGGCTGGCGTCCCGGTCCCCTGCAGGATGCCAACGTCGCCCCAAACTCCGTAACCATAAACGGGACGACCGTCGTAGGAGGTACCGTAACCGTCGTCGGACAGACTGCCGGTGCCGCCGACCCCTGCATGTCCAGCGGCATCGTCAAGTCGTCCGTCGCCATCTCCATCGCCGCTGCGGGCACCACTCAGCTTGTCGCTCCGTCCGGCGCTTCGTCCGTATACGTCTGCGGCGGGTCTTTCACCATCGCCCCGTCCGGTACTGCCGCCGACTCTCTACAGTTCATTACGGGAACCGGTGCGACATGCGGCGGCTCTACCGTCACCAAGACCGGTACCTTCGGTTCAGGGGACCTAACGACGACGACCGGCCCGCTGGCGGTTACGCTTCCCGCCACGGGTACGGTATTCAGCGCGGCGGGTAGCTCCGGGGTCTGCGCCGTCGCCGCTGGCACCACGGTCAACATTCAGGGAATTATCACCTATGTACAGCAGTAATAGGAGAAACAGTTAGCACCGCACCCAAGGAGAGCACCGATGAACAGCAAACTTTGCATCTGGTTTCCACTAAGGCCCTTTATGGCTTTCGCCTCAGCGGGTTCCTCACTACCCGGGTCCACCCCCGGTGACTCGGGAGGAGGCGCTCCAGCAGGCGGAACGGGGGGAGGCGCACCCGGCGCAGGTGCTCCCGGCCCCGGTGCTGGCTCGGGTACTCCCGCTGCCGGTGCAGGCGCTGCCCCCGACAACATCGCGCAACTTAGAACTGCTTATGAGGCCCTCAAGGCCAAGCACGAGCCTTACGAGAAGCTAGGGGAATATGAGCAGGTATCCGGTGGTTACGGCGCATATCAGAAGGTGTTCGCCGAAGTGTCGGAAATTGGCACCGCGCTCGGGTATCCGGAGGACGAGATCGCGGAGGCCATGCGCGAGGCCCCGATAGAGACCTTGGACTATTTACGCCGCCAGTACGCGGAGGCGGAGTCCGGGGCGGGGGGCGGGGAGGGTGAGGTTAGTCAGGAAGATCTCCGTGCTCAGGTTGAGGCCATGGTTAGTGAGGGCCTGCAACCGGTCTACGAGCGGGAGAATGTCACCCGCACGGAGAACGCTAACGCCCTGTTCGACCGGACGGTCTACGGCATGATCGGAGAAGCGCTCAAGAAGGAGGGCGCGGACATTGCTTCTCTCCGCAACGATCCGGTTGCCAAGCACGAGATCGAGTGCCTCATTCTGGCTACCCGGGAGATCATGAAGTGGGACGCGGACGGCATAAAGGCGCTCAAGTTTGAAGGAAAGACTGCTGCCGTCCAGAAGGCATTCAATACGGCGCAGAATCTGTTCGAATCGTACTATGTGGCTCGGGGCACCCGGGAGCGGAACAAGATCGTAGCCCCGGGAAGAGGAGCAGGCGGAGGGGCACCCGGAGCGGGAGGGGCGGGCGCAGGTGGGGCCAAGAAGGGCCTCACGCTCGACGAGATGATTGATGATCCGGGCAAGATTAACCCGAAGTACGCAGCCAAAGTTTAACCTTATGACGGCTGTTGCGGCCCCGTCAACCGCAGGCGAATAGGCGGCCCGCCACCGCAAAAGGACGTATCAGGAACCGGCCCGTCCCCGGTGAGCAGGGAAAATCTCGGTAAGGAGGCATTGAATGGGCGTAGACACAACGACCTATTTGGCTGACGCCAAGATCGTATATGGCGCTATCCAAGAGCAGGTGTCTACGCTTGCCGCGATAATGAATCTGTTCGGGGACGGTTCCAAGTTTGGCAAGCCGATTAATGACATCGGCATCCGTGGGTACGTGTTCTTGGCCCGCGTCCAGCCCAACTGGAATATGGGATACCGACCTGAGGGAACGACTGGCGTTGGCGCAGCCGGTAACCAAGGCTTGACCAACTCCACCGTGACCTTGCGGTACGCGTACGTCCCGATCACCATTACCGGGCAGGCGGAGAACCTGACCAAAGGCGAATCTCGAGCCTTCATGCAGGCTAAGGCCCTTGAAGCCAAGTTTGACATGAAGGACATCGTGAGCCACGTGAACGTAGTCGTAGTCGGTGCCGAACCCGGAGGCCAATTGGCTCAGGTCAAGGCCGCCGGTGGCGGCAACCCGTTCACGGCTGACAACACCGGACTGTTGCCCGGCTCCATCTACCTTCGGGTAGGTATGCCGGTCGATGGAATCCCGGTCGGTGGCGGCGCTCCCGATTTCACCAACCAGAAGATCACGGCCATCAACTATGCCACGAACGCCGTAACATTGGCTGGTGGCGTCGCGGTGGCCGGACACGCAATCGCGCTCGCCGGTGAATATCCTCAGGTCGCGATCGCCAATGACGGGTGGTTCACCGCCAACGGCTTCCAGAACCTGATCAACTCATCGGGCGTCGTGCAGGGCATCGATCCGGGCGTATTCCCAGCTTGGCAATCGTACCTGCAGGACGTCGGCGGCGCGGCCCTCTCCTCGCAGCTCCTCCAGCAACTGAGGCAGTTCGTGAAGAACCGGGGCGGCGTGGACCCGAACCTATTCGTCTTCCCATCTG
>Ga0210405_10000668_pt1 | contig 43608 bp, 47 predicted proteins | sample IncBWH11MmetaG_FD_155492 | JGI IMG/M metagenome (GOLD analysis project Ga0210405, IMG submission 155492) | Forest soil microbial communities from Barre Woods Harvard Forest LTER site, Petersham, Massachusetts, United States - Inc-BW-H-11-M | ecosystem: Environmental > Terrestrial > Soil >... | reverse complement strand
TTTCGGCATGGACCAGCAAGACCGCGTTATTGGCGGCATCGTCGGAACGAAACGAATTGGAGCAGACGAGTTCGGCAAGGCCATCGGTGCGATGCGCCTCGGTCATTCGGTCCGGGCGCATTTCGTGCAGGACGACGCGGATCCCGGCGTTTGCCGCCTGCCAGGCCGCTTCCGAGCCGGCGAGGCCGCCGCCTATAATATGCAGGGATTGCGAGGATGATTGGGTGCCTGTCATGGGCACAGAGGTAGCGCGTTTCTCTGCGGAGTGCACGGGGTCCGCCAGATACGACAACGCCCGCAACCTGGCGGGCGGTATCCGTCTCGAATTCGGCCGAAAGTAGCTTCAGCCGTTGTAGTTACCGGCTGCAACGCGCGGAATATCCGAGCGATCAAGGCCGATATCGGCCAGTTCGCGATCGGTGAGCTGGGAGAGTTCAGCGACATTGCGCTGGTAATCCCGGAACGCCTGGATCATGCGGATGAGCGATAACAACATGGGTAGTCTCCTTGCAATCCGATTCAGCCCTTGGAGGCGGACCTCATCGTTGAAATGAATATAGATGGGATTCTGTGTTGCAGAAGTTCCAATGCTGCGGTGCAGCTAATCAAAAGATGCATAGCTGAGGTAAGAAGCGATTAACCGTTCGGCATGCTGCTTCATACGTCAGCGAAGACTGCTGCGCTCCAGTCCGAGTGGTTGAAATGTCCGTTTGGTGCCGAAATTGTCAAAAATGCCCGCTTGGCCGGAGGAGCTTACGCGGCTTTTGCCAAAATGAGGCCGGAGATCCCGCGCGCATCATTGAGTTGAAAGAGGCCACTCCATCATGCGTGATTCGCATGCACCTTAAGAAATGAATATATAATCACCATATGACTGGCCGAGCCGCCTAGGGAGCATGGGCGAGCTGGGTGGCAAAATAGCCGACGGTTTTCGCGTAAACCTCGCTCTTGTTCCATTGCTGGAGAACCGCGAAGTTCGCGCTGCCGGGCTCCCAGCCCTTGCCACGCTGCCAACCGTAACTGGCAAGGAAATTGGCCGTTGAGGCCAGCACATCGGGCGCGCTGCGGATCAGGTCGCGGCGGCCATTGCTGTCGAAATCCACCGCGAATTTGATGTAGGACGACGGCATGAATTGGGTTTGGCCGATTTCCCCGGCCCAGGCGCCGCGCATTTCCGATGGCGCGAGGTCGCCACGTTCGATGATTCGCAACGCGTCCATCAATTCCCCCCGGAACATCTCCGAGCGCCGGCAATCATACGCCAGCGTCGCCAGCGATCGCAGCGTCGGAAATTTTCCGATATTGACGCCGAAGTCGGTCTCCAATCCCCAGATCGCGACCAACACCTCGCCGGGCACGCCGTAGCTCTGCTCAATCCGAGATAGTACCGACCCATACTGCTTCATCATGTTGGCGCCGCGCGCCACTCGCGGCGGCACCATCCGGCCGGAAAACTCTTCGAAACTCTGGTTGAAAACCTTTTGCGAGCGATCGCGGGAGAGTACGCTTTGGTCGAGCGTCACGCCATTCAAGCCTGAGACGATGGCGGCTTGCGAGATTCCCTTCGCGGCGGCTTCGGCCTTGAAATCATCGAGCCACGCTTGAAAGCTGCCGGTGCCGCAGGGCGCCGCGCCCACAACACACGTCGATATTGTGAGGACCGCGCTCACCGCAACTACGCAGCGGAAGATCATCGAAATTCGCACAGACCAGCTTTCGCTCCGGGAGGTGGGGCCGGGCGATATGTCGGCGGCAACCGCGGCCAAAACAAGGCTTTGGCGGAATCCGCGCGACGGGAACTCAGTGGCCGAGCGGTATGGCGGATGTTTCGCCGTCGTGACGCCTGTTTCGCAAGCAGCGCCGCGGCGGTTCTCGATCGCCATGGCGGGCCCTGAGTTCTATGCGCCGTCCTTGCGCCGCCATGGAAACAATGCCGCCGGGAAATCTGCCGCGGAACGCCGCAGGCGGGGAGGGCGAGGCGGGATCGGCCGCGGGTTGGGATCCGGTGCGATGACCTTGCGATAGAGATGCCAGGTGGCATGGCCGAGCAGCGGAATCACCACCGCCAGGCCAAGGAAGAACGGGAGCGATCCCGCCACCAGCAAGGCGGCCACGATCAAACCCCAGGCGGCCATCGGCACCGGGTTTTGCGCAACGGCCCGAAGCGATGTCACCATGGCGTCGGCGGCGCCGGCATGTCGATCGAGCATCAATGGGAATGATACCACGCTGATGCAAAGCGCCACGACGGCGAACAGGAAGCCGGCGCCACATCCAACGATGATCAACCACCAGCCTTGCGGCGTCGTCAGCACGCGCTGTACGAAGTCGGGCATTCCGGCGGCGGCTTCGTAGCCGAACGTTGCGACATAAATCGCCTGCGCGGTGGCGACCCAGGTCACAAACAGCGCCAGCAGCATCGTGCCGAGCCCGAGCATGGCGCCGAACGACGGCGAGCGCAGCACGTCGAGGGCATCCCAGGCGGACGGCTGTTCACCGAGCTCGCGGCGGCGGCTAAGCTCGTAGAGACCGAGCGCCGCGAACGGGCCAAGCAAGGCAAAGCCTGCGGCCAGCGGAAACAGCAGCGGCAGGACGGAATAGCCGAGCACGATGCGCGCCAGCAGCAGTCCGAGTATCGGATAAATCACGCAGAGGATGACGGCGTGGCTTGGAACCGCCTTGAAATCCTCCCAGCCGAGTCGCAGCGCATCGTGCAGATCGGACAGGCTGATCTTGCGGATGACAGGTCCCGCTGCGGTATCTTGCGCTGGCTGAGCCAGCGGCGTGGCATTGCCGGGGTATGGTGTGGCCATGGTCGCTATCTCCCTTGACGCGGCGGCCGAACTTCACCCCAGCACAGGGCGCGCGTGCGACCGTCTGCAGAAAAGATCACAATCAGGCCAGACGCGAAGACAGGAAACCAAACTGGCCGTGTCGCGAACTGAACGACCAGCGTACCCTGATTTGCAGACTCCGTCGCTCACGCTTGAGTGAGTTAGTGTCGCCGTGCAATGCCAGGGTGTCATGCCGCCGTCAATCCGCCTCAGTTAAGCTAACTTCCGGGCGTTTGTCCTGGGTCGGCAAGCCAAGGCGGTTAACCGGTGATCGGCCTGGTGCTTGCCGGTAGTTGAGAGCGTGCTGTTCGACCTTTCACACCGTCACTGGGTTCATTGGAGAAAACCATGAGTATTTTCGGAAAAATCATGAGCGCGATCTTCGGCACCAAGGCGGATGCGGCCCCCGCAGGCGGCGGCGCTGGCGCGAGTCCGGCTTCCGGATCGGCTGCGCCGGCTGGCGGGGCGTCGGCCGCCCCGGCTCAATCCGTCGATGTCGCTCCGATCCTGGACAAGGCGGTCGCGGCCAAGAAAGAAAAACTGCAATGGCGCACCTCGATTGTCGATCTGATGAAGGCGTTCGATATCGACTCCAGCCTTGCTGCGCGCAAGGAGCTCGCCAGGGAACTCGGCTACACCGGCGATACCAATGATTCCGCCAGCATGAATATCTGGCTGCACAAGCAGGTGATGGGGAAGCTTGCCGCGAACGGCGGCAAGCTGCCCGCTGACGTGAAGTGGTAACGGATCGCTGAACGCCATTCAGTCGTCTTGCCTCACCCAAAAGGCCCGCATTGTCGCGGGCCTTTTTTCATGCCGCCGCGCGAGCTGGCTCATCATCTTGCCCGGCGCGAGAGGCGGGGCTAGACACGGTTTCGGGAAAATCCACCGCCACGAAACCGGAGCACACCAATGGATATCGTCGATCGCAGGACCGTTCTCGCATCGGGCGCCGTGGCGCTCGCAGGCGCTGCGACACAAGGCGGTTCGGCGCAGGCGCAATCGGGCCCAAAGCCGATTTTCACCGTACCTGCGATCACGATCCCGATTGCCGGCCAGGCGGATGTGTTTCCGGTGCGCCGAATCTATTGCATCGGCCGCAACTACGCCGCGCATGCGATCGAGCGCGGATCGGACCCAACGCGCGAGCCGCCGTTCTTTTTCCAGAAGCCGACCGATGCGATCCAGAACGTCGCCGTCGACGAGGTGGCGGATCATTCCTATCCCTCGCTCACCAAAAACTACCACCATGAGGTCGAGCTGGTGGCGGCGTTGAAATCCGGCGGCACCAATATCGCGCCCGAAAAAGCGCTTGATCACGTCTATGGCTATGCGCTCGGCCTCGACATGACCCGGCGCGATCTGCAAAACGGCATGGCGGCCGAAAAGAAGCCGTGGGAAATCGGCAAGAGCTTTGACCATGGCGCCGTAATCGGCCCGATCCATCCGGTGGCGAAGACGGGGCACTTCACCAAGGGCGCGATCTCGCTCGCCGTCAACGGCACGGTGCGGCAGGCCTCCAGCCTCGACAAGATGATCTGGAGCGTCGCCGAGCAGATCGCCAAACTGTCGGAAGCGTTCGAGCTGAAGGCCGGCGACATCATTTACTCCGGCACGCCCGAAAATGTCGGGCCGGTGGTCAAAGGCGACGTGCTGTTGTGCAAGCTCGAGGGCCTGCCGGATATGTCGATCCGGATTGTGTGAGCCGCTCCGCCGTCGTCCCTGCGAAAGCAGGGACCTTAAACACAACCGCCGATGAGTGGCGCAGCTGTTGCAATGGCTTCATGCGTCCCCTCAAAGGTCCCGGAGTATGGGTCCCTGCTTTCGCAGGGACGACCATATGGAAGCAGCTGACTCACCCCACCAGATCCCCATATTCCGGATGCTTGCTCAAATAATCCACCACGAAACCGCAGCCGGCGATGACCTTGTGCCCGTCGGCGCGGATCAGCTCCAGCGCCCCCTTGACCAGTTCCGAGGCCACGCCGCGGCCACGCAGGGCGCGCGGGGTCTCGGTGTGGGTGATGATCACGGCCGAGGGCATGGGCCGATAATTGGCGAACGCGATGCCGCCCTCGACATCGAGTTCGAAACGGCTTTGCGCCTTGTTGTCGCGGACGGCGGCCATGGCATGAGCTTTCGCAAGACGGGATTGAACGGCTTCATGTAGGTCGGTGAACCCACCGATGCAAACCGGCGACGAACCTGGAATTCGCTGGTGGAGGAATCAGGTTTTCAGGAGGTCGGCATATTCAAGGGTGCTTCTCGATATAGGCTTTGACGAACGGACATTGCGGAATCACCTTCAACCCATCGGCGCGTACCTGGTCGAGCGCACCCTTGATGAGTTTCGAGCCGACGCCCTTGCCGCCGAGTTCAGGCGGCACCTCCGTGTGGATGAAGGTGATGACGTTATCCGATATCGCGTAATAGGTCGCGGCGAGATGGCCCTCGAAGGCCAGCTCAAAGCGGTGGTGCGCCCTGTTGTTCACAACGTCGGTCATGGTACCTGCCTTGTCGGGGTTCATCAGACCACTTCTTTCAGCGATTCGGTGAGGATGTCGCGAATCGACCAGGCTTCGCCGTCGATGGTGCCCGAGATATCGTCGATCTTCCATTTTCCGTCTTCACGAACGAAATTGTAGCGGATCGTGTTGTCGCTGGGCTTTGCGCGCGGCATCCGGCCCGCGATGGTGGCGGCGATGACCGCCTTGTCCGCCTCCAGCTTCTCCGCCACGACCTTGAACGTTTTGACATCAGGCTCTTGCGAGTTGGTGACGGGGTCGAAGTCGATCGGCGGGACATCCTCCTTCGGCGTATGGGCATCGGCCCTGGCCCACAAATCGACCAGCGATTTTGACAGGTACTTCGCCTTGGCGGCCTTGTTCTCGATGATGAATGTGCCGCCGCCATCGCCCTTGCCCTTTGCGGCGCGCGCATAGATGGCGTTGATGATCCCTACGGGATCGTTGGGGGAGGGTTGCGCGGCACGAACCTGGCGAGTTGTTGTACCGGCAAGCAAGCCCATCAGGCCAGTCAGAATAAGCGTGCGCCGGGTGATCATGCAGGTCCCCATATCGAATTTGCCTTGCTTATAGACGAGAATGCGGCCTTCGTGGAGAAGCGCGCAAAATTTACCGCCGGGGAGAAGATCATGGCTAATGAAAAAGGCCCCAACATCAAGAAGAAGCAGAAGTGCAAGAATTGCGAAGGCAAGGGCCTGCTCAAGAAGGGCGACAAGGTGGTGAAATGCCAGCGCTGCGGCGGGACGGGGTTGCGGTGAATGCAACGTGCGACAGGATTTGATTACAGCTGTCATCCAGACCGTCATGCCCGGGCTCGGCCCGGGCATCCACGTCTTGACGGAATTGAAACTGGAAAGGTGTGGATGGCCGGGCATAGACGAGCGGAAGCGACGCCGTCCTTCGGCTATGGCCCGGCCATGACGATAGAGGTGCTCCAGCCCATTAACAAACGCCCGTGAATCTGGTTGAAGCTTTCCGAAGGGAAGAGGCCCGCGTTATCAGGCCGGCCGAGGCCCGATGATTGCGAAAGGATTTCTCCATGAAACTCATTCTTACTCTCCTCGGCGTCGTCCTGCTCATCGTGGCCGGCGTTTATTTCCTGATGCCGGCGGATCAATTGCCGAGTTTTTTCCCTGGACATGAGGCAGGCGTGACGCGTGTTCACACCAAGCACGGCGTGGTTGCTGCCGTGGCGGGCCTGGTGCTGTTGGCGGGGGGATGGTGGATGGGGCGAAGGTGAGGCCTATCACGCCACGGCCGGAGCGCCGAAGGCGCGGGCAGGATTATTTTTATTCGAATTTCAAACAGCCATCATGGTCTTGGTGCCGTCATTGCGAGAAGCGAAGCGACGAAGCAATCCATTCTTTCTTGCGGCTATGGATTGCTTCGCTACGCTCGCAATGACGTCGAGACACACCACCGCGATCTCGCGACGCTGTGCGCCCGAGTTGTGACGTGTACCCTCCAACAAGAGGGTGCAGGAAACGCCGGGTGCCAGCCGCACCCGCAGCCTCGTGTGCGAAGTGGGTAGAGCACACGAGCATAGTCACCACAGGCTTGGCCGGATTCATCCGGCGTTTCCTGCGCAATGGTTTTAACGGCTTATATCGCGCTCTCCCCGGTGACCGGGCTTTCTTGCCACCGTCGCCGGCGGATTGCGGCGTGTCGGGCCCGTTAGGGCCGACATCGCCTCCGCCAACTTGACGCCAGCGTCGGGGCGTCAGGACCACACGACTTCGCCGTCCGCTTTGGCGCCATTCGTCCGCACGAATGCGCTGACGCCGCAACGTCCATCGCATCCAACCCCGCGTCCGTGACGATCGCGATACGCCCCTCGGAGGGATCGGATGGGGAGAGTTCTAAATTTGATTTGCCCGACGCGCGAAGCGAAATATTTTTGCAAAGAGGGCTGGACAGGAAAAATTGCACAACGGTGCAAAACAGCCTGTCGGGCAAATCAGTAGGGCATTTGCTTCACTTACCTCTCCCGCTTGCGGGGGAGCATAGGCCGCCATCGGCGGCCGTCCTTAGATAAGAACGCCGAAGCTGAGCTTCCGGCTATGGCGCTCAATAGAGCGCGGCGGGTGGGGGAAAGTCTATCCTCTTGATCAGCGCGTTTTGCGGAAGCACCCCCACCCCAGCCTCCCCCGCAAGCGGGAGAGGGAGCGCGTGCGGTGCCCCTGATGGCGAGCTACCGTAACTTGCGCACGTGAATGTTGATGTCGAGATCGATCTCGGTCACGCATTTCTGCGTCGACTTGTGCGAGGCGCCTTCATGCCAGCGCCCGTCGCGGGCGCGGGCATCTCTGACATTGGCCAGTCTCAAGCACCGCCACTGCGGCAGCGGGCCTGAGCTTTCGCCGGCGAATTGCCACGCCAGCACGACCTCTTCGCGGCGCTTGTTGGTGCCGATGATGTGCGGACAGAGTTCGCGGCTCCGGCCGTCATAGCTGCACACGACCTGCTGCTCGGCGAGGATGGCGTTGCGGAACAGCGTATAGGTGGCGCTGAGCATGAGATTTCTGGCGAAAAGGCCGCCTCGCTATCTGGGATTGCATGACAGCCAGAGTATAAGCAGGGAATATAAGGGTGTTCCCTGGACTCGTCGCATGGCCGCAAGACGAAATCGGACCATCAACCTGCCCGCGCCTTATCTGAGACGGCTGTGGCTCGACCCGTCGCGCATTGCCGACCGCAAGGCCTATCCATTCTGCCTGCCTTTTCTGGGGGACGAATTCGAGCTGGGCTTCGATCGCCCCATCACCATCATCGTCGGCGAAAACGGCACCGGGAAGTCCACGCTGCTGGAAGGCATAGCGGTGCTCGCCGGATACGACGAAGCCGGCGGCGGCAAGGGCTATATGCCGGTCGATCATTCGAACGCGATCGAGGCGATGGGCGGGGAACTCTCAAAGGCACTGCGCGCGAGCTGGCTGCCGAAGATCACCAACGGCTGGTTCTTCCGGGCCGAGAGTTTTTTCTCCGTCGCGCGATATCTCGACGCGGCTGGGAGCCCGTCGGCGGACTTCCTCTCGCATTCGCATGGGGAAGGCTTCTTGCGTTTCTTCGAGGAGCGCTGCCAGCGGCAGGGCATCTTCATCTTCGACGAGCCGGAATCGGCGCTGTCACCGGCGCGCCAGATCGAGTTCCTGAAGCTGATGCGGCGGATGGAGCAGTCGACGATTTGCCAGGTCGTGATGGCCACGCATTCGCCGATGCTGATGGCCTATCCGAACGCGCGGCTGCTGCGGCTGACGAAATACGGGCTGGAGCCGGTGACCGTCGAACAGACGGATCACTACAAGGTCATGCGCGAGTTCTGTGACGATCCGGCGGGGTTTGTGGAGGCGGCGATAGAGGAGTAATTTACTTCCACTAGCAGTCGCGCGGGAGCCAGAGTTGACGTCGCGTGTGGGGCTAGAAGAAACAAAACGCTCCGCAGGTCGTCCCCTAATAGACGAAAGAGGAGGAATAAGCCTCTCTGTCCCGCCTAGCCCATCGAGGTCAGCCAAAACAAACACATCCTTGCCCATCAGACGAAAGAGTTTCACGGTCTCGTTAAATTGCCCCTTTCCTGTAACAGGTACTACTTGTGTGTTGCTTCCGAGCAGCCGGTGTTCGAGCTTTAAGGCAAGTCCGCTCACGACAATTTCGTCGCTTGGTCCTTCAACCAAGAGAACGCGGCGCGAAAAAAAAGCGAGTTTGTGATTTTCGCTAAGTCTGGCTACAAGAGCAGCCAGCTTTACGCTTTTGAGTTCCCCGGCATCGATACTTATTTGGATTGGGCTCTTCTGTATGTCAGTAAAGAAAACCAGCCGGGGGATGTCCTTTATTCGGCGGACGGGGAGTATCGTAGGAGAATGCGTAGCAAACACAATTAGCTTTTTCGCGGCATCGACTGGATCCCCCGCGAAAGCTTCCATTTCCTGCAATAGAAAAGCCTGTAATTGAGGATGAAGTGAGATTTCTGGCTCATCTATAAGGAGAGCTCCAATCTCATTGTCGTAAATCGCCGCTAAAAGAGGGACGAGTTCGAGGATGCCACTTGCTTCGGCGTTGGCGTAATAAGGAGTTCCGCCGAGGGTGGAGGAAAATCCAACTTGAAGTCCCGATTGAGACCAATCGAGCCGAAGCCTTCGCTGAAATAGGGCTTGGAGTCGGGCTTCTATCTTTAATAGTAGGTCGGGCCGCTCTTTTAGTCGGAAGAGCATGCCCATGTTGCCCTCAAATTGCGACCAGTGGTTTTTCCAACTTTGATGACCCACTGCCGCCGGTTCAGAATTGACGTGTCCCGGTCCACCCACTCCTGACTTTGATCGAAAGCTCTCGAAAACGCTATTTCTGCCAGCGGCGAGGTAAACAACCTTCCTGTTCGCTGGAATTTGGACCTTGTGGCGCAGATGATCTCTCAACCACCGGAGCGTTTCGGATTTTCCCGAACCATTGGGACCAACCAAAACACATAATCCTATGCTCAACGAAAGAGGGACCTTATGTCCGCCGAAGAAAACGGAATTGCCCGCCAACGTTATGTTTAGAGGAAGCAAATTAGCTGCTTCGTGCGGAGCGGTCATAAGTTATGACGATAGGTTTGGGTCATATGATCACTCGGCCGCCTCGCTCGCGCCGTTCTTCCTCTGCTTCCCCGCCTTCGCCAGCACTGGCGCCAAAAACTTGCCCGTGTAACTCCGCGGCGCCTTGACGATGTCCTCCGGCGGGCCCCAGGCGACGATTTCGCCGCCGCCGTCGCCGCCTTCGGGGCCGAGGTCGATCACCCAGTCGGCGGTTTTTATCACTTCGAGATTGTGCTCGATCACCACCACGGTGTTGCCCTGCGCCACCAGCTCGTGCAGCACTTCCAGGAGTTTCTTCACATCGTGGAAATGCAGGCCGGTGGTCGGCTCGTCCAGGATGTAGAGCGTGCGCCCGGTGGCGCGTTTTGACAGCTCTTTTGCGAGCTTGACGCGCTGGGCTTCGCCGCCGGACAGTGTGGTGGCCTGCTGGCCGACGTGGATGTAGTCGAGGCCGACGCGGTGCAGGGTTTTAAAGGTTTCGCGCACCCGCGGCACCGCCTTGAAGAATTCGGCGGCTTCCTCGACCGTCATGTCGAGCACGTCGGCGATCGACTTGCCCTTGAACAGCACTTCCAGCGTCTCGCGGTTGTAGCGCTTGCCCTTGCAGACGTCGCAGGTGACGTAGACATCGGGCAAAAAATGCATCTCGATCTTGAGGACGCCGTCGCCCTCGCAGGCCTCGCAGCGGCCGCCCTTGACGTTGAACGAAAACCGCCCGGGCTCGTAGCCGCGCGCCTTGGCCTCGGGGAGGCCAGCGAACCATTCGCGGATCGGCGTGAACGCGCCGGTATAGGTCGCAGGATTCGAGCGCGGGGTGCGGCCGATCGGCGACTGGTCGATGTCGATGATCTTGTCGATATGCTCCAGCCCCTCGATGCGGTCATGGGGCGCCGCGCCTTCGCTGGCATTGTTGAGCTTGCGCGCGATCGCCTTGTAAAGGGTGTCGATCAGGAGCGTCGACTTGCCGCCGCCGGAGACGCCGGTTACGCAGGTGAACAGTCCCAGCGGGATTTCCGCCGAGACGTTTTTCAGGTTGTTGCCGCGCGCGTTGATGACCTTGATGGTGCGGCGATGGTTCGGCGGCCGGCGCTCGGGGATCTCCACCGACAATTCGCCGGTGAGATATTTGCCGGTCAGCGAATTCGGGTTGCGCATGATGTCGGCGGGCGTGCCTTGCGCCACGATATGGCCGCCATGCATGCCGGCCCCGGGGCCGATGTCGAGCACATGATCGGCAAGACGAATGGCGTCCTCGTCGTGCTCGACCACGATCACGGTATTGCCGAGGTCGCGCAGCCGCTTCAGCGTATCCAGGAGCCGCGCATTGTCGCGCTGGTGCAGGCCGATCGAGGGCTCGTCCAGCACATAGAGCACGCCGGTCAGTCCCGAGCCGATCTGCGAGGCCAGCCGGATGCGCTGGCTTTCGCCGCCGGAGAGCGTGCCGGAGGCGCGCGCCAGCGTCAGGTAATTGAGCCCGACATCGAGCAGGAATGACAGCCGTTCGCGGATTTCCTTCAGCACCCGTGCGGCGATCTCGTTCTGCTGCGCGTTGAGCGCCTTCGGCACGGTTTCGAACCATTCGCCGGCGCGGCGCACCGACAGCTCGGAGATTTCGCCGATGTGCTTGCCGGCGATCTTGACGCAGAGCGCCTCCGGCTTGAGGCGATAGCCGTGGCAGGCTTCGCAGGGCACGTCGGAGAAATATTTTGCCAGTTCCTCGCGTGCCCATTCGCTCTCGGTCTCGCGATAGCGGCGGTTGATATTGGTGATGACGCCTTCGAACGGTTTTTTCGTGTCGTAGGAGCGCACGCCGTCTTCATAGGAGAATTTGATCTCGTCCTCGCCGGAGCCGTGAAGGATCGCGTTTTGCGTCTTCTTCGGCAGGTCCTTCCACTTGGTGTCGAGCGTGAACTTGTAGAATTTGGCCAGGGCGGTGAGCGTCTGGATGTAATAGGGCGACGACGATTTCGCCCACGGCGCGATCGCGCCCTTGCGCAGCGGCAGCTCCTTGTCGGGAATCACCAGATCCTCGTCGATATGCTGTTCGATCCCGAGGCCGCCGCAGGCCGGGCAGGCGCCATAGGGATTGTTGAACGAGAACAGCCGCGGCTCGATTTCCGGAATGGTGAAGCCGGAAACCGGACAGGCGAATTTTTCCGAGAACAGAATCCGTTCCGGCCCGCTCTTGTCGTGGATTTTTGCGACTTTCCTGGTCGCTGGCTGGTCCTTCGCGGCTTGCTCTATCTGCTCCCTCCCCCCTTGCGGGGGAGGGTCGGGGAGGGGGGTAGCCCCGGGCGCCTGTGCGCGTGGCTTACCCCCCTCCCGACCGGCCTTCGGCCGGTCGACCTCCCCCGCAAGGGGGGAGGTAACTGAAGAGGCGTTCGCGCTGGCAGGCGCATCCGCATATTCGATCACCGCCAGGCCATCGGCGAGCTTCAGCGCGGTTTCGAAACTTTCCGCCAGCCGCTGGCCGATGTCGGGCCGTACCACGATGCGGTCCACCACCACGTCGATGTCATGCGGGAATTTCTTGTCGAGAACCGGCGCTTCCGCCAGTTCGTAGAAGGTGCCGTCGATCTTGACCCGCTGGAATCCCTTTTTGAGATATTCGGCGAGCTCTTTCTTGTACTCGCCCTTGCGGCCGCGCACGACCGGCGCCAGCAGATAGAGCCTGGTGCCCTCGGGCAGCGCCAGCACGCGATCGACCATCTGCGAGACGATCTGGCTCTCGATCGGCAAGTCGGTCGCGGGTGAGTAGGGCACGCCGACGCGAGCCCACAACAGCCGCATGTAGTCGTAGATCTCGGTGACGGTGCCGACCGTCGAGCGCGGATTCTTCGAGGTGGTCTTCTGCTCGATGGAGATCGCAGGCGACAGGCCGTCGATCTGGTCGACGTCGGGCTTCTGCATCATCTCCAGGAACTGGCGCGCATAGGCCGACAGAGATTCGACGTAGCGCCGCTGTCCCTCGGCGTAGATAGTATCGAAGGCGAGCGATGATTTGCCGGAGCCGGACAGACCGGTGAAGACCACGAGCTTGTCGCGCGGAATTTCCAAATCGATGTTCTTGAGATTGTGCTCGCGCGCGCCGCGAATGCTTATCGCGCGCATCCCTGAGCCGGTCTGTTGGCGCTTGGCCCTGATTACTTCATCCATATCGGCATTTCCAGGCGCGCGTCGGACACGCCGCGTTCGGGGCGCGCGTCGCTGGAATTTCCGCGATCAGACGCCAATGGGTGCGTTCGGAACATAGGAAGAACGCTAACGGATTTCCAGTGTTCCGTGCAAGCCATCAACGGTTTGTTGCGGAACCAGCTTGCGATGGCAGCAGCAGGCAACAGCGCTGCATGGACGGCAACAAAAAGGCCGGCGCAAGGCCAGCCTTTCTGGAGCTCAGTCGAGACGCTCTGGTCGCGATCAGTACTTCGGGACCACCGGCCCACCCCAGCGGTAGTTGACGCGGACGGTTGCGATATCGGCATCGCCGCGAATGCGGTCGGAGCTAAATGTCACGCCGTTGAGCGCGGTGAAGGTGGTGTTGTTATTGGCGATGAACAAATGGTCGTACTCAAACGCCGCCGACCAGTTGGGGGCGAAGCTGAATTCCACGCCGCCGCCGACGGTGCCGCCCCAGCGGTTGTCGCCCGCCGATGTCGCCACGACGACGCCGCCGGTAAGGATATCATTGCGATCGGCGACGACGGCAGCGCCGCCCTTCAAATAGAGCAGAGCGGTGTTCCAGGCGTAACCAACCTGGCCGGTGAACAGCCCGAACGCATCCATCCGCGACCGGTCGGTGTTGGCAGGATGGAGGATGCTCACATTGCTGCCACGCAGGTCGGCCCAGTCGCCCTGCAATTCAAATCCGTACACCCAGGCGCCGCTCTGCAAACGATAACCGACCTGAGCGCCGGCGACCCCGCCTGTGGTGTTGTGGCATCCGTCAGCCGCGATAAAGGTGCCGGCTGCGGTAATGGAATCGAAGCAACGACGCTCGCTGCCCCAGCCACCGTTGGCGCCGACATATACGCCGCTCCAATCGTAGGCGACGGGGATCATCGCCGGCGCCTTGGTGTATTCCCGCGCTGGAAGATCGGCAGCCACCGCAGGCGCCGCGATGCTCATCGCAACCAGTCCGACCGCACCCAGCAAGAACCCCTTCATCGTATTTTCTCCGCCCGATCCCTGCGCTTCGTTCCACCCGAAGCGTTTGCCTCAAACCCGCGATCCGCCAACCGATTCAATTCGGAACCCACCATAGGGCTATTGGGTGACAATTGCAGTCTCTGAAATGCAACACTTGAAGTCGAATTGGACGGGACGGAAGCCGATGAATTGCAAGGCCTTTCCCGACCCGATGGAACCCGTTTTCGTGGCCTCGGCGGTACCCATATCCCGCCGGAATCGAGCGAATTTGGCGCCAGGCTGCGGATATCCATTCCAAGGAACAAAACTGGAACATCGCCGGGTGAGATGCTATATGTGGATAACCGCCGATCCAGCGGCTCGCGAGACAAGCGAGCGTATAGGGTCGGCGCAAGGTGGCCCGAGCGTTTTGAAAGCGGTGGCTTGAGCCCGGCCGATGGTGGGGTGTCGGGCCAGTGCGGCGATGATCAAGAGTGGAGAGCGGTAATGGCGGGAAGCGTAAACAAGGTGATCCTGGTCGGAAATCTCGGCAAGGATCCTGAGATCCGGCGCACGCAGGATGGGCGTCCGATCGCCAATCTCAGCGTGGCGACCTCGGAGAGCTGGCGCGACAAGGCCACCGGCGAACGCAAGGAAAAGACCGAATGGCATCGCGTCGTCATTTTCAATGAGGGTCTTTGCAAGGTAGCCGAGCAATATCTGAAGAAGGGCGCAAAAGTTTACCTCGAAGGCCAGTTGCAGACGCGCAAATGGACCGACCAGAGCGGCGTCGAGAAATATTCGACGGAAGTGGTGCTGCAGGGCTTCAACTCGAACCTGACCATGCTCGATGGCCGCAGCGGTGGCGGCGCCGGCAGCAGTTTCGGGTCGGATGATCAAGGTGGCGATTTCGGTGCCAGCGGGCCCTCGAGTGCCGCGCCACGTCGCGCGGTAGCGGCCGGCGGGCGCAACAGCGACATGGACGACGATATCCCGTTTTAAATGATGGACCTGGAGTCGATCCTCGAAAACAGTTTGGAAACGCATGGAATCGCTTTCTAAATAGAAGAGGGGGGCGCCGCCGATGAACCTCGCGCCACTGCTGGATGCCGCGCCGGCGATACCCGTTCACGCCTTCGCGGCGATGACGGCGTTTGTCTTGGGTGTGGTGCAGCTCGCGGCTCCCAAGGGGACCTTGCCTCATCGCACGCTGGGCTGGATCTGGGTTTGCCTGATGCTGTCCGTGGCGATCAGCTCGTTCTGGATTCATGAAATCAGGCTTGTCGGTCCCTGGAGCCCGATCCATCTGCTTTCGATCTTCGTGCTCATCACCGTTCCGCTCGCCGTGTGGAAGGCGCATCGCCACCGGGTGGCCGATCATCGCCGCATCATGATCTCGATTTTCTCGGGCGCGCTGGTGATCGCAGGCCTGTTCACGCTGCTGCCGGGACGGATCATGCACGCCGTGGTGTTCGGCCCGTAGCGCCGTTACCGGAGCTCCCCGGAGGGCCGGTTCCGGGCCGGAAAAAGCCACCTGCGGAACCGGTTCCGGCAGCGCGTTTTCAGGGGCGCCGACAGGCGCCCTGACCAGAGCCTAAGTCTCTGGAAAAACGAAGGGAAAAACCGCTTCTGCGAGCCAGTTAAGGGTGGTTTTGGGGCCCCCGATGCGCTATATGATTCGTAACCAGAACTGACCGGATTTCCCCTTTGTCTGACACCGAAGATACGAAGCCCGGAGAGCCGCCGGCGCCCTCCGATATTCGTCCCGTATCCATCCTCGACGAGATGAAGCGCTCCTACCTCGATTACGCCATGAGCGTGATCGTGGCGCGCGCGTTGCCCGACGCGCGCGACGGTCTGAAACCCGTTCATCGCCGCATCCTCTACGCGATGTATGAGAACGGGTTCGAGTGGAACAAATCGCACAACAAGTCGGCGCGCACCGTCGGCGACGTCATCGGTAAATACCATCCGCACGGCGACCAGTCGGTCTATGACGCACTGGTGCGCATGGCGCAGGATTTCTCCATGCGCGTGCCGCTGATCGACGGGCAGGGCAATTTCGGCTCGGTGGACGGCGATATGCCCGCCGCGATGCGGTACACCGAGTCGCGCCTGACCAAGATCGCGCAGTCGTTGCTTGATGACATCGACAAGGACACCGTCGATTTCCAGGCCAACTATGACGACAAGGATCGCGAGCCGACGGTACTGCCGGCCAAATTCCCGAACCTATTGGTCAACGGCGCCGGCGGCATCGCGGTCGGCATGGCCACCAACATTCCGCCGCATAACCTCGGCGAGGTGATCGACGCCTGTGTCGCGCTGATCGACAATCCCGGGCTCTCCATCGACGAGCTCATCAACATCATCCCGGGGCCGGATTTTCCGACTGGCGGCATCATCCTGGGACGGCAGGGCATCCGCTCGGCCTATCATCTCGGCCGCGGCTCGATCGTGATGCGCGGCAAGGTAACGATCGACACCATCCGCAAGGACCGCGAAGCGATCATCGTCACCGAAATTCCCTACCAGGTGAACAAGGCCAGCATGGTCGAGCGCATCGCCGAATTGGTGCGCGAGAAGAAGATCGAAGGCATTTCCGACCTGCGCGATGAATCTGACCGCCAGGGTTTCCGCGTCGTGGTCGAACTCAAGCGCGACGCCGTTCCGGATGTCGTGCTGAACCAGCTTTATCGCTTCACCCCGCTGCAGACCAATTTCGGCGCCAACATGGTGGCGCTCGACGGCGGCCGGCCGCAGGTGATGAACCTGAAGGACCTCTTGACGCTGTTCATCGCCTTCCGCGAGCAGGTGGTGACGCGCCGGACCAAGTACCTGCTCAACAAGGCCCGCGACCGCGCCCACATCCTGGTCGGTCTCGCCATTGCGGTTGCCAATATCGACGAGATCATTCGCGTGATCCGCACCTCGCCAGATCCCAACGCCGCGCGCGAAACGTTGATGTCGCGCGACTGGCAGGCGAAGGACGTCGCAGCCATGATCACGCTGATCGACGATCCCCGCCACACCCTGGCCGCAGACGGCACGGCGCGGCTGTCGCTGGAGCAGGCCAAGGCCATCCTCGATCTGCGGCTGCAGCGGCTCACCGCGCTCGGGCGCGAGGAGATTTCCGAAGAGCTCGACAAGCTCGCGGTCGAAATCGCCGACTATCTCGACATCCTGCGTTCCCGCGCCCGCGTGCAGGCCATCATCAAGACCGAACTTGCCGAGGTGAAGTCGGAGTTCGCCACCCCGCGCAAGACCGTCATCATCGAGCAGGAAGGCGAGGTCGAGGACGAGGACCTGATCCAGCGCGAGGATATGGTGGTGACGGTCTCGCATGCCGGCTACGTCAAGCGGGTGCCGCTGTCGGCCTATCGCGCGCAGCGGCGCGGCGGCAAGGGCCGCGCGGGCATGCAGACCCGCGATGAGGATTTCGTCAGCCGCCTGTTCGTGGCCTCGACCCACACGCCGGTGCTGTTCTTCTCCTCGCGCGGACAGGTCTACAAGGAAAAGGTCTGGCGGCTGCCGATGGCGGCGCCGAACGCCCGCGGCAAGGCCATGATCAACATCCTGCCGCTGGAGCAGGGCGAGCGCATCACCACCATCATGCCGCTGCCGGAGGATGAATCCTCCTGGGCCAATCTCGACGTGATGTTCGCGACCACCGGCGGCAACGTCCGCCGCAACAAATTGTCCGACTTCGTCGACGTCCGCCGTTCCGGCATCATCGCCATGAAGCTCGACGACGACGAGGCGATTGTCGACGTGCAGATCTGCACCGAGCGCGACGACGTGCTGCTGACCGCCGCCGGGGGCCAGTGCATCCGCTTCCCGGTCACCGACGTGCGGGTGTTTTCGGGGCGCACCTCGATGGGCGTGCGCGGCATCGCCTTGCCGGCAAGCGACAAGCTGATCTCGCTGGCGATCCTGCGGCACGTCGAGGCGACGTCGGACGAGCGGTCTGCCTACCTGAAGATGCGCCGCGCCGTGGCCGGCGAGAGTGCCGCCGAGGAGACCGCGGAGGCCGACGCCGAAGAGGCCTCCAGCACCATTCAGCTCAGCTCCGAACGCTATGTCGAGATGTCGGCGCAGGAACAGGTGGTGCTGACGGTTTCGGTGAACGGATACGGCAAGCGCACCTCATCCTACGAATACCGGACCACCGGGCGCGGCGGCAAAGGCATCGTGGCGATGTCGGTCAATAATCGCAACGGCAAGCTGGTGGCGTCGTTCCCGGTCGAGGACTCCGACCAGATCATGCTGGTGACCGACAAGGGTCAACTGATCCGCTGCCCAGTGGAAGGAATCCGGATCGCCGGCCGCTCAACCCAGGGCGTCATCGTGTTCGACACCGCCGAAGACGAGCATGTGGTGTCGGTCGAACATATCGGCGAGGAAGCCGAGAACGGCAACGGCAACGCCAATGGCAACGGCAATGGCGGCTAGGGCATGATCCGGACCCGAAGGGCCGCGCTAGCGCAAAGTGGGTACCGGTTTTCCCTCGCAACAAACGCGGAGCGTTTGCGCGGAGATCATGCTCAAAAAAAGAGATGAGATCATGATCCGATTCAATCTGATCGGATCATGATCCAGGGCACGTCCAGCCTCCGCTTGAGATACACCAGACACTGATTTTGGCCTGACCCTCACGATTTTGCGCCGGCGGCCCGCCTTTTAGCGTGCGGTCAGACGGGAGGCTGCCAATGCCGAAGCGCCGTGAAGGGGTGCTACTGCCGCGCCGTGTCCGATCTCGGGAATGTTAGGGCCGCGAAATGCGTTTTCAGGGGAACCCAAATCCGGATCACAAGTTTTGCTTCCTGCATCATTGGTCCAGATCAGGAGAGTCTCATGCGATCCAAGCTTGCCATTTCGGCCCTCGTTGCCGCTTCATTGTTCGGGGCGACGGCGATCGCATCGGCGCAGTCGGATCCGGCGCAACCGGCCACCGGCGCATCGAGTCAAGGCACCGCCGGAACCGGTTCCCCAAAGGCGCATCACAGAATGAAAATGAGCCATACCCATATGAAGAAAGGCGTGACCACCGGAATGAGTTCCCGCTCCAGCGCGGAAAAGTCGAAGCCGGGTGGCCAATCCAATGCGCCCAAACCCGCCGGAAGCTACTAACGCGAGCCTGTCCTGTTCCCGCCGATCGTGATCGTTGCGGTCGTGCTCCGACACGCGCACAGGCGCTGATGCAACATGGCTGGAGGCCGGGTTACACCCAGCCTCCTCTTGAAATCACATGGTAATCTTGTGCCAGCGGCTCGCTCTATGGCGTACGGTCGGCTGTGACCAGGCGGGCTTCCCGAATTGCGGTCTTGGAGCCTGCGACGCGCAGGCAGGAAGCCTCAAAATGCGGCCAGGCCTGCTGCGAGCAATCGCGGCCTATCGGGCGGATGTCCAGACGGTCGCCCTTGGCAAGGGCGTGGGGCACGCTGGCTTCGACCTGGGGAGCAAATCCGGGCAGCACGGTGAGCGCGGCAGCGACAAACGCAGCAATAGCTATGGCTGAAAGAGCTTTGATCATGACGGTCCCCTGTCATTGGGCCCTGGCGGCCCGTCGTTTGGTTGGTTAATCGATACAAAGCGCCGGTTTCCGGGCGTCTTCGCCATCCGCAAAAGTGGTTTCGTCGCCGCATAGTTTTGTTTCGTCGCCCGGTCGGGACGAAACACAGCCGTCGTGCATAGGAGACGTGCCGTCCACGGAATTGGTTCAATGGCCTGGGAAGGATTGAGGTTTGGCACCCGGCGCCGATCACCGGCGGCGGACCGGCTTGCGGGCCCGCCCGGGGCGGGGTAGACGGTTTTATGCCCCGCATCGCGCTCTATCCCGGCTCATTCGACCCCGTTACCAACGGCCATCTGGATGTCGTCAAGCAGGCCGTTGTGCTCTGTGACCGGCTGGTTGTCGCCATTGGCGTCCATCCCGGCAAAAAGCCGCTGTTTTCGACCGACGAGCGTCTGGCCATGGTTCGGGCCGTGTTTGCGCCGGTAGCCGCCAAGGCCGGCTGCGCTTTCGACTGCACGACCTATGACAATCTCACTGTCGTTGCAGCGCAAAAGCACGGTGCGACGATCATGGTTCGCGGCCTGCGCGACGGCACCGACCTCGACTTCGAGATGCAGATCGCCGGCATGAACGAAGCCATGGCGCCCGACGTGCATACGGTATTCGTTCCGGCCTCCGCGGCCGTCCGCCCGATCACCGCCACACTGGTGCGCCAAATCGCAAGCATGGGTGGCGACGTGTCGGCCTTCGTGCCGAAAGCGGTCGTGGCGAGCCTCAAGACCAAATTCACCGGCTAGTTTTTTTCCTCTGTTGGAGCCTTCATGATCCGAATTCTTGCCGTTCTCGCCGCGCTGATCTGTGTCGCGCCCGCGATCGCACAGCCGCTTCCTGCCGGTCTCGACAAGCAGAATGCGATCGTCATCGACACCACGAAGGGTCGCATCGTCATCAAGTTGCGTAACGACCTCGCGCCGCAGCACGCCGAGCGCATCAAGCAGCTGACGCGTGAAGGCTACTACAACAACGTGCCGTTCCACCGCGTGATGGATGGCTTCATGGCACAGACCGGCGATGGCCAGAATTTCAATGGCACCGGCGGATCGAAATATCCGAACCTGAAGCAGGAGTTTTCCAAGGTTCATTTCGCCCGCGGCATCGTCGGCATGGCACGGCGCGGCGACAGCGTCGATTCCGCCAACTCGCAGTTCTTCATCATGTTTGCGGAGGGAACCCCCCTCGACGGCCAGTACACCGTGATCGGCGAGGTGGTTCAGGGCATGGATGTGGTCGACAAGCTCAAGAAGGCGCCGCCGGGATCGCAAGGCGGCAGCGTGACCGATCCCGACAAGATGGTGAAGGTGCAAGTCGCATCCGACATCAAGTAGTCAGCGGTGGACCGGTCTCGCACGCGGCGAATCCGGTATGCGGCAACGTTCCTGCTGGTGTGGCCGGCGTGTGCGCCGGCGGAACCGGCACAGGTCAACACCATTCGCGAGTTATCCGCGAGGCTTGGGACCTGCTGGAAACCGCCGGCGCCGTCCCGCGCCAAACCCGGGATCGACATCACGGTGATGGTCAGTTTCAACCGGGCTGGTGAGATCCTTGGCCGTCCCCGGATCACCTATGAATCGGAACAGGCCGACGATAACGACCGGCTAATGTACCGGATCGCGGTGATGGAGACATTGCAGCGCTGCACGCCGATGCCATTTACTGAAGGAATGGCTGGCGCCATCGCCGGCCGGCCGATCAAGGTCCAGTTTCACAACCGGAAACTTCCACCTCAAACAATAGAGAAAAGAGCATGGCTGACACCGAAAATACTTTGATCCTCGACACCACGCAGGGGCCTGTAACGATCGAAATGCGGCCTGACCTGGCGCCCGGCCACGTCGCGCGGATCAAGGAACTGGTGCGCGAGGGATTTTACGACGGCATCGTGTTCCATCGCGTGATCGAAGGTTTCATGGCGCAGACCGGCTGTCCGCAGGGCACCGGTACCGGCGGCTCCGGCAAGAAGCTCAAGGCCGAATTCAGCAACGAGCCGCATGTGCGCGGCACAGCGTCCATGGCGCGCGCGGCAAGCCCGGATTCCGGCGACAGCCAGTTCTTCATCTGCTTTGACGATGCCTCCTTCCTCAACAAGCAGTACACGGTCTGGGGCCGGGTGACGTCGGGCATGGAGAACGTCGACAAGATCAAGCGCGGTGAGCCGGTAAAGGACCCGGACAAGATCATCAAGGCGCATATGGCCCTGGATGCGGCGTGATGCGGTTTCCTCATGGTGAGGAGCCTGCATGGCAGGCGTCTCGAACCATGAGGCCACGGACGTTGCAACAACTCGGCCTCATCCCTCGAGACGCGCTGTCGCGCTCCTCAGGATGAGGAACGGGCCCCGAAATAACCCATGCGCACCGATCTTTTCGACTTTGAGCTTCCCGCCGACAGCATCGCGCTGCGTCCGGCGAGCCCGCGGGATTCCGCGCGGATGCTGGTCGTGCAACCCGGCGCCGCCCTGGATGACCGCGTCGTTGTCGATCTTCCGCTGTTGCTGGAGCCCGGCGATCAGCTCGTGGTCAACGACACCAGGGTGATCTCAGCGCAGTTGAAGGGCCGGCGCATCGGCCGCGACGCCGAACCGAAGATCGAGGCGACCTTGATCAAGCGGCTCGACGGTTCGCGCTGGCAGGCGCTGGTTAGACCGGCCAAGAAGCTCTCGCCCGGCGACGTGGTTCGCTTTGGCAATGAGGGCAAGGTCTGCCTTCTCGGTCACCTCGATGCAGAGGTCGAACAGAAGGGCGACGACGGCGAGGTCACGTTGTCGTTTTCGTTTCACGGGCCGACCCTCGACCAGGCCATTGCCGATCTCGGCAACCCGCCGCTGCCACCCTATATCGCCTCCAGGCGCGCCCCCGACGAGCGCGATGCCAGCGACTATCAGACCATGTTCGCTGCCAGCGACGGCGCAGTCGCAGCTCCCACCGCAGGATTGCATTTTACTCCCACTCTGGAAGCAGCCATGCGCCAGCGCGGTGTTGGAATTCACCGGATCACGCTGCATGTCGGGGCAGGGACCTTCCTGCCGGTCAAGGCTGAAGACACGAGCGGCCACAAGATGCATTCCGAATGGGGCACGATTTCCCGCCACACCGCCGACGCGCTGAACGCCGCGCGCACCAAAGGTAGCCGTATCGTCGCGGTCGGCACCACTTCGCTGCGGCTATTGGAGAGTGCTGCGGCGGAAGACGGCACGATTGCCCCATTCAGCGGCGACACTGCGATCTTCATCACGCCGGGGTATCGCTTTCGCGCGGTCGATATTCTCCTGACCAACTTTCACCTGCCACGTTCGACGCTGTTCATGCTGGTGTCGGCATTCAGCGGACTCGACGCCATGAGGCGGGCCTATGCGCACGCCATCCAGAGCGGTTACCGGTTCTATTCCTATGGGGATGCCTGCCTGCTGTTTCGTGATAAGCCGCTGCGATGACCACAGCTAACCATTTCGAATTGCTCGGCCGAGACGGACGCGCCCGTACAGGCACACTGACCACGCCGCATGGCGTGGTCCGAACGCCCGCCTTCATGCCGGTCGGTACCGCGGGCGCCATGAAGGGCATGCATTGGCGCGAGGTGCGGGACGCCGGCGCCGATGTCGTGCTCGGCAATACCTATCACCTGATGCTGCGGCCCGGCGCGGAGCGCATTGCTGCGCTTGGGGGCTTGCAGGCCTTTACCGGGTGGAATGGTCCGATGCTGACGGATTCCGGCGGTTTCCAGGTGATGTCGCTGTCGGAGCTGCGCAAGGTCGGCGAGCGGGCGGTGACCTTTCGCTCCCATATCGACGGCGCCATGGTTGAATTGTCGCCAGAGCGCTCGATCGAGGTGCAACGGCTGCTCGGCTCCGACATCGCCATGCAGATGGACGAATGCGTGCGGCTGCCGGCCGGGCGCAGCGATATCGAGCGCGCGATGCAGCTCTCGTTGCGCTGGGCCGAGCGCAGCAAGCGTGCGTTCGAGGCCGCGCCTCCCGGCTACATGCTGTTCGGCATCGCGCAGGGCGGTGACGTGGCCGAGTTGCGCCAGGCCAGCGCCCGAGGCCTCGTCGACATCGATTTTCACGGTTATGCGATCGGCGGCCTCGCAGTCGGCGAACCACAACCGGTCATGCTCGCCATGATCGAGGAGGTTGTTCCGATCCTCCCCGATGATCGCCCACGGTATTTGATGGGCGTCGGCACGCCTGACGATATCCTGGAGGCGGTGGCGCGGGGCATCGACATGTTCGATTGCGTGATGCCGACACGCAACGGCCGGCATGGGGTCGCGTTCACGCGGTTCGGTCAGATCAATCTGCGCAACGCCCGCCACGCCGACGATCCAAGGCCGCTGGATGAAGCGAGTTCCTGGCCTTCCACGCGCAATTATGCGCGCGCCTACCTGCATCACCTCGTCAAGTCAGGCGAAACTCTGGGAGCGATGCTGTTGTCGGAAATCAACATCGCCTACTACCAGCGCCTGATGCACGATATCAGGGAAGCGATTTCAACGGGAACCTTTGCCAGTTTTAGCGAGCGAACACGCGGCGAATGGGCAAGAGGTGACATCGCCCCGCGATAAACGGTTAGCGCAGATCAGGGATGCGGTTTCTCTCGGAAACAACCACGAAGCATAAGCTCGGAGATCAGGCTTAAAAGGCAGCGGACCTCAGTAGGAGGCAAAACGCTTGAGCAAATGCTTGGTCACAAAACCGTAACCGCAGGTATCGCAGGTCCAGAGATAGCTGATAATGTTGTCAGACAGATATGCCGAGGCTTCGGCAGCTACCATTGAATCCGCGCAGACGGGGCACGTGGGCAGATCGCAACCACGGGGATCGGGGTTAGGCGCGACGGTCGACATGATTTCAGCAACTGCTGGCATCGTGACCTCCTTCCGATCTGAACCTTGAGCCTAACCATAATCTTATTTGTTTGACGATGTCGCAACACAAATGCGTTGGTTTTAAGTTATTTGGCCGGTTTCATTTTTTGCAATGCAGCGAATTTGACTGACCAGGATTCGGACTTGCACACCGGCGCCCGCTGCCCCCAAATGGAAGAAGCGCCGTCTAATCAACTTTCAGTGCGATCAGAGGAGCACGTCATGGACGTATCGGCAGCTACGGCGGCAGCGCACCGTCCCGGCCGTGGTCGTGTTTTTGACAGCATAGTGGAAGCGGTTGGCGATACGCCGATCGTGCGATTGCAAAGGCTGCCGCAGCAGCATGGGTCGCACGCAACCATTCTCGCCAAGCTGGAATATTTCAGTCCCGCAGCGAGCGTGAAGGACCGCATCGGCGCGGCCATGATCGTGGCGATGGAAAAGGCCGGCATCATCAATGCCGACACCGTGCTGATCGAACCGACTTCGGGAAATACCGGGATCGCGCTGGCTTTCGTCGCCGCCTCGCGCGGCTACCGGCTGAAGCTGGTGATGCCGGAATCGATGTCGATCGAACGGCGCAAGATGCTGGCCTTTCTCGGCGCCGAAATCATTCTGACGCCGGCCGCCCAGGGCATGAAAGGCTCGATCGCGACCGCAGAGGAACTGGTGCGCACCACGCCCAATGCGGCGATGCCGCAGCAGTTCAAGAACCTCGCCAATCCCGAGATTCACCGCCGCACCACCGCGGAAGAAATCTGGAACGACACCGGGGGCAATATCGATATCTTCGTCGCGGGCGTCGGCACCGGTGGAACCATCACTGGCGTCGGGCAGGTGCTCAAACCGCGCAAGCCCTCGCTGCGGGTCGTCGCCGTGGAGCCGGAGGAGAGCGCGGTGCTGTCCGGTGGCCAGCATTCCTCGCACAAGATCCAGGGGATCGGCGCGGGATTTATTCCCGAGATCCTCGATCGCTCGGTGATCGACGAAATCGTCAAGATCAACAGCGCGACCGCGATCGAAACCACGCGGGCCTTGGCGCGCACCGAGGGCATTCCGGGCGGCATCTCCTCCGGTGCCGCGATTGCCGCCGCACTTTCGATTGGCAAGCGCCCGGAAAGCGCGGGCAAGACCATTCTGGCCATCGTGCCATCGTTCTCCGAGCGCTATTTGTCGACATCCCTGTTCGAAGGAATCTAATCTTGCCGGATCAACCAAGACGACCACGAACCCTGAATGACGCCCGCACCGAAGCCGAGAACGTGTTCAAGAAGGTGACCACGAAGGTGGCAGAACCACCTCCGAAGAAGGCGGCGCTTCCGGGTGTAAAGGAACTGGTCTCGCTGCGGATCGATCAGGACGTGCTCGCGCACTTCCAGGAGGGCGGGCCCGGCTGGCAGGATCGGATCAACGACGCACTGAGAAGGGCGGCGGGGAAATAGCCCTGGCAAGCCTCATGGGGTCGCGGTTGGCTATTTCTCGTCTCGCTCTGCTCGCCGGGTTGCTGTCGACGCCGGCAATGGCGGAATCGGTGCCGTTCAGTTGCGTCATTTTGCCGGGGGCGGAGGTTGCCAGCGTCATGATGACGAATTCGCTGAACGGCAACGCGTCCTGCATGGTGACATGCAGATTCTCCACCACCAAATTCGCCAACAATCCGCAGATCATCTGCGCCAAGCCGGTGCCTGCGGGCAAGGAAGTGGAGATGTGCCGGCTGACCTCGGGCGGCGACAAGATGGTGAAACTGATCGAGGGTTACGCGGAGTGCACGAAATAGATTTCAGTGCGGCCGGCACCCAGGAAAACCCGCCGCCAAATCGGTGCGGCGATCCAGTCAGGTACCAAGCCGCACCGGCGCGGGACTGGAAGGTTTCAGGTTCAACAGGTTGCCGGTCAGGATAAGTGCCGCGCCAAGGACCGTAAAGACGTCCAGACGTTCCGCGTAGATCAGCCAGCCGAGGGCGGCCGTCAGGGGAACACGAAGGAAGTCCATCGGCAACACGATCGTGGCATCGGCGTACAACATCGCCCGCGCCATGCAGAGGTGAGAAAATGTGCCGCTGAACGCAATCGCGACGGCACAGCACCAGACGTACGGCGAGGGCCATTGCCAGACGTAGAGCGAGGGGAGAAGCCCCGCCACGGACTGGATCGCCAGCATCCAGAACACGATCGCAACGGTGGTTTCGGTGCGGGTCAGAGACTTCATCATCGCCACCGACGTGCCGAATCCCACGGCCGCCGCAAGCGCAATCAGTTGGCCCGGATTGATTTCCCCGGTCGCCGGACGAACGATGACGAGGACGCCAACCAGACCGAGCGCAACCGCAGAGATCTTCCAGATCGTCATGCGTTCGCCGAGAAAACTCGCCGCCAGGATGGCGGTCCAGATCGGCACGGTGAATTCGATCGAGACCACCTGTCCGAGGGGGATCAGGGTCAGTGCGAAGAACCAGCCGAGCTGGGCTGCGTAGTGAATGAGGTTGCGGATCACATGCTGCAGCGGACGCGACGTTTTCAGCGCCGCGAAGCCTCCGGACAGACGGATCAGCGGGTACAGCATCAACAGGCCGAGGACCGAGCGCAGCTCCATGAGCTGAAACACATTCAGTTCGCGCGTCGCCTCGCGTCCGGCGACAGCCACGATCAGCATCAAGCCGAGCCAGCCCGCCATCCACAGCGCGGCCATTGGTTTGGAGGGTGTTCGGTCCATCAGCGGAAAAGGCCGGGCATGTTCTTGGAAAACGGGGCCGGGAGGATTGGTGTGGCAGGCCGGTATCGGCGACCTCGAGCCGGTTTGCAACGCGCAAATATGCGGATGCTGTGATGCGCGCCCGTCAATCGCGATTTGAGAGCGCGGTCAAGATCAAAGCCAGCGGTTTCCTTCTCGACATTGCCCGATGTGCGGTGCAAATCTGTGGGTACGAACAGAACAATGTGAAATCCGGAATTCGGAAATTGCCGGCCGCATCTTCCGATCATTGCTGGAACCGACGATCCATCGCCTACGTGGAGGACCCGATCATGCGCATCCTGCAACCGACCGACTGGTCAAAACCTCGCGGCTTCTCGCACGGCATTGCAGTCGATGGCCCTGGCCGATGGGTGGTATTGGCTGGCCAGACCGGCGGCGACGAGAAGGGGGACTATCAACCGGATATGGCCGGGCAGGTCGGCGTCGCGCTGCGCAGGATCATGAAGTTGCTCGCCGAGGCCGGCGCCGGTCCCGAGCACATCGTCCGCCTCACCTGGTATTTGACGAGCCGGAGCGAATACGAGGCCGCAGGTGCCGGCATTGGTGCGGCCTGGCGCGAGACGCTCGGGCGAAACTTCCCGCCCTCGACGCTGCTTTACATCGATGGCCTGGTCGATGCCCGCGCCAAGGTCGAGATTGAAGTCACCGCGTTCGTTCCAACCGCGTAACCAGGACGCGCGGCGGCAATTATTTCTCCGGGAATTTCCGCCGGCTCGCCGACGGAATTCGCTCTCGAGCCGCGAGATGTTTCCGCAGCTTAAACGCGCGTCATCGAAATAGACGCGCCCCTGAATACGCTCTCGGCCCGGATCACGACGGACTGCTTGTTGCCGCGCGTCGTCAGGGTAATATTCGCGCTAAATCCAGGCGCCGTCGCGACGACCTGAAAATTGCCGCCGCCGGAGCGTCCCTCGAGATTTCCGTTGATGTTCCGGCTGGTTTCGTTCCATGTCCCGGAAACCGCCGAGCCCTGCGCGGTGATATTGGTGTTAAGATTGAATTTGTAGCTGTCGCTGGCGCAGGTGAGGGTCTGTTGGAGGCCATTTCCGCCGGCCCCAACCGCGTAGCTGGCGCGGCAACGAATTCGTTCGGTCGACCCATCGTCCAGTATGACGGTGCCCGCGCCAGACCAGTTACCGGCCATGCCGGCGAATGGCCCCGATTGCGCATAGCTTGCGGGGCCCCATGTTGAGGCGACCAACAAGGTGGCAATGGCGAAAATCAGCCGTCGCGCGAACGCAAGGGAAGCGAGCCCTTGGCCTGTTCTATTGCCGTGAGGCTTCCCATCGACCGCTGCACGGTACTCCCGCAGATGCTCCATTCCACTTCCCCCATCCAGCATTGCCACTGAGTTGACCGTTCGCATATGCACCATTGATGGATACCCGCACAAGTCCTTCCCGGCCAATACTGCCCGAAACGTCGGCGCCGGGAGCAGAAATCTTACCGTCTGCGACAGTAAGCGTCGAGCGCACAGAAGGTTCGCACGAGCCGGCCTTGGTTATAATCGTCACATTCCACAATCCGTCATAGGGCGTCTGGGCCAGAGCGGGCGCAACGCCGAGACCGCCAACCGCGGCGAGAACGAAACCACAAGCTTTGTGAAAGCGACGATTGCGCATGATGGAGATCCCGATTTGCGTGGTGAAGCGGCATATTTCGGGACAATGTGTTCAAACTTTGATGCATTGCACCTATGCAGAAAGCCTTTATCAGGTCAGACACTTGCGCGTGCGAGCGTGAGCTGCCGGTGTGTTGCGAGGACGGAATAGCGCGATGATTCGTTTGCCCGGTATTCAGCAAGACCTAGTGGACGAGAGACGGTGCATTGGTTGCAAATTGCTCGTCCTGCGGCTTGCCGGGGAGGGCGTTATGAATCCTGGCATAGTCGATGACTTCGCCCAACAATTTCTGTCCGAGCGGCGCCAGCGCGCGTTCCCACAATTCCCGGGCGGTTTCGCCCTTCCTGACGAAACACCACTCCTGCGCCGCAATCGCGCCCGCATCCATGCGATCGGCAAGATGGTAGACGGTGCCGCCGGCGATCGGATCTTTTTCCCGGATCGTCCATTCGACCGCGGCAATACCGCGATGCCGTGGCAGCAGGGACGGATGATAGCCGATACCGCCGAGCGTTGCAGCGGCGAGAGCCTCCCTGCTGACGCGGGCGTGACTATGCGCGGTCACGATGAGGTCGGTGCCCTCGGCGATTTCCGACGCTGCGACTAGTTTCGGATTGGCCTGCACGGTAACGGGGATGCCAGCCGCACGAGCGGCGGCAGCCAGCCGATCTTCGGCATCGGCAACGACAACCCCGCCGATGTCGACACCGCGTCGGCGCAGCATTTCCAGTGTCGTCACGCCGAAATGGCGGGAACCGACGAGGGTGATCCGCATGGTAGTTGTTCCGTCCAGGTGAGGCCAGCCTTCCGTCGATAACATGCTGCCGGCATCTGTCACGCCGTGGAAAATGGCGCCGGGGGGTTATCAACAGGGCCGGCCGAAATGGCAACGATCCGTTAGAACCAAAAGACCGCCGGCAGGCGGTCTCCTGTCATTGCACTTCTCGTCGCGCACCCGCTGGTTTGCAAAAGCGGCGGGTTAGCGCGAGGAAAACTTCGGGATCTTCTCCGCAAAGCCGTTGAAGCACTTCAGGCGCTCGTCTTCCTCCTTCACGAAGCGGCAGTCCATCACCCCGTTGGCGGGAGCCGACTTCGGCTTGGGCTTCGGGGCAATGATGGCGTCGTAACAGTCCAGCCGATCTTTCGTCTCATCGTCAATCTCGAGACAGGACAAGAGTTTTTCGGCCATCGACTTCGGCGGCACATGCGACTTGGACTTCGCCTGCGCCGGCGGCTTTCCCTCGGCCGGCGGAGGGCCGCTTTGCGCAAAGGCTCCTGCGGTGTGCAGCAATACGATCAGCGCAAGCAATCTCTTCATGTTGTTTCCCCATTGCCGTCACACTTAGCTCTATAAGGCGATCCGCGGGGATGGCAACACGAAGAAATGAAGGACGGTGGGAATCCGGCCTAGAAGGCAGCGATCTCACGGATTTTTTGCAAGACGGCCGGGTAAACCTCGCCCTGATTGTGCGAGCGGCCGCGATCCACGTGGTTTTTGGGGTGGCGTTGATTCAATATGCCTTTTAGAATCGTCGCGTTGCAGTGGAGATAGTGTGGACATGAGCACATCAAAGCGCTCTCGGATCGCTCTTCCCTTGATGTCGGTGCTGACCGTTTTTGCGCTCTCGGCGCAGGCGGAAGAAGGGAACAAGCCGGCTACCAGAGAGGGACAGGGCAAGCCCCCTGTCCAGGCAGCTCGCCCGGCTCCGCCGCGCGCCGGACAAGCGCCGGGCCGTGGGCCGCAGGACGGACGCTACGCGCGTGGCATGCCCGCGCGCAACTTTGGCGGCCACGTCTATCATGGCCGCCAGGCCTGGGAAGGCGGACGCTGGCGTCATGAGGCCCACAACGGACGCTACGGCTGGTGGTGGGACGTCGGGGGCGTCTGGTATTTTTACCCGCGGCAGATGGACGGACCGCCCGCTTACGTGTCTGACCTGGAGGTCGTGGAGGATTTCGACGGGCCGGATGGACCGCCCGTCGTAGCCGGCTATCCGCCACCGCCAGTGGCCTATGCGCCTCCGCCGCCGCCACCTCCACCGGACCCTGCCGCGGGCGCGGTCGGTGGCGCTATTGTCGGCGGGCTGTTGGGCGGCCTCATCAGCGGACGACCGGGCGGCGCGATCGGCGGCGCAATCGCCGGCGGCACGGTCGGCGCCATCGCGGGCGCCCAGGCAGCCCAGCGTCCCGGCTATTATCTGGCGCAAGGCAATTGCTATTACCGATATCCCTCGGGACAGTACGTTCCGGTCGATCCGCGCAGTTGCTATTGAAACGGATTTGATGAAACGGATTTGAAGCCCCGGATATCGCCGCGCCGGCAGACAACCAATTGCCGGCGCCGCGGGTGATTGCAAAAATTCGCCGACCGACCTGCTTGTGACGCGACAGCGAGGCGCCGACGGATGCGCGCGCGTCGAGCCTGAACATTCGATTTCGCGGGGTGAGCACTCCGGCGTTGCAGCCGACGATCCCGAAGAGCTAGAGTCATCGCGGATCAACTAACGCGAGTCGGCCGAACATGCGAAAGTCTTCCGCGGCATCGCTGCCTTCCTTAAGCGTTCGGATCGATCTGGACACGGAAGGTCGCATCGGCCCCGGCAAAATCCAGTTGCTCGAGAATATCCGTGCCTGCGGCTCGATCTCGGCTGCGGGCCGGGCGATGGACATGTCCTATAAGCGGGCCTGGGATCTGGTGGATGAGATCAATCGGATCTGCAAGCGCGCCGCCGTGGAGCGGCAGGCGGGCGGCAAGAACGGCGGCGGCGCCATCCTCACCCCCTTCGGCCTGTCTCTTGTGGAGCGCTACCGAAAGATCGAACGCTCCGCGGAAAGCGCCGCGCGCAAGGAGCTTGTCGCGCTACGCGCGGACATGGGCGTGCGAAAAAAAGCCTGAGCCGCTAACGCCACGAAAGGCCGATCGGCCCGGTCCTGCCTGATGAACCGGCGCGGCTGCAGCTTGCGGCTTCACGAGACCATGGCAACGCCGCGACGGCAGCTACGACGTCGGGTTCATGCTAGCTTCATGAATGCTGCGGTAGAAACACCAAATCGATTTTAGTTTTCAAGTGATTGACGATCCACCGTTCAACAGCCGCGCGTACAGAAGCGACGGAGCGTGGCCCCATGGCCCGCGGCTTACCAGTCAGACCCAGATATGATGCTGCCTTCGAATGGCGCACAGCGCTGTCTTGCAGGACTGGCGGTAAAACAGGTTGATGATGATTTCCAACATGATCGCACCCCATCGCTTGATCGAAATCATTCGAGCAGACCTTGGTTTCAGCCCGGTTTCGTCGCAACGCAACAATGGTTTCGTCGCAGTGCCATGCGATGCACTCGGGCAGAACTGATGCAGAGCCTGCGGCGCCCGCTGCGGCGTCATTTTCGATAGCCACCGAGGCTCGGCCGTAATTTGGCCAAGTTACCGGATCGCAATGCCTTCGTACGCGCGGCCGAGTTTGATCTGCCCGACTACATCTGGCGGATTCCGAAAGGCAAGGGTCGCGTGAGATGCGTAAAATCGGGATCGCGAATTTCAGGGAGCATCTTGTGTCCCGTTGGCACCCAGCATCGACCGCTCCCTACAATCAGGATCTTGAGCTTCGTATCACCGAAGACGGCGCAAGAGCGACAATACCGTTTCCCTGCAGGCACACCAACGAGGACGAATGGATCAACGTCGATCTGGGCGTGCCCGTGCAAATCCAGCCGGTTGAATGGCGCGCGTGGCGGCAAAGCAGATCGCCGCAGCCGCACGAGGCTTCGATTTTTGCCTCCGATACTTCGGCTAGCCGGCGGTTGGAGCAGTGGAGCCGATTGCACGAGCATCTGGGCACCGACTTCCCTGCAAAGCCAGCAACTGAGCGAGCCCAGTAACCAGGCCCTCGGCATGCGGGAAGGGATGTTCCGGTTCGCCGCTTGATTGTCGTTTTGCGTGTCGTCGGGCTCCGGCGCTGCTCAAGCCAACATGGCTCCCGGTTCAATTTAATCAATTTTTTGGTCAGAGTCGGAAACTGGACAGACAGAAAAATCTGCCGAAAATTACCATAGTCTGCCGCTATCTGGAGGCAGCCATGAACCAACGGAAGGATGCACCCAACTCTCCTTTGAGGCGACACGCCGCCGATGCACTACGGCGAGCGCGCAAGTTACCGGTTGGCCACGCGAGGAACGACCTGAGGCAGTTGGCTATGGGTCTTCTTTGGCTTGAAAGGAAGGGGATCCACACAACCCTGCAAGACAGCATCGCCGCAAAGCTTGCGATGAAGCCAACGGAACGATTGCGCAGGTAGGCCGCGTTGGTTGGCGGCCTCTTTCATTTCCGCCCAGTGTGCAATGTGGTCGCTTCGCACAAAGCGGACATCGCGCGGCCTCTCTTGCACGTGCTTTGACGACTACTCAAATTCTCCGCAAGAGCGTCCCTAACAGCAGAACCACGTAGCCGATCAACAAAAGCGTGAAGCCGCCGATGCTGTGAAGTTGGGGGATGTGGCCATAAACAGCGAGCACCCAGCACGGCCAGCAACATTGAAATGACAAGTGTCGGGACCGCGGGCGGCGTTAGATAAGCGTCAGCATCGCGCCATTGCGGCCGAGCAAGACAGCAGACAGCTACGTTACAAAACCGACGATTGAAAGGTCGTCGATCTTGCCAAGGCTCGAGAGCGCCTCCGCCCGAACATCGAGGCCACGACGCTGCTAGTGGTCAAGAAGTTCTATCCAGCTTTGCGTTGCTCCAAACGCGGCCTTCCAAATGGCGGGCGCGGCAAACCCTTCTTCCTTGAGAGTTTTCGCCAAGGCGGAAATTGCGTCCCATGCGGCCTGACGAGCTTCTTCTATTTCGGGCTCCGCAAAGCCTGTGCTTGCCGTCTCATACACCAGATCCCCAATCATTACTGCAGCGGCCTCGTTTCGCGACAAACGGGCCTGGCGCAGGACCTGCAGCGCGTGATTGGCTTTCGGAAAATCCGGGTGGTCGCTCATGGACTCCTCGCCGGTTGCTCATCAAGGCCCGGCGACTGATAAAGTTCCGGAGAACCAGCGAGGCCGATCGGCAACGCACCACGCTCCTCGCGTGGTGCGTTGCCGATCAAAACCGTTCCCCCGATGATCTATTCCTCCATTGCGGCTGCTGCAATCTCATCACGGTCGATGTTTCGGGAGTATCGGGCGACGCCGGATCAATCGCAAGGACGGGCAGACTGTAAGGACGAAGCAGTTACCTGCCCCTTTGATTGGCCAGGGCCGCCTTAGCCGGATGGTGAGTTCACCAGCGTCCCCAATACGGGGGACCCATATTGTCATCGACCGAGCCGGGGTAATTGCCGTCGCCATACAGGCCGCCCCAACCCGAGTGATACCTCGGATAGATATCCGTGCGGCCGAAACGCAGCGCATCTTGTGCTGGCATGTTGTGGTAGCCGCGGAAGGCTCGGGTATACGCGCTTCGCGCCCTGTAACCGTCATACGCAAACGCGGGACCAGCGAGGACAATCGAAAGTGCCGCTGCAATGGCAATTCTGACAGTCGTCATGGGGTTCCTCCATTGTCTTCGGGCTGATCAACAGCCCCGGCAAATCGAATCCATCATCTTGTTGACCTTTGCCTCTTCACGGTCGATGGCGGGATCGACCCCTAGCAGCGGTCCTTTCATAGGGTGGCCGGTGCCCGATGACGAAAGCGCCGTACCCAAGGAGTTGGTGCCAGGCGTAGCGGGGCTGGTGCCAAAGGCGCCGCCGGTTATGGGGATGCCGCCAGCTACGGACATAGAGTGCGATCCCATGCCTCCACCCCGGGCAAAAGCGGCGGTGGTCGAAAGGCAAAGCGCGACGCACAGAATAAACAGTTTTTTCATGCCGGGACTCCGTCGGACACGCGATCAACATGATGGTTGATCGCCGATGCCCATGGGAGCTGATGTAGGTTCGCTATTCACCGACACCCATCGATTAAATCGAATTTTATCCGGTGCGGCCTTCTCGGCCTGGACTTTCAGGCAGCGATCATCACGCCGGTTTGAAGTTGATAAAGCGCAATTTAATGGTGATGGCGAAACACGCTCCTATGACAGCACACGCTCCCATGTCAGCGGTGAACAGGAGGACGGTCATGACGAAATTCGGATTGATTGGAGCGGCTGCACTTTCGCTTGTGCTGGCAACTCCGGCGATGGCGATGCATGGTCATCACCACCACTACGGTTACTTTCACGTGCTCAAATTTCACTTCGGCTCGACCTACGGAGCCTACGGCTTCCACCGTTGGGGCGACTTCGCCCGCCGAAATACCTTTAGCTGACTCTCAGGAGGGATCGAGGTTCTGCTCGGCCTTCGGCAGCTTCATGATGTAGGTCGCGGCGTCCTGCAGCGTGACGAGCTAGCGTCCGCCCGGCAGCGGGATCGGATCGTCGAAACGCGGGCTCAGGTCCGCGCTCTCGTAACCGCGAATTAACAGCTCGGGTGCATCTTCGAGGTGACCTTCTGGTGGTCGCCATGTGTGAGGTAGAAAGCCGTCACTGATCTTAACCCAGCGACGGCTTTTCCATTTCGAGGGCATCGTCGGCGCATTGCGCTAATGAGGAACCGCATCCGGTCGGCTGACGGTCATAATTGGCCCGCAATGCTCGTGGAACGATCATGCATGGGTATTGCGTATCTGTCGAATGAGCGAAAGATGACGGCGCTCGCTGCGGGAGCGCTGCTGTTGTCGAGCCTCTCGCTCGGCGGCTGCGCGACTTCAACCGCTGGATCATCACTGATGGACGCGCGGGCTGAGGCGCCGGCGCCTCCGAAAACAAGCGCTTATCCCCTAGTAGGAGATCTGCCGCCGAAGCGCGAAAAGCCCACCATGACACCCGACGAACGGTTGAAGGTTCAGAAAGAACTGATCGCCGCGCGCGACCGCCAGGCGCCAGCCGGTAAAGCGCGAAAGGGCGATGCGCGAGCCGAGCCCACGAAGCCCTAGATAAAGCCCCGCCCATTGGCTAGCGACGATCCAGCGCGACCGCAGCCCGCGAATCCCGGACTCACAGCGGCGAGATCGTCAGCAAGAGTTTGCGGGCTTCTCCGAAGATGGGAGGAAACGAACATCACAGGGAGTTTTGGCGTGCGTCGATCTGACTTGGCCACATGGGTAGCTGACGGGCCAAACCAAATAACAGGCGAGTGATTGCGGGAGCGCCAAAGGTCACCCTCAATTGAATTCAGGAACGTCCTTCCGATGACTAGCTCTCCATGCAGGAAGGTTCCCAGGTGGGCTTCCCCTGAGCTTAATGGAGAAACCAAATGACCAAAATAAAAGCACTAAGCGCTGTGATAATTCTTTCCGCCGCCGTTGCCACGCCGGTGTTCGCGAAATCGACCCATCATGGCCGGGCCCTTGATCGGTTTCGCGGAGCGTATAATCAGGTGACCGGTCCCTCCTATGCCACCCCACGAACGGATCGGGAGAGGAGCTTGGAAAACTACGAATTCAACCGGTCGTTTCCGGGCGGTGAAGACCCGTCGGACAATCCCTCGGGAAGCTAACGCTGAAATAGGCGATGGCAGCACTGGCCTGCTTCCACTGGACGGCGGAGCGGTGCTGCCCACCGTCTACGGTTGCCGCGTCCCCAAAACGCAGTTCGAAGGCCTTGTTTGTAACCGCGGTCCGATATCAGGATCCACCAAGGGATCCCGGCGCGGGTCGCGATCGTGCCGACCTGCACATCGCCGGAACAGACGTGCCGGCACTCTTCGGGAGCATCAGAGCTTCGGCGGCGCGTGAGGGCCGGGCATGCGCTATTCAAGCGCGGCGGCGCGACGCTTGCGCGACCTATTTACTTGCGCGACCTATTTAATGCGCCGATGTACGGGTGGCGGCGGTGGACCCAAATCGCGCGCCCAGATCGTTCCGTTGTCGAACTGGACGATCATGCCATCAGGCGAATAGACGGCGCCCTCGTTCCAGGCGTCGACCCAGATCCGCGTCGCCGGCGCAAACATGTCAGGCCATGCCCGGGCGGGCTGACCGGCTTCGTTGAGAAGATTGAGGTTGGGTCCGTTCTGGGTGATGAATGCGGGACTGCCGGGCGGGCCCGCCCGACAAGCTTCGACGCATTTATATGCCCCGGTCAGATTGATCGATTGTGCCGATGCTTCGGTTGCGAATAGCACGGCCAGGACAACAATGGCGGATGATATCGCTCGCATGAGAATTCACTCCGGTTCGTTTAGTGTGACCCTGATCGCGTAGATGACGCGCGAAGGGCCGCCAGCAGAATCCGTCGGCGGCTTGAAGCTTACGGACGGGCATGCCGCCCGATAACTATGGGTCCAGCCGACGGCAGAAAGGTTCGACCGCAAACGCTAAAATCCATCACGCGGAAGCCTCGGCAAGCCGCTACCGATTGGGCTCTGAACGAACCGGGCCACAGCGGATCGCGGTTGTTGACAAGTCAGCGAGCGCGAAAGCCGCACGTGACGTTTGGCTACTCGAGCTTGTTCATCAGGTAAGCCAGCACGGCCTTGCAGGCTTCTTCGGCCTCAGAGAAGGATTTAAAGGGCGAGCCGCCGACCTTAATGGCGCATCTGTTCTGATAGATCGGGCGCCACGACGCCACGAAACCAGCGCGTCCCTGAAGGCCAGGACCGCTGCGGCTCTCATAGCTGATCACGAACGAAAAGCCGTTTCCGTTCGCGTTCCATATTTCCATGTCCTCGACGCGACTGATGACGCGGGCGAACTGCATGGCCGCTCCACTCATGGGGCGTCTCCCATTCGAGAAGCCCCCATGCCCGAGCGATAAACCAATCCTGAGTCGTGGCGCAGCTGTGGCGCGCAATCGCACTTTCCCCAGGGTGGGGAAGAAGGCGGGCACGTCATGAGGCGCCGGCACCGATCGGTCAGAAAGCGCAACCGCCAGTGACTGGCGTCTCACGTTAGACGGCTGAGGCGATAAAGGGCAGGGGGCGCGGACCTGAGCCCGCGCCCCATCCGGCAAGGTAGCGCAGATCGATGATTCCTCATGGGAACCGCGGGGGCCTGAACAACGTTAAATTTCGGGCAACGAAGGAGGATGGGCATGAGGCTGTCGAGCCACGCGCTGGCGTTACTTTCATTCGGGATAATCACCCAGGCCGATGCGGGCATTGCTCCCGCTCCAATGGCGAGTTCCCAACGCGCCGATTTCATGCAGGTGCAAATGCGATGCACGCCCAATAGCTGCATCGACCAGCGAACCGGCGCCTATACGCAATCGCACTGCGACTATAACGGCTGTAGACCTTTGGGCGGTGTGGTTGGGCGCGTCGGGCCAAATGGGTACGATAGCGCCTATGATCGGTCGTATGGACACGACGGTGGCTATGATCGGTCGTACCGTCGACGGTACTATCGGGACTGAAATCGTCCTCGATGGGCGGTGCAGGCCTCCCGGCACATGACAGCCCGCGGGCCTATCCGCTCAATCCTCGTCGGCAGCGGCGACCGGCCACTCTGTTATGTGGCTTCGGCGCGCCAACCAGCCCACCAGCGCGACGCTGGCCACGACAACCGCGACCGCAATTATGATACAGCTTAGCATATACGGCCTGCCTGTTCCGCCGGCTGGCTCGGCGGTCAGAGTATTCGCCGGAAAACCGGCCTTGTGAATCCTTCAGACGGGTTACCCCGGAGTGGTCGGCAGCCGCGAGGCGCGGCCGCCGAGCCTGCGTGCGCCGATCGGCCGGCACATCAGCCCACGAATTCCGGATTCGCCGGCGGGCTTCCCTGAGTCATGGCGGGGCTATCCGCCGATCAGCCGCCCGGCAATTCATCGTCGAAGGGATCCGGCCGGCCAGGCGCCAACCCGCGCGCAACCTCGTCCACAATCTCAATGATCTGCCGCACGATATCACCGCGGTCGCTACCGGCAGCGCCGTTGAGCAAATAGGCCACCGCGGCGCGTATCTCCGCTTTAGCATCGTCGGCGTCGGCGAAATCCCAATCGTCTTGACCTGACATGATGGCGCTTCCCACACGCTTCCCGGCTGGCGGACGCCGGTAAGCAGAAATTCAAGAAATGCCTGATTTGTTTGGTGAGCGCGGAGGCACTCGAACCCTCGAGCCCATGATTAAAAGTCATTCCAGGTCATTTTTTCGGTTCCTAACCCTAACCATCCTTCGACAGGAAGTTCTCCACCAGTCGATTGAAGGCTCCGGCTCGTTGGAAATAGACCGAGTGCCCGCTGTCGGGCACCTGTTCCACCCGCGCGTTTGGCATGAGCGGGGCAAGCGCACCGGAGAGGAACGGCGGATAGGTAGTGTCTTCACCGCCGGTAATGAACAACGTGGCTATTGAGACGCTGCGCAGCACGTCGGGCGGACGTGTCGCCATGGCAGTCAAGTGCTTACGAAGCTCCTCCCGATCGAAGGCAGCACTTGCGTTGGCGATCATCCTATATAGCAAGTGCAACTCGGGCTGCTCACGCGCCATGCGCTCGCCGGCCGGAGGGGAAATCCCACGACTTGCCATGTCGGCTCGCGCCGTCGCTGCTTTTTTGTTCCAATCGATCAAACGTTCCGGGGCAGGCATCGGTATAGACGGCTTGTGTATTGTCCCACACGTCGATGCGAGCACGAGCGCGCGTACCTTGTGGTCCGGGTGAGCAAGTAGGTACTCGATACTGGTCCATCCGCCCATCGATTGCGCCACCAAGCGCACGTCTGCAAGCTGCAGGTGCTCGATCAGAGCCGCGAGATCGCCGGCGAAGTCCCCCGGATCGGGGACGCCGATCTCGCTACTCGGTGGATAGCCGCGATGAGCGAACGTCACGCAAGTGTAACGGTCGGAGAAGTGTGGGACCTGCTGCCACCATGTCAGGTGATTACTGCCGAGCCCATGGGCGAAGATGATCGGCGGGCCTGATCCTGTGACTTCATAATAGACGCGGCATCCCGGTCGGTCCAGAAAACCGCGCTTTGTGCCTGGCACGGTCGTGCCCTGTGCAAGGACCGGCGTGATTGACGTGAACATGGACGCGGCCAACGCTGTCGCCGATCCAACGAGAACATCCCTGCGATCGATCATGACCCGTCTCCTGAGGCACGCACTATCGTATCGCTTTTGGGGCGCTTTGGCCACGTCATCAGGAATGTCTGGTCCTGGCACGAAACCGACATGCCGCCGCAGTCGTCGCATGTCCGCTGTTGAGGGATCAGCGGACTTGGCTGTGACGCGGCTCGAAGTCTGAAAATGACCCTGGCCGTGTGAAACGCGAAAGAGCGCTCGCGCGACAAAACGTTTTTCTCTGCGATCAGCATGAGATGGGTCAGCGTAGTATTCGCGCGCCAACACGCGTCTTCGAAGAATCTTGTTCTCTTCATTTTGCTCGGCGGCGCGTTTTTACACGGCTACGACCCAAAGCGGACGCATAGCCCCTTCCAGTTTGGAGGCTTGAACCGCTTCAGTCGATAATGCGACTTACAGACGGAGGGCCGGGCGTGCCGCCGGTGGTAAAGATGCGAGCGGAAGTCTTCGGTTTGCTTTTGAGTGCGGTCCTCTTGGCGGGACCTGCGTCGGCCTACGATCCTTACGATCCAGCAAACTGCAACGGTGGTGTCGGGTGGGACGACAAGCGCGCGCTGGTCGTGTCCAAGGTAACGGCCAAGCCGCGCGTCAATTTCCTCAAGAGCCCGTACGATGACGACTTCAAGGCCGAAAACTGCCCCGCAGCGGCCCAGGCTTGTAGGAAGAAGTCCTATTTAGTGACCGGCGACCTCGTGCTCACCGGTCGCCCCCGGGGGGAGTTCACTTGCGTCTCGTACCATTCGCCAGTGTCGGATAAGCGGATCTGGGCCACAGGCTGGCTACCCAGCGCGGCGCTGACGCCGGTCGCGCCAATGCAATCACCAAAGTCAACGGACTGGGTCGGCACCTGGCGCCAAGGTCAACGCTATGTGGGCGGCGGCCTTGTCGAGATCAAACTGAACGGCGGCGGGAAGTTGCACGTCGACGCCGGGATACTTGTTCCCACCGCGCGCGATTTCAATAACGGCGACTTCCAAGGCGACGCCACCCCGAAAGGCGACACCCTCTCGTTCGCCGACAAGTACGACGACGGATGCCGGGTACGGATGCAGCGCATCGGCCCGTGGCTCCTCATCGAGGACAACGGCGTGTGTGGCGGCACCGGGGTGACGTTTACCGGGCTCTATCGTCGTACGAAATAGCCCAGATCTAGACGCTCGGCATCGAGACTACGCCAATAATCCGTCAGGATTTTGGTGAAAGCCGCTTAACCCTTAGCCACACCGGCTATTCTTGGCCGGACCCCAAATCGGAATTTAATGGAGTCGGCGGATTGCGCACCTACCTCAGCCTCACGTACGACACGGAGGCGCTGAGTGTAAGCGCAAGGCAGAATGAACCAAGTTCCGCAGTTGGCCAGCGCAATGTTCGCGATAACATTCGCCGCCGTGATGTTGGTGGCTGGGCAGTTGTACATTGAAAACAACTCAGAGAGGGTTACGGCCGCGCCATCCGCACGATCCGCGTCGGTGCCGTGGGATCCGCGTACCTACTTCAATGAAAGGCCCGCCGACGTGAACCGGCGGGCTCTCCGCGTTCCGGCGTTCTGAAATGTGCGCTCACGCATAGATCTCGCTCGCGCTGTGTCAGTCGGGGACAAAACGCGAGCGAGCACCTCATTGAATCCGCAGCGTGTTCATGTTCCCTTTTTGGGAAACGCGGAAACGGCAACGGATCATCGACGAAGCGTGAACGACTAATGGCTGCGCGATGAATGGTGAGCCCTGATACGGGAGCGAGATGTGCCTGGCGGGCGCGAAAGTTGCCTACCAGTGAGCTCGCTGAGCGGCTTCGCAAGCGGTACGATTTGGCTTGGGACGAGTGAAGCGACCACGCGATTGATTTTTGTGGCAAGAACACGGCGTTAACTTTTTCTTAACCATAAAGATTGAGCCTTAGATCGCTCTGATTCGGGCAACGACCAGACGCGGGCTTTTTGCGTTCATCCTTAGGGCGACGGGCGGTGCTCGTGGGGGCTCGATGGAGTAACGGCATGTCTAGACGTGCGGTCCAAGCCGACGATAATTTGCTTTCAGCATTCGCTTTGATGGTTGGTGGCGCGTTGGGTGTAGGCCTTCCGATGGCGCTAGTGATTATTTGGGTTTGCTCTTGACTTTCCCGGGAGCCATTAAGGCCGGGCGGGCGGATGTACCTCGCACGGCACGGGCCTCGGAGCGATCCGGGGCCTTACTTTTTGGCGGGCGTTCCCGATTTCGTGCTTAAACTTCTCCGTGACCGCGTCGACCTAAGCGGGATGTCCGCCTTTATGCGGATAACGGACACAAGTCGGACATCGCGCGATGTCCGCTTCGCGACGCTGCTCGGGCGCCCCGCCGCCTGTTCTTTGGACGGCTTACGTGCGCAACCTCATGATACGGTGTCTGCGTTTACGGGCAGCGTGAACTGAAACGTGGCACCGTTGGGTAGGTTTGCCGTGGCCCACAGCCGGCCACCGTGGGCTTCCATGATCGAACGGCAGATCGAGAGTCCCATCCCCATGCCGCTGGATTTGGTGGTGAAGAAGGCGTTGAAAAGCCGGTCGGCATTCTCGGCGGAGATGCCGACGCCGCAATCCGTCACACTGACCAGCACTTGTTGTGTCTCATCCAGCCGCGATCGGATTACCAGTCCGCGCGGCCGATCCGTGACCGATTGCATCGCTTCGATGCCATTCATCACCAGGTTGATGATCACCTGCTGCAATTGGACCCGATCGCCGAGGATCGTGGGTAGAGCGGGTGCGAACTCCGTTCGAAACGACACCTGGTGGCTGATTAACTCACCCCGTACCAGCGCGAAGACCTCCCTGACGACCTCATTGACGTCGAGCGGCACCTTCTCAATGTCGGTCTTTTTCGCGAGCGCACGGACGCGCCGGATCACCTCACTCGCCCGATTGCCATCGTCTATGACCCATTCCACCGAGCGGCGCGCTCCGTCCATGTCGGGAGTTTCGCGGTTGAGCCAGCGCAGACAGGCCTCGGCGTTGGCGACGACGGCAGCGAGCGGTTGGTTCACTTCATGGGCGATGGAGGCCGTCAGTTCGCCCAGTGTCGTCACGCGCGTTACGTGTGCTAGTTCCGCCTGCGCCTTGCGCAATGCCTGTTCGGCGTGATCTGCGCGGATCGACGCAGTAATGTTGGTGCCGCTGCCCCGATAGCCGAGAAAATTGCCGCTTGTGTCATAAAATGGCTTGCCGCTCGTTTGGATGTACACCGGAGATCCAGTCCCGACGGTGTACACGAAATTGCGAAATGGCCGATGCGCGTCGAGCATCGCCCGATGCAGTCGCCATTTTTCGGGTTCCGATTCCACATCGGTTGCAACCTCCCAGCGAGCCACGCCAATTACGCGTGAGGGTGGGATGCCAACATCATAGAGGTCCGATAGGCGGGTGATCAGGTGGTCAGGTCCGGTCTCCCAGAGCCAGTCGGAGGCGGTTTCGGCGTAATCCCGAAAGCGCTGCTCACTCTCGCGAAGGGCTTCCTCAGTCCGCTTGCGGTCCTCGATGTCGGTAGACGATCCGTACCATTTGACAATATTGCCCGACTCATCGCGCAACGGCACGGCTTGGAACAAGAACCAGCGATATTCACCATCGAAGCGCCGAAGCCTGGCTTCAAGCCCGCCTGGCATGCCCGATTCCCATATTGCGGCCCACTTCACCAACATGCCCTTCTTGTCG
>Ga0210405_10000666_pt1 | contig 43761 bp, 39 predicted proteins | sample IncBWH11MmetaG_FD_155492 | JGI IMG/M metagenome (GOLD analysis project Ga0210405, IMG submission 155492) | Forest soil microbial communities from Barre Woods Harvard Forest LTER site, Petersham, Massachusetts, United States - Inc-BW-H-11-M | ecosystem: Environmental > Terrestrial > Soil >... | reverse complement strand
CGGCTTATCGGCATTTTGATCCGAAGTGGCGCGCCCGCATTACGGACGAAAAGTACAAGGCTACCCACCAGGGAGCACTCGCCAAAACTCGCAATTAGCGAGTAAGTGCCTCAGGCACGAAACCAGCATAAATACTGCACGAAAACGACTCGCCTACTCGCCAAAAGTATGTTCTTGCTGATTTCCTATAAATTCCGATCTAAAAACAAAATCAGATGTTGGCGGCAGTCGTTATTCAGGACTGGAGCATGCAAATGGATCAGAACCAAATTCGCGCTCAGATACAGCATGTACGTAAGACGATCAAATGGTCGCAATACGATCTAGCTAAAGCTTCGGGCATTGGGCGGACCCGGCTTTCACTTTTTGAAAACCGGCACATCGACCTTCGACCGGAAGAAGTGAATGCTCTGCAGGCCGCGCTCCGTGACGCAACGTCACACCTCGTTTCGGAGTTTCAACACGTGCTGTCAGAAGAGCTGGCTGTGGTGGTGTAAAGCCAACCACTCATCGCTGAGGACGAAACAGCCTTGGCTACTACAGGAGAGCACTGCTTTGGGACATCACTCAAATAGAGCAAGGCTGTACGGCATCAACGGCAACTTTCTGACTGCCATGCCGATTACGGAAGCGGAACTATTGGTTGATCGAGGTGGTGCCAAGAGAATCAGCCGGCCCGGAGAATGCCCGTTGAGAATACGGCTCTTGGTCGCAAGAACGTGGCAGCCTAAACCGCTGACGCCCACCTCGGGCTGTACTGCTCCGGCCTGTATCACGCATCGGGAATCAGAAATCAACGCACTGAGCGCGGTTAGTTTAGGTCTCGGGGAACAGCGAAGCGTCGTTAGGCGGGCGCAAATCAAAGTACGAAGTGGGCACCCAGAACAATCCAGCGTTCGGTTGATCCCAAAGAAGGGAGCGGACGCTGATGGCCGATGATGCCCGTATTTCGACCGCACTACCGCGGCACCCAAAGACCGTAAAGCTTCAGCGCCGGCTCGGGGCTCCGGGATGTTGGTCACTGGTCTGTCTGTTTCTCTGGGTTGCCGAGAATCGCCCAGAAGGAAATCTGGAAGGTATGAGCAATGAGGACGTCGAAATCGCAGCGAACTGGCCTGGCGACGTCGGATCGTTTGTGCTCGCTCTTGCCGAGGTGAGATTTCTAGATGGAAGAGACGGCGCCTACAAGATCCACGATTGGGCCGAGCACAATCCCTGGGCTGCAAGTCGCCCATGCCGCATCGAGAAAGCCAGGGCTGCGGCTACTGCTCGCTGGGGAAGCAAGCGAGTTGCAACCAGACCGAATGCAACAAGCATACAAAGTGCATGCGAGCTGCATGAAACCGCAATGCCCTCCTCTCCTCTCCTCTCCTCACCACCTGACACCACGATAAACCCTTCGTCCGAACAGAACAGCCGTTCGGACCAGGGAGAAGCTTCAACTTCAAAGAAAACAGCCAAACCGCCATCCCAGGAAGCTTGTAGGCTTGCCGCTCTCCTGAAGTCGGAAATCCTCCGCAACAAGCCTGATTACCGGATCACGCCACTTCAACTTTGCAAGTGGGAACTCACTGCCGATCGAATGCTACTGATTGATGGACGTACACCACGGCAAGTCGCGGACCTGATTCGTTGGGTCCAGCACGACGAGTTCTGGATGGCCAATGTTCTATCCATGGACACTTTGCGCGAGAAGTTCGATCAGTTAGAGCTTAAATGCGATCGCTTGAACGGTAATGGTCACATCCCACGAAAGGCGCCGGCCATGGTCGGCAGTGCAGTAGAGAACACTTTGGCGTTGCTGAAAGGCGGTGCCGAATGATCGCGGCGCACACACTCGAAATCGACCTCAGCCGCGGCCTGCCGGCCAACGTTGAGGCCGAGCGCTCGATATTGGGCGCGATCTTGTTGGACAATCTGGCCTACAGTGAAGCCGCCGAGCACTTAGAGCCGGAGGACTTCTCACTCGATTCCCACCGCCGCATCTTTACTCGCATGGTCGACTTGGCCGAATCTTCGAGGCCGATCGACATGATTACGCTGGTCGAAGAACTGGATCACCGTAAGGAACTGGAGGCGATTGGCGACGTTGGGTACATCTCCGGACTGGTGGACGGCGTCCCCAACCGGCCGTCAATAGCTCACTACGTCCTCATCGTCAGAGAGAAGGCGCAATTGCGTGGGCTAATCGCTGCCGCTCAGGTAGCCATCGCCCGCGCTTTGGATGGTGAGCAGCCCGTCGAAATCGCCGGGGACTCCTCCAGACCGTTCTCGACGTAGAAGCCCAAGCACAGGCGAATCACGCCTTAACCGCACGTGACTTTATGCCCGAGGTGCTGCGCGAGTTGGAGCTGCAGGCACAAAGCGGCGGCCTGGTAGGATTACCGACCGGGCTGGGTCCTCTCGACATGGTGACCGGGGGATTGCGGAAGGGCGAACTGACCGTGATCGGTGCATTGCCAGGTGCAGGCAAGACTGCGCTGGCCGGTCAAATCGTGGTGGCGAATGCGGAGGCGGGAAATGCGGTCGGTGTGTTCTCGCTAGAAATGAGCCGGTGGGACCTCGGCAAGTGGTTCTTGTCCGCCGTGACTGCCGTCAGTGCGAGCAAGATTCGGCATCCCGGACACATCAAGAAAGACGAATGGTCAGCACTGGCCACAGGCGCCGCTGAAATCGCTGAGTGGCCAGTCTGGTTCGATGATAGTGGGACGATCAGCGTCCCAGAACTACTCGCACGGGCCCGGCTGTTCATCACCCGCATGAAAACGAAATTGGTTGTCGTGGATTACCTCCAACTGGTGAGGGTGGAAGCCCGCGACATACGTGAGCGTGTAGGCAAGGTTGCTGATGCTTTGCGCCAGTTGGCAAAAGCCGAGCGCGTCCCGGTTGTGCTGCTGTCGCAATTGCGGCGCCCGCAAAACGTGAACGATCCCCCAACGATTATTGACCTCAAAGAGTCAGGTGACATTGAAGCGCACGCGCACCTGGTGCTGTTGCTCCACGCTCCAACTGCACCTGACGGGAAGCCGACCGGGGAAGACACGATCATCGTGGCCAAGAATCGCAATGGCGCTAAAGGCCCGGTACCGGTCGTGTTTAGCCCCCACAAGCTTCGCTTTGATCCACGGACGGGAACAGGAGCACCAGCCGATTAGGGGAGACGGGGGACGATGAATAGCGCGATCATTCTCGAGTCGAAAACTTTGACGTTCTACGAGCAATGTCGGAGCCGCGGAGAAGTTGCTTGAAGTTCGGGTGGTCGGTAAGCAGCGGAATGTAGCCGCCAAAATTATATGATTTCGCAACACCAACAACACGAATGGCTGGACCTGAAGGCACTGCAGGGATACGCTTGTGTGTCGGAACGGACGGTGCGCGAGTGGATCCATCGGGTGGTCGACGCCCTCCCGGCGGTGCGCGTGGGGTGCAAGATCCTGGTTCGCCGCAGCGAGTTCGACCGTTGGCTCGAAGCTCACCAGGTAAAGCATATTGACGTAGGTTGTATTGTGGATGAATTGGTCCCGGGCGTAAAGGGGATGGAGTGATGGGTGTTAAGGTTCGCAAGAAAGGCGCCAAGTGGTACGTGCTAGTGGACTACCACGGGCGTCGCAAGTCGAAATGCGTCGGAAGCCGAGAGGCGGCTGAGCAGGTTAGGCGTCAAGTTGAGGCGAAGCTTGCGCTCGGCGACCTCAGCGTTCTTAATAGCGCAGATGACAAAAAGCCAAACTTCAACACCTATGCGGATGGATGGCTAAAGGACTACGCCCGGATCGAGTGTAAGACTTCAACCGCCGACGGGTATGAAGGTGTTCTCGACCAGTATCTACGGCCGAGATTCGGCAAGAAGCTACTCAATGAAATCAAACGCGATGACGTCAAGGCGTTGATCAATGACCTGATCGGCAATGAGCTTTCGCGAAACACCATCCGCAACGCACTGTGCGTCATCCGCGGCCTCTTCAATTACGCCATCGAGGAAGGACTCATCGAATCTAATCCGGCCGCCCGTTTGGGACGTTTCACGCGCTCAGCGAAGACGGCCGAGGCAAAGGGCGTCGCGCTCACGACGAAGGAAGTTCAGCAGTTCCTGAAGGCTGCTGAGGAGATTTGTCCTGAGTACCATCCCCTGCTGTTGACGGCGGTACGTGCCGGGCTGCGCCGCGGAGAACTTGTGGCGCTTCAGTGGGGCGACATCCAACTCGGTGGAGATGACAATGATTCCGAACGCTTCATCCTGGTGCAGCACAACTACGTGCGACGTGAGCACACGACGACCAAAAGCAAAAAGTCGAGACGGGTGGATCTGTCCCGTGAACTCCGAAGGGTACTCGTCGAGCGTCGTGACAAGCGTCTCTTACAGGCTTACCTGAAGGGCAAGAACGATGCTAGTGACGAACTCGTTTTTCCCACGCCCGAGGGGACGATTCTCGACCCTGATAATCTCTACCATCGCGTATTCCTCCCTGTGCTGGCCAAGGCAGGCATTCGCAGGATTCGTCTTCACGATCTCCGTCATACCTTCGGATCCTTACTCCTCCAAAACGGGGCGTCGATTGTCTACGTCAAAGAACAGATGGGACACAGCTCTATCCAAGTCACAGTCGACACTTACGGGCACCTGATTCCGGGGGCCAATGTGTGCTTTGTAGACCGGCTTGACGAAGCCTCGGCAGAGCTGGAGGAAACAACTCTGCAACAATCCGCAACTCCCGCGCAACAAGGCGAAATGCCGGTTCCGCCGGATCTCCTACAAGTTGTTGATGAGATTGGTGGCGGCGCGTGGACTCGAACCACGGACCTACGGATTATGAGAACACGGCCGGAATTTGTCGCGTTATGAAAATTTTCTACTCTATTTGATTCTTGAAGGACTTACAAGCTCGTTGGTGTTGTCCATGGTGTACTCAATTTGACTGGTTCTGATCCTTCCATCATTACAATTTCATTACAAGCTCAGGTCCGGGCGAATCTGGCGTGATCTCGTAAATCCCATGATATGCGTTGGGCTGTGCCAAACTCGAACGGAGGTTCCGGCATGAGCACCGCAGGCAGAACATTGTCCAAGCTCTGCTGCATGCGATCCCTACCCGTGGCGGGCCCTGACGCTCAGGGCCCCAGCCATTCTTTTCTCTGATTAGCAACAGTTGATCTCAGACGAGAATGGAGTATCATCTATGCTGTTCTCGAAAGGTTTTCTCCCCGCAGAAATATCCGCTATCCGACACCGCAGGAGGAGACTGATGGCCACAAGGCGAAACTTCATACAGGTCATTTCCGCTGCAGGAGCGGCGCTGTTTATTCGTGGCCCAGTCCCCGCATCTGCCGAAGAAGAAGTTGAAGTCAAAAAGCTACCCGTGATGCCCATTCGGGATGGGGTCGTCTTCCCTTACATGATGACTCCCTTCGTCGTGGGCCGGGAATCCAGCCTCCGCGCCCTGGAAGAGGCCCTAGCGGCCGACAAGAAGATCTTTCTGGCGACCCAGCATGACGCCGGGGTCGACGAACCCAGGCCCAATGAGATCTACCAAGTGGGCACGGTGGTCAACATCGTTCAGAGCCTGAAGCTCCCCGACGGCAATATTAAAGTTCGTGTCGAAGGCATCGAGCGGGGCAAGATTTTGCAGATCAGTGAAACCGAAGGTTTCTTGCAGGCCACCATCCGGCTCCCCCGCTACGGTACGGAGACCAACTCACAGATCGAGAGTGACATGCAGCGGGTGACCTCCCTGTTTGAGCAGTACGTCAAGCTCTGTCAGTCGCTGAATTACGAAACTATGATCGCGGACGTCCGCATGGAAGATCCGGCCAAGCTAACCGACACGATTGCGGCCAATCTGCAGCTCTCGATCGAACAAAAACAGGGGTTACTTGAGATTTTCGATCCTGCGGAACGTTTGAGCCGGATCGGGGACGTGTTGGACATTGAGATCGAAAAACTGCAGACTGCAATGATCGAGGGGCGCGGTATGTCGCGTAGCACCCGCCAGAATCATTCACCGTACAAATACCAGCGAGAGTGGCTTGAAATTGTGATGAAGTCCGTGGAGTTGCATCGCGCCAAACTGCCAGATTTGCAGATACCGCGAGACGGCCAGGTCAGCATACTAATGGTTCACGATCCGCGTGGAGGATACTGCACGTTGCCGGGCGATGAGGTCGTACTGCGGGAGTTGGCTCAATGGATCAGGAGCAATCGGCCCGACTGGAAAACCGGCCTCGGCCACGCCAACGCAAGTTCTTATCAAGGCCTTTTCAAGGTTTCCCCGCCAGAACTAGAATGGATTCCAATGTATTACCTAGCAAGCCTTCGCTAGCCGCCTAGTTCACGATATCGGGGAGTCTACACGCTAATGGTTCGTCGCTCTCAGGGCGCAGAACTTTCGGTTAGCTGTAAGTGAAAGTCTAAAGTTTGCAATTGGCAGCTGATCTACAAAAGGAGCGGTTTGGCTTGTTTTTCGCCGACCAGTTGCAATGTTTCGAAAAGGGCTCATAAACTACCACCTCCAATAGGGAGGTGGGCATGAAGGCAAAATGTGTTGCTGGTGTTTACTTGAGGTGCTCAACCAGGTCGCAAGAAACGCAAATGCAGGAGGTAGAACTTACCGAATACGTTTCACGGCGAGGATGGGAATACAAAATCTACCGAGATACGGGCCAGAGCGGCGCAAAAGAGAGCAGACCCCCGCTTGATTCTCTGCTTTCAGATGTGCGCAAGCGCAGGGTGGATGTTTTGGTGGTCTGGGCGCTGGACAGACTCGCACGATCTCTAAAGCAATTGCTGAGTATCGCGGAGGAATGCAGATCCCTTGGCGTGGACTTGGTCGCGCTAAAGCAGAACGTGGACACAACCTTGCCGGCGGGACGACTGACGTTTCAGGTGTTGGGCGCAGTGGCAAAGTTTGAGCGGGAGATGCTCAGAACACGCGTAAAGGCGGGACTCGAAATGGCTCGCCGCAACGGAAAGAGACTTGGGCGTCCTGCATTGCGCCGTTTTGATTCGGAGGAAGTTTCTGAAATTAGGCGGCTCCGCAAAGCCGGAACAAGTGTTCGCAGCTTGGCAATTCGCTACGGAACAACGCAGTACATCATCAGCAAGATGAGTGAAGCACGTGCCTGAAAAGCACGCGCTCCAAAAAACAAATCATTCTTTGAGGCCCAAAATGTCGAGCTCAGACCCTCATTTTTCGCGCCCTGGGGACGGCGCTTGGGAACCAGGTTTTTTGGAGGGTGGCAAAATGCACACCTTTCATAACGTCGACAACCTCGCCGCAGGAACCCAATGTCTTTTGAATCCGAGGGGTGTGGAGTCTGACAAATGGGCACCCTCTTCAAAAAGAAAGGAAGCAAACGTTGGCAGATGGGGGTGAGTGTACGCGAAAGCGATTGACGAGCACAGGCGTGACGCGATACGCAAGCTGGAATCTCTCAGGCCAAAACTCCAGCCTTCAGTCACCTCCTCGACATCTACGGCTCAGCCAAATTGAGTGGTTACGAGTCTATCAATTCAAAATCGTGGATCAGAAAATCTTTCACCTAGTGAGCAGAGGATTGCAGTACATGGGTTTTCAAGTTCACTAGCCAGTTCTGAACCGTTATGAAAATTCTCTACTCTACATGATTTGTCAACCGCTTACCAACAACTTGATTCGCTCCGTTTTGATCTAATCTGCTTGGTTATGAACATAGAACTACTACAGTTTTACTACAGATCAATTCCCGAACGATCGGGGTCTGCTTCCCAGCGCGTTTGCAACGCGCCCGCCCCCCTCCGCTGACCTTCTAACCTCGCGGCAGAAGGCGTGGACCCATCCTCTGATTTGCGCCTATTATGGTTACGAATTTTGGAGGCGTTATGCGTCTGCTGAGACAAGCTGTCGTCGTGCTGGTGTTCTGCGGATGGTTTGCCGGCGGTGTTGCCGCCCAGGAAAAGTTCACGACTCCGCTGATTCCTCGCGAAGTTCTGTTCGGTAACCCGGAGCGCGCCGATCCCCAGATTTCGCCGGATGGCTCGCAAATCGGGTATCTCGCACCCGTCGACGGTGTGCTGAACGTGTGGATTCGCACCCTGGGGAAGACTGATGACCGGGCGGTCACGAGCGACAAACACCGGGGCATTCGAAATTTTCTATGGCAATACGACAATAAGCACATTCTCTACGTTCAGGACGTTGGTGGGGATGAGAACTGGCGGCTCTATCAGAGCGATATTGCTTCCAAACAGACGAAGGATCTAACGCCTTTCGAGAAGGTTCGCGTGGATATAGTCGCCTACGAGTGGAGTTCGCCCGACACCATTCTGGTGCAGATGAACCAGCGCGATCCAAAACTTTTCGATGTACATCGAATTGATCTGAACACGGGAAAAGTTGAACTCGATACCGAAAACCCGGGAGACGTTCAAAGTTGGCAAGCCGACAACGCGCTGCGCATTCGCGCGGCCCAAGCGCAGACTGATGATGGTGGAACGATTGTTCGCGTCCGCGATGACAGCAAAGCACCGTGGCGCGAATTGATAAAGTGGGGCCCTGACGAGACCTTCGGCGGGGTTAACGGGTTTTCCCCAGACAACAAAGCCCTCTGGGTCACGACGAGTCTCGACGTGAACGCTGCTCGCTTGCTGGAGATTGATATCGCCAGCGGCAAACGGAAAGTGATTACTGAAGATCCGCAGTTCGACGTCAACAGCACCATTAACAACCCCAAGACGAACGCACTGGAAGCCGTCAGCTACACCAAGCAACGTACGGAATATGTGTTCATTGATAGCAAGGTAAAAGCCGATTTCGAGGTTCTCCAAAAGGTTCGCAGAGGCGACATCGCCTCGGTGTCACAGAGTCTTGATGATAACCAGTGGATTGTCGGCTTCGTTAGCGACGACGCACCCGAGTATTGGTATCTGTATAACCGGGCGAAGCAGCAAGCGACGCTGCTGTTCAGCAACCGGCCGCAATTGGAGAAGTACACGCTCTCGGCGATGAACCCCATCGAGTTCACTGCCCGCGATGGGATGAAGCTGTACGGTTATTTGACTACGCCAGCGGGAATGGAACCCAAGAACCTGCCCATGGTGGAGTTTGTACATGGTGGACCATGGGGGCGTGACGAATGGGGCTTCAACCGTTACGCGCAGTGGCTGTCCAACCGCGGATACGCGGTTTTGCAGATTAATTTCCGCGGATCGGCGGGTTACGGCAAGCAGTACATGAATGCTGGAGATCGCCAGTGGGCGGGCACAATGCATACCGATTTGCTCGATGGCAAAGACTGGGTTGCTAGACAAGGCATCGCCGATCCGGCAAAGGTCTGTATTATGGGGGGCAGCTATGGAGGCTATGCGACTCTCGCTGGAGTAACTTTTTCGCCGGATGCATTTGCCTGCGGAGTTGACATTGTGGGACCATCAAATCTGAACACTCTGCTAAAGACCATCCCACCTTACTGGTCGACGCTGTTGGCCACTTTTCACAAGCGCATGGGCGACTCGGAAGCGGTGCTCAAGGAGGAGTCGCCATTGTTCAAGGCGGACCAGATAAAGGTTCCCCTGTTGATTGGCCAGGGCGCCAACGATCCGCGCGTCAACAAAGCGGAGAGTGATCAGATCGTGGCGGCTATGCGCAAGAACAACAAACCCGTCCAGTATTACGTCTTCCCCGATGAAGGACACGGTTTTGCGCGACCGACCAACAACATGGCCTTCAACGCTGTCTCAGAAGAATTCCTGGCGAAATACTTGGGCGGAAGATTCGAGCCTGCCACGGCGGACGAAAGCAAGTTGCTAGCGAGCATTAAACAGTAGCGGCTCGACCATTCTTGGAACGCATAATTAGTTAAGAGTGGCGAGAACGCACCGATCCAATAGGACTTTGCTAGTGCGCTAGCCTTGAAGACCTACGGATTATGAGAACCCAGCCGGAATTTGTCACGTTATGAAAATTTTCTACTTTACTTGATTCTTCGAGTGCCTTACCAGCTCGGGTAGTTTTGTCCATAGTGTATTCGATTTGACGGTTCTGATCCGTTCATCATTACAATTTCATTACAGTGCCGATAACTGTCCTCATGCTTTGAAGTCCTGAGGTCGTTGCCGTCAATAAGTCTTGCGTTATTAGCCTTTGCTAGTTCCCGAGCCGATCTAGTAAAAGCGCTATTCGTAATTACCCACCTCTCATCTGCATTGTAAAATTTGAGTGCTCCGACGGATTTCCTGTGCAGCGCAGTTTCCCACAGCCCCTGCGTATCCCTTTCCTTGAATGGCTACAGTTCTCCCGTTTTTCTTCGCAATTAGATCGGCTCCTTGATCTCCCCGACGCAGGGGTACCAGCTACAACTCTTTCAAACCCGGCATTCCTTAGCAGCCGTGCCACCTAATGACGGACTCGGTGACAACTTTGCGTCCGCATTTGAAGGGCCGCTAAAAAAGGCGGCGCTAGTTGATATTTCGGGTGAGATCTCAAAGCTGCCGAGGGAAGGGGCGGAGGCTGACCCAGTCACCTCCCACCCCTGGCATGAAAATAAGCACGGCGCCGAACCTAATCGCGGGGAGCCGCCGGTTGGCCGAGAATGTGATACCGCTGCACAAATCGGTTGCGTAGTTGATTAACTGGGCTGACAGGCGATAAGCTGCGTGGTTTCATCCTTGCCGGGAATAGAGCCGCGCTATTCTGTCTGGCGGCAATTCTACCCTCGCAATCGGAGCGACAGTCGCCGTTGGGAATTAGGACGTAAGCGTGGCCACACAAGGCATCGCTTACAACGCAGCCCGGCGGACTTCCATCCCCGGCAATCTCACCATGATCGTTGATTGCAATTGTCTCTACCAATTCCAGACCAGAGTTGGGGGGAATCAGGGTGTTTAAGTCAACCATCGAGCCGTTTTCCCACAGGAATGAGCGCTGAGAGCTAAAGTCGCATGCAACAGAATAGCCGACCACCTGATCTCCGGAATTCAGTGCAACCGCCTCACTGAAGCAATCACCATTCAAGGTGCCGAGGTCAGTGGCTACACCATTCTTCCAGAGATACGCATCGAAGGGGCGATTTGGAAAAGCGGCAGCGCCTACAATCTCACCGCTCTCATTAATTTGGTTGGCCGTGATGGGGCTCCCTCCAGTTGTGGTTGTGAACAGATCCACGAGTTTTCCGTGGCGCCAAAGAAAGGGGTGAGACGTTTGGTCCCCTGCCAAGTTCGATGTTCCGACTACGTCACCGCGGTTATTGAGCACAAACGCCGAGCCGAATGTGCCCCCCAGGGTTCCGAGGTCAATCATTGTGCCTTTATCCCAAAGAAACGGATCAAGTGTGGGAAGGCCGGTGGTAGCATTTGGAATCGAATTCGTATAGGAAACTCCAACCACTTGGCCCTGCTCGTTCACAAAGCCACCCGCGGCATCGGGGCCGCCTAAAGTGCCCAAATCCTGCTTCTGCCCGTTCTGCCAGAGAAACGCCCGGGTTTGCGTTCCGGTAGTAAGGCCCCCAAGCTGGTAGTAAAGAGAGAAAGGATCGGGAATCGTGTTCGTGGCTGATCCAGCTACCTGCCCGCGATTGTTGATATTACCCAATACGCTTTGATTCCCTCCAAACGTCCCGAGATCTATGATCTCGCCATTCTCCCAAACCAGAGCACGTACCTGTCGGAAGCCGACCAGCGGATCGACTAAGCCGTTTTCTCCATAACCGGCGATCTCCCCGTTCGCATTAATAGAGGTTGCGACACTGCAGTTGTCCGGTCCAGGGAGCGTACCCAGGTCGGTCACTGCGCCGCCTTGCCACTTGAACGCGTGGAAGACAAAGGGGAGGATGCCGTCGAGGCCTTCACAGATGGAAGTGTTGCTGTCTCCGGGACTCGGAATCGACGTCGCGGCTGCACCCACTGTCGTCCCCCGGCTGTTTATTTGGTTGGGCGCTCCCAATGAGAATTGGTTGTTAATGTAACTGGCGGGACCACCGAACGTACCGATGTCAACAAGCGTGTATTGGTGATGCCGCGTGGGCCTGTTTTGCTGCGCGGCCAACGAAGTTGGGATGGACAGCGCGACGAATAACGTAATTGCACTGATAAAGGTCACTCGTGCGGATTTCATTTTTCCTCCTAGCAGGTCGTGCGGTTTTTGTGCAGCGTCGGGGGCTCCAAAGCTGCGCCGCCAAAGCCGACGTACCGATTGCATTTCGGAAGCAGACGCTAGTCGTGTGGCGCGGGTCGCTGATTTAGAATGCGATACCTTTCCTCAAACGGGTTCCGCAAGGGATTGAACATTCCCGGATGCGAGTCTGTGGTGAGCCAATTCGGATCCGGATAGAACGGCGCGGAGCGTCCCGGTTGAGTACCCGGCACCTGGAGCTGAGAGTCGTCGCACTTGCCAATGCCACACGGTACGAGCAGCACCACATGGCCCAAGTCCGCGTCATCATTTGGAATGAAGCCGAGCGGCGCGGCTTTGGCCAGGATCTCCCCGCGGTCGTTGATATTGAACGCATTCGTCAATTGATACCCGGTACCTGGTTGGATCAAGGTATTCAAATCCACCATCGGACCGCCCTTTTCCCACAAGAAGGCGTGCAGGAAATTGTGGCAATCTGACGAGCCACCCACGACCTGGCCGCTGGCATTCAGGCCGCGTCCGCGGCTGCAAGGATCGCCTGGAACGGTGCCGAGATCGTACATGACGCCGTGCCGCCAGAACACCGCGTCGTGCAGCTGTCCGCCCGCGAAATCGGCGGAGCCCACAATGTCCCCAGCTTCGTTGAGCCAGATGGCTTCGGCCGCATCGCCGCCCAGTGTGCCCAGGTCAGTCATCACTCCGTCGCTCCAGACAAAAGCATGGCAGCCTTGACCCCCTCCCTCGCCGACGCAGGCTCCTGGATTTCCGGCCGTGCTGGAGTGGCCGATGATCTGGCCACGTTTATTGGCACATTGGGCAAAACCATATGCGCCTCCCAGTGTCCCGAGGTCGGTCATGCTCCCACGGGTCCATACGAACGGGTCAACAGTAGGCAGACCAGTCGCTGGGTTGATAGCTGTGCTTATGCTCGATCCGCCCACCACAACGCCTGTCGGCTGGCCGCCGCAACTGGCGCCAGGGAAAGTGTCGGCGCCGCCGAGTGTGCCAATGTCCGATTCCTGTCCGTTTCGCCAGATAAAGGTGTGGGTCGGGAAGCCGAAGAAGCCGAGGGGATCCGGCGCGGTGCTGGTAGTAGAGAATCCAACCACCTCACCGGCATCGTCGACGTAGACGCCCAAGCTTTCCGTGCCCGTTCCGAGGGTTCCGAGGTTGATTATTTGGCCTTGCTTCCACAGGACACCGCGAAATTCCGGAAAGCCGAGAACGGGGTCAATCTGATCGCTTTGTGACTGACCGGTGATCCATCCTCGCGCGTTGATCGAGCCAGCTGCGCTGTTGTTATCCACTGGGAGGGCTCCTAGGTCGGTCATGACCCCTTCTGTCCATTGAAAAGCATGGCCCTGATAGCAATCGGGGCTGTAACAGAAATATGCTTGGTTTGGGTCGGGCAGCGAAGTGTCTGCGTATGAGGCGACAACACCGGCATTGTTGAGCAGGCTGAAACCGTCGCCGTTCACCGAGCCATAGCTGTGGGGCCCGCCCAGCGTGCCCAAGTCAATGAGTTGGTATTGCGGGTGGCGATTGTTCTGCCCTTGTTGATGTTGCTGAGCGGCGACGCCGGCTGGAATCGCCAGCGCGGCACACACTGTGACAGCCGCGATAGGTATCGAGATTCTGGATTTCATAACGGCTCTCCTTTTTTTTCCTTTTAGCCTCTAGTTACGCGGGGCGAGCGCGGGAAAGTGCGACCGAAGATTGCGTCGCCATGGCGCGACAAGCGCCGTTATCCCAGGTACCTTCTGTGTTGCCGCGGGGGCGGAAGGCGCGGGGCTCACGTTGACTAAGCTATAATCGCAGCCCTCGGTGTTGCGATGGTTTTCGTCACACGGGATCAGCAGGAAAACGTGGGCATCGCCGTTTGCGAGCACCCCAATGCCTGTAATCTCCCCGCGGTCATTTATTCCTGTTGCTCCCCCCAGCGTCATGTCCGCGCCGCTGACCAAGTCGTTTAAGTCGACCATCGGCCCAGCGTTCTCCCACAGAAACGCATGGGAATTGCCGTCGTTGCAGTCGTCGTCGGAAGACCCCGTTACCTGACCTTCGGCATTAATCTGATGGGCGTAACTGCAAAGCTTGCCGGGAAGTACGCCGAGGTTCGTCATAACCCCGTTCCGCCAGAGAAATGCAAAGAGCGCCTGATCCCCTGCGTTTGTCGCCCAGCCAACGACCTCGCCTGCGTCGTTGATTGCGTTTGCCATTCCGAAATTTCCTCCGAGAGTGCCCAGATCCTGGATGGGGCCAGGCTTGGTCCAGAGAAAGGGGTGAGAGTAGTTATCGCCCGCAAGATTCGAAGAGCCCACGACCTGCCCGTGACTGTTGAGCCCCACGCCGTCTCCTTCAAACCCGAATGTGCCGCCCAGGGATCCCAGGTCAGTCATCGTGCCGTTTTCCCACAGGAACGGGTCAATTGTGGGTACGCTGTTCGTGTAGGAAGCCCCGGCAATCTGTCCCCGGTCATTGATGAATACAGAAACCGCATCAGGACCGCCGAGAGTTCCGATATCCTGCATCCCGTTCCTTTCGTCCCAGAGAAACGCACGCACTTGCGTCCCAAGGCCGAAGAAAGCGTACGGATCCGGGATCGCATTACTGGAAAATCCCGCGACCTGTCCGAGGCTGTTAAACCCGCTCGACGCACTCTCATATCCACCAAGAGTCCCGAGATCTGTGATCCTGCCGCGGTACCAGAAGACTGCGTTTTCCTCCGGCCAGCCCGTAATCGGATCCAGAGCGCCATTGATCGCCTGTCCGGCGATCAGGCCGTTTTTACTGATGCTACTGGGCGATGCGCTGTAGCCACCGGGAAGAGGATCCAGCGCCACAAGCTGCCCGTTCTCCGATTGGAATGCCCTGAAGGTGTAGGGGTCCGCCGATGGGGTCATGAGAGGGTTAAAGTTTGGATAGAACGGGTCTGGAGTGCTCGTGTCCGCCACGCCGATCACTGTGCCCTCATCGTTCAGAGCCGGATTTATGCCAAAATTCAGGCTCGTCGGCCCACCGAACGTGCCCATGTCAATGACTTGGTAGTGGTGGTGCTTGTTGTGATCTCGCTTGCCTTGCGCCGGGAGCCCGACCGGCACCGACAGTGTGCTGAGCATCAGGATGGCCTGAATACAAGTTAGTCTTCTCGATTTCATGAACACTTCTCCCTTCGCTTGTTTGTATTAGTCGGCTTCGGCGTGGAGGCCGGGATGGGAAGTTGCCGACCGCTTAGCCCGCCTACTCTCGTCTTTTTGGGGCCACGGCGTCAATGGAGCCGATGTGACTTGAATGCGACATGTTTGTGGCATGGCGTAAGTCACTCTTTACGAAGGGGCTGAAAGAATCCGCATTCGGTGCTTCCAAATCTGTAAGGGGCATGGGAAGAGTTCGCTATGAAAAGGCACCCCGGAATCTACAAGCGCGGGAATATCTATTGGATCACGTACAGATGGCAAGGCCGCCAGTATTTCGAGTCCTCAAATTCCTCTGATATCGATGAAGCTGAGTCGAAACTTCGCGAAAAGAAAAACGAACTTGATGCAGGTCGCAAACCAATCCGACGCGGTGAAACTCTTACTGTGGACGAGCTTTTGGATTCTTATATTGCACAGGTCGAGCATCCGGCTAAGCGGCTGCTTCTCCATCGCCGGGAATGCGCTATCTGATTGGATAGGATTTCCTATCCAATCAGATAGCTTCTCTCAAGACAAGGCTAAAGAATGCGATATCGCGAATCGAAGAAAAGAAACGCAAAAGTGCTTAGCGTCTTCGAAGGACTAGTCTGGCCAAGAAAGTGCTCCCGCCTTTTAGAGTTTGCGGATGCAACACGCATGACGCAAGGCGCTGATGACCGTCGAACCTGCCCTGAGCACTTGGATGATAAAGACTGCAATTTGGGAGTTGATTGCTCAGGATGACGGCGGAGGAGTTTCAGAAGCCCCGTGTATTTAACTGTTTTTCGAAAAAAGGCGGCTGGGTAAGTTTGTTTCAGTGGCGGTGTGACGGCTGAAGTGCATCGATTCGGGTTGATCCAAAATTGACGTGAAGGCCAAATGCGGCAGGCAGGCGATTTACTAAAACCAAGAATATCTGTGTTTGCATTCAGTGTCCCACCCCCGACTCCGCCCTCTAAAAAGTCTTTGAAACGGTTAACCGAAGAGTTTCACTATTTCTACGCAGTCGGTTGAATTCGTGGCGCCCACCACGAACGCGAAAGGACAACACAAATGTCTTTCGCCGCCCAAGCAAACGGAGTCTCGCAGTACTACCACGCAATGGTATGCGATGCTCGAGTCTCCTTCATCCTGGAGTTGCTGAGTGATAGTCGCCGACAGTCGCTCGATTTGGATCAGCTTTCGATCAGCTGCAACCTGTCACCCTCCCGCGTTCGGCATCTATTCAAGCAACACGTTGGTACCACGCCGCATCGCCATTTTAAGAACATTAAACTGGCAAGAGCAATGGACTTATCGCAACATTCGTTTTATACAGTCAAACAAATAGCCTCTTTCGTCGGCTTTTCCGACCTCAGTCATTTTGTTCGAGACTATAAACTACGATTCGGTAAGACTCCGACAGAAACCCGACGGCAATATCTCTGTGGTGATCCGTAGCCAGATTGGCCAACAAATAGTCAATTTCGCCAGGTCACGAAAACAGGAGAGACGGCGTTATGCTTGAGCGTGATCGATGTCTCTCACGACTTCGCGGGAATTCCTGACGGAGAGAACCCTACGACCCGCCTGACTTTCGACAAAGCCGGCAATCTTTACAGCACGACACAGTACGGAGGCACGGGTTCAGGCTGCGGTTTCACTGGGTGCGGCGCTGTGTTTGAGGTCATGCCCTAGAGAATCTCGGCGGGCTCAGCCGATTCACTACAGCGACCTTGGATATTTATGAGTGAGGAGAGGCACATGAAGCAACTTTGGAAATATTCCGTAGGACAGAACACACCCTTGGGCTTTGATCAAGACAAGGGCAAGATTTTGGGACTGAGGATCGGTAGTCCTGCGAACATCAGAGTGAAGTCTCGTGCGATGCTTTCGACATTGGCGCTGGCTTTGAGCATTGTGTCGACGGCAGCAGCCCAAACACCGACCGAGCCGCCGCAACATACGAGGACAGCCGAACAGTCGCAGGCAACCGCCACTGGGCTGCCGACCGCCGTCGAGCGGGAGAGCTGGCGCCAGACGATTCTGCATACCCCGCGGCCGAAACAGGGCGAGGGTTGCTTTGTGGCCACCTTTCCCGAGACCGTGTGGCGCGAAGTCGAATGCAAAGAACCACCGCACACACCCTATCAACCAAGGCGTCACGGAGGAATCCGCGTCGATCAGGTAGGAGGAGGTGGCGCGAACGATTTCTCACCCCAAGTGACAGGCTTCATAACGGAGGGAGAGGGATTGTTCGATAGCGTCAGCGGCGTCACGAACCAGACCAGCTCGACCTATTCCCTGCAGCTCAACACTGAGAACTTCACCACCTCGACGTGCAGCAATTACGCGCCGTGCAGAGGTTGGGAGCAGTTCGTGTACAGCAACGGGTCCCAAGCAGGGTATATCCAGTATTGGCTGATTCAGTACGGTCCGCAAGGTACAGCTTGCCCGGCTCCCATCAGCCCAAGCTGCAATGGCGCCAGTGTCTTTTCTGACGGGTGGTGTCCATTTGCGATTCAGGGCACGACAGACGTCTATTGCGCCCGCAACGCAGCGAAGTCTGTGACGCCGCCAACCACCGAACCGATCACTTCGCTGGGTCAGCTTAAACTCACCGGCACGGTGGCCGGTTTCAATGGCAACGCCAATGATGGAATCGTCGTGACCGAGGGCATGCAAACCTACTCTGCGCCCGGCAACAGCTATTTCCCCGACCTCGGCAACAAGTGGCAGATCGCCGAGTTCAACGTCTTTGGCGACGGCAACTCGAGCGCGCTCAATTTCAACAACAATACGACGATCCAGGTGCGCACCAGCGTTGCCAGCGGAACCTCGGTCGGTCCCGGCTGTGACCAGCAGAGCTTCACCGGTGAGACCAATAACCTGACCCTCGTGTTCCTGGCGCCTCCCGTAGCCCACACTGGGATTCCCTCGCTCGTATTCAAGGAGAGCAATGCGCCCGGCTCGACCCAGACCACCTGCGCGGGCGCGGTCAGCGTCGGCGACACGCATATCATGACCTTCGACGGGCTGTACTACGACTTCCAGGCATCGGGTGACTATGTGCTGGCGTACGACGGCCCGGACTTCATCGTGCAAGCGCGGCAAGCTTCGGGCGCTCCTACCTGGCCAAACGCCGCGGTCAACAAAGCGATTGCCACGCAAATGGGCAAGACGCGCGTTGCCGTTTATATCGAGCCGACGCGACTCGCGATCGATGGCATGACCACGAATCTGGACGACGGCAAGTCGATCCTGTTGCCCACCGGCGTGCAGGTCTCCAGGTTTGGCAACGTGTACGTCATATCGAGCGAGAGTGGCGACCGGGTAACCGCCACCCTCAATAGCACCTGGATCAACGTCAGTGTTGGGCTCGGCTTTTCACCCCGTCCGCAGGTCCGTGGCCTACTCGGCAACCCCCTCGGAAACGCCCAGGAGCTCGTCACCTCGAACGGAGTCGTGCTGAGCGCGCCAGTGCAGTTCCGCGATGTCTACCATACCTACGCCGAAAGCTGGCGCGTCCCGCCGCGGGAGTCGTTGTTCACCGAGGAGACGGGGATCCGGTTCGGCATCCCCGCGAAGCCGTTTTATGCGAGCGATCTTACTCGGCAGCAAGCCGCTCACGCTCTGGCGGCTTGCAGGGCGGCAGGCGTGAAGAACCCTGATTTCCTAGATTCTTGCGCGATCGACGTCACCATGTTGAACGACGAGACAGCCGCAAAGGTGTTCGTCCATCTCCCGAAGCCCCGTCACGTCATCACGCCGGGCCATCATAGGCCCCATGATCGTGATTGCGAATGTGAGGATGAGAGTGACCGCGACCCTGATCGTGACCACGACCGTGATCGTGATCGTGACTAAGCCGGATCTGCCAAGTTTGGGGATCTCGACGCGTACTGCGGAGGCTTGCTCCTGAACGACCCTCAGTAGGTCCGGGTCGCGCCTTCCAGCGAGCGAGAATTTCACCGAGTTTCCTGCACCGTTGTCCTTGAGAGCCCGTCTGAGGATCATGTTCTCCAAAATCAGTTGTTCTAGAGCATCCACACTTAGTCCTCAAACCAAGACTACCGGTTCGATCGAGCTTTCGCTCTTATCCAATCAATCCTTCCGCGTTCTTTGCGGAAGGGTGGGAGGCGATAAAGCAACAGAGGCGCGAACACGTCGCGGCGTCCGGTTTCGTATCCCTATCTGGTTCGGCTTCATCTCCTTTGCAATCTGTTCGACCTCCCGCCGTCGCTGCTTAATCAACCCCATGTTCCGCCACTAGACGGAGGAGAGCATGCTGGAGGGTGCGCCAGCCAATAGGCTTTTGAATTCCGGCACGCACTGCATCAGCGTGGATGACGCGGGAAAAGGAGGCAAGTTCGCGATGTCTTCGCCCGAAAGACCAAACTTGTGCGAGAATTTGAGTCGAAATATCCGAGACTGAGAGCACCGTTTTTGCGAACCAAATAAAGTTGCTCCCAACTTGGCTGGCAAACGTTGTGCTGCGAAGCCGCCCATGAATCAATCTGTTTTCCGTCTCCAATCGACAGCGACACCAAAATAGTTAACCAAAATGAAACCAGCGTTAGTTCGGGAAGTGTTTCCGTGATTCCCAGAAAATCAAACAGATATCTGAATCTAGCGGCGGGACTCAACCCGTGTTAGAAAACTACACTTTTCTAACGCTACGCAGTGCTGTGTGAAAAACCAATGTTTATGGGGGCTTCAAGAAGCCGAATTCGGGAGGGTTTTCTAACAACATAAGAAAGCAATGGTTTTTCTTGAGGTTCGCATCCCACGCTCGATGCGCACGTTTCGCATAGACCAGCCTATTGTCGCCAAGGGAACAGATCTTTGGGCATCCTACCCCGACTGCAAGACGCAATCCGTCATGTTTGGTAAAGTATTGAAAAACAAAAAGGATCAATGAGCTCGTCCGCCGGGAACCCATCTTCGTCCGTTTTATCCGTTACGGCATACCACGCCAAGTACTACGCCCATGATTTGACGAGACGTGCCATGAGCGGTCTGGATCGCATATCCATGTCGCTTTTTGATGCGACAGTGGATTTGAATCCTCATCAGATCGAGGCCGCCCTATTTGCATTGCATTCCCCGCTGTCTAAGGGCGTGATCCTGGCCGATGAAGTCGGGCTAGGCAAAACAATAGAGGCTGGCATTGTGCTCTGCCAATACTGGGCGGAACGGAAGAGACGCCTACTCGTACTGTGCCCGGCCTCGATCCGCAAGCAATGGGCTTTGGAGCTTCAAGAGAAATTCAACCTTCCCGCTGTTGTCCTTGATTCAAAGGCGTACCGTGAAGCGCAGAAAGACGGCCGCCTCCCGCTCCAGGAGAAGACCGTGACAGTAATGTCATTTCATTTCGGGAGCCGGATGAGAGAGGAGCTCAGGGCGATTGCGTGGGACCTAGTGGTGATCGACGAAGCGCACAAGCTTCGGAACGCCTATCGGCCCAGCAACAAAGTAGGCCAGACACTTCGCTGGGCAACTGAGGATCGACGAAAGGTCCTTCTCACGGCGACTCCGCTCCAGAACTCGCTGGTAGAGGTGTACGGGCTGTCAACGCTAATCGACGATCACATTTTCGGCGATATCAATTCTTTCCGGTCGCAGTTTATTGGGGGAGGCGGCAATCTCGGCGAGCTACGTCAGCGCCTTTCCGGGTTCTGTAAACGTACCCTCAGAAACGAAGTTCTGGAGTATATCCGCTATACCGAACGGCGGGCGATCACGCGCCCTTTCAGGCCCACTGATGACGAACACGCCCTGTATGAGGCAGTATCGGCCTTCCTACAACGACCCGACAGTTACGCACTACCCCACCGCCAGCGACATCTCATAGCTCTCGTACTGCGTAAGCTCTTGGCGTCCTCATCGCAGGCAATCGCTAATACCCTCGAATCCATGAAGGTGCGCCTAGAGAACTTGAGGAATGAACAGGTCGAAGATGACCCTGACTTTCCTGAAGCGCTCATTGCGGACGAGGAAATTGAGGATGAACTCCTCGACGAGATTCTTGCTGTCAGCGATGAAGAGACTACGACGCCTGACCCGAAAGCCGCCACAATCGATTGGCCCAAGTTGCGCGACGAAATCCGGGTTCTGGAATGGCTTGCAGGGTGGGCACGTCGCATCGGAACAGACACAAAGACCCAAACGCTCCTTAAAGCGCTGGAGATCGGTTTTGACCAGATGCAGACAATGGGTGCGCAACGCAAGGCGCTCATCTTCACTGAATCTCGCAGGACACAGGAGTACGTTAAGACCTTTCTTGAAGGCAATGGATATCAGGGGCAGGTTGTTGTTTTCAACGGCACTAATGGGGGACCGGAAGCAACCGAGATTTACGAGAAATGGGTAGAACGCAACCGAGGAACTGGGCGCGCATCCGGATCGCGCGCGTTGGACATTCGCACTGCGTTGATCGAACACTTTCGGGACGACGCGAGCATCATGATTGCGACCGAGGCAGCAGCCGAAGGCGTAAATCTGCAGTTCTGTTCCCTCGTCGTCAACTATGACCTGCCCTGGAACCCGCAAAGAATTGAGCAGCGTATCGGACGCTGCCATCGCTACGGTCAGAAACATGACGTGGTCGTCATTAACTTCCTGAACGAACGGAACGAAGCCGACCGTCGCGTCCTGGAGCTGCTGACCGAGAAATTTAACCTGTTTAGCGGCGTATTTGGTGCGTCTGACGAAGTGCTTGGCACAATCGAATCTGGAGTCGATTTCGAAAAGCGCATTCTGTCCATATATCAGGAGTGTCGCACTCCCGAAGAGATTGATGCGGCCTTTCAGGCCCTTCAAATGGAAATGGATGAAACCATCCGGACCAGGCTGGATGACACACGTAAACAGCTCTTCGAACATTTCGACGAAGAAGTGCACCAGCGTCTCAAGCTTCAACTCGAAGATACCAAAGCCCAACTTGACCGCTTCAGCAAGCGATTCTGGTCGATCACGCGTTTCATCCTCGGCAAACGGGCTAATTTCGATGAACCTGCACTAGCGTTTGATCTTGAGCAGCCTCCGCGCGAAGACATTTTTCGTGGCCGTTATCACCTCATCTCCAAATCGGCCCCGCGGGCCAGCGAGACGGAAGGCGAGGAACGTGACTCGTTTCTATACCGCCTGTCCCATCCGCTCGGTGAATTAGTCATCGACAATGCAAAGCGGGCTGACACACCGCCAGCGCACGTCATCTTCGATGTAACACACCGCCCAGCAAGAATCCACGTTCTGGAGGCCCTACGCGGCCAGAGCGGATATCTGACCCTTACCAAATTGGCAATCGACTCTTTTGAGCGCGAGGAGCACCTGCTATTTTCTGGTTTCTTGTCCGATGGGCGTCCGGTCGATCCGGAGACTATCGAGAAGCTCTTCGAATGCAGCGCACACGTTCAACGTTCATCGCGGAGCTTCCGGCGGTGAAGAGGGCGCATGGATGCGTTTTCGAAATGCGCTATGCGAGAGGGGCTTCTCTTTTGAGTATTCGGCAACATTCAGCCAGGCGGTTAAGGGGAACAAGAACCTCACCGACACGTACGCCAAGAACATTCTGTTCGACTATTCATATCGCTACTTCTATGGCGACGGTTTTGGTAAGGATTATCAGATGCTTAACCTCGATGATGATACACAGACAAACCACTTGGAACTTTATCTGGTGGCCTGCCTGCTGGCCTTTTATCAACAGCAGCGGCTTTATCGTGAACAAGAAGCAGCGTTCCGGGCATTCAATATCGAAAAGCCGCTTTGGATCTTTGTCGGTGGCAGTGTAACGGCGACCTTGGCCAAGAAGGACGCTTCCGACATTGTCGTGATCCTGAAATTCTTGGCACGTTATCTAGCCGACAAAACCGGAAGTATCCAGCGCATCGAGCAAGTGCTAAATAAGGGACTAGTTGCCTCAGATGGAAGGGATCTGTTCGCTGGCCGGTTTACCTATATCAACACGACAGGACTCTCATCCAGCCAGGTATTTGAAGACACGCTTGCCACGCTCTTTAACGCCGCAGGCAGCTGATTGCTTCACGTTGAAAACCTGAGAGGCGCTACTGGTGAAGTCGCTCTCCGCGTGAGCGACAACGATCCTTTTGGCGTAATCAACGTGGGCGACGATACCAAGCTCGTGACCTTGTGTGAGCAGAACGGGTTGCACACAAGCGAGCGCGAGTTTTCAGGCTCGCTCTTCCACGAAATCAACCAATCGAATTCAACGGTCAACGTGTTGATCGGGTCGAAAAAGTTTACTGAGGGCTGGAACAGCTGGCGCGTCAGCACGATGGGTCTGATGAACGTCGGCAAAACCGAGGGTTCGCAGATCATCCAGCTTTTCGGGCGGGGAGTGCGGCTTAAGGGTTACGGAATGAGCCTTAAGCGTAGCGGCAAGACGCAACTTCCTGACGACGTGACACGGCCAAAACACATCAACCAGCTTGAAACGCTCTCGATCTTCGGCATCGACGCTGAGTATATGGCGACGTTCCGCGACTTCCTGGAGGAAGAAGGTCTGCCAACGAACGACGACCGGGTTGAATTGTTGTTACCTGTGATCAGCAACCTAGGTACACAGAAGCTGAAGATGATCCGTCTTAAGAAGATGATCAACGGGGTGAGCACAGAATTCGGCGACGCGTTCCGCAAGCTGGGTCCTGTCCCTACGATCGCGAAGCCCGATCCAGCGAAGGACAAGGCCACCTCTTATCTGCAAAAGAATCAGGTCGTTTTGAACTGGTATCCAAAGATTCAAGCACTGAAGTCGGGAGGCGTGCTTGGCGGCGATGCGGACACCGCACCGTCGAGCAACTTCTGGATTTGTACATTGCGCAAGTTGAGCATCCAGCTACCCAAGAGCGCTACCGATTGTCGCAGCGAGCCTTGTCACCACTTTGCGGAAAGTGTCGCATCACTGATGTTGACGCTTTCACTTTCGACCGCTTCAAAGAGCTCAGAATAAAACAGGGAGTCAGCCCAGCGGGAGTAAACAGGGACTTGGCCTTGGCGCGCGCCGCGTTCAATTTCGCCGTTGAACGGAGAATGCTCGCTCACAGTCCGCTTGATGGAGTGAAGTTATTCAACGAAGCCAAACAGCGAAAGCCTCCACGAATAGTGTCCTTCGCCGAGGAACAGAGAATCCTGATGTGCTGCGACATCAGACTGCGCACGATAGTCATTACGCTTCTCGATACGGGAATGCGAGTTGGAATCGAGGGTCTTAGACTCAAGTGGTCAGATATTGATTTTGAAGAATCGATAATTACCGTCGCGCAATCCAAAACCGCAGCCGGCCTAAGGGCTGTGCCGATGACAGCATATATCAGATCTGAACTGCAAAAATGGCGCGCGGTCACGAACGGGATATCAGAATACGTCTTTTTCAACCCGCAACGGCCGAGTACACACATCCGCAGCGTGAAAACTGCTTGGCATAATGCTCTCAGGCTGAGTGGGCTTCCGCCATTCCCCATCTACCAGTGTCGCCACAGTTTCGCGACAAGATTAGCAGCAGCGGGCGTCGCGGACACGATCATCGACCAACTGCTTGGGCATTCCCGCCGGGATGTGCTTCGGTTCTATACGGCACGAGTCCCCGAATACCTCCGTGACGCGATTGATCTTCTGCAAAAACTGCGCAGCGCTAAAACAGACTTATCGGGAGGACCTGAAATCGAAGATACCGAGGGGCTCTCTAAAAGCGGTCCAACCCTAGTAAATTAGGGCGCTCGTGGTGTTGTTGATCTCTCAAACTCGGGTTAAGTTAATTACACTTTCATTACAATTTTAATTACAGTGCACCAGGATTGGTGCTGCTCATATTGAGGACGGACATTCTACGCCATTGAAAACAAAAGTCAAAAATTGGTGGCGGCGCGTGGACTCGAACCACGGACCTACGGATTATGAGACCGTCGCTCTAACCACCTGAGCTACGCCGCCACTTTCAAGAACAAGACCTTTAGAATCAATCAACTGGTTACATTTGTACAGTGAACCTTTGCCCTGTGTTGTTCTTGTTTGGTTCTCAGTACAATTCAGGCTATGAGACACCAAAAAGGTTCGATCGTTCTGAGGTCTGGTTCATTTTACTGTAGAGCCTACGTCGGAGGGAAGCAGAAGAACTTCCTCCTGGTCAGGAAAGACGACAAACACCACTCAGCCAAGTGCAGGCCTGTCCAGCTCCTGAAGGACGAGTGCATGGCCAAGATCAACTGCCTTGCCGACCAGGCTGCGGTCATCACAGGGCAGCAGTATTGGGATTCCACCTTCCTTCCTGTGGTCGAGAAGCACATGAAGCCTTCCACTCAGAAATCCTACAAGCAGGTTTGGAGACAATTTCTCAAGGATGAGCTTGGCTCCATCCAGTTGAGGGACTACACAGTGCAGATGGGCAGGAAGTTCATCACAGGACTTGCTGAGAGAGGTCTTGGTCGTAGGACCATTGCCCACATTAGGGCTCTCATGAGTTCAATCTTTCGTGAGGCAATCAACGATGGGCTGGTTGAATCCTCTCCCATCCATGACATCAAAGTTCGAGGCATCAGGGCTCCAAAGGACACTGACCACTACACACTTGAAGAAGTTGAGAATGCAATCTCAGCCCTGAAAGATCACGTGGATTGCCAACTGGTGTTTGCCTTGGGCTTTTATCAAGGACTGAGGCCAAGTGAGATTCAGGGTTTGCAGGTTGGAGATTTCTCTGATGACTTCGTGATGGTTCGTCGGGCTGTCGTAGCAGGCAAACTCGGAACCACAAAAACTGAAGATTCAGCGACGGATGTTCCTCTTACAGAGATGACGAAGGTTTTCCTTGCTTTGCACGTTGCCAAGAATCAGCCACAGAAGTGGCTCTTCGAGTCTGAGAATGGATCACCAGCTATTCTCAATAATCTGGTGAATAGGGTCATCAAGCCTGTGCTCGGGGACTCCTACAAGTCCCTCTACTGCCTCAGAAGAGGAGGAGCGACTGCACTGGTCGAGATGTCCGGCAATTTGGTTGGTGCCCAAGGTCTTCTCCGCCACAAGTCCATGACAACCACGGCCATGTTCTACAAGAAATCCACTCCTCTTGAGACCATCAGGCAGGTCAAGCTGCTTGAGGCCAAGAGCGCTGAGAACAAGTCTTAGTCCTTCAAATCCTCTCGTCACGAAGTCAGCTGTTCAGCCTTGGGAAGTAGCCCCTCACTCCGCAAGTAGTCATTCATGATTTTGTCCTGTATATCGTCATGCCAGAACTTGTCGATGTGGGCGAGTGACTTCCCAACCCTCTTCTTGGCCCACTCTTGCTTGGCTCGCTCACGCATCATCCCGTCTCGCTCGCGCATTTTCTTGTCCTCGTATCGCGGGTTGCCCGGGTGCCGACCATACTCGTCCGCTGCCCAAGCCCAACCGTCGCCGCCCGCCATGATTCCCGTGGTGAAGGGAACCTTCCAAGGATTGGGTAGAAGGAACCAGTCGTCGTCCAGGTTCTTCCACTCCGTTGGTGGGATATACTTCTCGGGATAGAGCCACTCTTTCTGTGCGGCGGCGATGTAACGTGTGGCTCGGGTCTTGATGATGTGATTGATCCGCAAGACTTCGCACTCCTCAAGCTCGCGACCAAACTGTATGTTGCCGATAGGCATCATAGTCTGCTCGTAGGAGCGAGCGTTCTCTCGATTCTCCGTGGGTGTCGACCACGGATTCCGGACAAGCTGCAAGTGCGTGAGGATCAAACAGGAGTCCAGCCCCAGAGGAAATATGGTACGCGACCCTATCTGCCTGAGGTCCACATCCTTGGGATACGTCCACTCGCTCTTGAAAACCAGCTTGCAGTACAGGGTCACGGGGTCGTCAGTCACGATGAACTTGGTAGCGCTCTGCCTCGCCCTGACTATCTCCCATACTCCCTCCATCCACATCGTCGTATAGGACTGGAACAGTGATGCCAACGCTGCCAAAACCTTGTTCTTGTGCCTGTCATCCTGCCACGCCGCCCTTGTTTTGATGTCGTCCAGGCCCCTCGGCACCCTGAAGCGCTGGGCTCCCATGTAGGCGGGGAGATCCCGAAACGCATCCATGCCACTCTTCTCCGCGCCCTGGGTCACACTGTTGGTGACGCCTTGGAAGTCAGCAATGTGGGATACGGCTGCGTGACCCATGCTGTCGATCTTCCCGAAGAACCACCGCTCCATTTCGTCGGTTGTTCCACGATCGAACGTTAGCGTGTACAGGTCGTCCTTGAAGAAGCATCGAGTTGGAACTGACCTGAACAGCTCCCTGTGCTTATGGGGCACGCCGTTGTGGACGGTTACAGCTGGATGCAAGTCCAACAGGAAGAACTCGGTCTGGCCTGGCAACATAAACCTCCGCTGGTACCACTGAGGGACATAGTGGTGAGCGTGGGACTGTTGTTGAGGTATTTTCATCTCCGTCTCATCTCTTCAAGGATCAGGGGCATCAAGAGGCGTGCCAGGTCCACTGCACGGGTCCACGTCACGTTCTTCTTGACCCAGGTTCGCCAGCTTGGCTTTCCTCTTCGTCTTGGAGCTCTCGAAATGGGTTTCATACCAGTGCTTGCATATTCATTACATTCAGGAACGAGCTGTGAATGTGAAGTATTTTCTTCGGATTTCGAAGAACAAAGTCCCCGACCTCTCCTAATTCATTTAAGCACTTACTAACTGAATCAGGAGCAGCGAAGTTTCATGCCCAAGCGCACTTTCCCCTGTGGATATTGAGGATCTTGAGGATTTTCATGCCCAAGCCCATTCCAACCTAACCGACGTCTTGACTTAATTGGACCACAGGACAAGGAAAGCGGCGTCAATAGCTTTGAGCTTAGTCACGAAAGTAATTTGGCGGATCTTGGGACTTGCGCCACAGTGGGGAAATGGAAAAACCTGAGGACTTGGAAATTGACTGGGTTGAAGTCACTCAGGTCATTCCACCTCATACAGGTTTGGAGTGGTATGCCTGCTCCATTGCTCCACAAAAGCAGTATTGCTCCAGCTGCATCATCAAGAGGCTGAAGTCTGAAACTCCTGGGCTCAGCAAAAGGCAGTACAGCAAGATCGAGAAGCAAATAGCAAAGGACTATGAGCTCATGATGGCCTCTGAAAAGGCTGAGGCTCAGTCTGCTGGTGAATGAGGTTTATATGGCTACTCACATCTACATCGCTCAGCAGGAGCATGCTGATGCAGCTCGAAGACTCGGCTTCACTCTTCGCCAGTTGAACGATGGTTCTTGGCATTGCCAAATCTCCTCTGACAGATTATCCGAAGAGGACATCGAGAAGGCTAAGAATCAAATCCTTCGAGAGGCTATGAAGAGTCCAGCGGAGTCTGACCTACTTTCTAAGGCCAAAAACAGCAAGCTGCAGGCGACTTCAGGCACACACAGATCTTAGGCGTTGGGCTTTGCACTCAGAACTGCAGGCCTTCAACCAGGAAGGCCTATTTTCAATATCCCTTTCAAAATCACACCCTTTTGTTTTCAATAGCTTAGGCAGCTATCCGACTGGAACGAGGACAAGAACGAGAACCGAGTGCTTTAGAATCAACATCTTAAGCCTCAAGAGCGACGGTTCACTCAAACCAATTGAAAGGCTACTTCTTTCATAGGCATTAAGGCTCCAACCAAGGTGAACAAAAAGTGAAGCACCTTAGCACCGCGTCAAATTTGACACGCTTCGTAAAACCTCGTGAAGACATGGTTCCTTCTCAAAAGCGTCCGTCCGTCCATGAACACTCTTCGTCCACAAGTGATTGATTTATATATACGATAGTCCAGTATTTTTACCTGAGCTGGACGGACACTTTCTGTGAGGGGGACCTATGTCCAGCAGCGTTCACTATCTGCCAACTTTCCCCTTTTGTTCACCTTTTGAATGTCTGCCACTTCTGCGGCCTATAGCTTCGAGCCATGAGTGGAAGTTTCCCTCCCTCAAGTGCCGGATGTTTGCAACTTGGTTACTAAAGTCACATATCAAGTCCATGATTCCAAAATACTTCGCTTCGGCTGTCAAACTGCATATAATAGATACGCAATAGAGGGTACGGTGTGCATTTTGACACCCCCCAACCGAGGCTTAGGGAACATCGCCCAAGCCAGTAAAAGATTAGTCCCTTCAGGAAAAGATGTAGCTTCTAAGAGCCACACGGTAATGGTGGAAGGCTCTCCTTAAGGCCAATCTGACTTCAGCCCATTGGAGACAGACATGGCCAATTGCAATTTAAATCCCACATCTCGTTACTGCCACTACTGTGGACTACCTCTGTCTGAGAACCAGCTCAAGTGGTGCTCCGAGCCTTGCTCTGAGAAGGGTAAGCAGAGAAACCGTCGAGCACGCAATGCGGGATTCGCAGACCACAAGGCAAAGAAAGAATTCCAGAGTGCAAAGCGTGCTGCGGTTACAAACAGTGGTCCTCTTACAAAAAGAAATGTCCTCAACTCAATAGGCAAGACTTCGAAGAGGGGCTTCCAAGAAAAACCACTACCTCCTGCGACCGGCAGTGTGTTGCCTCTCGAGACCAAGAAATATCAAGTAGTCCAAGTAGGTGCGTTTCCAAGTGTGCCTCCAAATGTAGCCAAAATTAGAACAAGAAGGGTCTCTCTATGACAATTCCATCAGAGTTGAGGGACCTCAAGAGGTGGTGCAATTGGAAGCTAAAGCCCAAGGCTGATGGCTCAGGCTACACAAAGCCTCCCATTCAGCCCAATGGTCAGGGAGCTGAGGCTGACAATCCTGAGACCTGGAGCACTTTTGAAGAGGTTTGGGTTGGTCAGCATCCCAAAGTCGGTTTCTTCATTGAAGAACCTTATTGTGGGATTGACTTTGATGAGTGCGTGGACCTGGAAGTCAGGGCAGGACGCCAAGTCTGACACGGTGAGGAACAACATCTGGGAGAACATCGTCTCGGCCGCACTCAACAGGCTGACTCCCACAGGAATCGTGATTGCCCTGCAGGCCAGGTTCCACCAGGACGACACCATAGGCAAGCTGCTTGCTACGGAGAATGTCATATGAGGTTTAATCGAGTTCACATCCCAGCAACAAATGATGATGGGACGAAGGCCTGGGTCCAGGACATTGACGGAAACATCACCAGGATTCCTCCTTACAGGGAGCTGTGGAGCAGGTTCAACAGGGAGTGGCTTGAGAACCTCTTCCAGGTCATCACTCCCTACTACAAGTCAGCCCAGTACGATCAGGTTCCTTCGATGGGAGATCTTGCCTACTTCCTCATGGACAACGTTCCACGATGGACATCTCATCAGGTCCAGTTCTTCTGGGTAGGAGTGGATGCAGCCAATACAGCCACGGCAGCAGGCTCTGAGACTGCTCTGGTTGCTCTGGGAATACAAGGATCAATTCTCAAGGTGCTTGATGCACGATCTGGGAAGTGGAGAACCGACGAGATGGTTCCTCAGATCGAGAGTTTCTGTGCTGATGTTCACAGGCAAACTGGAGCTCCTATGGAAAGGCTCCTTGTGGAAAGAGCAGCTGGTGGATACCAAATCCTGGATCGTATCCCAGGAGCAGAACCCATCAGCCCTCTTGGAAGCAAGGAGGACAGAGCAGGAGACGTGGCTTATCTGGTGAATAGAGGGCAGGTGCAGTTCCCTGCCAAGCCTTCACAAGGAGTGGTGAAGCTGGAGCAGCAGCTCAGGGACTTTCCACTGTGCTCTCTCAAAGATCTTGTGGACAGTTTTGTGCATTGCCTGAAGTTCACTCAGGGAACTTCTGAGATGAGACACCACAAAGATGAAACCAGCATTCTCCTATTGAGTGACCCGATCGAGGAGATTTTCAATGGTCAGCATGATGGACCAAGTGAGGCTTTCAGGCATGGACCCCTTGAGGAGAATGAATGGTGATGAAAGATGACTCTCTTATTGTGCAGGCAGAGCTGGACAAGACCCAGAGGAACATCAAGAGGATGTACTGGGAGCACAACCTTCAGCAGCTTGCCCTGAAATACAGGATAGGCGACTGCAGGTTTCGGCAGGTCATGTCTGAGAACTTGGAATCCTTGGTGTGTGACAACGACTGGGTGAACTGATGCCACGAGACAAACAATACTTCAGAGAGGCTCAAGTCAGGAGTAGAGCCAAGAAGCAGCAGAAGCTTGCTTTGCTGAAAAACCCTTTAGTGAAGAAGGCCATTGTCATACTCACTCTTGTGGAGACGAGGGGATGGACTGTTGAGCAGGCAGTGAAGCACGTTTTGTTGAGTCAACAGGATTCACTTCCTACCACCAACACGAGAATATGAATGCAGATGGTCGGGTGGTATTAAGAAAATGATACCCCCCTTCAAGTTCTGGGGTAATAAAGAGGGACCAAGGAATCGTGAACCCATGTGGTCACCCGAGGTCCCTTTCGCTTTCAAAGGAGAAATCATGGCAAAGCACAAGTACAAGATCTGTTCTTGCAAAGAAGAGTTCTCAGAAGTCCGTGTTTGCTGCACTGGATGCGGAAAGTCTGGTCTGACAGTAAAGGAATCCGATGCAGTCCTCACCAACCTGCACGAGGCACACAAAACCTTTGCAGAAGTGGATGGTTCATTCCGTCCTGTCACCAAGGATGGAAAGCCAATCACAGGGAAAGCAGGTAAGGAGATTGTAGAGCGGTATCAACGACTCGGTTCGTGCTACGAAGCCCTGGGTCTCACGAAGCAGGAAGCACTGATCGCAGCCACAGTTGAGTGCCGGCTTGTAGACATCAACATCGACATGGCAAAGTTCGAGTTCTAGATGTAAGAAGCAGCATGATTGGAGCACCAAAAGGAGGATCCATGAGTATCACCGTCACGAGTACACGCCGAAAACACATGAGATGCATTCTTGGCAGATGGAGCTCGACATCATCGAGACCAATCTGATCGACGCGACAGAGAATGTTACGAGGTTGCAGACCGTCATCGACCAACTGGACGAAAGGGCGGCCTCAGCCAGGACTCTGCTGGAAGGTCAGACGATCCGCAGCATCCGCAACAAGGCCAACTCAGTTCTGAGCCAGTGCGAAGCTGAGCGAATAAAACTAGCGCATCAACTGCAGGCGGCCAAGTCGAGGCTTAAGGATGTGCAGACCAAGAAAGAGAACTTCAACTTCCCGGCCCTCCAGGAAGAACAGAGGTTAAAAAAGCTCGTTCGGAATTTAGCGTCGTAAGATTCGAGTTTTAGTTGCTGTTCCCCTGGGTCGCTGGGGTCGCCAAAGGGCGAGCTGCGGCACGAGGTCTTTAGCGTACCTTGTTTTCAGCAAACCGCTGGCCTTCCAGGTTGGGTCAACCTGGTATTTTTTCTCTGATCAGCGAGCATGCTTTGCTGTCGGACTAGTTCACGAAGTCACGCACCTCGAAACGATTCAGCGGTTGACTCGCAGCGAGTCCGATCTCTGCCTTACTTCGGCGCTCAGAGTATCTGAATCTTATGCAGCCGATATTCGAACTGGCCGACGACGACCGCATCCGAGGAAACTGGGCGGGTGTTCCAAGGATGCACTCAACAATCGTCCGTTCTGTTGCGCATTTGACGCCGTTAACGACCTCCGTTAAATGATGGTTCTGCGCGCAATTTCTTACGCAGTACCTCAACCATTTCCAACGTAGTGGGAAGTCTTGGGCCGCAGTCCACAAGTTCCCGTAGTACAAACTCATCGAGCTCAGCTCTCACAGGATCAGTTGAAAGATTGTGCGCGGGCAGGAGTGCCTTGTTCTTGATGGCGTTGTAAAAAGCCTCGGCTTTCTCACTGCATTTGGGTTTCAAAGTTCTCGGATCCAGAGTGATAAGTGTAGGGATTCGAGTGGTCGTGATTGATCCTCTTCCGTCTTGAGATTTGTTCGCCACCCACCAATAACTTAGGAGCCCTAACGTAGAGTTCCACCACAACGAAACAATAATGTCATGGGCCGGATCATTCATTTTAAAAGTGGGCCAAGCTCGTCCGCCCAAGCTTGGGTCAGCCGTCAACGCAAAAGAAAGACTCTGAGAATTAAAACGAAAATCCGTGTTCAGGTGGAGCCTCGATCTTGAGCCCCAAATCTTGTTGCGCCGATGCTCCAGAACCTCCTGTTCGGTTACTGACTTACCAATCCTGGGGATGCCCTCGGCGTCATATGCAACCTCCAGTGTGCGTTCTTTATCGGCATCGTGTCCGGCGAGCATCGGATACGTTGCTGTATGACCGAGTTTTATGTCTCGAGTTTTGAATGGACCTCTCGCGGCGCCACCCGACATTGTGCCGGCGTCGATGTCCAGATGATAGGGTCCCACTTCGCCTAGTTCTTGGAATTTACACATCCCTAATGGAATGGCCGATGTTTTCTCAACGCCTGGAAGCCAGAGCATCCCCTTGGAGACCAACTGATAGGCAACCTGAGCAACCGTGTGGTCGGCAATCCTGAAGAGTGGCCATTGCTCGATCGGCTCAACTGACCCTGTAATCATTTCGCCAATCCTGACATCTCCAAGATCGAGCGGAGTACCACCGAGTGGGCCGCCTTCAAGGGTTGCCACCGCGCCTTTTTCAAATGCTTCGCGCATAAGACGCGCGATTTCAGTCCCCTCATACGAAGCTTGCGGTTTGGAAGTCAGGCTAACGCTATTAATGCGCTTCGCAGGTGTGCCCGTCTTACGAGCAACGACGAGACATTCACCAATATCGGTGTCAGCCGAAAAGGCGAAACTCCCGGAAGCTGAACTCGCGATGCTAACGACTGTTATGTCGCTGTAAAATTTGCGGATCAGTTCACGGCATTCGGTCCACGCAACTCCTGAAAGAAACGTAATCGGAAGAACGAGCGCGATATAACCGCCTTTTTTGGTTTTGTTGTGGCTGATTTGAATGAATATGCTAGCTTCTCCCGCATTCCCGTGTGCGCACGTACCTGCCGTCAACTTCTTAGCACGGATTGACATCAGTTCTTGCTCTTCCTGCTCCGTCCCAAACGCTGCAAACATTGGCAACGGGACATTACTTGTCTTACCACCACCTCCGGTAAGGCGCGTAAATGGCGGGTTCATCACCACAAGATCGAAACTTTCATCTTCAACGCCACTCCCACCAAGGGCCGTCCACGGGTCTACATCAGCATCACCAACGGCACCCACACCCTTTGCGCCTGTATCGATAATTGAAAGCGCTCCTTGTTTTGACAGAAATTCGATTGCACCAAGGCTCACAGCTCCGTCAGGTTGTCGACCATAAGGAAGCGTAAGAATCTTAGTGTGCTTATAACGCTGTTCGGGAAAAGCAGATGAAAGCATTGAAGCAGTGATGTGAGTCGCAGATGGCATCACATCACATCCTACGAGCCCCTCCTCGATGAACGTGGCGTGAAACTTACTTGATGAAACGCCATTTATTTCTAACTGCCTTCGAACTTCTGTGTATGCCGCACATAGCAATGACCCGGTGCCGCATGCAAAATCGGCGATACGCAGTTGCGTAGCCTCTTTATCGGTCCAAGGAACGCCGTTCGGTGTTATGTCGCCTCGAAATACAAGGCCATTTAAGAGGGCTGCAGACGCTGGAGTCGTATAGAAGGTCGCCAAAAAGCGCCGGTCGCTAATCAATCGTTGAAAGATAATACCGGAGAGGTCAGAGCTTTTTCCGAGGTTCAATGTTAGCAATACGCTAGCCGCTTTGTGCATCTTGGCAAGGATGTCTGCCGTCATGTTTGCTGGGACTGCTTGCAGAAGACTGCGCGCAATCCCGAAAATTGGCCAATAGTTTATCGACAAAATTTTGGTCCATTCCGCGATAACGAGGGCTTTCGTCATTCCTGAACCGTCATCCATTTCCTCGAGGCATTTCACCTCTTCTAGGCCTCCTGTGCGGCCCGCGAGGTTCTCTTGAAATACGAAAGCGTTGATCAGAATCGTGGCGGACATTCTGAAAGTTTGTAGATTAGCCTCTTGTTTCAGGGCGGATGAAATCTTTTGCATTACGCCAGGGTGTGAATCCTTCTTTGAATCTAGAATTGCAGCTATCTCAGATGCCCCACTTTCGAGCGCGTCGGCACCTTTCTTAATTAGCGATTGAGGCGTCGATGCGCCCTGCAAGGTCACGAATAGACTTCGGAGTGAGCCTCGGATGTAACCGCTCGTGGGCCACCGGTCGAACTCTGCAGGTGACGTCCCAGTAATGACACAGTATTCGAAGTCTTGTGCCGCCCGAAGCTCGGATCGCAATTTTATAGCGGAGATATTGCGAAAGCGCGCGGGAAGTTTTACTGCAATAACAACCTGGATCCCGCCACCCGTTTTTACCGCGACTTCCCCCAGACGGTTAGTCGCGTCCAATTCGACTGATTTCGCCGGTTCATATTCTGTCTCGATACAGATCGCAGGAATCCCCGGCTCTAAAATGAGAATGTCTGGACGGAGCGCCTTCTTCTTTACTAGTGAGTCAGTATTTTCGCTCGAAACGTGGTCATAGACCCGCCAGTCAGTGTTGATTTCGCGCAGTACGGCTGCGATCTGATCGTTGATCGTGAGTTCTGCATTTGCCATTTGGGCATTCCTTCGGCGCAGTTTGATTATCACCAATGGATTTCTTGGTGGTGATGACTAAGTGATTGCCAAGCCGCAACAAGAACTGAGGTTCAGTGCCACGCAATGCGTGAGACCGGCTCCTCTTCGCCATTGATTTAGCCTGATGGAAAAAGTAGAAGCTTCAACAGCTTATCGGTGACAGGCACGACACCACAACTGACGCCTAATGTACCCCCACGTTACGGGCCTCTTCGCTATTCATCAAGGAAGCTCACTCACTTTGCCGGCCATCGTTGATCGATCCTTGCCATGATCTGCTCGGCCCAGTGAATGGCGTCCGCGATCACGCTGACAGTCGCGGGAACTCGCGTCCCTGCCTCGTACTGAGCGAGCTTTCTGGCGGAGAGGATCGCCGCTGCGATCAGAAGCACGCGTTTGCGGCCTTCGTCCATGGCGTGAAGTATAGCACGATGTTCGCTTTTTATTCGCTATCGTGTTAGAGTCCTTATAAACGAAAGTGTTCGGGAAACGAAACGTGACCCACCGTTTCTGAGCACACCCAAGGATTTCTAGTAGGATAACTAGCCGGAGAAGGGCTTTACGATGCCTAATCTTCTGACGAGAATCGTGCTCTTTTCGAGTTCGTACGCTCCCTTATTTCTAATCATGGCCTTTAAATTCGGTCTGGCCCATCATCGCTTGGGCTTAGGCATGCTGTTGATTTCCGCCTTCTCAGTTGCATCGGTACATTTCTACTTGCGGACCGCCGCAACCCTGGGGTGTGATCGCGTTGTAGTCGAAAGGATCTCTGGCAAAGATACCGAAGCTATGAGTTACATCGTGACTTACTTAATCCCATTTCTCGATATAAAAATCGATGAACCTTCCAACTACATTTCTCTTCTACTCCTGTTCCTGGTCGTCGCGGTTCTCTATGTACATTCAAACCTGATCTACATAAACCCAACACTCAATATGATGGGCTATCACCTTTTTGAGATTGAGATCGAGGGTGGTAAGACCAGCGCACTCCTGTCTAAGAGAAGTTTTGTGGAACGTGGCGGCAAGATACCTGTCATCTCCCTGGGCGACCAAATCTTCCTGGAGGCTCCGAATGCCAGCTGATGAAGCATTGCGGCACATACAGCGCGACCTGGCTGATAACCCGGCGGTGAACGTCGTGTTGGCGTCACGTCCATATGGTCAAGGCGAGGACGATCTGCGGAGGCTTAACATCGGCCAAGAACTGCAGCAAGGCTTCCAAAGGATCGCAAGCCGGGCGGTCGAGGGCGTGCTCCGACTCGTAGAGTACGCACCGGGTTACAAGCTGGACCCGGACGAGGTTGCATGGATCGATTTGGGAGATGCTCCAAATCTCGCTGCAGTCGTTCAACGCGTGGCTAGGTTTCAAGACTTGGTGATATTTCAACAAAACGCGGACGACTTCCTAGATTATCTTGCGTACTACGTACTGTTCGCACGAATTGGACCAAGAAGAGCGATTACTCTTTTTCGCAAGACCAGCGAGAAGCTCGAACTCGGACGCAGCCACAAGATGGGTGCGATTCTGAGGCGCGGGCAATATGACCAAGTGCAAGAGACACTATTTCTTTTTGATGAACACATAGACTCCTGGTCGGACGGACGCTATATCTTCGTAAGGAACATCCCAAATTTCGAGAGGATCTTCCGCTACTACGAAGCACTTCAGCAGCGCGCAGAACAGACGGTTGACGCCGTTGCGCAGCGAATCCCGATCGCGAATCTGGATGAATTCCGGACAGCATGTACCACACAGCCGAGATTCATGACCAAATTAGCGGTGATCGCATCGAAACCGTATCTTGCACTGATTGGCATGGCTGATATTCAGCGAGCGATCCGGGAGCACAACCTTCCTGTTGAATTTCGGCGCGAGGATGGAGAGGAGAAGTTAGTGTTTGAGCCCGATCCGGCGCGTCGGTGGATCCTTTTGAAACTGCTAGACGATGATTACTTGAACTCCGTCATGACCAGGCTTAGGTATGAGGTCAATTCAAAGATTGCTAGAGGGGCACCGGACGCCTAAACGATAAGGCTTCTATGGACATTATTCTTGATTCAAATGCATACCGGTCCGACTATCGAATGCAGTCAGATCGGTTCGCTACTCTGTTCGAGTATCTGCGGAAGGTCGATGGACAAATTCTTTTGTTCAACCTCGTGAGAGATGAAGTTCTGAACGGGTATTCGCGAGATTTCCAAGACAGGGTTTCGGCAACGTGGAACAAGATGAAGCCGACTCTAGTAGATCCAAATGTCTTGCCTCCCACACCCCAGCTGGCCCCTCAGTTGGACGCTTTACGCAGGATCTTGCACTTTTCAGAGACGATAAAGGTAGTGCCCATCATTGGATACACGGATGTAGATATTGCGGAAGTGGTAAGACGCGGAATTGAGCGAATAGCGCCAGCGAGTAGCAAAGGTGAAGAGCTTAGGGACGTTATTTTATGGCTTGGTATACTCGCTCACGCAAAGAGGAGTAAGAAGCCAACTGCATTTATAACGAACGATTTAGGATTTTGGCAGAAGGACGCAGATAAACCACTCGATCAGATCAGTCGCGATATTGCGGCAACCGGAGTTGATATCCGACTTTATCGCGGCATCGAATCATTTTTAGCTGCCAACGCATTGGAACAGAAGCCGGTGGGTGCCGACTGGGCGCTTGATATCTTTCGCCGGGCAAACCTAGGAGACTCGCTGCTTCAAAGAGTCATGGCGACCGATTACCCAGCGGCGTCGGTGATATCCCAGAGTTTGACTGCGGTTCAGTTCGATTCTGGATCTCTTTATCAAATTGGCGGGGCATCCCATTTCGCTGAACTGTCGTATAGGGTTTCCTTCGCATTGCTCACAAAGACATTCCACATCGCAATTCCCGCAGCGTCCGGCCAGATATTTATTCCGGGGCAGGTTCCTGTTTATGATTTTATTAATTCTCCCGTTTTGTCGAATTCTGCCATGAATGTGCCGCCGATAGATATTCAGGCCAAACCCACTTGGTTTATTGCGGCGGATACTGACCCCTCCTATATTTGGATGCCAAGCAAGAATACGCCGCCCTTAAAGACCGAGATCCAGTTCGAACACATAAAACTTGAGCTGGCAGCAAAGTTTTCGGTTCGCATATCGGGTGAAGCGGTGATTGACGGTCAGCTGGACAATTTCCGAGTCACGGAGGCGCAAGTTACTCCTACTATCGCGCCAGCGAATGAGCTGAGTTGAATTTGGTCAGTCGCCCTCGTTGCCTTGGTTTAGAACTAGCAACGACACTCACTGAAGGGGCACCTCAGCTGGATGTCGTCGAAAATATGAGTTCGCCAAGTTGTGAAACCTCGAGAGGACCGCTCAAAGTAAAGCGTTTGACGACCGGCAAACCAGGGCAATCAGATTTCGAGACCCTGAAGCTCGCAACTATTCGGGGATTGAGAGGGTTCAGTTCTTCCCGGAATTAGGTGGGCTTCCTGTGTTCTCGAACCTGGTCATACCGGACCTGTGGTCTTTTACTCTTGGCCTTTCAACCTCATGTTGGCTGATCAGCAGCGGATTGACACCGAAAAGAAGTTGATCGACCCAGGGAACTGGCGTATCGCTCGGAGCGAATGGTATTGTGGGATGCACAATAACTGACCACAGCGTGGAAGTGATTCCACGATTCCGGTTCCTCAGCTTGATGCTGGAGTGGTAGGAGTTGCCAGTGGTCTTGCTACCTCACCGAATCCTGGTGCATCTGCGACGAGCATCACCAACCCTGTTCCCAACCAGTCTTAAGCTCTCCCACATCCCAACGAGTCACGCAAGAAGGAATGCCACAGAGATGCTCAACTCTCTGTGGCATTTTTCTTTTTGGTCCACGACCTCAGTGCCACAACGTCCATTGGACGAACTTGTAGAGTCCCAGCATGAAGAATGCAAACATTGCAGTCCTCATGATGATCCATTCACAGTTAGAAAAGAACCCATCGACACGGACCCTGAGGTCACGCTTACTTTTTTCACTCATGATGGCTCCTATTTCTTGGAGCCGTCTTGGCTGAATGAGAAACTGGTAGCAAGGTCCTGGACATACTTCACTCGAGTGTTGAGCTCGGTTGCAACCTCATCGGACTTCTTCACCAGTGCTGCCAACAGCTCAGGGATCTTCTCAACTGCCCTGAGGCGCTTTTCCCTTGGGGAATCTTTGAATAACCAGTTCTCGGTAAATTCATTGTCGGGTCCACGTCCAAGGTCTTCCGTGGAGTAGTTGATTATGAATCCCCATTTTCCCATGAGCTTTCCGTACTCAAGACGCCAAGCTCCCCTCTCAAGTCCCGTATCATCAGACCAGGCCTCGAAGACAACATATGCCGTGATCCCCAGGTTGAGTTTGTTAATCGTATCTTCAATTTCGGAAACTTCTGCCGTCAATTTATCCGAGAGCTCATTGAGGTTCTTGGCTGCAAGAGAAAGCTTGTGGAGGTTTGCTTGAATTGCAAAGATGGACGTAGAAGTAGCAACTTCTGGCATTTCTGAACTCGTTTCTCAGACCAATCAAGGCCTGCTCTTTGCTCGGTCGACAACCGAGACGTTTTAAGGCTTATCCCGGAAATTCATATCCGGGTACTTCGTCGTTCATCGGCCTTCCGACCGATCACTGCAAAAATCATTTGGAGCAAATGCCTTCCAGCAATGCTCTGAACGAAGTTTACTCCTATCAGTTTTATGGGGTCAAGAGTTGGTTCTTGTTTGGTTCTCAGTGTTTGGTTTCTGTAGTCGAAACGTGGGTTTTCTTACCAAAGGGTCAATAGATAAAGTGCTGAAACCGAAGGAAGTGCTTTGTTTTCAGCTAATTATGAGACCGTCGCTCTAGCCACCTGAGCTACGCCGCCACTTTTAGTTACAACGACTTGCGCGGAATATGAACTTCGTCGCGTCGCATCTTGTCGCATGTTCTTGCAGAATCGGCCCGTCAAACCGCCACAGCGGATAAGTCTACGAGAACAACGCCGCGTTGCATGTTTGATTCTATCAAACACGGAGATCTGCGACTCCCCTGTAATTTTTGCTAATTGACAGAAATCGCATAACGAGCATGATAGTGGTAGAGAATAAGGGTTCGTTTTGGTTTGGATGGACACGATCCCAGGGGAGCAAGGAGCCCACCACATGTCGAAAGTCGCGGTTTTGGTGGTTGAGGATTTCGATCCGTTTCGGCAGTTTGTATGTTCGACGCTGGGAAAAAGACCGGAGTTGCAAATTGTCGGGGAGGCGTCGGATGGGTTGGAGGCAGTTCGCAAAGCTGAACAACTGCAACCGGACTTGATTCTGTTGGACATTGGCCTGCCGAGTCTGAACGGAATCGAGGCGGCTCAACGGATCCGCGAACTCTCCCCGAGGTCCAAAATACTTTTTGTGAGCCAGGAATCTTCTGCCGATGTGGTGCAAAAAGCTCTCAGCTTAGGGGCGGCGGGCTACATTGCTAAGGTAGATGCCGGAAGCGAGTTGCTGGCTGCTGTGGAGGCGGTGCGGCAGGGTAGGCAGTTTATCAGTAGCGGACTGTCGGGTCACCATTTCGCCGAGACGTCGCACGCACAGCCTCTTCCGTTGCGCGCACCAACAAATGAGATCAGTCGCGCCCACGAGGTTGAATTCTATTCTGATGATGAAGCTTTTGTAATTGGCTTTGCTGATCGTATCGAAGCTGCTCTGGAGGCCGGGAATGCGCTCATAGTAGTCGCAACCGAGTCACATCGGAAGAGCCTTGTTGCGAGGTTGCAGGAACAAGGCATGGATATTAACGCCGCCATTGAACAGGGGCACTATCTGGCTTTGGATGTCGCCGATACGCTCTCAACTTTCATGGGCGACGAACTGCCCGACCCAGTGCGATTTTTTCGAGTGGTTAATGATCTGATCGCAACGGCGGCTCAGTCAACAGCGGGGGAAGAGTCAAGGGTTACAATTTGCGGGGAATGTGCGTCAATCTTGTGGGCGCAAGGTAATGCAGATGCGGCTATTCAGGTGGAGCAACTCTGTAACCAACTAACTAAGCGATACGAAATGGATATTCTTTGCGGGTTCTCATTGAGTAGCTTTTACCGCGACGAAGATAAGCGAGTCTTCCAGAAGATTTGCAGCGCACGCTGAACTGTTGTCCGCGGTAATGAATTCCTTACCCTGCCGCAGGAATGAAGTTACTTGGAGTGAGAGGCGCGCACGATGTAGCCTCGGCCTCGCCCGCGTTGCGCCATTCAGGGAACACCGCTCAACCCGACATCCCACCTGAAGGAATCCGAAGATGATCTAGCTTGCAACTCGTCTACAGAAAATTGACACTGGTTGCATGAAAACGATTGCGGTCATCCCGGCGCGCCTTGCCTCTACGCGGTTGCCCCGAAAAATGCTGCGCCAGATAGCCGGGCAAACACTGCTTGGCCGCGTTTACGAAGGCGTTCGATCCTCGCCGTTGTTGAGCGACGTCATCGTCGCGACGGATGCGGACGAAATCATGCAGGTCTGCCGTCAACATGGATGGAACGCGCGCATGACCTCGCAGGCACATCGCAGCGGGACAGAACGTGTGCGCGAGATCTCAGATTCGGTGGCGGCGGACGTCTACCTCAACATTCAGGGAGACGAGCCGCTGACCCGGGCCGAACACATTGCGACGCTGCTCCTCTTGATGAAGGATGCGAATATTCAGGCGGGAACGTTAAAGACTCCGGCTAAATCGGAAGACATTGATAACCCCAATGCGGTGAAGGTTGTGACCGACACTGTAGGCAGGGCGCTCTATTTTTCACGCGCCACCATCCCTTACGACCGCGACGGTGGGAACCCAGGATATTTCAAGCACCTGGGCTTTTACGCCTATCGCAAGGCGGCGCTCGATCGTTTCTGCGCGTTGCCTGAGTCGTCGCTCGAACACAGCGAGCGGCTCGAGCAGCTACGCTTCCTGGAGAACGGGATTTCGATTCATGTTGCCGAAACGCCCTACGATACGGTTGGGGTAGACACCGAGGAGGATTTGCGCCGGGTGGAGAAGATTCTTGCGGGACGCGAGACGTAGCAAGCTACGTCTCTACAGCATTGTTATTTTCGCGCGACCGCTGTCTGCTGTTTCGCCCATGCTTCCGCCGCAGCCACACGGCGGGAAATCGCGGGATGCGACTGGAAGAACCACTCGACCCATCGCGCAGGAGATCGCTCGGCCAGATTCTGGTCCGCGAGCTTGTTCATCGATGAAATGAATGGCTCCACGCTGGCGATGCACTGGAATGCGTAGCGGTCCGCCTGCCGTTCGTTATAGCGAGAATACGCATTGGTAGCTGGCTGCAGGAGGAACCACAGTACGGACGAAACCAATGCCAGCAATGGCAGATTGGCGAAATCTGAGACCGTTTCAAACATGTGGGTTCGTTCCACAGCGTAGTGCAGCGCCCAGTTTGCTGCCCAAAATCCCACTAGGCTGATCCCCGCTTCTACCACGATGCTTTTCAGAATATGGCGGTGCACGTGATGCCCCAACTCATGTGCTAGCACGGCCTCAATTTCGTCGGCGGAGAATTGATCGAGAAGCGTGTCGGCGAGGATGATCCGGCGGGTGTTGCCGAGTCCGGTTAACGCCGCGTTGGCCTTCTTGCTCTTCTCCGAGAGGTTCCATTTGTAGACGCCGCGCACCCGCGTTCCGGCACGCTCACTCAGTTGCACCAGACGGGACTTGAGGTCGGCATTGTCGAGTGGCTCGAATTTATAAAAGATCGGGAACAGAACCACCGGAGCCAGTTGCGCCATCAGCACGAATAATCCCAGAAAAGCAGCCCAGGCGATCAGCCACCAAAACTGCGGGAACTGGCGAATAATGAAGTAGAGCAACTCGACCACGATCGAGGCTAGTGCCACGCCGACCAGAAACCCCTTGATCTCGTCCCACACCCACGCGCGTAGTCTTTGATTGGAGAGATTATAGCGATGCTCCACTCGAAATCCGTAGT
>Ga0210405_10000665_pt1 | contig 43814 bp, 34 predicted proteins | sample IncBWH11MmetaG_FD_155492 | JGI IMG/M metagenome (GOLD analysis project Ga0210405, IMG submission 155492) | Forest soil microbial communities from Barre Woods Harvard Forest LTER site, Petersham, Massachusetts, United States - Inc-BW-H-11-M | ecosystem: Environmental > Terrestrial > Soil >... | reverse complement strand
GGCCGCGCTCGACGGCGCGCCAATCAAGGCAATCTTCTTCGGCTGACGGACGATTTTGACCGCCAAGGTTAAGCTCCTTGTTTTGTGTGTCCCCGCCTACCGCGCTGGGTCTACTGCAAACTTCGCGGGACGAAGGCCCGCCCCTGTGCTTCTACTGCGCTACAAATGACACTGCAAATTCTTAGCGCCTTTTCTTAGCGACGCGGGGCCGGCGCAATCGTCGCCAGCTCCGGAGGCAGCGTGAAGCGCACATCCTCGCGAATCAAATCGAGATCGCGCTGATCCGTAAAGCCAAACTCCGCGAGCCGCTCGCTGACCTGTTCGACGAGCACTTCGGGAGCGGAGGCGCCCGCGGTCAAGCCCACGCGTTTTACGCCTTCGAGCCACTTCACGTCAATATCCTTGGCGGAATCGATGAGCTGGGCTTTCACGCCGCTGCGTTTGGCTACCTCTACGAGGCGGTTTGAGTTCGAGCTGTTTGGCGAGCCCACTACCAGGAGAAAGTCCACGTCCTTGGCTACTTGCTCGACGGCTTCCTGGCGATTTTGCGTGGCGTAGCAAATGTCGTCGCTGGCGGGGCCTTTGATCAACGGAAATTTTTGCCGGAGGCGCGCTACGATTTCTTGCGTGTCGTAGAGGCTCAGCGTGGTTTGCGTCAGGAACGAGAGCTTGTCCGGCTCCGCTACTTCAAGGGCGTCCACCGCGGTTACCGAGTCCACCACGATGGTGCGGTCGGGAGCTTCGCCGGATGTGCCGACGATTTCCTGGTGGTCCTTGTGGCCGATTAAAATGATGGTGCGCTTTTCGCGCGCGAATTTCAGGGCTTCCAAGTGCACCTTGGTGACGAGCGGACAGGTCGCGTCGATCACTTTTAGCGCGCGGTCTTTGGCTTCCTGGCGGACCGTTGGCGGCACGCCGTGGGCGCTGAAAACCAGCACCGCGCCGTGCGGCACGTCCTCGATGGACTCCACGAAAATCGCTCCGCGGCGGCGCAACTGCTCTACTACGTAGGTGTTATGGACGATTTCGTGATGGACGTAGACCGGCGCGCCGTACGCTTCCAGCGCCAGCTCGACGATATCCACCGCTCGCACCACGCCCGCGCAGAACCCCCGCGGCCGTACTCTCAGCAATACCTTCCCATTTGTCGCAGTCTGCATCGTTATCCTAAGTGAGTAATTTCCGAAGACTCTATCATACCTTACGGCGTGGCTGGGCCGCATCGGGTTTCGTAGGATTGTGACAGTTTCCGATTACGGCTACGGGCTCATCCGGTCGCTTTTGCGCTGGCGCCGAAAGTCCATCGCCCAGCACAGGTACCACGCGCGTGGTGGTTGGCTAGAGGCATCGCGGGACAGGGGGCTTGCATCCCATGATTGCGGACGGAGATAACCAGGCAGGTATGGTACCTAGTACCTACCGAGGACTCCCAAGAAGATCAAGACGGGAGAAACTCAAATGAAAACTGCAGCGCTGGTTGTGTGTCTGGGCATGGTCGTGTGGGGATGTGGATCGGGAAACATGGTGAACGTAGCAAAAAATGTGGTGATGAAGGGCGGACAGTGGGAGTACGTGGTGATGCCGGCTAGCGGCGGTGCCACACTGAACTTTGAAGCGAATGTGCCGGGGACGAATTTGCAGTTCAACGGAACCAACGCAATGATTTTTTATCCATCGCAGGTGGGCTTAACCGGTCCGACTACCACGCCGATCTATTGCAGCTCCTTCGCCTTCGACGGCGAGATCAACGGTAATACCGTGAAGGGTAATTTCGATTGGGCAAATACGTCGGAGCGATTTGCCAGTTTTTCCGGAGAGCTCGCGGCGGATGGGCAGTCGCTCTCGAACGGCGCGTACTCGGGCCAGTCGTGCGCGGCTGGAGACTCGCCGGGAACCCCCAAGCCGGACTTTAAGGGAACTTTCGCCGGTCAAATTATTGCGCCGGTGAATGGCACGTACAGCGGCAAGCTCACGAGCAGTTTGTTCGGAGTGGACACGGTGACGTTTGTGATCACGCAGAATCCCGATTTCTCGCTGAACATCTCGGGAACCTCGGTCGAGAACGGCGTGACGACCATGTTTGCATCGCTGCCGCAGTCGCAGACGCCGGCGTCACTGGGGGCGGTGACGGGCGCTTCTGTTTTCTGGGGCGGGACGGCGCAGAATGTGAATGGATCGCAAAATTTTTCGTTCTCCGGGCACTTAAACTCAACGGCGACGCAGTTGACGGCGACAATTTTCCAAGTCGGATCGAACGAGACGGTGACCGGGACACTGACGCGGCAGTAGATGGGCAGGAGGGGGAGGCGTTGCCGAGATGGAAGGCTCTGTAGGAGTGTTATTGCCCGAAGTAGTAGCCGTCGCGGGCTTGGATCACTAGGCCTTTCTGTTTGCCGACGGCGAGATGGATTATGTCGTAGCCAACGGTGTTGCCTTTGTCTAGGGTGAAGGCGAGGCAGTACTGGTTGCGCAGGTCTTCTTCAATTTCAGCGTAGATGGCGTCGACCGTCTCTGTTTTGGTGACTTTGAACATGCGGCCGCCGGTCAGTAGGTTTTCGAGCCCGAACGTCAAAAATCGTGTTACCAGGACGGGAGGCTGTGGTCGATGATGGGGTTGAGAGCGGTCTTACCAGAACATCCGGATGGGTGAGTTTCGTGGACTCCATCCACTAGAAAGTTTCCTCCTCCTTTTGCGACCTCCACGTACAAGGTTTCCTGCTTTATCGAAGGATTAACTCTCTGATCGATGGATAGCTCGAGGAGCCAGATTTGATCGCCATCATCTGTTCCTGAGCAGCGGCGAACGGATTTTATCTCCGCGGAAGCAGGCGTGAGGTTGCTAAATTTAGAGTGCCACTCTTGAAGGCTGGAGTCCGATGAATTTTTCGACCAGCGTTTTGCGTCATCCCAGCCCAGTTGCGCCCATTGGTCCACAAAATCCTCCGGGGTGAGGGCCAAAGGCGCAGTTCGCCGCATTTGATGATCGCTGAGGCTATAACGGGAAATTACGATTCCCAACTCTTCGTCTATCTTTCTCACTTTCCCGTGCGTCACGGCAAACCAATCCGATTCCACCCGAATTTGAAAAGGGGGCTGGAAGAAAGGATCGAGTACCTCTCGTCCAGATACAAGGAGTGTGGGCTGATTAGCGTCCGCGCCGGGCCCTAAGGCCTTATACCGAAGGACATCTGAGCGCCTACGGCAGGAGGGTGGTAAATGCGCGACCACGAGGAACCAGTGCCCGCTTGGATCAGCCGGCGAGATCTTATATTGCATGCCCGTTTCGTCGCTCTCACCTGCTGGGTCGAAATCAGATTCAGCCGCAATCACCAAATCCCAATGGCGAGCTATCCCTTGAAAGACGTAGACGGCTGAATCCGGATCGGAGCTTCCGCAAGGAAGCCAAAGCTGGGTGGAGACGATCAGAATTCCGGGTTCATATCCAGTTTGCCAGTCAAACTTGACCTGTCTGATCTCTCCGTAGGCACTCCACTTGTGGCTTGGGATTTCGTCCCATCCGGCAGCGGTGAGTTGCTCCATTATTTCTTCTTCGCCAGGAACCACGTGTCTGTTGGCGTCGTTCAAGTCTTCAACAATAAGGGCTTTAAGCTCTTGGTTCAGCTGTCGGAGCAGGCCTGGAACTTTGGCAGGTGGACCAGATTCCAGATCATTAGAATTGGGAAGACCAATTGCACGAAGCTGCTGAATGGTTTCAACGGCCTTCTGAGCATGAGGCGAAACCGGGCGCGCCGCTGAGTTTGCCGAAGTGAATAGGACAAGCGTGAGGCAAACCAAAATAGGTCTCATAGGCTTCCGTAACGGAGCAAAGGGTACCATGTCGACGGTTACGGACCTCAAGGCGAGTGTAATCATCTGGCCCCCCGCATGATTTGCGGCCGAGCAGCTAATTCTCTGTTAGTTGCATTCCTGTATTTTGAGTTGCCTATGCTTTTGATGTTGGCACGGCTGAATTGGAAGGCTCTGCCGGTGCGCTACTGGCCGAAGTAGTAGCCGTCGCGGGCTTGGATGACGAGATCTTTCTGTTTGCCGACTACGAGATGAATCTTGTGATAGCCAACCGTGTTGCCTTTGTCTGGGGTGTAGGCAAGGCTGTACTGGTTGCGCAGGTCTTCTTCAATCTCGGCGTAGATGGCGTCGACTGTCTCTTTTTTGGAGACTTTGAACATGCGGCCGCCGGTTTCCTTGGAAATTTGCTCGAGGATTTTCTTGCCGTCGGGGCGTTGTTCTTGCGGAGGATAGCGTCCACCACCACGGCCACCACCCATGCCGCCGCCGTGACCGCCCATGCCGAATCCGCCGGGACGGCTATAGTTTTCTTCTTCGTCGGCAAACAGGATGGAGTAGATGATCGTGTCGGCGCGCTGTGCCGTTGCGATAGCCTCGGCCATGGTTTCCCTGCTGCCGTGATCCACGCCGTCGGAAAGGATGATCAGAGCTTTGCGGCCCTGCTGCTTGCTCATGAGTTCGTCGGAGCCGAGGAAGATTGCATCGTAGAGCAGCGTACCGCCGCCGTGTGAGCCTCGGCTACGCCCACCTCCACCGCCCCCATTTCCACTTCCGCCTCCACCGCCGCCATTGCTACCTCCGCCTCCATCGAATTGAGGCGTCGACAGCTTTTGCAGCGCTGCTTGTAACTGGGGGCGCGACGGAGTGAAATCCTGCAGAAGCTCTACTTCCCTGTCGAAATGAATGACGAATGCCAAATCCTTGTCCTGGCGCAGAAGCTTATCGAGAAAGCTGTAGCTGGCGCTGCGCTCCTGATCGAGCACTTTCCTCTGGCTTAAGCTGGTGTCCACCAGCAGGCCCAGGCGAAGCGGCAAATCGCTTTCGTGGGCGAAATAGTTTATGGTTTGCGGGCGACCGTCTTCATCCAACTGAAAATCGTCTTTCGTCAGATTCGAGATGATCTTTCCATGTTTGTCGCGAACAGTGGTGAGCACGCTGACGGTTTTTACCTCGACCGCAATTTTCGGTTGGCCTTCCTGGGGGCGCTTCAACTCTGGCTGCGATTGCGCCGGCTGCTGGGGCGGCGGCTGTTGTTGAGCCGTCGGTGGAGGAGGTTGCTGCGCGTGAAAATCTCTGGCGGCGAACGCCAAGAACACAAGCGCGGCCAGGCCCATGAACCATCGAGTTAGGCACAGTCCCCTTGTCGAACCATGAGTTAAACGTCGCGTTGCACCAATTAAAGGAGATATCTTCATTTTTATCCAAGCTCAATCACTAAAGGAGGGCCGCCTCTATCCACTAGTTCATTCGTTTGAGGCGGAAAGTTCCCGTATGTGTCAGAAGATAGGACGCCGGACAGCGAGTTTTGGTTTACCGCCTTGTGTGCGATGCTCTCCGACCTTAGCGAGTCGAGTTTTACGGCTCCACCACGGCGATGCCTTTTGCCAAATTGGCGCTCCCGCAGGCTACGCTCGCGGCTGTAACATGCAGTCTGCGTTCACACAATCATGACGGCTGAAATGATCGTCGCGCCAGTGATTCTCGAAGGCCGCCATGTGCGGCTTGAGCCACTTTCGCGAGCGCACCAGCCTGATCTCGCCGTCGTTGGCCTGGAAGAGAGTCTGTGGCGCTGGATTCCTACTCCCGTACGCACGCCGGAAGAGATGTCCGCTTACATCGCCACTGCGCTGGAAGAACAGACGCGCGGCGTATCGTTGCCGTTTGCGCTGATCGAAAAAGCCACCTGGCAGGCTATCGGCAGCACGCGCTATGGCAATATTGACCGCACACATCATCGCGTGGAGATTGGCTGGACGTGGGTCGCCCCGCCCTGGCAGCGGTCTGCCGTGAACACGGAAGCAAAATATCTTCTTTTGCGCCATGCGTTTGAAACACTCGGCTGCATTCGCGTGGAACTTAAAACCGATTCGCTCAACGAAAAGTCTCGCGCCGCAATTCTGCGTATCGGCGCGCGCGAGGAAGGTACATTTCGCAATCACATGATTACCGCGAGCGGGCGCATCCGGCACACGGTGTACTTCAGCATCCTCGATTCGGAATGGCCCGCTGTGAAATCCCGACTGCAAGCCATGCTGCTCCCTTAACGACCGGGCAAGCTGGGACACAGCATTCTGTGCCACTGCAAATGTTGACCTGCTTCGCTGCTCCCGACATTGAGGTTTACCATTGGACGGCAGGGCGATTTCGCGTACAGGCGCGCGCCTGCGCCTAAGTTAAACTAATAGGCAGGGCACACCAGGTGATTCGCATGTGCCCAGTGTGCCGGCCCGGCCACGCTGCCGCAGTACGGGTGTCTTGGGAAACGGCTATTGGCATGACCTGAATGCCTCCCAAAGACTGGCAGCGAACGCCGCCGCTTAACGGAGATTCTCGTGCCCTCTTCCGATGCCGCCAACCGGCGCCGCAGCGAACGCGTGATGCTGCAGATACCGGTCAAGGTTCTCGCTGAGACGCCTGACAGCGTCCATGTCGAGGAAGACACTCACACGTTGGTCGTCAATGCGCACGGCGGCTTGATGAAATTGAAAGCGGAGCTCCTTGTGGGACAGCCGTTCATTCTGGTGAGCCCGCATACTGGCATGGAGCAGAGCTGCCGCGTGGTGCGCGTCGACCAGCCTACCGCCGACTACTTCGCCGTAGCTTTCGAGTTTGATCTTCCCGCGCCGAAATTCTGGCCCGTCACTTTTCCCCCACAGGATTGGGGAGTCCCGGGCTCCTGATGGTTTGTTCTTTTAACCCCGAAGGCGCAGGACGGCACAACCAATTTTCCCACCGCAACTATCCAATCAGTGTAGGGTTCAACAGGTCAGAGGATAAATACGCCTTTGGAGGCTCGTCAGATGCGGTTTTCACGTCCAATTAGCACAACCAAGCGGCTCTTGACCGCTTTCGCTCTTCTTACTTTGATTGTCGTCGTCGGCTGCAATGAGTACGTCACGTCCGAGCGCAATCCCGAAGTTCCCATTCCTAAGAAGGCCACCTGGGCTTGGCGGCCGGCGGACGCGCAGCCCGCTCCCGCGCGCGAGGCACGGCCAGTCATCTCGCGAGACGAACCAAATCGAAGTCCGAAGCCTGTGCCGCAAACCGAAGCGTCAACCGAGATCCTGCGGGGACAGATTCGGGTAGCGATCGCCAAAGCGCTGGCAGAAAAGGGTTTCAAGGAAGCGACTGATCCGAACTCTGCCGCTTTTTGGGTCGATTATCATATCGCCGTGAAGGACCAGAGCGCGGCAGTTCCCGTCGGCTACGCAGGCGGATATCCGGGAGTCGTGTGCGGCCCTTATGGTTGCGTGCAGTCCTGGGGCTGGGGCCCGCCAGCGTACGGCTACCAGAACATCAAATTCCGCACCGGAACCGTGGTGTTCGACTTCCTTCAGGCACCGACCCAGAAGCTGGCGTTTCGCGCCATCGGGAACAAACCCGTGAAGGCCGGCCTAACTACGTTTACACAGAGCGACGTCAATTCCCTGGTGAATGCGGTGCTGTGGAAACTCAGCGCGGGCAAGTAAACGATAGTTTGTCTTATTAAGCTTCGCCAAGTATGGAGTCGCACGAGTCGCCGGGAGAAGCGGCAGCAGAGCTGGCTGCCGCACTCCAAATCGCTAATTTGCAATAACAGGCGAGATTCGGTAATTCGCGAAAGAGTGCGCTAACAGCAACTTAGGGCAACAAACCAAACACCACGACGCTATTCGGCGTGCCTAAGTAGACCTTTCCGTTGGCTACCATGGGCGTGACGTACTTGTTGTCGCCGAACTGGTCGCGGTTATTCGCCGCCTGATTCGAGTTGTAAAGTTCCGTCGTCAAGTTCGCCGCGTTAAACGCGTGCAACACGCCTGTCGAACCATTCTCCACGGCCCACACAATCGCATTTGACGTGCCATTCGCGGAAATACTCGGCGTCGTTCCCGGGTAGGCGAAGCTGGCGGAGCTTTGTGTTGCGGGGATGGTCGCGAGTTTCGCGCTGGTGATCGGGAACGCCTTCAGATGGTCGCCAACCGCTCCGTAGTAAACCGTATTGTTGAAATAGCTGGGCTTGGAAAAAACGCCGCCGATCTGACCGCTGATTTGCTGATAGATATTGTCAGAGCTGCTGTTGAACTTGCCCATATTGTCGCGGTCCACAACATAAATGATCGCGTCTTTGCCGGAGCCCACTGCGAGATGGCGCGTGTTCCCGTTTGCGTCCACTAGATCGGGCAAAAGCAGCGGGCCGCCCGAGCCGAAGTCCGTATCCGAGTTTGACTCCGAGACGGTATTCGATGGCGTGAAATAATCGAGCAACGTAATCGGCACGCTGGACGACAGTCTTACGTAACACTGGCCGCAATCCCCTTGGGATGGGAAGCCGCTCGCATTGAGTGTGGTGTCGAAGTCCCCGTTGCCCACCATGAAATAAATATTCCCGGAGGCGTCCGCGGCGGGCGCGGTTCCCGCCATCCAGATGCCTCCTTCGCTGCCGTTGGGCACGAGATTGAGTACGCTTGTTTGCGTCAAGGCGTTGGCGTCATACGACATCACCCAGGAAGTGTAGGGGCGATCATCGCAATGCGAAGACCACGTTGTGTAAATGGTAGTGCCGATCTCGAGCAGGCCCGGACGCTCCTTATATTGTTTGGCATCGAAGACCACATTTCCGCCGGAGCTGTTGTCGCCAGTGCCCGGATACGTCGCTTGCACTGTCGTCGGGCCACCGAAAAGCTCGGCGCCGGTGGTCAGATCGAGAGCGTGCAGGCGTTGAAAGTAATTTCCGTTGGCGTCTTTCGACATCGCCACCACATAGATGGCCCCGTGAGCTCCGCGAGCGCGGTCAATCACGGGCGTGGCCGTCACGCCAATCTCGGGTGACACTTGGCCGCAGCCGCGGTCGTCGCTGGACGTTTCTCCGGTGCCCATCAACGATACTTTCCACAGAAACGCGCTGGTGTTGCCGTTGATGGAGTCCGCGTCAAACGCGTACACGCTGCCGTGCTCCGTAGCCACATACAAAACGTTTTTCGTTCCCACACTAGGGATCGCGACCGCGGAGAGATACAGAGGCTGCGCGTCGACTCGTCCATCCACGGTAAACGCGCCAAGCTTGCCGAAAGTCGTCGAGTTCACATTGGCCTGCGTGAGAATCGTTTCGTTGAGGTTCTGGCCAGTGCGCAAATTGTCGTAGTGATAGGTCACGACATTTATTGTGGATGCGCTTACCGCGTTCACAGTAAGCGTAACCATTGTGCTCGTCTGGCTGCCTACTGCGTTGCTGACGACCACATCGAACTTCGCTCCATTGTCGGTCGTTAGCGTGGCTGGTGTGGTGTAACTCGCTGCGGTCGCGCCGCTGATGTTTACGGTGTTTTTCTGCCACTGGTAACTCAGTGGCGCAGTCCCCGTTGCGGTAACGCTAAACGTTGCCGTTTGTCCTGCGTTCACCGTTTGATTCGTAGGTTGCGCTGTAATGGTCGGCCCTACCGCTGCGGCACTCACCGTAAGCGTTGCCATCGAACTCGTCTTGCTACCTGCGGAGTTGCTCACGACTACGTCGAACTTCGCTCCGTTATCGGTCGTGGCTGTCGCAGGAGTGGTGTAGCTCGACGCCGTCGCACCGCTGATGTTCGCGCTATTTTTCTGCCACTGGTAGTTGAGCGGCGCCGTTCCCGTTGCAGTAACACTAAACGTCGCCGTTTGTCCTACAGTCACGCTCTGATTCGAGGGTTGCGTCGTGATCGTTGGCGCCATGGCAGCCGCGTTGACGGTCAGGGTTGCCATCGCGCTCGTCTGACTCCCTGTTGCATTGCTGACGATCACGTCAAACTTTGCCCCGTTGTCGGTCGCTACGGTGGCAGGAGTGGTGTAACTCGCCGACCCAGCTCCAGTAATATTCGCGCTGTTCTTCTGCCACTGATAACTCAATGGCGCAGTCCCTGTGGCCGTCACAGTGAAGGTCGCCATTTGTCCAACGGTTACGCTCTGATTCACAGGTTGCGCCGTGATCGTCGGTGGCATCGCTGCGGCGTCAACGGTCAGGATTGCTATCGCGCTGGTGATACTTCCCGCTGAATTGCTCACCACCACATCGAATTTTGCTCCGCTATCGCCGGCAATGGTCGCCGGAGTCGTATAGCTCGCGGCTGTCGCACCACCAATACTTGCGCTGTTTTTAAGCCACTGGTAGCTAAGCGGCGCCGTTCCGGACGCCATAACACTGAAGGTCGCTGTTTGCCCCGCGGTCACAGTTTGACTTGCCGGTTGCGCCGCGATCGACGGCATTACCACTTTAGTTCCACCATTGGAGTTATTGGACGAGGTTAGCCCCGCGCAACCCATGAACGTGAGCGCGACAGCAATCGCACTTGCCTGTAATAAGAAAATTGGTCGGCGCATGGGCTGTACCCCCCAAGTCAATATGAGCGGCGATGCTGGGATTGGGCCGCAATTTCGCAAACGCGGACCGGCCCGTGCCAGGATGCCTCTGCGATGCATACACACTCTCTTATTTTTATCTTAATCAGCAGGGCGGTGAATTACACCTGAACAGAAGTACAGTTCTTGGCCAGAGCGTTATGTTGCTCCTGTCTGCGCCTGCGGTACAACCTGACCTCCTGGACGAAAGTTTGCCGCGCCCCTTCGCAGATCTTAGCACCTTGCCACGCTAGCGCGCTGCCTCTATCCTCTTCTTCCTATGCTCCTCAAAGACCAAGTAGCCTTGATCACTGGTTCCGGCCGCGGCATCGGCCGCGCCATTGCTCAGCTTTTTGCCGCGGAGGGTGCTTCGGTATTCCTGACGGCGCGGACGGAGGCGGAGTTAACAGCCGCCGCGAAAGAGATTTCGATTAATGGCGGGCGCGCGCATTACTCCGTGGGCGATCTCGCGCAGGAAGAACATTCCACGCGCATCGTCGCCGAAGCACGCGTGCAATTTGGAAAGATCGACATCCTCGTGAACAATGCCGGCCATTACGGCCCGGTCGTGCCCGTCGAGGACTATCCCTTGGCGGAGTTTGACAACGTCATCGCCGTTCACTTGCGCGCAGCGTTTCTGCTGAGCAAACTCGTCCTACCGGAAATGTACGCGCGCGGTGCCGGAGTCATCCTTAATATTTCGAGCCTGTCCGCGAAAGCTGCGTTCCCGTGGGGCTCCGCCTACGCTGCGGCAAAGGCCGGGATGCTCGGCCTTACGCGCATTACCGCCGCCGAAGCCGCGCGCAAAGGCGTGCGCGTCAACGCGATCTGCCCCGGGCCCGTTACAGAAACGCGCATGTCCAAGGAACTGGGCAACACGCTCGCTCAGAAACTTGGCGTCAGCCCTAAAGAACAACTCGCAGGTTTTCTGAACACAATCTTGCAAGGCCGAGGGCAAACCGCCGACGAAGTTGCCCGCGCCGCGCTCTTTCTCTGCTCCGCGCAATCCAGCGCTATCACGGGCCAATCGATCAACGTCGACGGTGGCGCCGCGTTTTTTTAATTAATATTTTTTCTAGAATTCGAATCGTAGGGGCACGGCATCCCGTGCCAGATGATCGTCAATTCAATGCTCAGCAGTTGGCAAAATCTGAATTGTGTGCAGCCAAGTCTGCACCAACTGGGGCCACGCCGTAACCGGAAGATCAGTCCGGCGAAGTCCATAACCATGCCCGCCCTGTGCGTACAAATGCAACTCCGCCGGAACCTTGGCGTTCTTCAGCGATAGAAAATAAACAGTCGAGTTTTCCACGTGTACGGGATCGTCTTCAGGTTGCACGATGAAGGAAGGCGGAGTCTGTTCTGTCGGATGGATGTCCGCATTAGCCGCGAAATTCTGCTCCGCGATTGCCAGATAGCCTGGATAAACAATCACGGCAAAATCAGGACGGCAACTGATCTGGTCAGCGGAATCGATGCGATCGTAGAGCCGCTTATCAAAATGCGTGCTAAGTGCTGCCGCAAGGTGGGCACCCGCCGAGAAGCCGAGCACACCGATACGCTTCGGATCAATGTGCCACTCCGCGGCGTGGGAGCGAACAATGCCGAGCGCGCGCTGCGCGTCCTGAAGTGCAGCAGCAGATTTCGGGTAGGGCCCGGTATCCGGCACGCGGTACTTGAGTAAAACGCACGTGATGCCTGACGAAGTCAGCCAGTCGCACACTTCCGTGCCTTCCAGATCGATCGCAAGAATGCGATAGCCACCTCCGGGAAAAACGACGACGGCCGCTCCGGTGTTCTTTCCCGAAGGCGTGTAAAGCGTAAGCGTCGGCACTGAAACATTGCCGAGGCGAACGAGCGGCTTGCCCGCGACGAGATTCTCCTTGGCAGTCGTCGTGTCGGCTTCCGGCGCCGGATTGGCGGGCGCACCCGGAGCTCCGTGTGGCCAGACATCTAAGGTGGTGTGACCCGGCGCAGGCGGCCACTGCGCAAACATATTCGTCGATATGCCAGCGACTATTGCAAGCAAAACCAAAAAGTGGCGCAAAAGGAAGACCTCGAATCTAGAATTTGTGGCGCTGATCGTAGCATGCAGCAGGAGCGGCCGGGTACCCTCGCTACAGGATTTGCTTCTGCGTGGAACGACTTAGAGGGAACTGTGCCCTTGTTTCAGATTCCAGATGGCGGCGACTAGGGCGTCGATCTCTTCACACGTATTGTACAGTGCAAGCGACGGACGAACAGTGCTCTCCACGCCGAAGCGGCGAAGAATCGGCTGGGCGCAGTGATGACCCGCGCGCACGGCAATCCCCTGGCGGTTGAGCGCGGTGCCGACGTCTTCGGTGCGAAAACCATCCAGCACAAAGGAGAGAACTCCCGCCTTCTCCTTGGCCGTTCCAATCAGGCGTAGCCCAGGAATGCGCTGCAGCGCTTCTGTCGCATACACCAGCAGGTCATGCTCGTAGCGCGAAATATTCGGCATGCCGATGCGCTCGATATAATCGATGGCTGCTCCGAGGCCGACGGCGTCCGCGATGTTCCCCGTGCCCGCTTCGAAGCGACCGGGCGGCGGCTGATAGGTCGTCTTCTCGAAAGTGACGTCTTGAATCATGTTTCCGCCGCCGTGCCAGGGCTGCGTATTTTCAAGAATATCGAGCTTGCCGTAGACAACGCCGATGCCGGTGGGACCGAACATTTTGTGGCCGGAGAAAACGTAGAAATCACAGTCGAAAAGCTGCACGTCGGTGCGCATTTGGGAGACGGCTTGCGCACCGTCGAGGAGCACTTTCGCTCCAAAGCGGTGCGCCATCTCGATCATCTCCTGCGCCGGGGTCACTGTCCCAAGTGCGTTGGAAACTTGCGCAAACGAAACGAGGCGCGTACGCGGCCCCAAAAGTTTTTGATACTCGTCTAGAATTACCTGCCCGCTGTTGTCGACAGGCGCCACGCGCAAACGCGCGCCTTTTTCGGCGCATAGCATCTGCCACGGGACGATATTGGCATGATGCTCGAGCCAGGTGATGACGATTTCGTCGTCCTTCTGAATGTTCTGGCGTCCCCAACTCTGGGCCACCAGATTGACGGCCTCCGTCGTGCCCCGGACAAAAATGATTTCCTTCACCGAGCCCGCATTAACGAAGCGGCGCACTTTCTCGCGCGCTGCTTCGTAAGCATCCGTGGCTCGCGCCGCCAATTCGTGCGCGGCGCGGTGAATATTGGAATTCTCGTGCGCGTAAAAATCGCTCAAACGGTCGATCACGCTCTGCGGTTTTTGTGTCGTCGCGGCATTGTCCAGCCAGATCAACGGCTTGCCGTGAACGCGCTCTTGCAGGATCGGAAAATCACGCCGAATCGCCTGCACATCGAATGGCCCGGAAGAAATTCCCAGCCCGGGCAACGCAGCGGATGAGACCCGCGGCAACTCGGCGGCAGGCACCGTTCCGGCGGGAGCGAGTTGGCGAATCTCATCAAGAAAAGCGAAGGAAGCCAGCTTGTCCAGCGCCCCAAGCTGCGGCACCGCGCCTGACACTTGCGGCGCAGTCAGGTATATACCGGGATCCACAACCTGCGGCGTAGCCGTCGAGGAAAAGTTATTCGCTAGAGCACGCAGCTCGGTTTCGCCTGGAATTTTTACAGAGGGCATCGGCGGTGCGACGGCCAGCGGAGATGCCATCGGATAGGAGAACAGCGGCCTGATCTCATCGAGAAATGAGAATGAGGGAAGCGCGGAAAAATTGGTTGCACCCATTCCCCCGAGAATCTCCGGCAACGTCCCAGGTGAAAATCCTGAAGCCAATGAGGGTGAAGCAGGGCCTGATGCGAGCGTTGCAGGAAGTGCCCGTAACGCCGCTTCGGAGGGAGTTGGCAACGGCAGAGAGGAGAGCGTCGCCGGATCTTCCATAGCATTCAACGCTTCGATCGCGCTCGGAATCGCCGCGGTCAGCGGAGGTGCGGTTGGGACACTTTGAGCCTCCACCGGCAAGGCCGTGAAAAACTCATTCGCCATGCGCGCCAAAACGCCGGGATCTAGAACGCCCGCGGGCATGCTTGTTTTTTGGCCAGGAAGCAGTGTTTCGAATGCTCCCGTCACAGAACGCGCCGCATCTTTCCGCGAATCACTTGTAGTCATGATAGTGCCCGACTTCGACGTCCTCCAGCGCAGCAATTGCGTCATCCACAAGAATCGCCGCGGAGCAGTACAGAGATATTAAATAGGACGCGATGGCCTTATTGCTGATCCCCATGAACCGGACCGACAATCCCGGAGTTTGCTCGCCCGGCAGCCCCGGCTGGAACAGCCCGATGACGCCTTGTTTCTTCTCTCCCACACGCAACAAAAGAATGTTGGTCTTTCCGCCGGCCTCCTTGGCCTTCTTGTTTCCGTCGACATAAAGCTTGTCGGTGGGAATCAGCGGCACTCCCCGCCAAGTCAAAAAAGGCGTGCCAAACAAGGTGGCCGTGGGAGGAGGGACGCCACGCCGCGTGCACTCGCGACCGAAAGCCGCGATAGCGCGCGGGTGAGCGAGAAAAAACGAAGGCTCCTTCCACACTTTCGTTAGCAACTCATCCAAATCATCCGGAGTAGGCGGTCCCTTGCGAGTCGAAACGCGCTGGCTGGACGGAACATTTTGCAAAAGCCCGTAATCGGGATTATTGACGAGCTCGCCTTCCTGGCTCTCTTTCACATTTTCGATGGTGAGCCGCAGTTGCTCGCGCACTTGATCGTAAGGATTGCTGTAAAGATCGGAAACGCGCGTGTGAACATCGAGAACCGCGGAAATCCCGCACAAAGTGTATTCGCGCGGCTTCTCTTCGTAGTTGACGTAGGTTTCGGGCAGCGCCTTTTCGTCCTTTTGGCCGCACACTACATCGACGGTTTTGCCGTCCGCCACCCGGTTGACGCGCAGCGTCCCCGCTTCCAGCGGCTTCCAATCCAAAAATCGCACCAGCCACCGGGGGGTAATCGCTCCATACTGCGGCGGCGTCTTTGTGACATTGGCGAGTTGAAATGCGGCGCGGTCGCCCAGCGCGTGTTGCGTCGGTGTGTCGGGCACGGAAGAGTCTCCTTTAGGAAAGCAGGCCCCGAATCTTCTGGAAGCCTGTTCGCTCGCAAACAAAAATCGGCCGGAATACTCTCGACCTGACGAGCGGTCTCGCAACCCCTCGTCAACGGCGCGTAAATTGTAACCGCGTGCAGCGGGCGCCGAAAGCTCGAAATTTCCCCACACCAGCGGCATTACTCGAAGGTCTCGAAATCCCGACGCTTCCCTTCGTCCGGGCGATTGCTTGACCGAGCCGAATGCCTCGAATAATATTGAAACCCAATGCCGGAAACTCCTGCTCTAGTCGGTCAAGTTTTCTCCCATTACAAAGTCACCCGAGAGATAGGCAGCGGTGGAATGGGCGTGGTCTACGAGGCAGAAGACACGCGTCTCGGGCGCCGCGTGGCGCTGAAGTTCCTGCCTGCCGAAATGGCTAAGGATTCTCAGCTGATTGAGCGATTTCAACGCGAGGCGCGCGCCGCTTCAGCGCTGAACCATCCCAACATCTGCACCATCCACGCGATCGAACAGCACGACCGGCAGCATTTTCTGGTGATGGAGCTTCTCGAAGGGAAAACCCTGGGGCAATTGATGGACCGCCATCCCAGTTCCATGGAAAAACTGCTGCCGATGGCGATCCAGATTGCTGACGCGCTGGAATCGGCCCACTCTAAAGGAATCGTGCACCGCGACATCAAGCCCGCGAATCTTTTCGTGACGGACCGCGGCCAAGTGAAGGTGCTGGACTTTGGCCTTGCGAAAATCGAGAGCACCGAGATTCTGCCGAGCAGTTCGTCGCCATCGAAGCTGGACACCATGGTGGAGGGAGAACTTACTTCGCCGGGCGCGACCGTTGGCACGATTTCTTACATGTCGCCGGAGCAAGCACGCGGACAACTTGTCGATGCGCGAACGGATTTGTTCTCGCTGGGAACTGTCTTGTATCAGATGGCGAGCGGAGTGCTTCCTTTCAAGGGGGATACATCGGCCCTGGTGTTTGATGCGATCTTGAATCGCGATCCCGTGCCGGTGGCGGAGTTGAATTCAGCGCTGCCAGGCGAGTTCGGGCGCATTCTTTCGAAGCTCCTGGAAAAAGACCGCACCATGCGTTGCCAGTCGGCCTCAGAGCTCAAGACCGACCTTAATAGACTCAAGCGGGACCTCGATTCCGGAAGCAAACGCGCTGCGGAGCTGACTGATTCCAAATCGGGGGCCGCGAAGCAAAGCGCGAAATCCGTCGCCGTCCTTTACTTCGAAAACCTCAGCGGCGTAAAAGAAGACGAGTACCTGCGCGACGGCATCACCGAAGACATCATCACGGAACTCTCTAAGATTCGCGGACTGAACACCTATTCGCGGCCAACTGTCCTGGCATTTCGCGACAAACAAGTGACTCCCGGACAAATCGGGCAGCAGCTCAAAGCTGCGTACGTTTTGACGGGTAGTCTGCGTCGCGCAGGAAACCGCCTGCGCATTACGACACAACTGGTCGATACCGCCACGGATTTTCCAATGTGGTCGGAACGCTACGACCGCGAAATGAAAGATGTCTTCGAAGTACAGGACGAAATTGCCCGAAAGATTGCCGAAGCTCTGCGCGTTACTCTCTCTCCGCAGGAGCTCGAAGCGCTGGCGATCAAGCCCACTGAAAATCTTCAGGCGTACGATCTTTATTTGCGCGGCAAGCGGTACGCGCGGCGGCAAACGAGGCAGGACCTGGAATTTGCATTGCAAATGTTTGAGAACGCGGTCGCCATGGATCCCAGCTTCGCGCTGGCCTACGCCGCCTGCGCCAATGCCTGCGCCATGTTCTATTGCAACTACAGCCGCGAAAACATTTGGGTCGAACGCGCACGAAACGCCTCGGGAAAAGCCGTCGCGCTCCGCTGGGATCTGCCGGAAGTACAAGTGAGCCAGGCTTGGGTCCTTTATGCCACGGCGCTGCACGATGAATCCGTGCGCATGGTGCTGAAAGCCATCGAGCGGAAAAAAGATTGCGAAGGCGCCTACTACCTTTTGTGCCGAGCGCTTTTTTCCGCCGGGCGGTATCAAGAAGTGGTGGACGTGATGGACCAGGCGCTCGAAGTAAGCGGCGAGGATTACAACGTCTACGTCCCCATTGCGAACGCGCTGGGAGCACTGGGAAAAAAAGACGAGTACAGAAATTTGCTGCTGCGCCGCATCGTCGCGCTTGAAAACCACTTGAAACAGGTTCCCGAGGACGCGCGCGCACGCATTCTGCTCTCCGCGGATTATGCCGAACTCGATCGCGTGGAAGATTCGCTGAAAGAATTGAATCTGGCGATCACGCTGCGCGCCAACGAAGCTTCCATTTTGTACAACGCCGCTTGCACCTACGCTCTCCTTAAGAAGAAAGCTGAAGCGCTCGATACGCTTCGCATGGCCTGGGAAGCAGGGTTCAAAGATTCCACCTGGGTGCGCAGAGACCCGGATCTCGCGATGCTCCGAGATGAGCCGGAGTTTGACCGCCTTTATCCCGCTACGGAAGACTCTGGCACTCATCCGGGAGCTCGCGTTCCGCCACTGAACTGAGTCGCAATTTCGCGCCGCCGTTCTTGGTAATTCCCCCACGCCTTTGTTATGCTCCTGAAATTCGTTCACAAAAAAAAGGAACCTCATGCGCTCATTCAGAATTTCCGCTCCAGCCGCGATTGTAGTTGCAGGCCTCGCGTTTTCGTTGTTCGCTGCCGACAAGGACAAGAAAGAAGCTGCTTCGAAAGATGCGCCTCGGGCCTCCTACGAAATGCCTCAGCCCGAAAAAGAATCTCTCGATCTCGCGATGTATGACAGCATTCGCTTCGAAGCTACCGCTCACTCACACATCATGGAGTACGCCTCCGGCCTTATGGACGGCATCGGCCCGCGCCTGACCGGCTCGCCAAACTTGAAACACGCCAATGAATGGACGCGCGATCAATTCACCGCCATGGGCTGCAGCAACGCGCATCTCGAAGACTGGGGCGAGTTCGGCATGGGCTGGCAACAATTGAACACTTGGGTGCGCATGACTTCTCCGGACACGGCCGTGTTCATCGCCCAAGCCGCGCCTTGGTCGCCGGCGACAAAGGGCGCCGTAACTGCTCCCGCGGTGTGGGTGGACATAAAAACCGAAGCCGACTTCGACAAATACAAAGGCAAGCTCTCTGGAAAAATCGTTTTCTTTGGCGACATGCGCGAAGTGAAGCCCGTCGACAAACCGCTCTTCACGCGCGACGAAGAAGCCGACCTCAAGCGCATCGAGAGTTATCCAATCGACTTGAGCGCTCCCTTCTCCTTTGGAAACTTTCTCAAGACTCTCGCCTTCCGCGAAAAAATCGGCCACTTTCTCGCAGCCGAACAAGCGGTTGCGGTGATCACGCCAAGCCGTGACGGCAGAAACAGCGGCGGCTCCGGCGGCACGATCTTCGACGACACCGGCGCAGGATTCGGCTGGCTCATCTATCAGCGCGAACACGCCAACGCCTTGCCCGTGGCTGTCACCGCAATTGAAAACTACGGCCGCGTCTACCGCCTTCTGAAAGCCGGCGTCCCCGTAAGCATTGAGCTAAACATCGACACGAAATTCACCGGCGATCACGAACACGGCTTCGACACCATCGCCGAAATTCCTGGAACCGACCCAAAACTAAAAGATGAAGTCGTCATGCTCGGCGGACATCTGGATTCCTGGGCTTCCGCCACCGGCGCGACGGACAACGGCGCGGGCTCTGTAGTCGCCATGGAAGTGATGCGCATCCTGACTGCGCTCCAAGTGAAGCCGCGCCGCACCATTCGCGTAGGCCTCTGGACCGGCGAAGAAGAAGGTGAGTTCGGCTCCTACGGCTACGTCAAGCAGCACTTCGGCTTCGTCCCCCGGTCGAATGAGCCAGATCAACTGTTGGTCACCGAGTACGACCGCGATGCTTCAGGCCCAATTCAACTCAAGCCCGATCATCAAAAGTTGTCAGCGTATTTCAACCTGGACAACGGCAGCGGAAAAGTTCGCGGCATTTATCTGCAAGGCAACGCCGCGATCGCCTCGATTTTCGAGCAATGGATTGCGCCGCTGAAAGATCTCGGCGTCACGGCGATCACCATGCGTGACACGGGCGGCACAGACCACGAAGCCTTCGACGCTATCGGCCTTCCCGGATTCCAATTCATCCAGGACCCGCTCGACTACGGTTCGCGCACCCATCATTCGAACATGGACACTTATGAGCGTCTGCAAGCCGAAGACCTCGCTCAAGCCGCGCTCGTCGAAGCCACGTTCGTCTACAACGCCGCCATGCGCGACCAAATGCTCCCACGTAAACCCCTCCCTCACCCCGAACTCGAACCCAAGCGCATCCAGCCGCTCAAGAACGTAATGCCCGGCGCGGAAACCAAAGATTAATCCGCGCAATACTCGGTGATGTGTCCGTTTTCGGCACACAACTGGCAAAGAGTTACGCTGCGGTGCGAGTGTGACAACGCATATGGCCAGCCGATCTAACTAGAAACTCTTCAAGCCCAGTACTTCTGCTAACGAGAATGGGCTCTCCTCGTCCAAATGGCGAAAGGGACAATCGCGTCTGCCGCACTGGGCGCGCGCCAGGGGGAACCGTGATCTCATTCTTCCAAGACCTGCGCTATGCGCTGCGGATGTTGCTCAAGAGTCCCGCGTTTACGACGGTTGCGGTGCTGACTCTTGCCCTGGGGATTGGCGCCAACGTCGCCACTTTCAGCGTAGTGTATGCCGTTCTGTTGAGGCCGTTGCCCTTTCCGCATTCCGAGCAACTCGTGCGCGTCTTCGACGACCTTCGCGGTACGAACGAGCAGGATGTCGGTATGTCGGCTCCGGAGCTTTGGGATTTGCAAGATCGCTCGGGCGTATTTCAGGAGATCTCCGCGGTCTCGCCCAGCAATTCGGCCATCGGCGGCGGACAACGTACGGTCCGAGCCGAAAGTCTCGTCACGAGTCCCGATTACTTCACCTTGCTCGCAACGAAGCCACAGCTTGGCCGTGCCTACACGCAGCAGGATGCCGTCCCAGGATTCCTGGAGCCAGTCGTGATCAGCGATGGCTTTTGGCGCCGGAATTACGGGGCGGACCCGAACGTCGTCGGGCGCAAAATGCGCCTCGATAATGATCTATACACGATCGTGGGAGTGATGCCTCCGGGATTTCGTCATCCTGGCCGCACATTGAATACGGACGTGGACGTTTGGATCGCCACCGGCTTCAATGGGATTCCGTTTCCTGTTCCAGCTTTGCGGTCACTTAGAATGCTTCCAGCCGCCATTGCGCGCTTGAAGCCCGGCCTGACAGTTCCGCAGGCCCAAGCGCAGCTCGATGCGTATATATCGCAAATCAGCCGACAGTATCCCAATGACTACCCCGCCGCCGCTAAGTGGGCGGTGCGACTCGTTCCGATCAAAGAAGACTTAGTGGGCCCGCAGCGCACAGAATTGTTCATCCTTTTTGGAGCGGTGGGATTCTTACTGCTCATTGCATGCGTGAACATCGCTAATCTGCTTCTGGCGCGCTCTTCCGGACGCCGTCGCGAAATCGCGATTCGGCTGACGATGGGCGCGAGTCGCGCACGCCTGGCGCGTCAACTTCTGACCGAGAGCACGCTGCTGTCCGCAATTGCCGGTGTCGTCGCTCTGTTTACAGTTCTTCTCTTGAAAAATGCGATCATTAGCCTCGCTCCAGCAGACATTCCACGGCTCAACGAGGTGAACGTCAGCGCCAGCGTGCTTTTTTTCGCTTTCCTGATCTCGCTTCTCACCGGCGTCCTGTTCGGGCTGGCGCCAGCGCTTCAGGCTGCGAACCCCAATCAGCTTGAGAATCTGCGCGAAGGCGGCCGCGGCTCGGGGGTCGGCAGACGCCATACGCGGCTTTCGCGGATTCTTGTCGTTGCGGAGGTAGCACTTTCGATTGTTTTGCTGGCGGGCGCAGGGCTGCTGCTTCGAAGTTTCTGGCGGGTGCTCGACGTGCACCCAGGATTTAATCCCAGCCATCTGACAACGGTACAAATCTGGATTCCCATTTCCAACAACCCCGCCAATGATCCTTATAGCGTCGAGGAAAAGCGCGCCGACTTTCTGCTTGAGGTCTTTCGCCGAGTGTCTGCGATTCCAGGCTTGGAGCAGGCATCGATTTCCGGGAACGACACTCTGCCTATGAATTCGGGGAGGAACTATTCACAGTTTTCGATTCAAGGGCGCGCAGCGGAATCGGAGCGCGGCCCGATTGCGGATATTGCTGTGGTTGATGCGAACTATTTTCGCACCATGGAAGTTCCCTTGATGACCGGACGCAATTTCACCACCGCCGATACGTACAAGATTCAAGGAGTCGCCGTCATCGATCAAACCCTCGCGCAGCAGTATTGGCCGGGCAAGGACCCTCTCGGGAGCCAGCTCAAGTTTGGGTTTGGAAGAGGCGTGCAGGGCGTCACGGTTGTCGGCGTGGTTGGCGATATAAAGTCCGACGGTTTTGAAGCTCCCAGCGTGCCGCATATTTATGTTGCCCTGGGGCAGTTCGCGCCAGTCAACGCGGTGGTCTTTCTGCGGAGTAGAGGCGACGTAGAACCTCTGGGCGAAGCCGTGCGGCACGAGGTAGAAAGCATAGATCCAAACGTTCCGGTGCACAGCATCAGCTCCATGAACCAAATCATCGCCAGATCGGTAGCGGACCGGCGCTTTGCTCTCGAGCTCCTGGGCGTTTTTGCAGCGGTAGCGCTTTTGCTTGCCGCCATCGGCATTTACGGCGTGATGGCGTATTCCTTCAGCCAGCGCACGCACGAAGTCGGCATCCGCATCGCGCTCGGCGCGCAGCGCCTGGATATTCTGCGCATGGCATTGGGAGAAGGCATGCAAGTCGTGGTCATCGGATTGGCTTCAGGTCTCGTCGGAGCTGCAATAATGACGCGATCTTTCCGGTCGATGCTCTTCGGCGTAGCGCCAACCGATCCAACGACCTTCCTTTCCGTTTCCACTATTCTTGCTGGCGTCGCGTTTCTCGCTTGCTACATTCCAGCAAAGCGCGCCACTCGCGTGGATCCTCTCGTCGCTCTGCGCGAAGAATGAACCACTCTGCACACGCCGCGGGCTAAACTCCCACTCCGCTGGACAAAGGCTGTACATTCTGTCCTAAGGCTACCGTAGCTTTGCGTATTCTGATTTAGCCTCGATGAGCACCGGAACATCCGTGTCGGCGTCTTGCCAAAGTGTGAGGAACTCTTTATAAGCGGCCCGAGCTTTGACGGCATCGCCCTGCAACGCAGACGCCCGCGCGATTCCGAGATGCGCCAGGGCGCAGGTCTCGCACGCTCCAACAAGCCCGCGGTGGTCCAGGATTTTTTGAAATTCAGCGGAGGCGAGCACGCCCTGTTTCGCCGCCAGATAGGCTTGGCCGCGCACATAGGCGGGATAGAGACAACCATTCAAAGAAGAGCTGGTCAATTCATAAGGCGAGGCAGTGCGCAGGAGCTCAATGCTCCGCTCGGGATTCTTGCGGGCGAGTTCGATCTGTGCGCGCACCGTCGGCAGCAGAACTGATTGCACCAAAGTGTCCTGAGGGAATCGGGCTGCAAGCCCATCGAGAAGGGTCTCAGAATGTGGGCTATCTCCTGTCAAGGCCAAGGCGAGAGCTCCGACGCCCAGGGCATTCTTTCCTAGAGTGGGCTCTCCCAGAGCCGCGAATGCGGCCTGCCGAACGTCCGCCAGATTACCAAATGCGGCTTCACGAAGCGCGCCGTCCAAGCGCCGGTTCGCGGCGCTTTCTTTGTTGCCTGCTTGATCCGCGGATTCCACCGACCGTTGCATCAGTTCTCTCGCTTTTTGAAGGTGGCCGGAATAAGCCGCCACGGCAGCTTCGCGCGTCAGAAAACGCGGTATGATCTCTGGCTTCGCTTCCGCCCACGTCACTTGCTCCGCCATTCCTTTCTCATCGCCAGCGAGGAAGGCCAGCAAGTAAAGATGAAAATGCAATTGCTCGGCATCGAGTTTCCGATCGAAGGCAACCTGTATAGTTCTGCGAGATTCTGGAAAGTGATTCAGGGCGATCAAGACCCATTCGAGATTGATATATCCGATCACATCGTTGGGGTCCTGTTGAATGGACTCGCGAGCGAGTTCGGCGGCCTGCTCATACTGCCCCTTGTGCATATAGATGAGACCCAGATTGCCAAGCGCAGTAGGATCTCTCGGGTAACTGCCTAGCCACTCGCGGAAGACGCGCGTGGTGTTTTCCAGATCCCCGGTCACATTCTCGAAGTACATGGAATCGATATCGAATTTCTCTCGTTCGCTGGTGTGTTCTCGCAGGGAATAGGCCTTGGTGAATGATTCCTTGGCGCTTTGTAATTGGCCGGCGTTGCTATGCATTTTGCCGAGGGCCACGTAGCCGGTTGCAAAATTCGGATCGAGTTCGACGGCATGCTGGAAGAACGGAAGTGCAGCCACTGATCCTTTTTCATGAAGAGTTTTGTTTCCCAAACTCACTGCCTTCAGAGCTTCCAGAGAGGACGTCGTAGCCTGGGAGAGCGGAACATCGAACTTCTTCACGTTTACCAATGACTCGCCGAGTTCACTCCGCAGCTTGCTCGCCGCCTCACCCAGTGCGTCCAGAACTTTTTCCTTATTTGTGGCTGTAGCCTGGGCTTGCGCGAGTGTATCTCCGTCTCGGCAATTCACGGTTTTAAGGCTGACGACGTAATCGCTTCCAAGGCTCGCGATGGAGCCTGCGATCCATGCCTTGCTGTCCGTGCGTTGGCAAACTTCCTGGATGATTTCTGGGGTCAGTGGCGTATTTGTTGGACGAGTCATGAGCCGGAGCGTCTGACTCACTCTGTTATCCGACAAAACATTCAAAAACGGTGATTGTCGCAGAGATGACGTGAGAGCCTGCTTCAAAGCGTCGTCAAAGACTGGATCTCCAGTGGCGTTGGCAAAATCGGCGAGAACAACAGTGTCCTTGTCCGTGAGCTTCGGCGCACGATGCAGGTAGAAATAAGTCCCTGCGGCAAGCGCCGCGAACAACAAGGCGGACGGGGCAACCCACTTCCACGGAATCCCGTGAGTTTTGTCACTGCGGACATTCGTTACAGCAGGCGATTTTGCGGACTCGGTGTCGCGCTTGAGCCGCCGCAAGTCGGTGTGAATGTCTGAGGCACTCTGGTAACGGAGCCTCCGGTCCTTTTCGAGCGCCTTACCGATGATGCGCTCTAATTCTGGAGTCGAACCAGGATTCGCGCGTGCCAGCGGGGCGGGCATTCGATTCAGAATCGCATCGTGAATCACCGCAGCGCTATTGCCCGGAAAAGCCAATCGTGCAGTCGCCATTTCATATAGCACCGCACCGAAAGAGAACAGGTCCGTCCTAGTATCCAACTCCTCGCCACGGGCTTGTTCCGGCGACATATAGGCGATGGTGCCGAGTGCTGTGCCGGGACTGGTCAATAGCTCTTCTGCCGTGACGGTGGGCATTTCGGAATTGGCGATCTCCAACCCGGAGGAAACCACTTTCGCTAAACCGAAATCGAGAACCTTGGCGTGACCTCGTTTTGTGACGAAAATGTTGGCGGGTTTGATGTCGCGGTGGATGATACCTCTCTCGTGGGCAACGCTGAGTGCGTCGGCAATCTGGGTGCCAAGGTCGAGGATCTCTTCGGTTGCCAGGGGTTTGCCTACGATACGGTGCTTGAGCGTCTGGCCGTCCATGAGCTCCATGGCGATAAACAGGCAGCCGCCGTCTTCGGCGATTTCGTACACGGTGCAAATATTCGGGTGATTCAGCGCAGAAGCCGCGCGTGCCTCGCGCCGAAAGCGTTCGAGGGCCAGAGGATCGTTCGCGAATTCATCTGGTAGAAATTTGAGGGCAACGTGACGCCCCAGGGTGAGATCTTCCGCTTCGTAGACAACACCCATCCCACCACCGCCTAGCTTTTCGAGAATGCGGTAGTGCGAGATGGTTTGGCCGATGAGCGAATCGGTTTCAGCCATTTCGCGTTCATCTTAGGTTGGAGCAAGAGGCAAGTCAACGAACAGGGAAAGCACCCCGCCTTGGCTCCGTTAAATGCATTCTGAAAAGCGAGGCTACCGGAAACTTGCCTGCCATCAGGTTCTTCGTTCGCGTGCAATCCGCGTCTCGCTATGTTAGAAGCTCAAGCGGAATGAATTTGCCTTCTTCCGCCAATGAGATTGGCCTGAGTGCGCGACGCCGCATCGCGTGGCGACTCTTGCCGTTTCTCTTCACTCTTTTTGTCATCGCGTTTCTCGACCGCGTCAACGTCAGCTACGCCGCGCTGGAAATGATGCACGACCTGAGCTTCAGCAATCGTGTCTTCGGCTTAGGCTCGGGAATATTTTTTGTCGGTTACTTGCTCTTCGAAATTCCCGGCTGCCTCATCGTCGAGCGATGGAGCGCTCGCAAATGGTTCGCGCGCATCATGGTCACCTGGGGGCTCATCACCGTCTTGATGGCGTTCATTCGAACGCCCACGCATTTTTACGTGGTTCGAATCCTGCTGGGCGTCGCCGAAGCTGGCTTCTTCCCCGGCATCCTTGTCTACCTCACCCATTGGTTTCGCTCCGAAGACCGCGCGAAAGCCGGCGCCATGTTTATGATTGCGATTCCCGTTGCCAACATCGTTGGCTCGCCGCTCGGAGGCTGGCTGCTCGGCGTCCACTGGTTTGGCCTGCAAGGTTGGCGATGGCTTTTTATCGTCGAAGGAATTCCCGCAATCGTTTTCGGCGTCATCACGGTTTTTTATTTGACCGACTGGCCGCGCGAAGCTCGCTGGCTCCCTCCAGAAGAGCGCGAATGGATCACCGCCGAACTCGAACAGGAAGCGCTCGCAAAGAAAGCAGCGCGTTCGTACAAAATCTGGGAGGCGCTGCTGCAGCCGACCGTCATTCAATTGACGTTTATCTATTTCTTTGCCGTCAGCAGCATCTACTCGCTGACAATATGGCTGCCCACATTTCTCAAGCGCGCCTCCGGCATGTCGAATCTAGCCGTAACCATGTTATCGATGATTCCCTACATCGCGGTGCTGCTCGCCATGCTTTTGAACGGCTGGCATTCCGACCTCACCAAGGAACGCCGTTGGCATACTGCTATCCCGCTCATGCTCGGTGTCCTGGCGTTTTCCCTTCTTATTCTCGCCGGCTCACATTTCTGGCTGGCGTTTGTGTGCATTGTCGTCGCATCCAGCGCCAACGCGTTTCTTCCTTCCTTCTGGCCCGTTCCCTCCGTTTTCCTCGGTGAGTCCGCGGCGGCGGCGTCCATTGGACTAATCAATTCCATAGGCAATCTCGGAAGCTTTGTTACGCCTTTTGTGATTGGCTATTTTCTCGACCGCACGCACTCCTTCACACCAGGATTTCTGTACGTCATCTTTAGCCTGCTCATAGCAATTATTCTAGTTTTAACGCTGCGCATGCGCCCTGCCGAACGGCTTGCGCAACCGTAGGGATTCTGCTGCTAGTCACGTCTTGGAGGCGACGGCTATTCGTATCGCAGGACAATAATCGGGTCAACGCGCGTGGCGCGGCGCGCCGGAAGATAGCAGGCCACGAATGCGGTCCCGGCTAGAGCAAGCGCGGCGACGCTAAACACTAGCGGATCGGTTGCCCGCACGCCGAACAGTAAGCTGGCGAGTAAACGCGTGAGCGCCAGCGAGGCAACAACCCCGAGCGCGACTCCGATCAGCGCCATGCGCATTCCCTGGCCAACCACAAGCCGCAAAATATCGGCAGGCCGCGCGCCCAGCGCCACGCGAATTCCCATCTCTTGCTTACGCGCACTCACCGTGTAAGCCATCACGCCGTAAATTCCAATCGCGGCAAGCAGCAATGCGAAGCCCGCGAAAACTCCCACGAATTGCATCGTCAATTTCGGCTGAGCGACGGAAGCGCCTACAACCTCTTCCATGCTGGAAATTCCTGCGATAGGAAGACTTGGATCGACCTCCGCAATCTTTGCGCGCACCCCGGCAACCAGAGATTGAGAATTGGCTTCCGATCTCACCAGTAGCGTCGTATTCGGCCAAGGAACCTGCGCCATCGGCAAATACATCTCTTCCACGTCGGCGGCGTTCAGCGTGCTGAATTTAACATCGGCCACCACGCCGACAATTTCTCGTTGCACCATGTCGCGTGAGTTCGCGATATGTTTCCCGACAGGATTTTGCCCGGCGAAAAAATGCTTTGCGGCCGTTTCGTTGATAACTGCTACAGGCAATCCGCCCGCGATATCCTTTTCATCGATGGTTCTTCCGTTCAAAAACGGCGTTCGAACAGTCTCAAAATATCCCGCGCTAACCTGCCGTACCGCGCTCGTCGGATCTTTTCCAACTCCCTCGCAAACACGCCCTTCTGGACAAACAAAAACATATCGCGAGGCGCCACCCAGCGGCAGATAACTCGTGATGCCTACGGATTGCACCTCCGGCATTGCCTTCACGTGCTCAAGAATCTGCCGGTAGAACTGCGCCTGCAGTTCAGGCTTGGAGTACCGGCTGGGTGGAAGCGTCAACGGAAACGCCATCAGATTTTTCGGCGAGAATCCCGGATTGACCTGCATCAACCGCGAAAAACTTTGCATCAATAGTCCTGCGCCAGTCATAAGGACAAGCGCGACGCCGATTTCTGCCACGACCAGCCCGGCGCGGAATCGGCCGCGTCCACCGCCTTCTGAAGAACCGCGGCCGCCCTCCTTGAGAGTTTCATGAAGATCTTTCTTCGAGGTCTGCAAAGCGGGAACGAGCCCGAAAGCAATTCCCGTAATCACGCACAAAAACAGAGAAAAAATCAGTACCACGCCATCTATTTTCGCCTCGCCAAGGCGTGGCACAGCGCCCGGACTTATCGAGCGCAGTGCAGGCATCAGCGCGGCGGCAAAAACCATTCCAAGCACTCCGCCGCACACAGAAAGCAAAATGCTTTCGCTCAACAACTGCCGCACCAGCCGGCCGCCCGAAGCGCCAAGCGCCTTTCGCACTGCAATTTCCCGTTCCCGCACCGTAGCGCGAGCCATCAAAAGATTGGCAACGTTTGCACACGCGATCAAAAGTACGAATCCAACGGCGGCAAGCAACACAAGGAGCGAAGGCCGCAACCCACCAACGAGGCTGTCCTCTAGCGTCTGCGCGACGATCCCGAATTTCGTTGCGTCGGCGTTGCTGCCGAACTGCTGCTTGTAGTTCGCGTTTATGGCGTCAAGCTCCGCCTGAGCGCGCTGGAGAGTTTCGCCCGGCCGCAAGCGTGCGATCATATTGAAGTAGCTTGCGCCCCCGCGAATTTGCGCGGGAGTTAGCAGAATCATCTCGGAAGGGCGGGGCAACCAAACGTCCGGCTCCGGAAATTGCAGGGGGAAGCGGAAACTAGGGGGGAGTACTCCAACAACTGTCGCGCTTTTTCCGTCGAGCACCAGTGCCTTGCCCAGCACCCCGGGATCACCTGCGAAGTGGCTGTGCCAGAATCCGTCCGAGATTACCGCGACGTCGGGTCCTCCGTCCTGTTCCTCCTCGAACGAAAAAGCGCGGCCGCGCGCCGGAGAAATTCCCAGTACGTTAAAGAAATCGGCGGAAGCCCTAGCTCCATTCACAGCTTCCGGTTCCCGCTCGGTAACCAAACTAAGTGTCAGCGGATAGAAACCCGCCATGCTCTCTAGCGTTTTGCTTTGTTCCTTGATCTGCGTGTACTTCGTATATGACATCAAAGCGCCGCTGGCCTTGGTTTTGAGGTCGTATTGCGCGAGGCTGATAATGCGCCCAGGCTCTTTGTAAGGAAGCGGCTGGAGCAGCACAGTGTCAACGACGCTAAAAATCGCGGTATTGGCCCCGATCCCCAGCGCCAGCGTGAGAATCGCCACAGCGGTGAACCCGGGATTCTTGCTCAGCATCCTGACTGCGAATTTAAGGTCTTGCCACAGAGTTTGCATTTCTTTCTTCCGCGCCGCCCATATGAAATACAGGTTAGTTAGACGCGCCGCGATCTCTGCTCGTGAGCCGCGCTAAGGCAGAATACAAAAGTGGAAGTGTCTCGCCTTCCACTCGTCTAAGGCCGCTTTCCGTCAGATTTTACAGTCGATCGCTTTGCTTTGCCGAATGACGCCGCGTTCATCTGTAACCGCGGCATACCCGCACGTCTTGTCTGTCAAATCCTCGAGCATGAGGTCATACGCTTGCCCGTCCGCGGTCAAGTTCAGACGCAGCGACCATCCCGGCAATATTTCGGAGCCACTTGAAAACTGCGCATTTGTAAGCTGTGGATCAATTTTGACGAGTTGCGCCAAGACTTTACTCGCTCGGAACTCTTCGCTCGCGAGAAGTACTTCCCAAGTCGCGTAGGAGCCGCCGTGCTTAGAATTATATCCCGCTTCTGCCGTGTTGATATTGCGCAAGAAACTGATCGCAACGAAGTGTTTGGCGTAATCAGGATCGGAAGTTTGTGCTGGCGCGTCTTGGCCAAACGATGATGTGGATGCTGCCACAACAAGTAGGACGCCGACCAGAAAAATGGATTTTGCTCTCATGCTCCACCTCCATAGTAAAACCATACTCTGCGCGGGGGTCGCAGTCTATGGACTTATAACATGCGGTAACTAGCGCGCCTCGCTCTTGTAGACGGTCCCACCTTTCATCACGAATTTCACGCGCTTCAATTCCGTGATGTCTTTCAGTGGGTCGCCGCTGACCGCAACAATGTCCGCCCACTTCCCTGCCTCGACGGTGCCAACCTTGTCGCCCCACCCGAGAAGTTCCGCAGGCACTACCGTTCCCGCGCGAATTGCCTGCATTGGCGTCATCCCATAATTTGCGTAGTACACAAACTCCTCTGCTTCGTTGAGTTGCTTCCAGTCGAAACCGCCCGCATCCGTGCCGAGCGCAATTTTTATATTTTTCTTGAGAGCTTTCTGAAACGCAGTTTTTTCCAGGTCCACCATTCTCACCCAGTTACCACCGCGGCCAGGAGCGACATAGGCTCCGACTATGATCGTCGGCACCCAATACACGCCCTTACGGGCGGCTTCATCGAGCAGCGCGTCGGTAAAGCCGTCGCCATGCTCAATGGTATCCACGCCAGCACGCAAAGCTGCCGCAATTCCGTCGGACCCAATACAATGCGCGGCGACTTTCTTTCCGAGCCGGTGCGTTTCATCCACGATAGCTTTCGCCTCCTCGTCAGTGAAATTCACCATGCTGTACAGCACGCCGTCATCCCCAAAGTGATAGCGCCGGTCCGAGTAATACTTGATCCAGTCGGCGCCATACATCACCTGCTCGCGCACCGCTTTCCGCGCGCCTTCCACTCCGTCGACGGCCTGCACGCCCACAGGCACCTTCAATTCCCACGAATAACCGAGCAGCGGATACATTCCCGTGGGAGCCATCGCGCGCGTTGCTACTTGCATGCGCGGCCCGGGAACTTCGCCTCGCGTGATCGCCTGCTTCACGTCCACATCCGCGTACATCGCCCCTTCCGTCTCCACGTCACGTATGGAAGTAAATCCGTTCTCAAGCGCAATGCGCGCATTGCGCGCCGCAAGAATCGCGCGATAAGGAATGGATTCCTTCAGGAGTTGCTCGTCGTAGTCTGCCGCCGTGATATCCCCGTTCAGAAGTACGTGCGTGTGTACGTCGATAAATCCAGGCAGCACTGTCGCTCTCGAGAGATCGATAACTTCCATCCCAGCGGGCGGCGTTCCTCCAGGCGTGACTGAAACAATTTTTTCGCCTTCGATGACGATCACAGCGTTCAGGATGGGAGTATCGCTCTTCCCATCAATCAAACGGCCCGCGCGAATCGCTATTTTCTTCGGCGGAGCTTTGTCTTTCTCTTGCGCCGGGCTTGCAGAACAAATCAACAGCAAAAGCGCTGCGCCAATTCCCATCAGTGTGGCCAGTTTGGTTCGCCGGTTCATGACAATCTCCTCAGTGAGCTCGTCTCTGGGTGCTTGAGGGCGCAAAGAGTAGCACAGAAGGGGTGGACTCCACGTTTGAGGGAAAAAGTCTGGAGACGGAAGGTTTGAGGATTAGCGCGACAAAGCCACGCCGAGTTTCGCGATGGCGTATTCGTCCGAACTCAGGCTCCGAACCGCTCCGCAGCGCGAGCCTTCGCCTTTGCGGCCTCTACGGCTCGATCCCTTGGCGGCGCACTGGTTTCGAGCGAGTGCAGAAGGCGGGTCGAGACCTCCGCTATTTCATCCACAGCGGCCAAGAAGCGCGCTTCGTTAGTCTTCGACGGCTTATTGATTCCACTGATTTTTCGTACGAATTGTAGCGAAGATGCCCGTACCTCTTCGGAAGTAACGGGCGGTTCGAAGTTGAAAAGAGTCTTGATGTTTCTGCACATGGATTAGGACCTTCCGTTGCGAAGCTCAAGCGTTTCAAACGGAATTGAAAGTCTAATGAAAGTCTGTCGTCGCAATCAGGCAGCGGTAGGCCGAAAGGCCCGGGTTAGTCCAAGAACAGCCCGTTCACTCAGATCGCAAGGCCTGAATAACATCCACACGTGCCGCGCGGGCGGCCGGCAGCGCGGAGGCCGCAACGGCCGCGACGAGAAGGATGATCGCCGAGATTAACACCGGCAATGGGCTGGGCATCTTCATGTCGAGCAGATAGCTACCGGCGAGACGCGCAAGCAAGTAGCCAGAAACCGCTCCGACCGCGATGCCCGCGGCAGCGATGACCGCACCTTCACGAATGACTCCAGCCAGCAGACTGCTGGGCTGAGAACCAATCGCAAGGCGAATGCCGAATTCGCGGGTCCGTGCGCTAACGGAAAACGCCAGTACCCCTGCCACTCCAACGATCGCAATCGCCAGCGCGACAAGCGCGAATCCACCGAAGACGACCGAATTGAGCCGGTCCGGAGTCAGCACTTCCGCGCGAATATCTTCGAGCGTCGCAGCCTTCTCGATAGGCTGGTCGGCGGACATATCGCGAATCAGTTTCGTGATGGGCGTGACCAGCGCGTAGGGATTGGAGTGCGTATGCACAAAAAGGCGGCCCGCGAAAAGGCCTTGCTGTTCCATGGCGCTGTAGACCGTGAGCGTTGGCTGCGGGATTACATGCATGCTGTCCAAATCGGCGACCACTCCGACGATGCGGCGCGGTTTCGAATCCATGCCGATAAACGCGAGTACGGGATCCGTCCACCAAATATGGCGGTTGAGAGGATCGCGGCCAGGGAACATCTTCTGCGCAAGGCTCTGGCTGATGACGACCACGGACTCCTTGTCCTTGCGATCCAGGTCATTGAAATCGCGTCCTGCGAGAAGAGGCACGCCAACCGTCGAGAAAAATCCAGGCGATACGCTGCGAAGCTGGGCACGAGGATCTTCTTCACCGGGGCCCTTAGTATGGCCATCGGCCGAGAACTGCAATGCAAAGTCGAAAGTCGTGTCCCTCCAGGGAACAGAGTCGCCGACAGCGACGCCGTCCACTCCGGGCAACTGGCCTACGCGGCGAACCGCTTCTTCGTAAAAGCGGTAGATCTGGTCTTCGGTCTTTCCGTAAGAGTCTACAGGTAGGTTAACGGCCAGCACTCGGGGCGTGTCGAGAATCGTGCGAGCGTTCTGCATGTCGAGCAGGGTCTTCAGCAACATGCTGGCGCCGGCGAGAAGCAGGAAGGAAGCGGCAATCTGTGTCATCGCGAAAAGACGTAGACGCCGATTGGTACCGCCGGTGATGCGCACACTGCCCGTCGCGAGACCGAAGCCCTGAGAAGAGTTGGCCGAAGGCAGACGAGGAATAAAAGCGAGAAGGACGGCTGCGACCATCGCCAGCCCGGCGCCAACCCACAGCATGCTGGAATCTATAGGTAAATCCAAGGCGCGGATCGAGAAGCGCGACGCGTAGCGCGCGAGAATCGCGACCATCGGGCGCGCGATAAGAACTCCGAGCAGCGCGCCTGCGCCGCAGAGCAGAAGACTCTCCGCCAGAAGCGTGCGGCGAAGCGTTGCATGGCTGGCGCCCAGAGCGGCGCGGATAGCGAGTTCGCCTTCGCGGCGCACGGAACGCGCCAGAATAAGATTGGCCACGTTGGAAACGGCGATGATAAAGACAAGTCCAGAGGCTGCTAGCAAAACAAGGAGAACCGTGCGTGCGCCAGAGGTGATCTGGTCGCGCAGGCGCGTGGCGCTGATTTGGGAATCCGCTTGTTTCGAGTACGCTTCCGGATGCTGCGCCGTCATCGAGCCATACACGGCGCGCAATTCGGCGCGCGCTTGTTCAAGCGTGGCTCCGGGTGCGAGGCGTCCGAATAATTCGGTCATGCGATGAACGCGTCCCTCCACCATAGTCGCGGAGAGATGGTGCGGACTGGTCACGATATTGGCGATGATCTCCGTGTCGGAAGGATAGGGGATGGAAGGCTCGAGCACGCCTATGACGGTGGCGCTTCGCGTCCCCATGGGACCGCTGCCGAGTCGCACGGTTTTGCCGAGGACGCTCGGGTCGCTATGAAAGGCGGAGGACCAGAATCGATAGGTCAGAACGACGACGCCGTCCGCTTTAGGACCATCGTCCTGCGGGCCGACGAGTCGGCCGAGTACGGGATGAAGCCCCATCACTTCGAAATAGGTACCACCAACAACGCCCGCTTGGACCTCGCGCGGATCGCCCAGGCCGACCATGGTAAAGCTGATGGTCGAGAAATCACCGTACTCACTGATGCTGCGGGTCCCGGATTCGATGTCCTTTAGTTCCGGGACGGAGAAGTTGCTGTTGGCGTTTCCGATCCCGGGCGCACTTTGCCGAATGTAGATCAGCCGGTCCTCGTCGCGATTGACCAGCGGACGAAGCAGCACGCCGCGCACCAGAGTGAAGATGGCCGCGTTGGCGCCGATGCCCAGCGCAAGCGTGAGGACAACCGTGATCGCGAGGCCCTTGGCGCGATAGAGCGAGCGAAGGGCAACTTTTAGGTCTTGAACGAACGACGCGAGTGTGAGATTCATCTTCCCATCTCCTTAATTCAGCGCGCAATCAAGCGCGCTCCCTCGAAAACACCACGAGCATAAGCGCAGGTGCCGGCATATTGGCAAGTGTCCCGCAGAAAGTGGTATTGAACAATGACCACTTTAAGCGAGACTTCTACAACCAGTATGACCAGCGACTGACGCACAAAACGCTACGCTGCTGCCTCGGCTGCCTGTTCGCAGTTGAGCATCCAAGGAATCCCGAACTGATCGACCAACATGCCAAAGCGAGCCGACCAGAAAGTCTTCTGGATGGGCATCTCGACGGTACCGCCCTGCTCCAACTCATGAAAGATACGTTCTGTTTCGTCGGGATCTTTCATCGAGACCGAGACGGAAAAACCATGCGGCGCTCCTTGATAACGGCCAGGAGGGGCGTCGCAACCCATCAAGATCATGCCGTCGATGTTCATGCGCGCGTGCATCACTTTGCTTCCCCATTCTGCTGGCACCTGTCCGGCCATGGGGGAATCTCCAAACGTAAAGATTGCTTCGATCTTGCCGCCGAGGCACTTCTCGTAAAACTTAAATGCCTCTTCGCACTGGCCGTTGAATATAAGATATGGATTCAATTGCATTTTGTCCTCCTCATCCTGATTACGACGTTTCATTGCAACTTCTGTTTCCACTTTTGTTTCGAATTTCGTCCGAATGGATTGCTGACAGTCTTATCTTGCTATTTCACTCCTGGATGGGAACCCATACATCGAGGCCTCCCATTCCAATGTAAAATCGCGTCAATCTTTTTCACCGCCCGCTCTTTTCCTCGGCTCGTTCTTTCACCCGCATCAACTGATGACTCCAGAACCGCTCAAACGTCCCTGCCCACTCATGCAAAGGCCGAATCGCCTCCGCATTCGTGCGGTAAAACATTTGCCGCCCTTCACGCCTCACATGCACCAGCCCAACATCCTTTAGGACGCGCAGATGCTTAGAAACGGAAGGCTGCTCCATCTCCAGAGCATCGACAATCTCTCCTACTGGCCGTTCCTGCATCGCCAGATAATTGAGTATCTCTCTCCGCCGCGGCTCAGCAACAGCATTGAAAGCATCAGAAGTGGTTGCGGCTCTCGCCATGTCCGCCACCATACATTCCGACATGGGAATGTGTCAAGAACTTATTTCTCCAACGAAAAGGCAGTCTGCCAATCTTACTTGCAAAGTGCAAGTGAGAATTGCTACGCTGAATCCGTGCAAAAAAAGAAAGCGGCGCACAAGCGCCGTTCCGGATGCCCGCTGAATGCCTCGGTGGAAATGCTGGGGGATCGTTGGTCTCTCCTTATCCTGCGCGACATGATGCTCCGCGGATACCGGACCTTTAACGAATTTCTCCACTCGGACGAAAAAATCGCCACCAATATTCTGACCGACCGTCTCCGCCGCCTGGAATCCTACGGAATTGTCGAGACGGAGAGAGATCCGACCGATGGTCGAAAAATGATCTACGCGCTCACGCCCAAAGGAATTGACTTGGCGCCGGTGCTGACGGAGATGGTCCTGTGGGCAGCACGCCATGAAGAAACCGCCAACCAGGCACTGGTCCGTCAAATGAGAACCGGTAAGGATCAACTCATAGCTTCCGTGCAGCAGCGATGGGCCGAGCTAAAGCAGGAGAAACAAAGGCTTGCGGCCGCGCACAGAGACACTTAAGTCGATGAAAATAAAATGGTTAACAGAGAAAACGGCAGAGTTTAACGGTAAAGAAACTGGAAGTGACAGAGTTTAAAACAAAGAAGAAGGCCAGCCGTTCTCTCAGGGCGGCTGGCCTTTCACTTCTTTTGGTATCCACAGAGTGTTTGATCATCCTGAAGGAGGCAGGACGGGCGGCTCTCTGTGTGTGCTTGCTCTGGCAAAGAACTACAAACTTGCTAGCGGCTTAGCGAGCCGCGGCAGAACCCGGACGGCGCAATGGCCGGCGCGCCAGGTCTTCCACGGCGTTGACACCGCGCCGCGCCATATCGACCACTGGGTTCTGGCTGTCAGCCACGCGCTGCACGCCGGTTTCCCAGACTTTCTGCAGCATGTACAAGCTCATTACCACAAATGCGATGGCGGCGAATCCCAGCGCAAAGAGCGCAAAGGCCGCAACGAGTTCGCGCACGAAATACAGCTGCAGCGCGATTACCACGCCTAAGAACCACCACATCCATTTGCGATTGCTGTCTTTTGTCTTCATCGTTCCTCTGTTGCTGCTCCCCGCTTGTCCGAACATTTGCTGCCCCCTAGACTCTTGCTTGCTCTCTTTGTTGACCTGGCCTTTAGATGCGTGATGCCTGTCTTTCGGTCCAGCCTCTCTTACCTGACCCATTTGACACCACGGGGATTGCAAAGGCGATGGTACAGAAGGCACATTTTAGGGTGCAAACCATAGAATCAGTACTCTCATGACCCATTCTGAAACATACTAAGTCGTTTAGAATCAATGCATTATATCCGCCTAACCTTTCGCCTATAGTTTCGCCTGTTTTTCCCTGTACTCGGAAATGCCGACCTGTCCCTCCGTACAGGAGTACAGGTGCGGTTTTGCACCGCTAAGTAGTGCGGGATGAGGCCGATTCGCACCAAAAGTGGGGCTACCACAGGGCATGTTTCGGGCGGAAAAGGAGCTTGGACTGAGCTCCAAGGGCGGCTAGAACAAGAAAATCGCGCTGCCAGGGATATTTGCTCCCGGCAGCGCGACAGGTTTACCTCGGATTGTTTCGAACAGCCTAAGAGATGAGGGGTCAGACTCGTTTCAGCAGCCGCGTGATACCGACGAGGATCACGGCACCGATAAAAGCGACAATGATCGAACCGAGCATTCCCCCGGCCGGCCAGATTCCCAAACGGCCGAAAAGCCAGCCGCCCAACCAGCCGCCGACGATGCCGAGAAGAATGTCCACGATAATGCCGTAGCCACCGCCCTTCATGACGAGTCCTGCGAGCCAGCCAGCGATAAGACCGACGATGAGCCAATAGATCATGTGGTGCCTCCTTTGCTTAGATGCGGATGGAAAGGGTTAGTGCGCGAGTCATTTAGAACACCGGCTTGCCGAATGTCAAGCGCACGCCGGTGGAAAGAATCAGGTCATTTGTTTTGAACCCGGGCACGGGGTCGCTAATGTAGCGGTCGCTATAGGTCACTTGCCAGCTGAGCCAGTTTTTCAACTTGGTGGCGATGGTGGTGTCAAACTGGAAGCGGTAGTTGCCGGTGTTCGAGATGTTCGGGTAGATGCTGAACTGCTCGGTGACGGTGGTACGGCTGTTGAGCTTGGAGTTGAATGTTTCGCCGAGCACGATTTCGCCCGTCTTGCTTGTAATAGAGGGCATGGCAGGCTCGGTCGCGGTAGCCGCAAGGGCACCATAGAACGCTTGGTTGTAGCTGCCGCCGCCAAAGACGTCAAAGGTCGTCTTCTTGTTGTTGATCACGTGATAGCCCATGCCGCCGCCGAGAACATTGCGCAGATTCAGATCTTGAAACTGGTCGTATTCGAAATCCGTAAAACCGAAGACGAAGAGTCGCTCGCTGACGTTCAGGTCACCGCGAATTCCGCCGCGAATAGCGTGTGCGGTGGTGGAGCTGACGCCGTTGACCGTGCTGTCGCTGTAAATAGCTGTGGAATAGACGGAGATTTTGTCCCGGTCCGTGGTGCGGGCAGCTTTACCCGATAGCGAAAAAGTAAGCGACTGCGAATTGCCCCTGGTAAGGCTGAGGCCGGTGTCCAGCAGGCCGCTCCAGAAATCGGTGAGGTGCGGATGGCGGAGGCGGTCGATTTGATCGTCGTATGCCTTTTGCTCGGCATCGTTGCGTACTCCGACGACGATGTCCTTCGAAGCGGTCACAGCGCCGGCATCTTTGGTGACAACCTCAAATTTGCCATCGCTAGTAGTGACAACGCCCACAATAGTCTGGCCATCCTTAAGAGCGAGATGCAGGGCTTCCGTGGAAACGATCGAAGTGACGGCGTCCCATTGCAGGCTGACGTCGCCTGCGAATTCGGACTTGAGCAGAAGAGTCTTCGCGTCGGACTTGACGATGGTTCCGCTAAGCCGGTCGCCATTTTTCAGCGTTACCTGATCGGCCAGCGCAGCTGTGGCGCAGACGGACAAAAACACACCTACAATTAAGCTTCGAAGCACAGTCGTTCTCCTCTTTGTTGAGTTCCCGGTTTAATTCACGTACGCAATGCGGCTGGGCCTTCTCTGGGCGCGGCAGGCTGCTTGGTCTTGCGTAACTTCCCTTACGAAGCCCGAATATTGTAAAGGAGGTGCGTAAGAAACCCAATGAGATTATCGGTCGGAAAAGGATCTGCCGGAGGCGAAAGCGGGAGACACGGCTTTCCGGCATCCTGTATACTGCGTCCAATTCTGGGGATGGACGAATCGCGATGGCCCTGATGTGGCCAGGCAGGGCGACACGTCGAGTACTTGCGATCCAATGTCCTCTAAAGTGAAGCCTCACAGGTTTCGCTGAATTTACAAAAACTCATTGAACTTGGGAGACTCGATGGCTTCACGCGTTCGATTTTTCGCGATTTTGGTTTTGGCAGGTTCTATTTTTTGCGGCGCGTGCGGCAAGACGCCGCCCGAAAGCGCGGGGGCCAGGCAAGCAGGAGCGGCGGCGCGGCCGACAATTGTGTTTATGACGGACTTCGGCACAGCCAATGACGCGGTAGCGGTCTGCAAAGCCGTGATTGTGGGGATCGCGCCGGATGCGCAGTTGATGGATATTACGCATCAGGTGACGCCCTTCCAGATTGAAGAGGCGGCTCGGTGGCTGGCTGGCGTCACACCTTACTACCCCTCGGGTACGGTTTTTCTTGTGGTAGTGGATCCGGGAGTGGGGACATCACGCAAGGCCGTAATTGTGAAATCGAAGAGAGGACAGTATTTTGTGCTGCCAGACAATGGATTGATTACGCCGGTGATTGAGCGGGATGGATTGGACTCCGCGCGCGAAATTACGAACACGGGTTGGATGCTGCAGCCGCAGGTCTCTTCAACGTTTCATGGGCGAGACATTTTTTCCCCGGCAGCCGCGCATCTGGCAGAAGGATGGGACTTCACAATGGCCGGGCCGGTTGTCCCGCAGCTCGTACAGCTGACGCCGAAAGAATCCAGAACGTCGGATAAGGGTATCGATGGCGACATCATTGGGCTGGATGATCCCTACGGATCCTTAGTCACGGACATACCGGGAGAAGAGTTCAAGACTCTTGGTTACGTGCTCGGGGACAAGATCATTGTGCAGCTGAATAAAAAGCCGTTTAGCGCACCCTATGTGAAGACGTTTATGGATGTTCCGGTGGGAGAACCGCTGTTGTATATCGATTCGCGGGGACGCGTAGGCTTGGCATTGAATCAGCGAGATTTTTCGCAGGTGAACAAGATTGTGCCCCCGGGGACGATTTTCATCCCGCGGAAAGGCGCGGCAATTAAGAAGTGATCTGCATCGTCGCTGAGGATTCGATGAAGCGACAAAGATGGAGAAAGAAGACAGGCAAGAATGCCTCTCCCACTTTCTTCCCGCGGCTCGCAGATTCTCTTTCGTGCGGAGTCACGCCGAAATACAAACTCAGTCTTGTTTTTTTACGCTCGCAGCTTGCGGCCCTTTCGGCCCTTGTACGATCTCAAATTCCACCGAATCTCCTTCCGACAAACTCCGATATCCATCACCCAGGATTGCAGAGTAATGAACGAAAACGTCCGGCCCATCCTCTCGCCCCAGGAATCCATAACCCTTCGAATTGTTAAACCATTTTACCGTTCCAATCATCTCGCACCGCTCCTTAGTTTTGTCCTGGGGGCCTTGCAGGGGAAATTGCCAACTTCGGAAACGCCGCTGAAGCCCTAGGCAGTCCTTGTACTACGCACGGACCCACTCGTGTCCGATCGATATTCGAATAGTCTGACTTCAACACTAATGTCGCGGACTCGATGAGGTCGTTGCTCTAGCGCAATTAGCGGCCAAGCGCGGCGTAAATCCCCAAATAGAGGCGTAAAGCGGGAAATTGCCGACAAACAGCCGGATCCGATTCGCGGTCTCACACGACGTGCCTCGCCCATCGGTGATTTGCTTTTCGCGGCTAGTCGCCCAACAATAAGAGCGAAGTCCACCATTGCGAGGCTGCCATGCCTGAAGCTGTGATTGTTTCCTCCGTTCGTACACCAGTTGGAAAAGCGTTTAAGGGATCGTTGCGCGCGACCCGTCCTGATGATTTGGCGGCGCTGGCGATTAAGGAAGCGCTGGCGCGAGTACCTGGATTGGACGCCAAGGAGATAGACGACGTCATTCTGGGGTGCGCTATGCCAGAGGGCGAACAGGGGATGAACGTGGCGCGGATTGCAGCCCTGCGCGCTGGCTTGCCGATCGAGACCTCGGCGATGACCGTAAACCGGTTCTGCTCTTCGGGGTTGCAAGCGATTGCGATGGCGGCAGACAGGATCCGCGGGGGATCCGCCCAGGTAATTGTGGCGGGCGGAACGGAATCGATGACCATGGTGCCCATGGGCGGTAATAAGGTTTCGCCGAATCCCTGGCTGGTGGATCACAACCCGGATGCCTACATCAATATGGGTCTGGGGACGGAGAATATCGCGCGGAAGTTTGGGATTACGCGAGAGCAAGCCGACCAGTTTTCAGTCGAGTCGCACAAGAAGGCGCTGGCGGCCATCGCTGCGGGGCATTTCAAAGACGAGACGGTTCCGGTGGAAGTGAAGATCACGGCAGTCGCGAACGGGAACGGGAGTTCGTCAGGCAATGCCAAGGGAAAACCAGCGGCGAAAGCAGCGACGCAGACTTTTACGTTTGAAACGGATGAAGGTCCCAGGGCGGACACTTCGCTGGAAGCGCTGGCGAAGCTGAAGCCGGCGTTTCACGTAAGAGGAACCGTCACGGCCGGGAATAGCTCGCAGATGAGCGATGGAGCTGCGGCGACGGTGGTGATGAGTGAAGACCGTGCGAAAGCGTTGGGGTTGAAACCGCTGGGGCGCTTTGTAGCGTATGCCACAGCCGGCGTTCTGCCGGAAGAATTCGGGATCGGCCCGGTAGCAGCGATTCCCAAAGTGCTCAAGTTGGCGGGGCTGACTTTGAATGACATCGCCGTGTTCGAATTGAACGAAGCCTTCGCGGCGCAAGCACTGGCAGTGATCCAGCAGGCGGGACTCGATCCTTCGCGCGTGAATCCAAACGGCGGAGCGATCGCGCTAGGTCATCCGCTGGGCTGCACCGGCGCGAAACTTACGGCTTCGATTCTGCGCGAATTGCAGCGGCGCAATGCCCGCTACGGCATGGTGACCATGTGCATCGGCGGCGGCATGGGAGCCGCGGGGATTTTGGAGCGCCTCTGAGCAATCGACGGAAGGCTGAAGCCCGGGGAACATGCTGAGGCCTCCTCTCCGTGTTAAGCTCCGCGCGATGCGCACTCTCTGGCTTGTCTTACTATTTTTCTCGTGCGGCGTTCTGCGAGCACAAGCTCCCGAAATTCATGCTGCCAAACTGCCGGGCGAGCCACATCATCATCTGCGGATTGATAATGAGTTCGTGCGCGCGTATTACGTTGAGGTCGCTCCGCATGACGAAACACAGCTTCACCAGCACGACCATGACTACATATACGTCTCGCTAGGGCCTGCCGCTGTCGTCAACGCCGTCCTTAACAAACCCGACGTTCACCTCTTTCTAAAGAACGGTGAAACGCGTTTCACCCACGGTGGGTTTGCCCATGTGGCCCGCAATCTAAGCGATCTCCCTTTTCGCAACATCACGATTGAATTGCTGAAGGCGAGTGGCGAGCCGCGGAACTTGTGCGCGCAGATTGTCCCGAACCTCTCCAGTGTGGGTTGTGACAAAGCGACGGTGATGGCACTAGGTGGCCATAGCTTTTCAGTCGATACGCAATTGGAAGCAGACACGTTGCGGCTGGATTTGGTGCACCTCGAGCCGGAAACGGAGCACGCGGGAGTGGCTTTGGAGGCGGATTCTTTACTTGTGCCGCTCGACGGCTCGGACATACAAATCAAAATCCAAGGCGAACCGCCGAAAATGTTACGCGGGGGCGAACTGGCCTGGATCGGTAAGAATGGCCAGGGAGAAGTTTGGAATCCTGGCAAGAATCCGGCGAGCTATCTTCAGCTCAAGTTCATAAGCAAATTCTAAACCGCGAAGCACTGAACAAATTGGCCCACTCTCAGCGTTTCTTGTCATCGACAGTTACGAACAAAGTCTCTATCGCAAGCAGAATAGGTCCGGCCAAACCAGCGAGATTTCTAATTACCAACTTCATAGCCGCGCACCTCGCTGTGCGATTTCGATGATTGCGGGAAACAGCGGCGGCTCGTTCGCATCCATCAGCACTCGACGAACGTCTACGATGAGTGCGTTGACCTCTACTTCTCCTTCGATGCGGCGTCTTTTGGTTCTTCGGCTCGATTTGCTTCGGTCATTATTCGCTTCTTTGACTGATGACGGTCTCCATGTCTAAACCTTCACCCCTGGCCGGAGGAATAGGGTAGCAACCTACCACGAGGCGGAACGGCTGGCCCTCCGCAGGTGAGCCATCTGCTTTGCTGAAGGGCGAACTGCGGCGACCTGCTACATCTACAATCGCCCGCTGGAGTTCTGCGGTGAACGCAGCGCGCTGGTCCGGGGAACTAAACCACAGTTCCGTGTTAATCGAGAGCGTCGCAAGCCGCTTTCCTGCTGCGGCGGCCAATTCCGCCGAACGCGCCAGCTCTGATTGCAGCTTGGAGGCGAGCCCTAACAAATACTTCGCCGAAAATGTGTCCGCAACCTGAGCAGGGTCGGCGGCGAGTGTGCCAAGCAGTTCCGGCGACAAAACGTAGCCGCGCGCCGTCGCTACATAGCATTGTTCGAATAAATGACGGCGGCGACGACGCCCAGCCCACGCAAGAAAGCGTGCCCGGGCAAGTTCGCGGACGTGGTAGTTCACCGTTTGCCGAGGGAGCTTCATGCGCCTGGCAACGCCCGTCGCGGAATCGGGCTCAAGCAGTGCGGCGAGAATCTTTAGCCGGAGTGGGTGATGGAGGAGTATGGCCGCTTGGGCAGGTTCGCGAACAAAGTCAAGTTCAGACCCCGCTGAAGCGGCCGCGAGCCGCGAAGGCCGCGTGCTGGGAATTTTCCAACCACCGCTACGGGTAATACGCATGGCCCTAAGCAAGCCCTCCGAGGAAACGCAAGGGTAGTCTCTAATGGACCATTTATGTTGTCAAGAACTACTTTACGGTCTGTTTGCCCCATGGCTTTCCGGATCTGCGGGGCGCCCTTGGGGCCACCTAAACTCTCGCGTTTAACCCTGTTCTATAAAAGGGGATGTCAAGAGAAAGACTTCGCCCCCGACTGGGGAGAGCGGAGAAATTCTTCGTGCCATCCAGCCCTTGCGTTGGAGTGAGTATCCGTGATTTTCCCTTTTCTGCAGATTCAT
>Ga0210405_10000664_pt1 | contig 43856 bp, 32 predicted proteins | sample IncBWH11MmetaG_FD_155492 | JGI IMG/M metagenome (GOLD analysis project Ga0210405, IMG submission 155492) | Forest soil microbial communities from Barre Woods Harvard Forest LTER site, Petersham, Massachusetts, United States - Inc-BW-H-11-M | ecosystem: Environmental > Terrestrial > Soil >... | reverse complement strand
CGCTGGGTGAAGGTTTGGCCGCCTTCGCGGGTGGTGCTGCCTGGGGGGCCGGTGTAGCAGTGGGGTTGGTCGACGCCGTAGTCGAAGGTGGCGTCGGAGTGGGGGTTGGCGGAGGCTTCGAGTTCACGCTGCATCAGGTGAACCGCGCCATCGAGAAAGAACGTGTCGGCTGTGCCGACCATTACGTGGAGTTTGCCCTGGAGCTTGGGGCCGAGTGTGGGCCAGTCGCGCTGCATGATAGCGGTTAGGTCGTAGTGTTCGCGCCAGTAGGCGGCGACTTCTTTATTGATTACGCCGGTGCGCTGGTTCCAGATTTCGGCGGGGTAGCCATCGGGGCCGGCAGGGCTGAAGACGGCTTGCCAGATGTCCCATTGTTCGCCGGAGCGGCCGTGAGTGCCGAGGACGAGTTCCCAGCGATTGGTGCCTTCGGTGGTGGCGAGAATGATGCCGGGCGGAGTGCGCATTTCGGATTGGGCGATGCGGCCGAACGGGCCGATGGTCCAGTAGGCGTTGGGGTCGTCGTAGATGTTGACGGTCTGGTAGGCGTGGAAGTCGACGGGATCGGGGCAGGCTCCCCAAGCGCCGTTGAAATCATCTGGGTAGAAAATTTGCGTGGCTAGAGTTTCCCAACCGCCTGTGGAACCGCCGTAGATAGCGCGAGCCCAGCCCTGGCCGATGCCTCGGAACTGCTTTTCAATGGCGGGGATGAGTTCGCGATTGATGGCTTCGCCGTAGGGGCCGACGTTGGCGGAATCGACGGCGTAGGAGTCGTCATAGTAAGGATTGGCGTGCTGGACGAGGAGTAGAAGCATGTGGGGTAGTTTGCCCGTGGTCCAGTCCTGGTAAAACTTGTATTGAGATTGGGCGCGCTCGAGTTGGTAGCCGGTCATGTCAGGAGACGGAGGCGTGGTTCGGAAGCCGTTGAAGTCATGCGGGAAGTGACCGTGATCTAGAAGCAGCGGATAGTAGGCGTTGGGATGAGAGGCCCAGCCTTCGGGAAGGACTACGATTGCGCCCAGATACATGGGACGGCCCCAGAATTTTGTGAGGGCTGGGCTTTGGATTTTGATGTGCTTGACCCACTCGGTGTCTTTCGCGGGATCGATGGGCGGAACGATTTTTGTAAGATGAATTTTGATGACGCTCGCGTTTGCGGCAGCGGGATCGATGTGGATTTTTTCTGGGACGCTATAGAAATTGCCGGGCTTGGTGTCCCAGTGCTGGCCTTCGCCTTCGTCCATGGGGAGCTTGACGGTGTGGCCATCGGCGCGGTGGAAGGTGGTGTATTTATTGAAGACGCCCTGGACCCAGTAATCGCCGGCAGGTATGTCGCGAAAATTGGCGGTGGGGTAGCCGAGTGCATCATCGGCGATGATCGCGTTTTGGCCGGGGGCCAGTGAATCAACATCGACGCCAAAAACTTGCTGAGATTTTACTTCTTCTTCGAGGATTTGCGTGCGCGGCTCGGGGTCTTCTTTGGTGGAGATGACGACGTAGACGCGGCCGTCGAGCGGAGCGGGGCTGAGTTTAGAATCGAAAGAGATGGCGAAGCGAGGTTGCGCGGCGGAATTTTTCACGGGCAGGGCTTGAGGGGAAGCGTGGAGGGCCACGGAACATGCTGAGAGCGCGGCAAACGCCATGAGGCACGCCAGAACGTAGGCGAAAAACTTGCTGGCGACTTTGCACGTGGCGCTGCGATTATTTTGTGACACTTGGGGCATCAGAATTTTCCTTCGCGAAATTTAGACTGCGTATCTGGAGCGGGGTCATTGTAGCGGAGTGCGCGGGGAATGTCTGCGGCGGGTTGGCGAGCGGCGTTAAGCGATTCGATAAAAAAGGAGAAAGGCGCGTGGCTGAAGCCACGCCTCTACACAGACGAAAGGAGAGCCTAGGTCACTGCTCGGATTAAGCGGCGGCTGCGGCGGTTTTCTTTACGGTTTTGCGGCTCTTTTGGAGAACTTCGCGTTCGGCGCGGACCCAGTCTTCGAGCGGGTTGCCTGGAGCGCCGTTGCGCTCGAGGTAGATTTCGTAGGCGCGCAGCTCGATTTTCCGCTCAGGGGAAACCTTTTTTGCGGAGGGGGATTTACTCTTCGCCGATGAACCATTTCCATTTGTTCTTGCCATAAGCTCCTCATTCAGGCCGTGACCTGCGGCCTTGATTCCAACCTTTCGAGAAATGCCGGCCGCTTGGGGCCAGATCGCTGATTTAGAATCGTCTTCAAACTGAGAGACGCGGCTTAGGAAACGACCTATCTATTATGAGAGCGAATGCGCCCGGAAAGGTAAACGAAATTTGGATGAGAAGTATCGAATTCCGCAATAATGGTACTCGTGATGGGGCCAGCCGCGAGAATGAGATACTGCTCACATCCACATGCGCGGTTGCTACGTAGAGTCTGATGGAGGCGGCGACGTGGCATGGGGAAAGCTGCTTGTAGCGTGTCGGCAGTCGGGGGTAAGCTGTGGCGGCTTCTGGGAAGGTCGAGAAGAGAGCTGCCGCAGGGCTTCGCGGACTCCGCCCTGCGCTACACTTTGGTTTATGCACGACAAGACTGAGGGAGGGGACGACGATGAGGAAATTTGGCGTGGTGATGGCGGGGCTGCTGGCGTGTGGGGGGGCGTGTGTGGGGCAAGATGCGGCGCCTGCAGGGCCGGTGGCGAATCCGGTGACGACGATGGTGAAGAGCCAATTGACCCGATATGAGAAAAACATGGTGGCTGCGGCGGATTCGATGCCAGCGGAGAAGTATGGTTTCAAACCGACGGCGGAGATGAATTCGTTTGGGCACGTAGTGATGCACATAGCGCAATCGAATTATTTTTTGTGCGCGAAGATTTCGGGGCAGACGGCGCCGGAATTCAAACTGACAGACGCAGATGGGAAGGACAAACTAGTGGCTGGGTTGAAGGCTTCGTTTGAGTATTGCACGACGGCGCTGTCCGGAGTGGACGATTCGAAGCTGAGCGATCCGTTAACTCTATTCGGAAATAGGCAGACTTCGAGGGCGGGGGCGCTGATTATCCTGAGTGACGACTGGTATGACCACTATGCAGGCCAAGCGATCTATTTGCGGTTGAATGGGATTTTGCCGCCGACGGCACAGCCTGCGCCAGCGAAGTAATTAACGCGATAGGCTCTAGCACGTCTCTCAACCCAGGCACTGAAATCACAGAAAACATCTCAATGTGAAACAGGGCATTGAGAGACAGTTGAGAAAGCAGCGTTCGCGAAAGGTGCCGGCACGGCCGAAGGCGTTGGAAGGGGAGCTCGCCGGTTAGCACAAACATCTTATTTTCAATAACTTAAAATGGAGCTGGGGAGCGCTTTGCGCCAGTGGAACTCGCCCAGAAAAAACGCAGTAGGTTGGTAGGCGGACTGCTGCATTAGTATGGCAAAAGGGAGTGGCTATGGTGTGGGTGGTCCCAGAGCCAAGTCCCCCACCGCTGCATTAAGGCCGCACGATGACAATACGCAACCGCAGGACCCGATGCGCCGCGACATGCGGTTGCCTCCTACTCTTTGGGCTTCTTAGCCTGACGCCCGCCCAGTCGCAGGACAATGACCGCAAGATAGTGAAAAAAGTGGAAGCGCAATATCCGTCCATCCTGAAGAGAAGGGGTATTGGCGGGACAGTGCGTCTGAAAGTAATTGTGCATCCGGATGGAAGTGTGAAGGATGTTGAGGTGCTGGGTGGCAACCCGGCGCTGGCGGATTCCGCCGAGAAGGCCGTGCGCCAGTGGAAGTTTGCGCCGGGCGGTGAGAGTATAATTACTGTGGCTGTGACCTTCGATCCAAATTCCTAAACGATCACGTCGATTCCTGAGCGAATTCCCCGCCAACTCGGGCAGGGCCCTTCGAAACTCAGGGCAAACAAACCCCGACCTTACAAAACCTTACGTGTGCCGAGCCTGAGCAGGTGCGTCAGACCTGGAGGACGTCGCCTTCGCGGGCGACGATTTCGTACAGAACTGGGTTGACGAAGAAGCCGAGGACCAGGCGCGAGACGAGGCCGGCGACAACAACGATGGCGAATGGTTTTTGCGTGTCGCTGCCAACGCCGGTGGACATGGCGGCGGGCAGCAGTCCGAGGCACGCCACGAGCGCGGTCATCATGATGGGACGCAGGCGAAGGAGCGAGGCTTCGAGCGTGGCATCGCGTACGCTTTTGCCTTCGAGGCGCAGCTTGTTGATGTAGCTCACGAGAATGACGGCCGTTTCGACGGAAACGCCGAGGAGCGCGAGCAAGCCGAGAATGCTCGAAACGCTGATGGGAGTATGCGTGAGCTTGAGGGCGATGAGCGCGCCAACGGGTTCCGTCAAGATGACGCCGAGAGCGATCGTGATGGGGAATTTGAAGTTGCCATAAAGCGCAAAGAGAATCATGAAAATCAGCAGAAGTGCGAGCGGGCCGATGATCAGGAATTGCGCCTTGGCTTCGAGAAGTTCGCTGTATTCGCCGCCCCAATCGAGGTGATAGCCCTCGGGAAGCGCGACCGCTTTCTTCACGGCATCCTGGCCGGCGTTGACGGTTCCTTCGAGGTTGCGGCCTTCCACGGAAAATTGAATACCGATATAGCGGGAATTGTTTTCGCGATAGATGAAGGAAGCGCCGGAGCTCTCCTTGATGGTCGCGAGCTCGGAAAGCGGAATCTGCTGTCCGGCAGGCGCGGGAACGAGAAGATCGCCGATGTCGCGTGCACTGGAGCGGTACTGCGGCTCCATGCGAACGACGAGATCGAAAAGTTTTTCGCCCTGGATGACTTGTGTCGCGGCCTGTCCGCCGATCGCGGCTTGCACGACGGCTTCGACGTCGGCGACATTGATGCCATAGCGCGCGATCTTGGCGCGGTCAGCGTCGATGAGGAGACTAGGCTGGCCGAGTTCGCGGACGACCGTGAGCTCCTTGAAGCCGGGAGTTTTGGCGAGAATGTTGCGAATCTCGACGGCCTTTTTCTCGAGGACGTTGAGATCGGGGCCAAAGACTTTGACGGCGAGAGAGGACTTGAGACCTGTGAGAGCCTCGTCGACGGCGTCTTCCGCGGGCTGGGTAAAATTAAAAATTACGCCGGGGTAAGACGCAAGTTTCTTATCGAATTCGCGGCTAAGCTCTTCCTTCGTGTGAATGGAGCCGGTTTTCCAGGACGGATCGTTGTAAGGCTTCAAACCAACGTAAAACTCACAATTGAAAAACCCGGTAGGGTCAGTGCCGTCATCGGGGCGGCCAAGCTCAGAGCCGACGACGGTGACCTGTGGGTACTTCGAGAGAATGTCGCGGACCTGTGGAGCGAATTTGGCGGAGTCTTCGAAGGAAATGGTGTAGGGCATGGTGGCGCGAAGCCAGAGAGCGCCCTCATCTAGGTGCGGCAAGAATTCCCCGCCGATAAAGGGGAGGAGAAGCAATGATGCGCCGAAGATAAGTGTGACGACGAAGAGAGTGAGCTTGGGGTGATTCAGGCACCACCCAAGCTGCTTGCCATAACCAGTGCGCACGCGGTCGAAAAGACGATTGGGCTTTTCCTGGACACCGTTCTTGAACCAGTAGGAGGCCAGGACGGGAACCAGCGTGAGAGTGAGGACGAGAGCACCGACGAGTGCGAAAGCCATGGTGTCTGCCATGGGATGAAAGAGCCGTCCCGCTGGACCAGTGAGGGCGTAGATCGGAAGGTAACCAGCGATGATGACAGCGACCGAATAGAAGATGGGGCGGTCAACATCGCGAGCGGCGGCAAGTATGACGTCATTGATTTTGTATTCCTGGCCATGGCGGAGGCTGAGTTCGCGATAGATGTTTTCGACCATGACGATGGTGCCGTCGATGATGATGCCGAAATCGATGGCGCCGATGGAGAGAAGATTGGCGGCCTCTCCGGTCGCGTGCAGAAAGATGAAGGCGAAAAGAAGAGCAAGAGGAACGGTAAGCGCGGTAATGACGGCAGCGCGAATGCTGACCAGGAAAAAGATAAGGACGATGAGAACGAGCACCATGCCGCGCACAAGATTCCATTCGACAGTGTCGGTGGTGACTTTGACGAGATCGCTGCGGTCATAGTACGGACGCACTTTGACGTCGGGCGGGAGAAGATCGCGGTTCAGTTCGATCGTTTTTTTCTCGACGCCCTGGAGGACGTTCTGCGTCTGTTCGCCTCGGCGCATCAGGATGACGCCTTCAACGGCATCGTTGTCGTTTTTCGCTTTGTCCTGGAAACCGAAAATGCCGAGACGCGGCGCGTTTCCAATGACCACGCGGCCGATATCCTTCACGCGTATGGGGGCGCCGTTGCCGCTACCAACAACGACTTCGCCGATGTCTTCGGTGGTCTTAACAAGTCCGAGGCCGCGGACGTAATAAAACTGGCCGCCCTGGGAGTAGAAACCGCCGCCAGTATTGGCATTGTTAGCAGTAAGGGCGTTGAGGACTTGTACGACGGGCAAGTGGTAGTTGTAAAGCTTAACTGGGTCGAGGAGGACGTGATACTCCATGGTGGGGCCGCCGAATCCAGAGTCGTCCGCGACGCCGGGGACGCTGCGATAGGCGCGCTCGATGATCCAATCCTCGAAGGTATGGAGCTCCATGGGAGAACGATCCGGGCTCTCAATGACATAGCGGTAGACCAGGCCGCTGGGACTGAAAAGCGGAGCCATGCTGGGCGTAACACCGGTGGGAAGTGTGGCATCGCTAAGGCGCTGAAAAACGACCTGGCGCGCGAAATAGGAATCGGTGCTGTCCTCGAAGGTGAGAATTACGTCCGAAAGGCCGTAAAGCGAAATAGAGCGCATCACCTTAAGGTTCGGAGTGCCGTTCATGGCGAGTTCAAGCGGAAGTGTGGTGAGGCGCTCGACCTCTTCGGCAGCGTGGCCGGGCCATTGCGTAATCAACTCCACCATGGGCGGAGAAAGATCGGGATAAGCGTCGACGGGCATGCGGCGGAAGGATTCGGCGCCGGCAATGACTATCAACAGCGTGATGATGATTATGAGGAAGCGCTGGCGTAACGCGAATTGGACAATGTGATGAATCATCGTGATTTCTCTAGGCCGCGGCTCCCTTTAGTGCTCCAAAGAATTCTTGAATTGCAGAAAGAGGCTCCCGTCGCCCACAACGCGCTCGCCTTCCTTCACGCCACCAGCAATCTGCGTGCGGCCGCCATGGCTGTCTCCCAGCTGGACCAAGCGGCGCGCGAACTCGTTTTGTTTTGTGGAGGACTGCACGTAGACAAAAGGCTGGTTCTCCGTGTCGCGCAGAACGGCTGCGTCCGGAACCGTCAGGGCATTCGCGATGGAGCCCGAGTTTACGGTTGCTGTGACGTACATATCCTTCTTGAGTTTGTCACCAGGATTCTCCGTGACAATGCGCGCCTGGAGGGTGCGCGTGTTGGGATCGAGCGCCGGGGCAATATAAGAAATTTTCCCGTGAAATGTGTCGGGATAGGCGTCGGTGGTGATCTCGACTCTGTCGCCGGGGCGCACATAAGCAACATCACTCTGGTAAACGTTGACGAGGACCCAAACCGTGCTCATGTCCGAAATGGTGAAGACCTGGGTTGTGCCTGCCTGTAGCAATTGGCCGGGACCGACCAACCGCTCAACGACTTCCCCGCCAACTGGCGCCAGGACGGGCACCTGCGATGTTGTCTTCGGCGCATTTTTTTCCAGTGCTTCAAGGTCGGTGATCCCCAGGACACGAAGAGCATCTTCGCTGGCTTGGAGATCTGCCTGGGCCTGGTCACGCGTGGATTCGGCCGTCTGAAAGTCGGCCTCGGCGATCGCGCCGTGACTCAAAAGATCCTGCGAGCGTGTGTAAAACTTGTCCGCGAGGTGAAAGGCAGTGCGAGCTTTGAGGTAAGCCGAGCGCGCGGCGGAATAGTCCGGACTATTGACGGAGAGGAGCGGCTGACCAGCGTGTACGATTTGGCCGGGCGTGACGAGCAGCTCACGGACGGGCCCGCCGATGGCGGCGAAAACAGGGGTGGTCATAAACGAGTTGTAGGCGACGGAACCGGTCAGACGGAGGGCGCGTGGGAGCGGGGCTTTTTCGACGGACACCACCTGAACGTGCGCCATTTGATCTTGTGGAACGGTGAAAAGTTCGGCGGTTTCCGCGCCGGACTCGCTCCCCGAATAGGAAGTCATCTTGGACTCGGAACCGCAGCCTGCGAGCGAGGCCATCAGAAAGCTCGTGGCCAAGACGGCGCCGGGATAGACAAAAACTCGTAACTGGGTTTTGAAATTCATGGCAGATTCCTCGTTCCTACGGCTTGGCGCATCTGTTCGAGCGCGGTCATATAGCTGGCAAGCGCCTGGCGGTAAGCCAGTTGGTTGGCGCGGTAGGTGCGCTCTGAATCTAGAAAATCGAGCAAACTGGCGGCGCCTTTTTTGTAAGCGTACTCGGTGATATCACGGGATTTCTGTGCTTGATCGACGAAACCGCCGCGGTAAAGCTGAATGATTTGATCGTTGGAGTGCAAGGCCTCGTAAGCATCAACGACGTCGGTGAGAACTTGCTGAGCGGCTTCGCTTTGCAATTCCTGGAATTGAGTAATGGCGTAACGGGTGCGGGCGATCTCACCCTGATTGCGGTCGAAGATGGGGAGATCGATATTGAAATAGAATGCGCCGCTGTTCTGGCCATTCGTGTGGGTGTAGTCAAAAGTGACGTTCAAATCGCGCTTGCCGTTGGCCTCGGCGAGTGATTCCTGGCTATGAGCAGCGGTTACGCTCAATTGGGCGGCTAGCAGATCGGGGCGAGTGCGCAGGGCCAACGCTTTGAAATCGTCCATGTTTCCGTGGACGGGCTGGTAGTCGAGAGAGCCTTCCACGTCGTAATTATCGGGAACGGATTCGAACCCAAGTTGCTGGCGAAGAGCGGCAAGCGCCTGAACTTTAGAGAGTTTGGCGGCAAACACATCCGACTGGAATTGCAGCAATTGCAATTTGATTTTGAGCAGGTCCCCTTCGCTCATGTCGCCGGCTTTGAAGCGGGATTCACTGATGTCGACGGTCTTCTGAAAACTGTCGTAGTCCTGCTGGGCGAGATCGAGAGTGGATTGCGCCAACAGAACATTGATGAATTGCTGGGAAAGATTGAAGACAAGCTGGCGCTCATTGTCGGTCACCTGAGCGCGCGTCACGGCGGTCGCGTCTTTCGCGGCCTGATAGCGGCGCTTGCGCTTCCCGCCGCGTTCGAAGAGGTAACCGATGCCGACGTCGAACTGCGCCTGGTTCTCCAAATAGTTCGTGTTGAACTCACTGGGATTGAAGAGGGGGAAAAATTGGGTATCCCAGGACAATGTGGGATTGGGGCGTAGATTCGCGGTGATTTCCTGGGCTTGATTTTGAAGAATGGTCGATTGAGCCGCAAGCAGCGCGTGATTGTGCTGCAAGGCGAGACGAATCGCCTCGTCGAGAGTGACGCGGGTGGCCGGGGGCTGGCTGGTGTCTGCGCGCGGTGGAACAGCCTGTACGGCAGTTGCCGGCGGCGCAGGCGTGGTGCCCTGCTGGGCCGGCATGCAAACAGGCAAGGCCAAAAGCGCGGTGGCCAATGCCGTTCCTTTCTTCATGTTAGTACTCCTCTAAAGTCCCATGCGATAGGGACGGGTCGATGCAGTTATGGATGAACAAACAGAATGGAAGAGATTACGGAGAACTACAGCGCCGGAGGCGCGCGCGGAGAGGTGAAACTCTGAATTTCTAGAGAGGGTGAGACAATTTTCGCGAAAACTTCGAGCCGGTTCACGACGGGAACCACGGCCAGATCTAGCGTCGGAGTGGTAACCGCGGAGCCCGCGGTGGAACAAAGCTGACACGGATGAGAACCGCTAGGCCCGGAATTCAGATCGGCGCAAAAGTGGAACTGCGCCGCCAGAAAGATAATTCCGAGCAGCAAAGCGCACAATCGGGCCTTATTAGGGTTAGCGAACATCTATCTACTAAGACGAAGCTTAGGCCGGAATGGTTGCGGGGTCAAGCAACGGATAGGGGCGGGGGTCAACTAATTGCATCAAGATCCCTTACTCGTGCGTCTAAGGTGCTAGGCTAGTGCGTAGCTTAATGCGACTGCGTAGAACTATATTCGGTCGGACCCTGGCGAGCCGTGCGCTGGCTATATTGGCTTGCGCCGTTTTGCTGTATTTTGCGGCGGGCGGCAGCCTGCTCCACCATCATACGGGCGGCCCGGAAACTGCTTGCCACATCTGCCAGTCGCTGCACATGCCCGTGCTGGCAGCGGCCGCGCTCGACCTTGTCGCCGCTCCCGAGCTGATCGCCCGGTATACTTCGCTCCCGCAGCACGCTGCGCCGAGCAATTCCTTTTCTCTGCACCGCGCTTCTCGAGCGCCTCCTTCCGCGTAATTCCCGTCTCCTTCTAGTGAATCGCACATATAAGCGCTGACCTTTAGCGGGCCAGCGCTACCGCCATTTTTCCAGGCGGCCTCTATCCACAAAAAAAGAGAACCCTATGGGAGGGTGGAGACAATGTTTAAGCGTGCAAGCATCTTTGCATTTCTTGTTTTTGGGTTTGTTTTGGTATTTGGGGCTTGTGAGGTAAGAGGGCAGGCTTCGGGAACGATCGAAGGGGTGGTGAAGGACCCTTCGGGTGGGGTTGTCCCGAATGCGACGGTTGAAATTTCGTATGCAGTGAGCGGCTATAAGCGGCAAGCCACGACGGGGACCGACGGAAGCTTCCGTTTCACGAACATCCCGTTCAACACGTATCACATGGTGGTAACGGTGCCTGGTTTTTCGAACTACACGACGGATGTGGATGTGCGTACGGCGGTTCCCGTGAGCGCCGCTGTTAGCCTGAAGGTCAGCGGCGCTAGTACAACGGTGAACGTCGAGGCCAACGGCGGAGACTTAGTTGAAAACCAACCTGGGATGCATACCGACATTGACCGCAATCTCTTCGACAGGACGCCGCTGGGGAGCACGTCGTCGCCGTTTACGTCGTTGGTGACGGGGACGACTCCTGGAATATCAGCAGATTCCAACGGCTTGATGCACGGGCTCGGCGACCACGCAGAGAACTCCGTGTCGCTTGACGGCCAGCCCCAGACCGACCAGTTCAGCAAGGTCTTCTCGAACCAGATTCCCGCGGATTCGATTCAGTCCATGGAAGTGATCTCCGGGGCGCCGCCGGCCGATTTTGGAGACAAGACCAGTATTGTGGTCAAGGTGACCACGCGCTCGGGACTTGGCGTGAACCAGCCTACAGGAAGCGTGTTCGCCAACTATGGCAGTTTTGGAACGGTGAACGCGGGATTTGACCTCGCGTACGGCGGAGATAAGTGGGGGAACTTCATAGCGGTTAACGGCTTGAATACCAGCCGTTTTCTGGATCCACCGGAATTCCAAGCGCTACATGATAAAGGAAACCAAGAGAATATTTTCGATCGCATCGACTATCAACTGGGGAAGGCAGACACGCTCCACTTGAATCTGGGTTTCACGCGTTCGTGGTTCCAGAATCCAAACACATACGACCAGCAATATCACGACTGCGGCCCAGTCGGATACACCTGCGATGCGACGAACACAAGCATTATTAACGTCGTTACAGGAGCTCCCTTGGGGACCACGGATCAGCGCGCGCAAATCAAGACCTACAACATCGCCCCGAGCTGGACGCATCTGTTCAGTTCGAATGCGCTGGCAACGCTTGGCTTCTATGTTCGTCACGATCAATACAACTACTATCCCAGCAGCGACCCACTTAACGATTTGGCTCCGGACCTGCAAGTCGAAACCGCCAGCCAGGATCGGCAATTAACGAATGCGGGGGTGCGAGGCGACATCTCGTATGTAAGGGGAATTAACAATATCAAGTTTGGATTTGTCTACCAGCAGACGTTCCTAACAGAGAATGACAAATTTGGAATCGTTGATCCGACATTTCTTCCTTCTCTCAACACGGAGAATCCGGACGGGACCGTCATTGCCGGCGATCCCTGCTTCGTGAACGGCGTGGCCACAGGTCCTCCGTGCACAACTCTTTTGCCCTTCGACCTGACGAACGGGGGCTCTTTGTTCAACTTTCATGGCCACACGGACGTGAAAGAGCTTGCGCTTTATGTGATGGACACGATCAATTGGAAGAGTTGGTCGTTCAACCTGGGTCTACGCGGCGACAAATACAACGGCATCAGCTCTGACGGCCAAGTGCAACCACGAATCGGCGTTTCTTACAACATCAAACCCACTAGCACCGTGTTGCGCGTATCGTACGCGCGGATCATGGAGACACCGTTCAACGAAAACCTGGTGATCGCGAGCACCGGCTGCAGTAATCCGGTGATCGTAGCCATCGTTTCGCCTCCGGGAGTGCCCTGCACGTCGGGACCGCTGACCCCGGGTTATCGGAACGAATTCCACGCTGGTTTTGAGCAAGCAATTAGCAAATACCTTGTTGTGAGCGGTGAGTACATCTGGAAGTACACGCACAACGGTTTCGACTTCGGCATCGTTGGCGCAACACCGATCACTTTCCCCATCGAGTGGCACAACTCCAAAATCCCGGGATGGCTGCTGAGCGCGAGCGTGCCCAACTTTCACGGATTTACGGCGCGCGTGGTGATGTCCGGCGTCGCAGCGCGGTTCTTCAATCCTCAGGTAGCTGGAATCGATTTCTTTCCTGCGTTCAACGTGTTCCGGATCGATCACGACGAGCTTTACAACCAGTCGACAAACATCCAATACCAGCCGTGGAAGCGCGGCCCTTGGGTTGGATTCAGCTGGCGGTACGACAGCGGATTAGTGAGCGGCGCCACCCCTTGCTTCGCGGCGACAGCAACGTGCTCTGGTACGACGGCCGTCATCGGAGGAGTGGATACGGTGCTTTTTAATAACGCCATTACCGGCTTACCTTTGACCGCCGACCAGGAGTTCCAGGCCGGGCTAACTTGCAATGGTGTTCGAGTGGTTTCCAGCCCCTTTGGAGCACCATCGCCTTCCTGCCCCGCAAACGAAGTGGGGTCCGTCTTCATCAATGTGCCCGCACCGAACAAGGAGAACGACGACCACAATCCGCAGCGCATCGCGCCGCGGAACCTGTTTGACCTGTCTGTCGGCCATGACAATCTTTTTCATGGCGATCGCTACCGGTGGAGCCTAAGGCTGACCATGATCAATGTCACCAATAAGGAAACGCTCTACAACTACCTCTCCACGTTCAGCGGCACACACTATGTGACACCGCGTGCGATGTCTGCGGAACTGGGCTTCCATTTCTAGATGAATTGGAGTGAGCAGCTTACACGGTTAACTCGAGAAGTCGTGACGGCCAAACCGATGGCAGGAACAACGGAGAGCGGGAAGGACGGGGGATTCCTAAGGAATCCCCTTGCCTCAGCGCGGATGTCTGAGCGGAAATGTAGCGGCATCCGAGAGTGGCAGGCGGAACTCTCTATATCACGGCTCTTTCGCACCAGCATACGGCTGCAAACGGCGTTCGATCGCTGCTTCAGTCAATTCGGAATGACGGCACAGGAAGCGGCTGTGCTCATGCATTGCGCGGAAGAAGGAGAAACCTCCGCGGGAAAGCTCGCGAGGGCCATGGGCAGAGACAAAGGCAAAATCACTCGTTTCGTGGACCGGCTCGAGACGAGCGGATTTCTTACTCGCAAGAGCGATCCTCGCGATCATCGCCTCTCGATCATCAAGGCAACGAGCAGGGGGCGGCGTGTTGTGCCGCACTTGAAGATGAGGTTCGAGGAAGTTCGCAGCCAATTCTTCGAAGGGGTCTTGAACGTCGACATCGACAGGCTGGAAACCGTACTCTCGCAATTGCATGCAAACGCCGAGCGTCTTTGCGAAGTGAAACCTCACAAAGACTCGCACGGTTAGGAGCCCAGGAGAAGGAAGATCAACCTAATCCAGCGGGCTGCGCCATGGGAGGTGGGCCGGAATGAACGGTATCCGTTTGTCTGGACAGAGCTTTCTTCGCAGGTCAGCTTCGAGAATATTTCTCGGTGCGGTCCTGCTGTTTGGCAGCCCTTGGCTCTTCTCGGCGCATCTATACGCGACGAGTGTGGTCGCTTTGATCGATCGCGCAAATCACAGGCTGGTGATTGCAACGGATTGCCGGGTTAGCCGGGATTCACGTCCGTTCTCAGCCTGCAAGATCATTCAGGAACCTGGGTGTACGGTAGCGATGGCCGGACTTTACGAAGACGGGAACTCTGACTTTCATTTGCGGGAATATGTTCACATGGCCTGCCGGGAACCAGGAGACTTGCGGTCAAAAGCGGATGCGTTTCTTCGGATTGCGCGACGGCCCTTCGAGAAGGCGGTCATCGGAATCCGGAAAGGTAACCCCGCGTACTTCGCGAATACGATCGCAAAGAAGCCGACGGAGGTGATTTTCGCAGGGATCCAGGACGGTGCGCCCGGGTTGATCGCCAGGGGTCTGGAGGCAGATTCCACGGGGAAGATCAGGGTCGAGCGGTTTGAGAGTACGGCTCCCTCATTCGGGCGGATTGGCTACTTTATAGGACTTAACGGACACATCCGTTCGTACATCCAATCTCACCCAGACTGGGCAAAAGCAGATTACACCCAGCTCGCACCCAGATTCGTGGAGTTGGAGATTGAGGCACACCCTGACCTCGCCGGACTTCCTGTTTCAGCACTTCGAATTGACAATACAGGGGTTGTCGTCTGGCTGGCCAAAGGCGCGTGTGACTCTCACCAATCAGACTGACCCAATTCCTCTAAAGAAAGAACACGATTGTAGATAGAGTTCCCGTCGGCCAGATCATGAAACTATTTCGAAAGGCAATTCTCCGGTTCGAACCAAAACTCGTTTTCGTTGGCGATCCACTTCGCACGCCCGCTTGTGGCTGGGCAAGATGCGGCGCTTGGCTCTTGGTATTGGCGATTTTGGCTTCGCCAGCGTTCGGACAAACCACGCGCACAAGCGCCGATAAAACCCAGACTGGGTCGATCCATGGCACCATTTCCACGGCTCAGGAAAACGCAGGCTCAGGCCTCTCAGGTATCAGCGTAAAGCTGAGCACGATACCGCCGGATGGAAATACGCTGAGTGCCGATACAGACGACGCTGGACGCTACGAATTTAAGACTCTAAAACCTGGATCCTATACGGTTTCGATTACACAACCAGGGTTCAAGGCGGTGACAAAAAAGGTTTCCGTAGCGCTAGGGCAAGCTGCGGTTCAAGACATCACGCTGGAATTAGAGGCGGTGACGGAACAGGTCGAGGTTAAAGAGCAAACCCAGGTCATCTCGACGGAGAGCGTTGCCAACCCAGAGGCCACCGTAACCCACCGCGAGTTGGTTGCACTGCCTACGCCGGAGGAAAAAATCCGGGAAGTGATTCCCATTACTCCTGGAGTGGTAAAGACGATCGACGGAAAACTCACGTTCAAAGGCGCTGACGAGAATCAGAGCCTCTTCCTGGTGAATTCCGCGCAGACTGCTGATCCGGTGACCGGAAGCTTTTCCATTGCGGTGCCCACGGATGCGGTGCAATCGTTCGCGGTCTACAAAACGCCCTATAACGCGGCACTCGGAAGTTTCTCGGGCGGATTGACAACCATTGAAACCAAGCCTCCAGCAGAAAAATGGAATTTCTATCTAAAGAATTTTGTGCCTTCCATTCTTGGCAAGAACGGCTCGATGGTCGGCATCGCGCAAGCAACACCTGGCGTTGACTTTGGAGGCCCGCTGATTGCGGGCAAACTATTCTTCTCGGAAGTCTTTCAGTACGACATGAAAAAGACCACGGTCCGCGGACTGCCGTGGCCCGACGACATCACCAAGAAACAGGGCTTTAACTCCTTTACGACCGTCGAGCTCATTCTTACGCCCAAGCAAATCCTGACTCTTACGGTCAATGCGTTTCCTCTCCGGACGCGGTACGTCGGCATTAATGCCCTGGTTCCGGAGCCGGCCTCGAACGACTTGGATCAAAAGGGTATCGCCACCCATTTGTCCGATAAGTACCAGCTCGATTCCGGCGCGATTTTCAGCGTCATTTCGCAGTACACGCGGTTCGACAGCAATGCGCATGGCCAGGGCTTGGATGACATGCTGATCACACCGCAGGGCTGGGGCGGAAATTTCTTCAACCGATGGTCCAGGAGAGGCAAGCAGTTCCAGTTGCTGCCTAGCTATCAATTTGCGGACAAACACTGGCTGGGAAAGCACCAGATCAAAGTGGGCCTGGATCTTAACTATCGTGCCTATACAGGCTCGAACGTGGCTAATCCAATTCAACTCTTGGAGCAGAACGGCACGCTGGACGAGCAGATCAACTTTCTGCCTACGGTGGCTCAGAACACATCCGATACGGCCGTTGCCGAGTTTGTGCAGGATCATTGGATCCTGAACTCCCACTGGACGATCGATGCAGGGGCGCGTTTGTCCAGCGAGACCTCGGGCTGGTCCGCGGCCTTCGCACCGCGAATGGCTGTCGCGTACTCTCCGGGGAGCAATGGGAAGACGGTGATTCGAGCGGGGGCGGGCTTGTTCTATAGCATGCTGCCTCTGCTCGCATCGGACTTTGATGTGAACCCGACCCGCGTGGTGAGCCTGTTTGATCCCACCGGCCAATTGATCGCGCCGCCTGTAACGTACACCAACGCCTATGTGGGGGGAGTGAATCCGCTAACTACCGGAATCCTGCCGCAGGGGCCGGGCACAACGCCGCGCAATTTCACCTGGAACGTCGAGGGAGATCGCGAATTGCGGAGAAACGTGGTCTTGCGGGTCGGCTACATCGACAGCCACACGACCTACTTATTTGTCATCAATCCTTTCACCGCTGCGGCGGGCCAAAACTCTTTCCTCGGTCTCACGAACACGGGTTCCTCTCATTATCGCGAGGTAGAAAGCACCGTGCGCTTCACCATTAAGGAACACAATGAGGTGAACGCGTCTTATATATGGAGCCGCTCGCGGGGCGATTTGAATAATCTTTCCGACGTAATGATCCCGTTCCTGCAGCCGGTCATCCGGCCTAACGTTTATGGCATCCTGCCTTCTGACGTCCCCCAGAGACTAATCACCTGGGGGGTTTTCTCCTTACCGAAAAAGTTCATACTCAGTCCTATCCTCGACGTGCATTCCGGCTACGCTTATTCGAATGTGGATGTGCTGCAAGACTACGTGGGCACGCCGAACGGGCAGCGCTTCGCCACCTATCTCTCGTTGGATGTGAAAATCTACAGAGTGTTTCAGGTCCCTTTTCTCGGCGCTAAGAGCGGCAAAATTCACCACATTCGCCTTGGATTCTATTCCCTCAACATCACCAATCACGGCAACTTCAATGCCGTCTACAACAACGTGACGGCGCCAAACTTCGGCCAGTTTGTCGGATTCTTGGACCGCCGCGACGGCGCGGTGATCGATTTCATCGACTAGCCCGTTCTGTGGGAGTTCTTTCGCGCAGGATCCGTCTCTCGCCAACTTCTTGTCCAAATTTTTGCAAGTTCGGCACATATTCACCGGGCTCCCTGCCCCTGACTTTCTTTGAGCGACCATCCTGCTAGAATATGAAGCGGAGCGGTCCTTCGAAGCAGGTGAGGGAGCGAAAGCTGTTTGAACCAATGACGAATCTCTGAGGAGCCGCGGATAGACAGCCCGTGTGCACGGCCTGTCCCGCTGGAACGTCTCGAGCCGGAAACCGTTTGCCAAGCAGGAAGAGGGACGGAACGGCCACAGTCAAGAGTGACTGTGCTACGCGAGACGGGCGAGCGGGGCAGGAAAGCCTAACGGTTGGCTCGTGGCGCCCACCTAATTCAGAGGTTCACGGCCTAGCTCCCCACGGCCAAGCAGTCCGCTCTATTTTTGTATCAACGAGCCCTAAAAGAGCATGCGCGTACTTTTCATTGGAGACATCGTCGGTTCGCCGGGGCGGCAGATTGTCCGCGACCGGCTTGCCGACATCGTTGCGCAACGGCAGATCGATTTAGTCATCGCCAACGGTGAGAACTCCGCGTCGGGCTTCGGCATCACGCCGCGGCTGGCGGAAGAGCTCCTGGGTTTGGGGATTCACGTCCTCACCGGCGGCAACCACAGTTGGGATCGCAAGGAAATCCTCGAGTTCATGCCGCACGAGCCGCGGCTGCTTCGGCCGGCGAATTTTCCGGATGGCAACGTCGGCACCGGCCTCTTCGTCGGCACGGCCAAAAATGGCGTCAAGTTCGCCGTGCTGAATCTGCAGGGGCGCGTGTTCATGACCCCGATCGACGATCCGTTTCGCAAAGCCGACAGCGAGCTGGCTAAACTGCCGCCGGATGTTGCGTTCGTCTTTGTCGACATGCACGCGGAAACCACCAGCGAGAAGATAGCCATGGGCTGGTACCTCGACGGGCGCGTCACAGCGATCGTGGGAACTCACACGCACGTGACGACCGCGGACGAGCACGTCCTGCCTGGCGGGACCGCCTATATTACGGATGTGGGCATGAGCGGGCCGCACGGCGGCGTAATCGGCATGGACCGCGGCGGCATCATCAAAAAGTTTCTCGACGGCTTGCCAGCCCGCTTTGAAGTCGCGAGCGGCGACATCCAAATGAACTGCGTGCTCATCGAAACGGACGACGAAGGCCCACGCAACGCCGCCGGCCGCCTGCGCGCGCGTTCCATCGAGCGCCTGCGTTTGCGCGCCGACTAACTTCCATTGTAGTGGGACAGCATGCTGTCCCTTTTCATCAAGACGCGCGATGGGGCGGAGGCCCTTCCGACAAGGTCGGAACCTTTGGTCGTTCCTCTCCCTTCGAGGCTCCCTTCGGGGCTCAGGGTAAACAGGGCAAGCTGAACGAGAATGAAAGAAGGACGCGCTGCCTTCGTTCCTCAGGCCAGGGAAGCGCGCCCCTACAAGGGCAATGATCAGACTCCCTACCCAGTCGCAAGCATCGGTCTCAGCTTTCCGGCAGCAAGCAGTTCCAGCGCCTCAAACCGGCCTCGAAGTTCGGCCGCGCCCAACCGGTGCTCGCGAAACAACCAGCGCAGATATTCCTCCGCGGGCTGCTCTCCTTTCTGCGCGTTGCATTCCATGCACGCCGAGACCAAATTCCGGTACGAATTGCACCCCACTCGCGCCCGTGGCACAACATGGTCGAGGCACTCCAACCGTGGGGGGACTCGCCGCAAGCAATAGAAGCATCGGCCGCGCTCCCGCGCGTGGATGGTCCTGCGCAGTTCCAACGTCTTCACGAAATCCACCGCCTCGATGTCCGAGGGGTCGGCCTTCCGAGCCGCCTCGCGTGCCCGTGCCGCCGCTTTAGCGCGCACGCCGCGAACCTCTTCCGGCAACCGCACCTCCGCAACATGGCCTTGTTTGCTCCGTTCCACCAGCCGCAAAACGCCGCACGCAGCCAACCGCCGAACCGCGTCCCGCGTCGGGCATGTGGAAAGGTTGACATTGTTCGCCAGCCACGGAATCGAAAAATGCAGCCTCCGCTTTCCTTCCAGCTGGCTGTGTCGCAACAGATGCACATAAATCACATGGTCGATCACCGACAGCCGCAGCTGCGGCACCACTACGTCTTCCACCTGCTTCCACAGCGCCTTCGCGTCGAATTCTTTTTGATGTTGCCTGTGAACTGTGGACTTTTGTCCGAGGGAACGTTCAGACACACCTATCCCGTTGCGTTTCCTGGTTTTCATGGATTGGAGATCCTTTAGGCGCGTTGAGCAGCGCCTTTCTTTGTAGTGCGGTTTATCCTGAGCGCGCGAAGGGCAGCTCGCTGCCGCTGTAGGGGCACGATTCATCGTGCCCTTCCTGGACTCAATAAACACACTAACCCGTGCATTTTCAATACGAGTGGGAGCCGCAAGGAGGGCCAAAAAACAAAAAAGAGAATCACGCCTAAGGCGCAATTCTCTACACTTCTAAGTGTACCACATTTTACGACTTTGTCAAGTAAAATCTGTCTATCCGACAAGGATAGTCATCCTGAGTGACAACCCAAAAGGCCCCGGCAAAATAATTAGCGGGAGAGACACAGGAAATGCCGACCGGTATACAACCCGTCAGATGAACAAGACGGTCTGGCGGATACGCCTATACTAAATAGTAAACAGCGCCCTGACCTACAGTGTAACACCCATTCGGACCCTCTATTGATTCTTAGCCTCGTAATGAATAAGCTACCCTCAATTACGATGGCTTCCTCGAATCCAGGGAATTTTGTCTTGCTCGTTCTTGCTGTGTGGGGAGCGATCTCCGACAACCGTTACACAGCCAAAGGCGGCAAGCGAGCGCCGAAAAGAAGCGCACTCAAACTCGCAGCCGGGTTTGCCGCGCTTCTCATCGTACTTGGCCTGAGTGGTACATCAGTGGATTCTCTTGCACCGTTAGCCGGATTATTATTTGTGATTGGCTTTGCCGGTTATGAGGCTTGGCGATGGTTCGTTCGCAGGAACAATCCATTGCCAGCTTGGAAATAGAGAGCCAAATGGGAAAGCACTACTACCGCACCAACGTCCCATTGGGCTTGATGATTCTCTGGTGGGGCTTCTTGGGAATCTGTGCCGTCATTTACATGGCCTATGACGCCGTGTTCAAGGCCCCTGCTCGACAGGAGCAGATGCAAGCACAGAAGCAGTGGGACCGCAATCACTTCAACGGATGGCGCTTGCAGCAACGCTATCCATCGGAGTACGACACTCAGCACGGACTTTACACCGACGAACTTGATAAGCAGACATGCACGACAATGGGGTATCCCGGATATCCTGCTTGTCCCCCTCAGCAGTATTTCGTGAATGGGACTCCGCAAGCCCCGCCGATCACACCGACCCCGCCGACGAAGAAGCATTAGAGATTCCTCATGCTGTCGGTCACGTAATAACTACGTAAACTCATTGTTGCGCGTCTGTTCGGCGTTTGTGATACATTCACCTTGCGATGGCATCAACCCCTCCCCCGAAGCCGCCGCGAACGATGCTGGATAATCAGCTTTCGTTCAAGCGGATGGATATTGCTCTGGAGTTTTGGCGAGTATTAGTCCAATGGGCGACAATCGGATTCCTTGGATATATGGGCTACCGGAGCGTTGTCGTGCTGGCGGGAGTGAGCACTACGGCTAACATCGCTGTTCGACTGGCGGGTAACCTTACGGTTAGTAAGGGCATCATAACTCTTTTGACTTGCAGTGGATGGGCTTTTGGGTTGGCACAACGTTCGGCGCGACGGAAGAACATCGAACGGATTGTTCCACTCAAGAATGATCTGGAGAAAGTAATTGACGCGAAGAGGACTTCAAGCAACCTCACTTCGAGAGGAACTACTCCGCCGAAAGGAAAACGGTGAGCTATGAATCCCGACACCGCTCTTTGCTCGATCCTGGCTTTGTTCGCGCTCTGGATTGCCGTCTACTACCTCTGGCCGGATTTTCGGAATGACACATTCAGAGAAGACATTTTCTCTGTCCGCGATGAAATGTTCCTGTATGCAGCACAAGGCTACATCAGCTTTGAGCATCCTGCCTACACGATCTTGCGGGACCGCATGAACGGACTTCTTCGACATGGGCACGAGCTTACGTTGTCTCGAATGGTTCTCATTCTTGTAACATACCCTATGGAGAAGCCACCTGTTATTAGCAGATGGGAAGAAGCGGTAGCGGAGCTTCCCGAACAAACGCAGGCCAAGATGAAGGAATTCAATCTCTGCGTTGTAATCTACGTGCTACAGCATGTCGTCTTTTATTCCTTCTTCCGCTACATGACACTGCGGCCTCTCATGTTCTTAGTTTCTCTCCGCAAGGTAGTGGCGTCACCGAAAGTGGCATCCGGCGTAGAGAGTCTTGAGAACGAGTCCCTGGAACGGGATGCGCGTTTGAAGGCGCGTGCTGCGGCGCAAGAGGCCGATCTACAACCCGTATAAGATGATGCGGGAGAACGCCTGCAAGTGCGTCCAGCATACATTTAAGATGGCTGTTTGAACTATCCCCGGCTTTGAAATCCCATGTAGTACTTCAAATCAATCTTTGGGTTCCGCTTCTGAAATTCCGCCATGCACTCTTCGGCTCGCTTTATTGTCTCTCTGAGATTGGTAAGACGCAGTTCATCGGGCCGTGGATTGGGACGCCGCAAGAACTGTGTTGTACTGTCGTTCATTTCGACAATGTAGGTCTGCAATGCCTCGCGGATTCTCGCATCCGGGAAAATAGATGGATACAACTGTGTAGCAGGTACTCCGGTAGGCTGGACCGTCATTGTCGGAGTAATCTTCGTTATCTGGCTCACCAATCGTTCGTACCTGTCCGCCCATTCCAACTCTTCTCTTTCGGCTTCATGCTGTCGTGCGAGAGCCCTAGCATCTTCTTCGCGGACTCTTTTTGCTTCGCGTAGCTGGCCGCGTGCGTAATACACTCCGACAAGCGTACCTAAGAGAGCCAGCAAACTAATTATCGTAACGACCACAGCTTTCAACCTTTCTGTTCTGGCTCTGGATCGTCAGTCTGAATTTCGTAAGTCTCCTCTACTTGATGATGGCCCACGGCAGGGAGACACTCGCTATTGTTGTGGTATCGACTGCCAGCAATATCAACGAAGTCCTCGTCCACAATCGCATTCGCGCATCCGGCGCACAGTCCGTTCAGGTTCTTGACGTTCTCAGACATAATCACCTCGCTTGGACCTATCTCTGTCCCGCCGTGGTCCCATTAGACCGACTTTCACTCTACCATCCACAGGCTGTAAGCTATTGAAACTTGAGACCGTTTGCCGTCCGCGTACCTCGTGGACCCCATAGCACTCCACCCACCGTGCGCGTAAGAACCATATCCGGGCGTCGAGTTCGCGATATCCTCCAGCAATATTTTTCCAAGGTAGATGACTAACCAGAGCTGCCAGGCTGAGACCACCGTGCCAAGAGCAGCGTTTGCCCAGATTCCAGAAGGAGTCGATCCCTCAGAGGTCGCCTGCCCCTCAGGATTGACTGATCCGCACCCGGAATCCTCTGAAACGGGCAACATGCACTCTTCCGTCGTGCTCTGATGACTCAGAATAAATGGGGGCAGCACAAAGGGGTTGTGATCATCGGGAACTGGCATGGTTACATCCATGAGGATTAAGAACGGGGGATGCAGACGAGTCGCCCACACCCCCTGCTCTCGCTTATTTGCTCTTACTTACAGCCGGAACACGACGCACAGCAATCAGCGGAAGTGCAACATCCCGCCTTCGCCGCGTTCGCCGTTCCTGATAGTCCAAGAGCGATAACAACCATCAACACGACTGCTTTCAACATTTTCATAATCTTCTCCTTTAGAAGTGGAAAGTGTTGTAGTTGGGCGGACGAAACCGTCCGCGTGAAACAATCTTTGTCGGGTTGCTCGCTATTTCTAAATGCGGAGTACGTGCACTTGAAGAAGAATGTCTCGCCCCAAATGCCAAAGAATCAAAGAGGTTGCGTTCGCAGAAACGAAATTGGTTGCGTGGAAGTCGGCTAGCGCCAACGCTGCAACATAAAGATGAACTACCGAAGGCGGCACGGCATTTTGTTTTTGAATCAGCGCGGTTTCGGTTGGACAGCAGGAATTCGAATGGCGCTGGTTCTTTCCTGAACCGTTGCCTGGGTTGTGGCCGTGACGGCAGCAGGATTCCCCAGACTCATTGTCACGATCAGGGCACTGTGCTGCGATAGGTCCAGAGACTTGTGTTTCCGGCGTAGGAGGAGACGCAGCAGATGCCTTCGCGCAACCCAAAACACACGCCAAGACACCCAGCCACAAGGAAAGCGCGGTCGCCGTCACACGTCGCAAGCCGAACGAAATCATACGGCTTTCAGCTTACCAGTTTTCATGTCGAAAGGCCGCAGGTCCTTGGTAATCACCTCGCGTTCTCCTTAGGATTGACTGATCGACACACCGAAAACTCTGAAACGGGCAACCTGCACTCTTCCGTCGTACTCTGAGGACTCAGAATAAATGGGGGCAGGGCAAAGGGGTTGTGATCAAAGTGAGAATTCTTGCGGGGTTGTGTCTGCTGGCGTGTTTTGCGGGGTGCGCGTTTGGCCAGGATGAAGATGAATTGACGGCCAAGAAGCGCCTTTTCCCGGGAGTTGGGCCTGGGCTGCGGGCGGTGAAGCGCGGGACGGACGGAAACTATTATGTGTTGAGCGCGCCGGGCTCCTCAGCGTCGGTCTTCGACCCGAATGGGAAACTGCTGAGGAGAGTTCCAGCCTTCGAAGAGAGCAAAAGTCCCAATCCCCAGGCATCCCAGCTGGCAACCATCACCTTTGGCGAGGACCTGGACGTAGACGCGCAGGGAACCGTGTACGTGGCGGACCGCGGCGCAAACGCCATCAAGATCTGGGACGCCAAGGGAAATGAGCGCGTAGTGAAGATCAACGGGCCGGTGGCGGTGGCGGCGCTTCCGGATGGAGAAGTCGCCGTGGCAACCGTGCATGAACAACATTTGGTCGTGGTGTTCGACAAGAACGGGCGCGACGTGCGCGAGTTTGGCGATCCGGAGACGATTTCCGAGCGGCCGGAAGTGAACCGCTTTTTAAACATTGGAATGCTTGTGACGGACGGCGCAAGCCATCTGTACTTCGCATTTCCTTATTTGCCGGAAGCGACCGTACGGCAATACGACCGCTATGGCTACGCGGGGCAGGATATTCAGTGCACGGGAATCGACGCTTGGCCGGCGGCGCAAGCGACTCGCAAAGAGATTGAGCGGCAGGAGAAACGCGGAGACGCTCCCATGTTCAAGCGCATCCTCACGGCGGTTGGCGTGGAGCGCGCCAGCGGAGAAGTCTGGATGGCGCTCGGTGACAAGTTGCTGCACTTTGACAAGGAAGGAAACCGGCGCGCGACTTACTTAATTTATACGCCCGCCGGAGCGCGGCTCGAAGCCAATACGATTCTCGTCGAGCAAGACCGTCTGATCATCGGAAGCGACCCTCTGGGCATCTACGAGTTCGAGCGGCCCGATAAAAAATATCAACAATAAGCGAATTATCCTCAGGGCGATTTGGATGAAACCTGTGCAAAGCGGTACACGCGCCTGAAAATTTTGCGAAAATTCCCGCGCAAACTCGCTCTCGCTAGCGAGTTTGCACAATAATTGTGCTTGTGGAAAAGCTGTGAATGAGGTGTGCACCCCGGTGAATCCCTTCGCACACTTTTCGCTTGCCCCAGTCGGCCCAATCGGCGACAATCCCGCGCTGTCTGATAGAAGTAAGTTCGAGGGGCCGGCAATTCCGTAAGGGCCACGCGCGGGGCGCCAGGGGAAAGCAAGACGCTCCGGTACGGGCATGATTCCCGAAGCCTGAAAACGATAAAGATAACGAAGGGACCTGCTTTCCACAGCTTATTCACATCTGTGGAAATTGCCGGGATAGATTTTCTCTTGCGATGACTACTGCGACGAATTCCTGGGAACGGTTTCTTGAGCGCGTGAAATCCCGGGTCAGCATCAACACGTACTCCACATGGTTTCAACCTACCCGGCTGAATCGCGCCGAGGGGGAAAACCTGTTTGTGCAGATCCCCAGCACGGTCTTCCGGCAGGTCCTGACGCGGACCTATGGCGAGATTGTCAAAGCCGTTTTCCACGAACTGGGGACGCCCAATGTGAAAGTGCAGTACGTCTGCACGGAGGAAGAGCCGGTGCCCGCCGCTCCCACAGCGTCCGGCGTGAAACAGGCGAAGCTCGACTTTGAAAGCAGCGATCATCAACTGAATTTGCGCTACAGCTTCGATTCGTTTGTCGTCGGCAAGTCCAACGAATTTGCGCACGCGGCGGCGCGCGCCGTGGCCGAGCAGCCGTCGAAGGCCTACAACCCGCTGTTTCTTTATGGCGGAGTGGGTATGGGCAAGACGCACTTGATGCATGCCATCGGGCACACCATCAAAAAGCGCAATCCGGCGATGCGGTTGAGTTACGTGAGCGCCGAGAAGTTCACAATTGAAGTGATCAATTCGTTGCGCTTCGACCGCATGACTAGTTTTCGCGACCGTTTTCACACCGTGGACGTTTTGCTGGTGGACGACATTCAGTTCATCGCAGGGAAAGAACGGACCCAGGAAGAATTTTTTCACACGTTCAATGCTTTGTATGAACAGCAGAAGCAGATTGTGATTTCGTCCGACTGCCTGCCGAAAGAGATTAATTCGATCGAGGAGCGGTTGCGCTCTCGATTCGAGTGGGGCTTGATCGCCGACATTCAGCCGCCCGATCTGGAAACCAAGATTGCGATTTTGCAGAAGAAAGCGGAGAACGACCGGTTTGGTTTGCCTGACGATGTGGCGGAGTATATCGCGCGGGCTATTAAATCCAACGTGCGCGAGTTGGAAGGCGCGTTGACCCGGCTTATGGCGTATGCGTCCTTGACCGGGGCTACGATTTCCCTATCGACCGCACAGCAGGTTCTGCGCAATATCATCGCTTCGCAGGAAAAGCGCGTTACCATCGATCTGATTCAGAAGCGCGTGAGCGAACATTTCAATATGCGCGAGCAGGACTTGAAGGTTCGGAGCAACACGCGCGCCATCGCTTTCCCGCGCCAGGTGGCGATGTACATCGTGAAGCAGCTCACGACGGCGTCCTTACCAGAGATTGGCCGGCAATTCGGCGGCAAGCATCACACCACGGTCCTCCACTCGATCAACAAAATCGAGGAAATGCGACGGTCAGACAAGGATCTGAACCGGACGATCACGCGCCTGATGGATACGCTGCAGTAGCGGCAGTCTTTTCATTCAGTCTGTTTAGTCCCTGCCTCGTAACACGTCTCTTCAAATCCGCGAGTTGAGTTTCTCATAGACTCATAACTACGAGTGCGTCCCCGTTGTCTAGCCAGCCTGCAAGAGAGGAAATTCTTGCGCGCGGAGACATTGTGAATAGGTGTTGGAGAAGATGCGGAAAATCTGTTGAGCATAGTGGAAGATATTTTTGCTTGCGGCGTTGAGGACTGCTCTGAGGCGGTGTTTTCACCGTTTCCCACAATTCGCCACTTGGAACAGTTCGTCGTAGGATGCTAGGACAACGGTAGTTGCGAAGCTTTCCACAATTCCACCGCGCTCATCACAACAACAAGCTTTATAGTTTCCAGAAATTATTAAGTGCTGTTGCGTTTGTGATAGTGGTTTTAGGTTGTGGATAAAATACAGGCGCCACCACGCTTCCATACTGAGTAAGAGAGTTCTGATTCTTACGTATTTCCACAGGTTTTACGTGCCTTGTGGGCTTTATACTTTGGCGAAAAGCGAGTACAGTACGGCAGCGGTGGAAAGTGGCGAGGAACCCGAATGAGCGCAACAGGAACCGCACGCGAGGAACATCAATCGATGGAATTCAGCGTTACAAAATCAGCGCTGTTGAATGAACTCAGTACCACGCAAGGTGTTGTTGAGCGTAAGACGACGATTCCGATTCTTTCGAATTTACTGGTCGAGGCCAAGGGCAGCCAGTTGACCATCACGGCGACCGACCTTGAGCTGAGCGTCCGCACGTCCTGCGAAGCGAAGATCAAAAAAGAAGGCGCAGGGACCATCCCGGCGAAAAAACTTCTAGAGCTCGTGCGTTTGCTTCCCGAAGGCGAGATCAAGATCAAGCTTCTCGAGAATCACTGGGTGGAGATTGTCAGCGACCGCAAGAAGTACAAGCTCGTCGGTATGGCCAAGGAAAATTTCCCGGCACTTCCCGCAATGCCGCACACCCTCGTCAAGATTCCGGCCGCGATTATTGAGAGCCTCATCGCCAAAACTAAGTTCGCGATTTCCATGGAAGAGTCACGCTACACGCTGAACGGCGGGCTGCTCATCCTGAAGCCGGACACTCTCGCGATGGTAGCCACCGATGGCCACCGCCTGGCGCTTGCGGAAACGGACCAGAAGCTCGCCGGCTTGAACGGCGAAGTGAAAGTTCTGATTCCGAAAAAGGCGATGGACGAAGTGGAAAAGCTGGCAAGCGCCGCGGGCTCCGATGCCTCCATCGAGTTTGCCAAAGACGAAAGCCATTTGTTTTTTCAGGTCGGCCACCGTCTTTTGATTTCGCGAATCCTCACCGGCCAATTTCCGAATTACGAAGCAGTGCTGCCGCGTGACAACAACAAGAGCGTCGTACTGGAGCGCGCGGAACTGAGCGACGCGGTCCGACGTGTATCGCAACTCGCCGATCAGCGTTCGCATGCGGTGAAGCTGGCTGTCTCTAAAGAAGGCGTCGAGATCTCCGCTTCAAGTCCGGAATACGGCGAAGCCAAAGAAAATATCGAAAAGGAATACAAAGGCGACGCCATCAGCATCGGTTTCAATTCCACGTACATGTTGGATTTTCTTGCCGCCGCCGCCGATGGCCCCATCAGCATCGAGCTGAAGGACGAACAATCCGCCGGCCAGATGCGCCCGCTCGCCGACGAATCCTATCGCTACCGCTACATCATCATGCCCATGCGCATCTGAATTGGTGCGTCGCAGATCGCAAACTGGCGCATTCCAATCTTATTACCAATAAATTATCTATATCTTGATTTCATTTAAATGACAATATATGCTGCGACGTGCCGTTTTTGAGGTTCCAGTTTGGAACCTCAAACCTGCGTCTCCACGCAAATGCCTTCGCATAACGCCATTGTTCCTACCGCCCTCATTAGTCAAAAAATCTTTTTTGTACGCGGCACTCGGGTAATGCTGGATGCCGATCTCGCCCGCCTCTATGGTGTTGCGACAAAGAATCTGAACAAGGCCGTCAAGCGAAACGCAAGCCGCTTTCCTTCCGATTTCATGTTCCAGCTTTCGGCCAAGGAACTGCACAGTTTGGGGTTCCAAACTGGAACCTCAAAAACGGGGCGAGGAGGCCGTCGCTACGTTCCGTATGCTTTCACGGAGCAAGGTGTAGCTATGCTTTCCAGCGTGCTCCGAAGCGCGCGGGCCGTTCAAGTAAACGTCGCGATCATGCGAACCTTCGTTCGGCTTCGCGAAATGCTTGCGACGCACGAAGAATTGCGCCGAAAAATTGACGCAATGGAAAAGCGCTATGACGCGAGATTTCAGGCCGTTTTTGACACGATTCGCCGGATGCTGGAAACTCCCATTCCAGCGAAAAAACCGATCGGATTTCACTCTAGACTGGACTTGCCTGCAAAGTCCTCTCAGCCACCCAAAGCAAGTCTAAATAGCACAAAATGAATGCCTTACAGAACCCTTACGACCTTTTCTGGCCTTGAGATACGGCGTCAAATCGGATACACTTCTTTGTATGTCGATTCGCAGTTCGGTAACCTCTAAATCGGCACGTCGGCCAAGTAAATTCGGCTTTGCATTTTAGCTTCGCGCCAGGAGCTATATAGCCGAAAGCTTGGGGTTATGAAGTCTTCGCCACGTCTCGCTGCGCGAGATGGGATGGAGCAGGAACCCTACGAGTTCTGGATTTGCTCGATGAATCCGGAATCAAAGGGTAAGGCGACGTACGGAGCAGTCCGCGAGCACGCCTTTCCTCGCTTCACAAAAGTTGAACGGATTTTTTAGCGCTGAGGCTCACCGCATAGCTGGGGGTCCGTCTTGCGCTGCAAGATTTTCATCAGGAGCGTACATGGGTGATAAAGAGACGGTGGCCGGAAAAGCTCCGGGTCACCAGTACGACGCGAAGTCGATCAAAGTTCTCGCTGGTCTCGAAGCAGTGCGCTTGCGACCCGCGATGTACATCGGCTCAACCGGCGACATGGGCTTGCACCACCTCGTGTGGGAAGTCGTTGACAATTCTGTCGACGAAGCGATGGCCGGCTACGCGGATGAGATCAACGTCACCGTGCACGCGGATGATTCGGTCACTGTGGTTGACAACGGCCGCGGCATCCCCGTCGACATGCACGCCACGGAAAAGCGTCCCGCCGCGGAAGTTGTCCTCACCGTTCTACACGCCGGCGGAAAATTCGATAGCGACACGTACAAAGTTTCTGGCGGCCTCCATGGCGTCGGAGTTTCGGTCGTCAACGCTCTCTCGGACCGACTCGAACTGGAAATCTCGCGCGATGGTGCGGTATGGGAGCAGTCGTATGAAAAAGGCAAGCCCACCACGAAGCTGAAACAGACAGGCAAAACACGCAAAACCGGCACAAGTGTCACGTTTCATCCTGATCCAACAATTTTCGACAAGACAGTCTTCAGCTTTGACACGCTCTCGCAACGCTTACGCGAGCTGGCGTTCCTCAACAAAGGCCTGAAAATCACGCTCACCGACGAGCGTTCCGAAAAGACCGCCGAGTTTCGCTTCACGGGCGGCATCGCCGAGTTCGTCAAACATCTGAACCGTGGCAAGACTACATTGCACGATGCGCCGGTCTACATCGAAGGCAAGCGCGGCACGGTCGAAATCGAAATCGCGCTGCAATACAACGACACGTACGGCGAAAACGTCTTCGCTTTTGCCAACACCATCAACACCATCGATGGCGGCACGCACCTTTCCGGTTTTCGCTCCGCGCTGACGCGCACGATCAACAACTTCGCGTCGTCCGCAGGAATGTTAAAAGAACAAAAAGACGAAGTGACCATCACGGGCGACGACGTTCGCGAAGGCCTCGTCGCGGTCGTTTCCGTTCGCCTGCCACAGCCGCAGTTTGAAGGGCAAACCAAGGGTAAGCTGAACAGCGACATCAAGGGCGACGTCGAGCAACTTGTGAACGAAAAGCTTGGCGAGTGGTTCGACAAGCATTCCACCGTGGCCCGCCGCATTATTTCGAAGTGCATCGATGCTGCTCGCGCTCGCGAAGCCGCGCGTAAGGCCCGCGAACTGACGCGGCGCAAGTCCGCGATGGATTCAAGCGGCCTGCCCGGAAAACTCGCCGACTGTCAGGAGCGCGACCCTTCGCGCTGCGAACTGTTCGTCGTTGAGGGAGAATCCGCCGGCGGCTCGGCTAAAATGGGCCGCGACAGAAAATTTCAAGCGATCCTGCCGCTCAAAGGAAAAATCCTCAACGTCGAAAAAGCGCGTTACGACAAAATGCTGGGGCACGAGGAAATTCGCGCCATTATCACGGCACTTGGCACCGGCATCGGGAAAGATGATTTCGACGCGGGGAAGCTGCGCTATCACAAAGTGATTCTGATGACCGATGCCGACGTCGACGGCTCGCACATCCGCACGCTACTGCTGACGTTTTTCTTCCGCCACATGAAAGAGCTTATTGATCGCGGCCATATTTACATCGCTCAGCCGCCTCTATACCGCGTGAAGCGCGGCAAAACGGAAAAATATATCCGAGACGAGCGCGAATTCGCGCATGAACTCATGAAGCGCGCCACGGAAGATCACGTCGTGAAAGCGAAAGAAGGCGTCTCGCTCGAGGGCGCAGGACTTACAAAATTCCTGCTGAATGTTCAGGAGTACGAGGCCGCCGCAGCGAAACTGGGCCGGCGTTTGCGTGAACACGGCTTGGTCGAGTTGCTCGCCGAGAGCGGTCTAGAGAAAAAGACGGATTTCGAAGACAAGAAAGCGCTCGAAAGGCTTTTGAAGGAAGTGGACAAAGCCAAGCTCAAGCTCGAAGGCAAAGTTACTTTCGATGAAGAGCACAGCCTGTACGAAATTCAGTTCGGCTTGCCGCACAACCAAAAAGTGAATTGGGCGCTGGCTTCGACGGCGGACTACAAACGCCTGCGCGGTCTGGCCAAGCAAATCGAGGAGTACAACAAACCGCCTTTCACCGTGGCGCGCAACGGCGACAAGGCGACCATGGAAAATGTTCATGACGTGCTCAATTACGTCGTGGAAGACGCGAAGAAAGATTTTACGATCACGCGATTTAAAGGTCTGGGCGAAATGAACGCGGAGCAATTGTGGGATACCACCATGAATGCGGACACGCGAACTCTGCTGCAGGTAAAGCTGGAAGACGCCGTCGCCGCAGAAGATATTTTCTCCACGCTGATGGGCGAAAACGTGGAGGCGCGGCGCAAGTTCATCGAAGAAAACGCGCTCGAAGTCGTGAACCTGGATATTTAATTGGTGGCAACACAGGACAGTCCGGATGCGGGATCCATTCGAAACGCTATCCGTTGGGGCTTGTTGCTAGCGTCGGTCTGCACGGCAGGATTTCGTTTGCCGAGGCTGGTGAATGAATTTCGGATGTGGCGAGAGGCTCTTGGTCTGGAGGACCCGTCCGCCTCGGAAGGCTGGCACAGGGTTCTCACCGTGGAACTGATCGGCGTGCTGGTCGTACTGGCAATCGGCGTGGGTGCTTTCTATTTGTTGCGGCCCAAAGAGAAGTCCGCACAATGATGTGTCAGTTAGGCTGGACGACTCTGCCAGGGCTGCGCGGACTAAGTTGCAGTGAATTTCGCGCGACGCCAACGAATGCGCCCGACAACGAACGTGGAGTCGCGATCGAGTTTGCTAGCGATCCCGAGCGCGAAGGTTTTTTGAAACAGCTTGAAGAACACTTTGGGTCGCGACGTTTTACGAACGCAGCAGACGCGTTCGATTCAGTGAAAGCGTACGTGCTGGAATACGCCGCAAAACGATAGGCATTGCTTGTAGGGGCCCGGCACACCGTGCCCGTGCAACATAGAACTTAAGCATCAGCGAGGGGGAAATGGCGGACGAACAAACAAGTCGATACTTCTTCCGGTCGATATCGAAGCCGAGATGAAAAAATCTTATCTCGACTACGCGATGAGCGTGATCATCGCGCGCGCGCTGCCCGACGTGCGCGACGGCCTCAAGCCTGTTCAGCGCCGCATCCTTGTGGCCATGAACGACCTCGGCCTTGCTTCGAATCGCGGCTACCGCAAATGCGCCAAGATCTGCGGCGATACTTCCGGCAACTACCACCCGCACGGAGAAGCCGTCATCTATCCCGCGCTCGTCCGCCTCGCGCAGGACTTCAACATGCGCTACCCGTTGATTGACGGCCAGGGAAATTTCGGCTCCGTCGACGGCGATCCACCGGCGGCCATGCGGTACACCGAAGCGCGCTTGGCGAAAATCAGCGAAGACATTCTCGCCGACCTCGAAAAAGAAACCGTCGATTTCGTTCCGAACTTTGACCAGACACGCGAAGAGCCATTTGTCCTGCCTTCGCGCATTCCGAATTTGCTGGTGAACGGCGCCAGCGGCATCGCCGTCGGCATGGCCACGAACATTCCGCCGCACAATTTGCGCGAGATCGTGGAAGCTGCCGTGATTTTGCTCGACAAGCCTGACACGCCGCTGAAAGAAATCATGAAGATCGTGCCGGGTCCGGATTTTCCGACCGGCGCGTACATCGCCGGCCGCGAAGGCATCGAGGCCGCCTACAAAACGGGACGCGGCAGCTTCATGATGCGCGCCAAGGCTGCCATCGAGGAAGTCGGCAAAGACCGCGAAAACATCGTCGTCACCGAAATTCCGTACCAGGTGAACAAATCCAGGCTGATCGAACGCATCGCCGAACTGGTGCAGACCAAAAAGATCGAAGGCATTTCCGACGTTCGCGACGAGTCTTCGCGCGAAGGCATGCGCATCGTCATTGAAATCAAGCGCGGCGAGGAATCGCAGTTCATCCTCAATAATCTTTTCAAATTTACGCAGATGCAGGAGTCGTTCGGCATGATCCTGCTCTCAATCGTCGCCGGCCAGCCGCGTGAATTGGGCTTGATTCCGATGATCAAGCTGTTCCTTGAGCATCGTCGCGACGTTGTGCTCCGGCGCACGCGCTTCGAACTGCGCAAAGCCGAAGAGCGCGAGCACATCCTCGTCGGTTACCAGGTCGCTCTCGATCATTTGGACCCTGTCATCCGGATCATTCGCGGTTCTTCGGGCCGCGCCGATGCCAAGCAGAATTTGCTCAATTATTTTTCTGAGCAAGACGTCACCATCACCGAGAACGGGAAGTCCAGAAAGATCGAAGGCGTCAAGCTGGACGGCAGAAAATATCGCGTCGCCGCACTCGAAGGCGAGATCACACGGTCTGTCTCTGACGGCCTTACGCCGGTTCAAGTCGACGCCATTCTCGAACTGCAACTCCATCGCCTCACGCAGCTCTCCGTCGACGAAATTCTCAAGGAATTGAAGTCCATCCGCGAGCAGATCGCCGAGCTGAGGGAAATTCTCTCCAGCGAGAAAAAGCTGAAGCAGGTCATCACTGCGGAGCTGCGCGAAGTCCAAAAGGCTTATGGCGACGACCGGCGCACGCAAATTGTCGACAAGGTCGATGAAATCAAGCTTGAAGACCTGATCGCAGACACAGAAATGCTGATTACCGTCAGCCATGCGGGCTACATCAAGCGCACGGCTGCAGACACCTACCGGCACCAATCGCGCGGCGGCAAGGGCCGCATCGGTGCACGCACGAAGGAAGAAGACTTCGTCGAGCATATGTTCATCGCATCGGCGCACAGTTACATTTTGCTTTTCACGTCCAAAGGCCGCGTGTACTGGCTCAAGGTGTACGAACTGCCGGAAGCCGCTGCCGCTACGCGAGGCAAGGCGATTTCGAGCCTCGTGAAATTTCAGGAGGACGAAAAGCTGACCGCTGTCGTCGCGGCGCATAACCTCGAAGAAGAAGGACAGTTCGTCTTCATGGCCACAAAGAGTGGCACTGTCAAGAAATCCACACTGACGGAATTTTCAAATCCGCGCTCAACGGGAATCATCGCTATCAATCTCGATGGCAAGGATGAACTCATCGGCGCAAAACTTACCGACGGCAAGAAAATGATCTTCCTCGCCAGCCACGAAGGCCAGGCCATCCTTTTCCGCGAGACGGAAGTTCGCCCCATGGGCCGCAACGCCGGTGGCGTGAACGGAATGGATCTCGACAAGGACGACTACGTCGTCAGCATGGACGCGGTCCAGCCCGACTTCGAGATCATCGCGAAAGAGCACAAGACCACCACGCAGAATCTTGAAGAACTCGAAAACGAGCAGATCAAGGACTCACTGGTAACCCTGATGCTCACGGTTGCGGAAAAGGGTTTCGGCAAGCGCACACCGCTGGCGGAGTATCGCATTACGTCGCGCGGCGGCAAGGGCGTCACCAACATGAAGACAACCGACCGCAACGGCTCGGTTGTTGCCACATTACAAGTAACGGAAGAGTCTGACGTGATGATCATCACGCACGACGGAAAAGTGATCCGTGTGCACGCGAGCGAAATTCGCGAAGCGGGCCGCTCTACACAGGGCGTTCGCCTGTTGCGCCTAGAAGAAGACGATTCCGTCGCCGCTGCCGCTGTCTTGCAGGAAGAGCAGGAAGAAGAAAAGAAGTAACCCGGCGGTCACGTCCGCCTTGGTAGGGGCGCAGCTTTGTCCTGATCGCGGGCGAGGGAATGCTATGCCCCTACAATTCCGACCGTTAGTGTTAGAATCTTTTCCCTTATGAAGATTACGCGACGATTGTTTGCCCTCTTAATCCTTTTCTCCGCGCCGCTGCTTTTGCTTTCGCGCGCGCAAACGCCGCCTAAGCCCGCCGCCAAGGGCCAGTACATCGCCTACGTTGGCACGTACACCTCAAAAACAAACAGCAAAGGGATTTACGCCTACCGGTTCGATTCCGAGAAGGGCCAGCTCACCGCCATCGGTCTCGCTGCGGAGACCACCGATCCTTCGTTTTTGGCCGTGCACCCCAACGGCAAGTATCTCTACGCCGTGAATGAAATCGGCAATTTCAACGGAGGCACCAGCGGCGCGGTCAGCGCGTTTGCCATCGACGCGAAAACCGGCGCGCTCAAGTTTCTGAATCAGGTGCCCACGCGCGGCGCAGGACCTTGCTACGTTTCCCTCGACAAGAATGGCGAATTTGTGCTGGTCGCGAACTATGACAGCGGCAGCATCGCGTCGTTTCCTGTCCAATCTGACGGCAGTCTCGGCACCACCAGCGGTTTCGTTCAGCATTCTGGCTCCGGCCCCGACAAGGAGCGCCAGGAAGGCCCGCACGCCCACTGGATCGGCACCTCGCCCGACAATCGTTTCGCTCTCGCCGTTGATTTGGGGCTCGATCAAGTGATCGTCTACGGCTTCGACTCCAGCAAAGGCGTTTTTACGCCGATGCTTTCCGGCTTCGCGAAAGTGAAGCCCGGCGCGGGCCCGCGACATCTCGCATTTCATCCCGACGGCAAGTTTGCTTACGTGTTGAGTGAAGTAGAGTCGTCGGTAACGGTCTTCTCCTACCAGCCAAAGACGGGCACCCTTACATCCCTGCAAACCATCTCCGCGCTGCCAAAGGATTTTTCCGGCCATAAGGAAGCAGCTGAGATTGCCGTGCATCCTTCCGGGAAATTTCTCTACACTTCGAACCGTGGGCACGACAGCATCGCGGTCTTCGCGATCGACGAAAAAAAGGGCACGCTCAAATCCCTTGGACAGGTCCTGACCGGCGGCAAAACGCCCCGCCATTTCGCCATCGATCCCACGGGTGCTTATCTTCTCGCCGAGAATGAAGAGTCGAACAACATCGTCATCTTCCACATAGACGCTGCAACCGGCAGCCTCACGCCGACGGGACAGACGGTCGAAGTACCTTCGCCAGTGTGCTTAACATTTGTCGCCGCACCATAGCAGCGATACAATCCGCCTTCCACTTCTTACTTTCGGGAGAACCAAATGATTCGCAATGAAGGAGTACGCATGCACATCCTCCGCTGTCTGGCCCTGGTCTTATTTCTTTCCGTGGCCGGAACCGCCGCGCTTGGCGACGGTGAAACTGCTCCCGCTCGCGACCCGAAGCAACCTGTCGACGATGCCTACACCGCGAAGATCCACAAATACACGACACAGCCCTTCTTCACCTCGCCGCTCGTCGACTATCTCCCCGCCTCGAAGAATGTCCCGACTCCCGAAGCCGTGCTCGGCGACGTAGCCGGCGCGCCGGGAATCCTGCCCTATGCGGAAGACGTGTACAAGTACATGCGCCTTCTCGAAAAGGCCAGTCCACGCGTGAAAGTTTTCTCCATCGGCAAGACCGAAGAAGGCCGCGAGATGATCGCCGTGGCTGTCTCTTCGCCGGAAAATCTGAAAAACCTGGAAGCGAACCGCGCGCAACTGGCAAAGCTCGCAGATCCCCGCACGATAAAACTCGATGACGCGGAAGCCGATCGCATCGTCGCGCAAGCCGTCCCCGTTTACTACATCACCGGAACAATTCATTCGCCCGAAACAGGAGCGCCCACAGCCTTGATGGAGCTCGCTTACCGCCTGGCGGTCGACGAAAGCCCCTACATCCGCGAAATTCGCGACGGCATGATCACGCTCATCACGCCGGTCGTCGAAGTCGATGGCCGCGATCGCATGGTGGACATCTACCGCTGGCATCTCTCCCACCCCAAGGATTTTTATCCACCGCTGATCTACTGGGGCAAGTACGTCGCGCACGACAACAACCGCGACGCCATGGGCGTCACTCTCAAGCTCACGGAAAACGTGCTCAACACCTACGTCGATTCGAAGGCCCAGGTCTTACACGACCTGCATGAATCCGTGCCCTATCTTTACGACAACACTGCCGGCGACGGCCCGTTCAACGCCTGGGTCGACCCAATTCTCACCGACGAATGGGAAATGATTGGCTGGCGCAACGTCTCGGACATGACCAAATTCGGCATGCCGGGCGTTTTCACCCACGGCGTATTCGATACCTGGTCGCCGGGCTATCTGATGTTTATCGCGGCAATGCACAACGGCATCAGCCGCCTCTATGAAACATTCGGCAACGGCGGCGCGGACACGCTGGAACGCACGCTCGACCAGGAAGAGTATGCGCGCACCTGGTACCGCCAAAATCCCCCGCTCCCGAAGGTGCTCTGGTCACAGCGCGACAACAACAATTACGAACAAACCGGCCTGCTCACCTCACTCCACTATTTCAACGAGAACAAACGGCTCTTTCTGAAAAACTTTTATCTCAAAGCAAAACGCTCCGTCACGAAACCTAGCGCGGAAGGGCCCGCTGCGTACGTTCTGCCCGCGGATGATCCTCGCTTAGGTTCGCAAGCAGCGTTGTTGCAGGTATTGCAGAAGCAAGCCGTCGAAATTTCGCGTGCGACGTCGGCGTTCACAGTAACGCTTCCTGTTAAGAAAGCTGCGAAACCGAAAAAGGATGCGAAGGACACGAAAGAAAAAGACACGCCCCCCGCTCCCACGACGCGCCAATTTCCGGCAGGTAGCTACATCATTCGAATGGACCAGCCCTACTCGCGCATTGCTGACGCGCTCCTCGACTACCAATACTGGAGCCCCGACGATCCGCAGAAAACTCCCTACGACGACACCGGCTGGACGTTTGGCGAACTCTTCGGCGTTCAAGTCACCCGCGTGACCGATACGAAAGTACTTGATGTCGCCATGGAGCGCGTGAAAGATGTTCGCGCGCTTGGCGCCGTTAGCGGCGAAGGCACAATCTTTGCAATCAATAACAACGCCGAACCTTCTCTCGCCACGCTGCGCTACAAATTGCACGACGCTTCCATCGAAGCCGCGGAAGAGCCATTCGAAAGCGGCGGCAAAAAATTCAGCCGCGGCACGTTTCTCATTCGCAACGCCACGCGCGCACAGCTGACTGACGCTATATCCGACCTCGGCTTGCAAGCCACACCCGTCTCCGCAATGCCAAGCGTCAAAACACATCCCGTGCGCGCAGCTCGTATTGCGTTTGTCCACACCTGGCTCAGCACACAGACCGAAGGCTGGTGGCGCCTGGCGCTCGACAATCTCGGCATTCCCTACGACTACATCAGCACCCAAACGGTCTCCAAGAACAGCGACCTCAACGCCAAGTACGACGTCATTCTGTTTCCGCCGGTAGGTTTTTTCGCTAGTCCGACAGCCATCATCAACGGTCTGCCAAGCGCCTGGGGCAATCCGCTTCCGTGGAAAAACACGCCGGAAACGCCGAACCTCGTCGGCAAAAATGATTCGACCGACGATATGCGTCCCGGCCTCGGTTGGGAAGGCGTCGCTAATCTCCAATCCTTTGTGGCGAAAGGCGGCGTGCTCCTGACCGCAACAGACACCTCGCGGTTCGCGCTGTCTATCGGCCTAGCCGATGGCGTCAGCGTCGGCAACGCCCAGAAAATGAAAATCGTTGGCTCCGTCGTTGGCACGCGTCTCGTTGACGGCGCCAGCCCCATCGCCTACGGCTACGACGAAAAGCTCTCCGCCTATTGCGACAACGGCCCAATCTTTTCGCTCAGCAGCGTTTCCGGAGCACGCGGCGGGCGTCGTTTGGGCGCCGAGTCGCACACGCGTCCCACCGGTCGCGGCACCATGGACGATCCGGATTTCACGATTGGACGTCCCGGCGTGGAAGTTCCCGATGAGCCGAAGTCCGAAATCTGGGAAAATCCTCTGCTCACCGACGAGCAACTGCACAACAATTTCCGCGTAATCCCGCCCGCGAATCGCGCGCGCGTCATCTTCCGCTACGCGGACAGCAAAGAGCTGCTCATTTCTGGACTCATCGAAGGCGGAGATGAAATCGCGCAGCATGCCGCCGTGGTGGATGTGCCCACAGGAAATGGACACGTTGTACTTTTTTCCATCAATCCGGTCTATCGTGGCGAAACGCGCGGCACGTATTCGCTCGTGCTCAACACTATCCTGAATTTCGACAGCCTCAACGCCGGCCGCAAGCTGGCCGAAAAATAGCGCCGAGCCAAATCGTCGCGCGGCTTTATGACGCACAAAATTAAAGCCTCCGTGAATTGGGATTTTTCGCCCATGTTGGAGTAGAATCCCGCCCACTATGCCGAAGCGCAAAACAAAGAAAAAACCAGCTCGTTCCCCCAAATCCAAAAAAGCCGCGAGCACCAAGCTCCCGAAAGACGCCGTAACCCTAATAGTGCAACTGCGCCCTCGCGAAGGCCAGGAACTGCTCCTGGAGGCCGAGCTACGCGCTCTGGTAGGCCCTACACGCAAAGAAGACGGCTGCCTGACCTACGACCTGCACCGTTCCGCGGAGGGCCCCAGCGCTTTTCTACTCGATGAAGTGTGGGCCAGCCGTGAAGCGCATTCCCGCCATACGAACACGCCACATTTCCTGCGCTGGAACGCCCGCAAGGACTCACTCCTCGCCTCCCGCGACGTCACCTACTGGAAGCAAATTATCTAGAGGTTAGGGAATCCGCACGACACGTTATAGTATGCTGGATTAACTATATGGCCCATTCACAAAGGATTTTCTTCATCGCGGGGTTTCTGCTGCTTGGTGTGGCCAGCTTCATTATTGATCTGCGAGCCAGACGCGCGGCCAAAACAAATGCACCCTACCTTAGTCCGCTGGACGCGACCACCGAACGAGTCCCAGCTCCCTTAAGGGTATGGCAGTATTTGTTGTGGGCTCTGTCGGCCGGCGCGATCGCGATTCGATTCACAATCCGGGGAGAATACATTTTTAGCAGTGTCTGGTATCTCCATGTGCTGGCCGCTCTGTATATAGCTTGGGTTTATCGCAGAGGTCGAGAGCCTAAGATAATGGAGGGTTTCCGGGAATTCCCTGATCCACCTAGCCTTCTAAGAAAACCTTAGCCACTTAGCTTTCCGGCGGCGCGATGTAATACCCAGGCCGCGCCCGAACCTTCAAGTTCTTGCGATCCTTGCGTTCCACTTCCACTTTAATTTCGTGATAGCCCGCGGCATTCGCATCCGTCGGCGCGTAGCTGACCGTGTATTGCGAGTGCAGTTCGCCGCCGATTTCGTCAATCGCATTTTCAATCGACCGGTCCTTGTACGTGGACAAATGCGCCCCGCCTGTCGCTGTGCATGCCACTTCCAGCGCGTGGTCTTTCACCTTGTTGTCCGCGTGTTGCACCGCCCAAATCGCCAGCCCCAGCAAATCCACGCCACTGGCACTGGCGATGTCTTCGCCCGCCGGAGTCTGGACCGTTCCCGGCGGTGCGGGCAGCGTCATAATCCCCGGCGGCGCAATCGGAGTCGGCGCGTTGTCTCTCGGTTTGCCTTTCAATTCCGAGCGTGTGGTGGATAGCCCCACGCTGTAGATCGTCACGTTCGCGAGCTGCGCCTTTCGCAGTACCTCGCCGAGCTTTGCTTCGCTCCCCACATCCACGGATTCGGACATAATCAGCAGCACGCGCCGCCGGCCAGGATTCTCCGCTGTCGGCTGCGGCATGCGTCCGCTCAGCATATCGACGCCCACCGCCATCGCATCATATAGTCTCGAGCCGGAAGTTCCAGACTGCAGCTTCGTCACGGCATTCTCAATCGAATCGCCATCCGACGTGAAATCCTGCAGCTTGTCGACAGCATCGTTGAAGCCCACCACCGCCGCCTCGCCTTCCGGCCCCATCACCGTCTGCGTAAAAAGTATCCCTGTCTTGCGCATCTGCGGCAGCAGCGGATCGATGCGCGTGCTAGTTTCAATCAAAATCACCATGGAAACCGGATCGCCTCCGAGATCGAAATGCAGAATCTTCTGCTCCACGCCGTTATCCGTGATGCGAAAATCCGTGGCGTCCAAATCGTGCACCATGTCGCCCTTGGCATTGCGCACCGTTACCGGCATGTTCACCAGCGAAACTTGCACCTTTACTTTGGCCTGGGCGTTCGGCGGAGCTTGCTGAATCGGCTGGCCCGGCCGCGGCGCCATCGGCCCTTCAGGAGCCTGCCCTCGCGACGCACCGGCCGCCCCAAGCAACGCCCCAAGCAGAACCACGAGCGGCAACGCATGTTTAGGTGAGGCGTGCTTCATTCCGTCTCTCCGCTAGAAATAGCCCGTTCCCGCAGTGTACTCAATTCGACGCACCCTCGCCGGAAGACGTTGCCGCGAGCCTCCCCGATTCCTACAATGATTGTTTGCATCTTTCGGAGAGAACAGCCCATGTCCGCAGGTCAGCCCAAGCTCAAGCCCCAGCACGCGCCAAAAGCGCCCCATGAAGATCACCGGTTTCTGGAAAGTACCCCAGCGCGGCCTCTACGCATTCTGGCGGAGTATCTCCATCCCCTCGTCCAGCTCAAGCGAGAGGGCATCGCCGACACCATCGTCATGTTTGGCTCGGCGCGCATCGAATCTCACGAAACGGCGCAAGCGCGCGTCACGCGCCTGAAAAAAGAAAACGTCCGAAAACTATCTCCCGCGGCGGTAACCAGACACCGCAGCGAAGTGCGCCGCGCTAAAAGCCTTCTCGAAATGTCCCGTTATTACGAGGAGGCGCGTCAACTCTCGCACAAGATCACCTCCTGGTCCCTCACGCTCGGACCGAAACCTCGTCGCTTCGTCATTTGCTCCGGCGGTGGTCCCGGCATCATGGAAGCCGCCAACCGCGGCGCCAGCGAAGCCGGCGGGAAGTCCATCGGCCTTTCCATCGAGCTGCCCCACGAGCAGTTCGCCAACGCCTACATCAGCCCCGAGCTCAGCTTCAATTTCCACTATTTCTTCATGCGCAAACTCTGGTTCGCGCAAATTGCCAAAGCGCTCGTCGTTTTTCCCGGCGGCTTCGGCACCATGGACGAGCTTTGGGAAATGCTCACGCTTCTGCAAACCGGAAAGCTCGCCAAGCACAACATCATCCTCATCTACGGCCGCAAATACTGGGACAAAGTGTTGAACTGGAAGGCCATGGTGAATTGGGGCACGATCAACGAAGACGAATACAAAATGCTGCAGTTTGCTGACAGCGTTGACGAAGCCTTCGACCACATCCGCGCCGGCCTCGAAAAATACCACATGGAAGTCGATCCCTTCTTGCAGGCTTACTGAGCGGCGAATTCGCTTTCTTCCACTACAATTTCCTCCTCCCTTCGCTAAGGTTTTTACCCGATGGGATGCACAACGCGCGTTGATTACGCTTGGTCAGTTCGAGGGAGGAAAAACAAAATGCAATTTCGCTGGAAATTTCCGTTGTTCGGCAAATCGCTGTTGGCCGGAACCATTCTTGCTGGTGCGCTGACACTCTACAGCACGCCACAATTGCGGGCGGAAGACTGTCGGGATCGCATCGTTCACGCCGATCACGATTTACACGAAGCTGCCGCGAAGCACGGCTGGGACAGTCCCCAAGCCGCAAAGGCGCGCGAACGCCTGAATTCCGCCCGCGCGTGGTGCTGGGATCGTGGTCATCGCTGGTGGGACGAAGATGCCAAGGCGTGGCGTACCGAGCGGTGGGACGATCACGACCACGATCATCCGCCACATTGATTTATAAACCTGTCTAGGAGCGCAGCAATCTCTGCTGCGCTCTTTTTTGTTACTACAACCTTCTATCGTTCTCCCATGGCGCACCCGCGTCGCGCGCAACATTTGGGGTGCGCGAGTGTTCCATAGAATATAGGGCGCAACCCGAGACCAGTCCTGGAGACGCCCGGGAGGACGCAATGTTCAGCAACATTTTGAAATCCATGTTTGGCAAGGCAGTACTGGCAGCCGTCGTATTGGGTGGCGCTCTATCTTTTGCTGGCGCGCCTAATGCGCAGGCCGCCGAGCGGATCGTCCGCCGTGAAGTCATTGTCCATCGCGAGTTTTACGGCCCGCGCTTCGACCACCGCTTCGAACGGCGCCCAGTGTTTGTCCGCGGCTACTATGACCGCTTCGGCTGCTGGCACCGCTACTAAATTTCAGTAAATCGCAAAAATAAAAACGGGGCGCAATCTAATGCGCCCCGTTTCGATTTTCAACTTTTTGCCAATTTCAAATCTTCGAACGAATTAATTCTTTGAAGCCGCCGCCAATTCATCAGAGAAAACCGCTTCAAATCGCCGCTCTTCGTCCTGGTCGTGCAGCAGCACCACCGGAACCACGCGCAACGATCTCTTGCAGGAATGGCACTGCGTCACTTCGCCTTGCAAATCCTGCAGAAAGCCGTCCGTGAAGTGATATAGCATCCGCTCGCGTCTGGCATTTTTCTCATCCCGCGCACCGCAGTACGGACACACAAATTCAACCTTGTCCTGCTGCGGATCGCGGTCTAGAGCAGCCCAACCCGTGCGGCGCACGCCTATTGTCTCGACATTACGC